>WNGJ01000022.1_pt1 | contig 102234 bp, 81 predicted proteins | sample 5400611 | NCBI WGS metagenome assembly WNGJ01 (sample SAMN13153375, study PRJNA577476) | soil metagenome | isolation source: 40 cm soil or saprolite under Garry oak tree replicate 1 | place: USA:California | collected 2016-06-15 | reverse complement strand
CGCTCCGGCCGATCAGCCCGAGAGCAAGAAGCAAGGCTGCGATGTCGGCACACGCCAAGCTACGCTCTTCCAAGGAGTCGCGAAATGGGGGCAACCACTCGTATTGTGCACGGGTTGACCCGAAGCAGGAGGCGGTGCGCTGGCGCTATCGGGCTGTGCAACCTTGCACCAACAAGTCGACGTCCGTTCGTCCCCTCAGAGCCAACCACGCGGCGCTGCGCGGATAGCCGGATAGCCGACCATTTTTCGACAAGCCGACCCTCTGCGGTCATCCGACACGCTACGAAGCGGACGGAAGACGCGCGAGGAGGGCCGTCAGCTCAGTAGCCGACAAACAGCCGCTGGATGTTTCAGCGCTTGACGGGTAGTACCTCGTAGCCTGTCGTGGCGCCGCTGTCATTGACGCTCTTGGCAATGTCGCTCAGGACTGTAAAGTTCCCGTATTCGTCCCGAACAAAGCCATGAGGAACGCCGTTTGAATCGGAAAAGTACCCTCCCACGGCACCGTAATTGTCAACGCTCTGAGCGACCGTTCCATACCTCGCCCCTGGCGCATCGAAGGTTGTGATCGTGCCGTATGAGTCACGCACAAACCCGTGCTTCACGAAATTAGCATCGGTGAACGTTCCGGCAACAGCGCGGCTCCCGTTAATGCTTAGGATCATGGTCCCATTGACTCCGCCGGCCACATCAAACGTCGTAATGTTGCCCAGAACATCACGGACAAAGCCATGAAACGGCTGGTTCAGGTTTCCGTAAAAGCCCGCTACCACTCCGCTGTCGTTAATGCTCATCGGAACGGTCTCGTAGGGGTGCCCTGGGGCGTCAAAAATCGTGAAATTCCCCAGCGGGTCCCTGACATACCCATGCGTATCGAATTGAGCATCCACGTACGCTCCAACTACAGTGCCTGCCCCGTTGATGCTCTTAACGCCTGTCCCGTGCTGAACCGTAGGAACATCAAACGAGGTGAAGGTTCCCTGCGGACTTCGCAGGAACCCATGCTCACCGGCTTGTGCGTCAAGGTAAGCGCCCGCGACCGTTCCGGTTGCATTGATCCCTCTTGCGGCGGTCGAGATTGCTCCTGGCGCGTCGAACGTTAAAACGTTACCCGACGAATCGCGCAAGAAACCCCGCGTCATTGTTCCTTCAAGCGAGAGGCTAGCAACCGGGAGGAGGTTATCGTAGTAGGTACCCGCAACCGTTCCGCTGCTGTTGATCTGTGCACCAAAGATGCCATAGGTTGCACCTGAAATATCGAAGCTTGTCACATGCGCTTTCTGGGACACGGCGCCCAAGAGCTGAACTGTGGCCCCGTCGCCCTGCGCGCAGCCACTTGCCTGGTTCGACCAGATCTCCTGAAGCTGCCAGTTGCTGCTTGTCAGCGAAACGGAATCGTGAAAAACAAAGATGCAACCATCCCCCACTTCATTTCCGGAATTCGGATTCCACCATCCGTCACCGACGTTAGGGTCCGTTATCGCTTCCATCACTTCATGTGCAACCAGATTCATGGCAGCTCGCGTTCCCGAAGAGTAATTGTTCGGAGAGACGTAAGGGGCCTCTAAATACGGTTCAGGATCTACCGAACAGCCTATGAGGCTGGTCATGTTCGGTGCGTAGACGCCGTGCCAAAATTGCGCTGGCATGTAGTTTTTACAGGCAGCCTCGAAGTGGAAAGCGCATGCGGGAAAGCCCCCGGGATAGTTGGACGTGAAGAAAAGGTAGATAGCATTAGGATCAATTTGTACATTGTTGGACTTCATAAAGGCGCACATGCCGTCGCCCAGGTTCTGGTCGAACACCCTGGGGCTGTTGTTGTTGAGTTGCGATGGTGGCGGGGAATTATTGAATAGGTTCCCGCCGAAGCGGGTCGTGGTCTTGGCACCGAACATGTACTGATCTGCGGTAGCTAGATATGAGGAGCCGTTGAGGGTGCTCAGGAACAAATCGACTCCAGCGATCATGTCCGGCGGGAAGTCGCCGGGATTCCCCCACCAGATTGCATAGGTCGTTGTATTTGGCAGCACCAGGCCACCGTGGTAGACCATGTTGCCTTGGTCCGTCGTTCCTACCGGTATCGACGTGCTCGGCAGCGACACGTCGCGCCGGTGCATGATGCCCGTCGGTTGCGTCTGACCATAAGCGAAGGGGGTTGCCCACGAAAGAACGACCAGGGCAAAGAAGGTCGCCGTGCTCTTGAAAGCCATGTTCTTCATGCCTCCTCCCGAAGCCGTACGCGATTTCGTCCACCATTGAACGCCCCTCTGGAAACAGAGGCAAGTGGGAGGGAGCCGATAGGTCGCGGCCACGCCATCGCGCCAAAGCGCGAATTGCAAGAGCCCTTTTCTGGAAGAGCGGAATGCTTAACGTCAGGTCTTAGGAAACCTGGGCACACCGAGCGTCGGTTCATGACCGGCAGTGACGTTCCCAGGAAGTGTCGCGATCATTCTGCCACTGGCCGCGATGCGATGCACACCAGTCATCAGCCGGACCGACGACTGCTTGAAGTCCGTCAGCTGACCCGTTGCCTTACTGTCGCGGACGCTCAGACTCGGTTCTCTGCCCGTCAAGGCCGAAAGTTCAGCGCATCGTGCGCGGTCTTGGACAGCCGGTCGATCACATCGCCGAGCGCTTTCGCGTTCGCCGACAAATCCCGCAGTTCTCGTTTCGCGGTTGCCGTCGCCGCCGGTTTGCGCGCGTAGCCGGCGGGCGGGTCAATCGGCGACATCAGCATCAGGTCCCGCGCGATCCCGGGAATCAGGTCGCTGTACGCCATAGCCTGAGGATCCTGGACCGGCGCGATCGGTAGTCGGCGAATGGCGTCTTCCAGCGCAACGCATTTCTCGTCCCACGGCAATGGTGTGCGCTCGCGGCGCGATTCGCCGGTATTCTTGATGACAGCCATCGCGCAATCCTGGTTGCGTTGTGGTCAGGGCCGGTCGGGTGTTGTCAGCACCCGATCGATCCGATTGCCGGCTACCGGCCGGCTTGGTGAATCCTACGCCGCCGCTTGCTGCGCGGTCGGAAACTGGATCACCGCTGCATCTGTGACCAAGCTGCCGTCAGTCCGCGTGACGTGAAGCCCGGCGCAGTAGTTGCCCCATGCGATCAGCAGCGTGCGCCGATCAGCCAGGAATTGCGATCGGTTGTACGCCCTGCGCACGCGGTCAGTCTCGCTGTGTGCGAGCGCGATTTCGATCACGTCCGGACGCGCGATGGCTAACTCGTTCGCCCATGTCGAGAACGTCGCGCGAAAGCCGTGCACGGTCACACGCTGCGTCGTCACCTTCTTGCCCCACAGGCCCATGCGTTGGAGTTGGATAAGCATCGCCATGTTCGACATCGGCCTGCTGTTGCCAGCGATCGAAGGAAACACGTATCGCGCGTGCTGCCCGGCTTGGCCCTTCAGGATCTCGACCGCGCGATCGCACAGGTACGCGACGTGCTGTTCACGGTTCTTCATCTTCGCGGCCGGGATCGTCCAGGTGCGCTGCGTCAGATCCAATTCGGACCACTCGGCCATCAGCGCCTCGCCGGTGCGCGCGGCCGTCAGAATCGTGAATTCCAAGCAGCGCGCCGCATTGCCCGTCCTGAGCCTCAGATCGGACACGAAGCCGGGTACTTGCTGATAGGGCATCGCTGCATGGCTGCGGGCGTCACGACGCCCCGCGCGCTTGCGTAACTCCCTGCGGATCGGCGCAGCGGGATTGTCCGGGCGCAGCCTTTCAATCACGGCTGCATCGAAGACCGTCCCCAGGCGCTGGTAGACCCGCCAGCCGGTGTCTTGCACCTTGCGCATCACCGGCACCAGCGCATCCAGCAGATCAATCGCGGTGACCGCGGCGATCGGCGTATCCAGCAGGGAAGCAGGAGCGTGGCGTTCGATGCTGCCCAGCCATTCCCGGCCGTGCCGGTCGGCCCGAATCGGCTCGATGTGCGCAGCGTGATAGGCGCGCGCGTAACGGCGCAGGGTGGTCGCGGTGGACTTCGCCGTGGCCTTCTTCGCCGCGTCGTCCTTGCGGGCCTTCTCGCGATCCTGTTCCTTCACGTCGATTGGATCGCGCGGGGGCTTTTCGGCCAGCATGTCCCGCGCCGCGTCGGCCGCCTTGCGCGCACGCGTGAGCGACGCGCCGGCCGCTTGCTGACTGCCGCGATCGGCAGCGCCCAAGCCAAGCTCGCGACGCTTGCCACTCGGTGCCGTGTACCTGAACACCCACGACGCGGTGGTGCCCGTCGATTTGCCGTCGACCTTCACGCGAAGGTAAAGCCCGTCGCCGTCGCTGCGATCGCCTTCGCCGGCCGCTTGAACCTGCCGCGCGGTCAGAAGATGCCTTGCCATGCTCGCTCCGTTCCGCCAGTTGTTCCGCCAGAAATCGCCGCGCCGAAGCGCATTCGGGGGAATTCACCTGCACTCGTCGAACGTTAGAGACGTTCGGTTTGTGTTGCAAATTCAGTGGGTTACTGAACTCACAAACACTCAAGCGCATTTACGGAAAGAGAGTAACTGGTGGCCAAGGGCGGAATCGAACCACCGACACAAGGATTTTCAGTCCTCTGCTCTACCAACTGAGCTACTTGGCCGTCGAAAAATCGACCGCTTAGAGCAGCCGATCGGCGCATAACCGCTGCGCGTGGTGTTGCATGCGGGGATGCCGTGCCGATGATAACGGATGTCTCGATCGGGCCGATGCTGCTTGTGCCCGCCGGGTCTGATCGGACTCACGGCAAGCTCCACCGTTGCGCTGGTTTGGATGCCATACCGAATTGGCACGACGTCCACCCAGACAAAGTAAACTTTCGCCCGGCGCGAAGGCTGCTCCGAACGCGTAGCGGCCGGATGGCATTGCCCAGCCGGCGGAATCTTCGCCCGGAAGACGCTTTTTCACACGTCGACGGCGCGCTTGATTTGTTTCGCCAGCGACGCGATGATGGCGCGACTGACTTTGCGGCCGCCGTCGAAATGGCGGTAACTGAGGCACCGCGTGACGATTACGGTCTTACTCGTCGACGACCACCGGCTGGTGCGCGAGGCGCTGCGCGATACGCTCGCCAAAGAGCCCGACATCGAAGTGGTCGGCGAGGCCGGGGACGCCGCCGCGGCGTTCGAGGGCGCACGCAGCCTCAGGCCTGACCTGGTCGTGCTCGACATCGGCTTGCCCGATATGAACGGAATCGAGGCTGCCAGCAAGTTGAAGGGGCGCAGCGGCGTCGATTCGAAGATCGTCGCGCTGTCTGCGTACGCCGATCGGCGTTTCGTGACCGAGATGCTGCGTGCCGGGGCGTCCGCTTACGTGACCAAGTCGTCCGCGGGCACCGAGCTGGTGCGCGCCATCCGGGCCGTGGCGGCCGGGCAGAACTACGTCTGCCCCGAGGTGGCCGGTACGCTGGTTTCGGCGATGCGCGACGGTCCGGAGAAGGGCGAGCTGCCGCGACTCAGTCGCCGGGAACGCGAAGTGCTCCGGATGATCGCCGAGGGCACGCGCTCGCCCCTGATCGCCGAGCAATTGCAGATCTCGCTGGGAACGGTTGAAGTGCATCGGCGCAACATCATGCGCAAGCTCGGCCTTCGAACGGTCGCCGAGCTGACCCGATACGCGGTGCGCGAAGGCCTGGTCTTACCCTGAACGAGCAGTTCCCTCGTGCCGTTCGCCCGGACGTCAATCGGCCTGGCGATCCGCGCCGGACCATGCGGCCTGAACCTGCGCGATCAACTCGGCGGGGCGTCCGTCGTAGCGTGGCGAGAAGTGAAACGGCACGACCGCCCTGGCCCCGACTCGGCGCGCGATCAGGCCGGCCTGGTGCGCGGTCAGATGGTTCTTGCGCGCCGCCTGTGCGCTGTCCTGGTCCAGGAACACGCTTTCGATGAACAGCAGGTCGACGTCCGCCAGCAGTTGGGCAAGGGTCTGGACGTTAGCGTCCGTGTAGCGCAGGTCCGTCACGTAGCCGATGCGCTGGCCGGGAACGACGTCGAGAATCACGTCGCGCAGTTCGGCCACTTCCCGCGTGACGGCATGGACGCCGCTCGCGTCGCGCCATTGCACCTCGATCGGATCGGTCTGTGGCGCCCCGCTCAAAACCGCATGCTTGAGTTCGCGCAGCCACGGCCCCGTTCCCAGGCCGAGCTGCGTCAGGCGCAGCTTGTCGACCTTCAGCCGCGCCTTTTCCTCGATCAGGAAGGACAGGCACGGCACATCGTGATCGACGAAGCGGCCGCGCAGCCGGAATGTCGCTTCTTCGTGAAGTATGTCGCCGGTCGGTTCGAACGGTGCGTACCCCTCGCGTTCGAAGGCGGTACGACTTGAAAAGCGCGCCCGCCGTCCGATACCGTCCATCCCGATCTCGCGAACGTCGAGCGCCAGCCCGATCTCGTAGCGATGTACCACATTCCAGGTGTACGCGCGCAGCTTGTGTTCGACGCTGGCGATGAATCCCGGCCCCCCGAAGAGCTCGATCGCCGCTTTGCGTCCAAGCACGACGCGCAGCAGATGATCGAAGCCGGAAAAATGGTCCATGTGGGTGTGCGTGACGAAAACGTGCGACAGCCGCATCAGCTTGCGCGGAGGCAGCACCGTGATGTCGCCCAGGTCGAACAGCAGGGCGCGGCGTTCGTCGTGAAAATCGACGTACAGGCCGGGGTCACCGAACGCGTCGTTGACCAGGCGGGGCTCGAACAGGCGACGCATGCGATTGCGATCAAAGCGTCGTATTCTTGATCAAAATCACGGGACGCGCAGGCGGTCGCCGGGAGCATGCCGGCGCGCCCGATCAAGGCCGGGCGATCAATTCGATCAGCCGCGAGGCGTTGCGCGGCGCATGGCCCAACGCGCCGTTGTCGAAGTAGACATGCACGTCGCGTCCCTCGCGCTGCCAGCGCCGGACGCGCCTGGCCCAGCTTCGCAACTCGGATTCGCTATAGCCCGAGGAATAGGTGGCGGCCTGCCCGTGCAATCGAACGTATACAAGATCGGCCGTCACGACATTCCACATTGGCCAGTCGGCCGCGTCGGACTGGCACACCGCCAGCCGATGCTTCTGCAGGCACGCCGCGACCCCGTCATCGAACCACGACGGATGGCGAAACTCGATCGCGTGACGGACGCTGCGCCAGCGCTTCAGCGCGCGCACGAGGCCTTCCAGTTTCGCCAGGTTCCGATGCAGATCGTGCGGCAGCTGCCAAAGAACCACGGTCAGCTTTTCGCGCAGACCCGATGCGCGGCTGCGCTCCAGCGCGACGGCCGGCAGGGGCTCGACGAGCTTTTTGCTGTGCGTCAGATAGCGGTTGGCCTTGATTGCGAATCGGAAATCGGCCGGAGTCCCGGCGCGCCAGCGCTGAAAGGTCTCGCGCCGTTGCAGCCGGTAGAAGGTCGCGTCGACCTCGATCGCGGAGAAGCGCTGCGCGCACAGCGACAGCCATTCCGATTGCGGCCGGCCGTGGTAGTGCGAATCGCGCCACGCGTCGTAGCTCCAGCCGCTGGTGCCGATATAGGCGCGAGCTTTGGCCCCTTCCATCGTGTCCCTTCGGTGCCCATCGCGCTCAAACGGCCCGAGGCCGTGTCGCCGATCGTGCAACGCAGCCGGCGCTGAGTATTGACGGATGTCATGTCCGCACGATCCTTATGGGGGTTACCGCCGCGGTAAGAAACGCGCCGACACCTTAGGCACACGGTCGCGATACGCCGCGTAGGAGAAAATGCCTGCAGGTAGGTGAAACCGGTCGTGTCGAGGTGGCGCGAGGACTCACGCCTGGGGGTCGCCCATATAATCCTGGGTCGCCCCGAATGCCCGCACCCGTGCCTGCCCAGACCGGCTCATTCGACGTCGCCGTCGTCGGCACCGGCGTGGTCGGGCTGGCCGCAGCGCTCGGGTGCACGCAGCAGGGACTGCGGGTCGCGCTGATCGGCCCGGTGCCGCGGCTGCGGGTGCCGACTGTCGAGGCGCCGTTCGATCCGCGCATCTATGCGTTGGCCGGCGCCTCGATCCGGCTGCTCGAGGATCTGCGCGCCTGGCCGCAGGTCGATCGGGGTCGTACCCAGCCGGTTGCGCGGATGCAGGTCGAGGGCGACCGCGGCGGATCGCTCAGCTTCGATGCTTATGCAGCCGCGGTCGACCGCCTGGCGACGATCGTCGAAGAGTGCGAATTGCTAAGAGCGTTGTGGATCGCGCGCGGCTTTGCATCGGCGCTGTCGCACCTGGACGATTCGTTCGAGGCGCTCGAAGTGGGCGCCGGCACGGCGCGCGTGCGACTCACCGGCGGACGCACAATCGAAAGCCGGCTGGTGCTCGGTGCCGACGGCAGGAATTCCGCCGTGCGCGCAGCCGCCGGCTTCAATGCGATCGAGACGCCCCATCGGCAAACCGCGGTGGTAGCAAACTTCGCGTGCGCCCAGGCGCATCGTGGCGTGGCCCATCAGTGGTTCACCGACGAGGGCGTGGTGGCGCTTCTGCCGCTTCCGGGGCAGCGCGTGTCCCTGGTTTGGTCGGCCCCGCAGGAACTTGCGGCCGAGCTGCTCGCGGGCGCCACCGAGCTGGCGGCGCGTGTGGCTGCACGCACGCAGGGGCGGCTGGGCGCTCTGACGCAGTCGGGCGAGGCGCACGGATTCGTGCTGTGCGACCTGCAGGTCGAGCGCATCGTGGCAGAGCGGCTGGCGCTGGTGGGCGACGCGGCTCACGTGGTGCATCCGCTGGCCGGCCAGGGCCTGAATCTGGGGCTGCAGGATGTCGCCCAGCTGTTGAAGGTTCTGTCGGCGCGGGAGGCCTGGCGCGATCCGGGCGACCTGGTGCTGCTGCGGCGGCACGAACGTGCCCGCGCCGAGCCGGTCGGCCTGATGCGGTTCACCGTGAACTCGCTGGCGCGCCTGTTCGGAACCCGGGATCCGGCCATACGCTGGCTGCGCAACCAGGGACTGGACTGGGTTCAGGCCATGCCCCTGCTGAAGAGCCTGCTGATCCGGCAAGCAGTGGGTTGATTCCCCGTCGGATCGGGGGCTTGTTCGCCTGCGGCCGAACGGTCGACCCGGTAGACTGTACTGTTGCCTCGGCCCGCGAGGCTCAAGTGGGATTAGAAATGAAGGCCATCCGGATTGCCGCAATGTCGTTTCTGCTGTTGTCGGCCGGCGCCGGTTGGGCCGATGAACCGGCTGCTGCGCCTGCCGCCGCGCCCGCGGGCACGCCCAAGTCGGTCGAGGATGGGGTGCGCGAGCGGGTCGCCAAGAAGATTCCGGGCAAGGTGAACTCCGTCAAGAAATTGCCGTTCGGCATGTTCGAAGTGGTCATCGACAGCGAGATCGTGTACGTGGACGAGAACGCGGACTACCTGCTCACGGGCCACCTGTACGACACGCGGACCCAGGAGGATCTGACCTCCAAGCGCAGCGAAGAGGTGCTGCGGGTCGATTTTTCGTCGCTGCCGCTGCAGCTCGCGTTCAAGATCGTGCGGGGCGACGGCTCGCGCCCGGTCGCGATCTTCGAGGATCCGAACTGCCCGTACTGCAAGCGCCTGGAGCACGATATCCGTACGCTGGACAACACGACGATCTACGTATTCCTGTATCCGATCCTGTCGGACGACTCGGTGAGCAAGTCGAACCAGGTGTGGTGCTCGAAGGATCCGGCCTCGGCCTGGGCCAAGCTGATGCTCGATGGGCAGCTGCCGGAGAAGGCGGCTGAAGGCTGCAAGACCCCGATCAACGATGTGCTGGCGTTGGGCCACCGTCTGAACGTGGTGGGAACGCCGACCCTGGTGTTTGCCGACGGGCGGCGCGCGCCGGGCATGATTCCGCTGGACCGGGTCGAGCAGATGATGAACTCGGCGGCCGCGCGTCCGCAGGCACAGCAGAACTGAATCCCGCTGCCGATCTGCGCATCGAGGCCGCGGACCCGGGTGCCGCCCCGGTGCGCGCGCTGATCGCGCAGCTCGACGCGTACCTGCAGGCGCTGTACCCGCCCGACAGCAACCACCTGGTTCCGGTCGATGCGCTGCGACGGGCCGACGTCGTGTTCCTGGTCGCGCGGCTGGGCGCCGACGTGGTCGCTTGCGGGGCCTTGGTCGATCAGGGTGGCCAGTACGGAGAGCTGAAGCGGATGTACGTGCGGCCCGACTGCCGCGGAGCCGGCGTGGGCCGAGCGATCCTTGCCGCGCTCATAGCGCAGGCGCGTCTGCGCGGGCTGCACGTCTTAAGGCTGGAAACCGGCATCGCACAGCCCGAAGCGCTGGCCCTGTACGAGAGGGCCGGATTCCGGCGCCGCGCCCACTTTGGCCCCTACCGCGAGGATCCGCTGAGCCTTTTCATGGAGCTGGAGCTCGGCTGAAGCTCGCAACCTTATCAATGCAGCGTGCGCGGGACCGACAGCAGGAATTCGGGGATCGGCACGTCGAACGACGTGCCATCGTCGGCCACGCACTGATAACTGCCCCGCATCGATCCGAACGGTGTGGGCAGCGGGCAGCCGCTGGTGTATTCGAATGCCTCGCCCGGGGCGAGCCGGGGCTGCTCGCCGACCACACCGGGGCCGCGGACCTCCTCCACGTGCTGATTCGCGTCGGTGATGATCCAGTGGCGCGACACCAGCTGGGCCGTCGTGTCGCCGCTATTCACGATCCGGATCGTGTAGGCGAACAGATAACGCTCGTTTTCCGGGTCCGACTGCTCGGCCAGGAAGCGTGGCGAGACTGTGACCGAAAACTCGTATTTGGCCATCGGTTGCGGTCGGATGCCGTGCCAATAGAATCGCAGCGGAACGTGGAGGAGGTTGACCATGGATTCTAGCTTCCGGATCGCGCCTTCGATCCTTTCCGCGGATTTTGCCCGCCTCGGAGAGCAGGTTCGCGACGTGGTCGAAGCCGGTGCCGACTGGATTCACTTCGACGTGATGGACAATCATTACGTGCCGAACCTGACGATCGGGCCGGTGGTCTGCGAGGCGATCCGGCCGCACGTGCAGGTTCCGATCGATGTGCACCTGATGGTGACGCCGGTCGATGCCCTGGTGCCGATGTTTGCGAAGGCCGGCGCCAACATCATCACGTTTCACCCGGAAGCCGTTCATCACGTGGACCGTACGCTGGCGCTGATCCGCGACCAGGGCTGCAAGGCCGGACTGGTGTTCAATCCGGCCACGCCGCTCGGATGGATGGACCACGTGATGGACAAGCTCGACCTGGTCCTGCTGATGTCCGTCAACCCGGGATTCGGCGGACAGTCCTTCATCACCGAAGCGCTGAACAAGCTGTCCGACGCGCGGGCCCGGATCGATGCCTGGGGCCAGGCCACGGGCCGCACGATCCTGCTCGAAATCGATGGCGGCGTGAAGGTCGACAACATCGGAGCGATCGCGGCGGCCGGCGCCGACACCTTTGTGGCCGGCTCGGCGATCTTCGGCTCGTCGGACTACAAGGCCACGATCGGCGCGATGCGCAACGCGATCGCCGAATCTCGCCGCAACGCGATGCGCCGGCACAGTGTGTGAGAGCTTAGTGCGCGAGGCGATGCCGCGCGATGGCTGAGCGTGATCGGCTGCTTGCCGTGCTGATCGATCTGGACGGCACGCTGATGGACACCGCGCCGGACCTGGCCGAAGCGGCCAACCGGATGCGGGCCGATTTCGGCCTGCCGGCGCTGCCGGCCGCGCGCGTCGCGCGCTACGTCGGCAAAGGCGCGGACGTGCTGGTACACCGGAGTCTGACCGACCGGATGGACGGGGAAGTGGCGCCGGAGCGCTTCGTGCCGGCGCGCGCCGCCTTCGATCGCTCCTACCACGCGGTCAACGGCCGGGCTTCGGTGGTGTTCGAGGGCGTGCCACAGGCGCTCAAACGCATGCGCGAGCGCGGTTGGCAACTCGCCTGCGTGACGAACAAGCCGCAGCAGTTCACGTTGCCGCTGCTGCAAGGAGCCGGCCTCGCTTCGCTGCTCGATGCGATCGTTTGCGGCGACGAGGTGCAGCACCGCAAGCCACACCCGCAGATCGTGCTGGAGGCCTGCAGCCGCCTGGGCGTGGCGCCGGCGCAGGCCGTGATGATCGGAGATTCGGTCAACGACGTGCTGGCCGCGCGCGCGGCCGGCGTGCGGGTGGTGTTGGTGGAAAGCGGCTACAACGAGGGCGAATCGGTGTCTTCGCTCGCGGGCGAGCCGGGGGTCGATGCTATAGTGCCCGGCCTGATCGACGCGGCCCGCTGGCTGGACCAGATGACGTCCTGATCGGGTGGGCCAGCGATGATGACCGAACTCGAATTCCGCGCCCTCGCCAGGGAGGGCTACAACCGGATCCCGCTGATTGCCGAAAGCTTCGCGGACCTGGACACGCCCCTCTCGCTGTACCTGAAGCTGGCGCGCAGCCAGGGCCCCAGCGCCAACTCGTTCCTGCTCGAGTCGGTCGTCGGCGGCGAACGCTTCGGGCGCTATTCGTTCATCGGATTGCCCGCCCGCACGGTGTTGCGGGCAACGATCGGTGACGGCGATGCGCGCGGCCATCGCACCGAAGTCATCACCGACGAACGGGTGGTCGAGGAAGATCGCGGCGACCCGCTGGCATTCATCGAGCGCTACGCAGCGCGCTTCAAAGTCGCGCTGCGGCCCGGATTGCCGCGCTTTTGCGGGGGCCTGGCGGGCTACTTCGGCTACGACACCGTGCGACTGATCGAGAAGACGCTGGCGCACACCAAACCCGATGACCTGGGCCTGCCCGACATCCACCTGATCCTGACCGAGGAGCTGGCGGTCATCGACAACCTGACCGGACGCGCCTACCTGATCGTGTACGCCGACGCGTCGCAGCCGGAAGGATATTCGCGCGCGCGCGAACGGCTGCGCGATCTGCGGGCCCGCCTTTCCCGGCACGTAGAGCCCCCGCACACGCGCGCCAGCGTGCGCCGGCCCGAGCACCGCGAATTTGCGCGCGACCAGTACCTGGCCGCGGTACGGCGCGCCAAGCAGTACATCGAAGCGGGTGACATTTTCCAGGTCCAGATCGGCCAGCGGATCAGCAAGCAGTTTGCCGATGCGCCGCTGTCGCTGTACCGCGCGCTGCGGACCCTGAACCCGTCCCCCTACATGTACTACTACGACCTGGGCGATGCGTACGTGGTGGGTGCCTCGCCTGAGATCCTGGTGCGCGCCGAAACGCGCCAGAGCGAACGCGTGGTCGCGATCCGTCCGCTGGCGGGCACGCGCCCGCGCGGCGGCACGCTCGAGCAGGACGCGGCGCTGGCGGAAGAGTTGCTGGCGGACCCGAAAGAGCGCGCCGAACACCTGATGCTGATCGACCTGGCGCGCAACGACATCGGCCGGATCGCACGCACCGGCACGGTCAAGGTGAGCGAGCAGATGGTGATCGAGCGCTATTCGCACGTGATGCATCTGGTCAGCCACGTCGAGGGCACGTTGCGCCCCGGAATGGGCAATTTCGATGTGCTGCGTGCCACCTTTCCGGCCGGCACGCTGTCGGGAACGCCCAAGGTGCGCGCGATGGAGATCATCGACGAGCTGGAACCTGTGAAGCGCGGAATCTACGGCGGCGCGGTCGGCTACCTGAGCTTCGCCGGCGACATGGACCTGGCGATCGCGATCCGCACCGGCATCGTCAAGGGCAACGTGTTGTACACGCAGGCCGCCGCCGGCATCGTGGCCGACTCGGTGCCCGAGTCGGAGTGGCGGGAGACCGAGGCCAAGGCGCGCGCGGTACTGCGCGCCGCCGAGCAGGTGGAGGACGGGTTCGAGTCCGAGTAGCCGGCTAAGCGGTAGCCGCAAATCCCTGTCGGGTTTGAGCGTCAAATTGCGTCTTGCCCTCGAGGCCCTCGAAGGGCGCCGGGCCGAGCTGGGCGGCGCGCCGGCGACCTGACCAGGTGCCGGAGGCGGAGCGGCAGGGAAAGGGCAGGACAGTGATTGATTTTCGCGAAGTGCGGCTGCGATCGAATCCGCGCTTTCGCCTGGTACCGTTCGACCGGCTTGCGCCATCGGACCTGGATGCGTTCCGGAGTCTGAGCGAGGATCCGGACTTCTTCGGAATCCTCGTTCCACCGGAAGGCTCCGTTGCGCCGGTCAAATCCGTTTCGCGCGACGCGGCGCTGCTGTACCTCTCGCTGCGAAAGCCTGCCTGCCTGCCACACCTCCTGGAGAACCTGTTCGGTGGCGACGTGGGCGAGCGGGTTCGCACGTTGATCCTGGATGGCGTGTTCGAGATCGAACAGTCCGGGAATTTCGTGTCGGGCGCAGCCGCGTTAGCGCCGTTTACCTATTCGGAGACTGCCGAACCCACCTCGCTTCTGGCCCAGCTCTGCGAGGACGCGATCACGTACGCCGCTGCGCTGGAGCTGCTGCCAGTGCACGACCTGGCGTTGCGGCTGTATCTTTTCAACACTGCGCCGGGCGAGCCGGCGATGCATCGGCGCTTCTGCGACGACGACCGGCTGCTCGGGTTTGTGCTCGCTGACGATGCGATCGCCCGCTTGTTGCGCTCGCGCTGGCGGCGCGAAACGATCGGCGACTCCTGGCTTGCCTGGAACGGCGAGGCCTCGGCGAGGGCGCCGGAATACAAGCTGTATGTCAGTCCGACGCTGGACCATATGCCCGCAGTCTTCGAACTCGCGGTCGACGCCTTCGCAAAGGCTCAGTGCACGCACTTCAAGCTGGGGCGGGGAGCGTTCGGTCTGCTGCGTCCCGACAAGCTGGTCGCTTATTTTTCCGACCTGGACTCGCTGCAGCAGGCGGCAGAGTTGATTCGCAGGTCCGCGGCGGGTGCAGTAGCGCAGGGGGTGCCGTTCACCGCCCCGATCGATTCCGATGGACTGTTGTCCTGGGGCATGGATCCGCCCCGATTCGAGCAGGTTTTGCAGTCGCAACAATTGCAGAGTTGGCGCCAGTGGCTCACCGGCCGGATTGCTGTCTACGTGCTCGCGGGCAGGGAAGCCGGCACCGACGTTCATTCCTTCATCCGCAAGCGGATCGAACTGGACGGAGTCGACCCGGTGTCCTGGACCCCGAACCTGGCAATCTGGCGTGGACCGGTCGGAACCGAGCAGGGGGCGGCTTGAGTATCGACTGCGAACTTGTGCTTTCGCCGGACGTGCGCATCGACCCCGTCTTGGAGCTCTCGCCCGACCTGCGAGCGAAGATCGATGCGTCTGACCAGGACTTCACGGTGACACGCCGGCGCGCACGCGCCACCTCGCGCGTGGTGGACAAGGACAGCGCCGAACTGTTGCAGAAATTTCGCGTGCCGACCCGCATCGTCGATGCTGTCCTGTCGTTCGCCGGCGAGCGGGGACTCCATCCGGAGTCGACTCTCGAGCAGGCCTACCCGGTGCTTGGCCGGCTGTACCGAAGCCGGTTCCTGGTGCCCGCGGACAGCGACGCGGCCAGACCCATCGAAGGGCAACTCGAACCCGGGGACGTCGTCGATGGGTTTCGACTGATCCGTTGCATCCAAATCTTCGAAGACAACGAAGTGTTCGTGGCGCGAGATGACGCCGGCCGCTATGCGGCAGTGAAGTTTTACCGAGAGCCAAGTCCGGACCAGATCGCCATGCTTCAGGGCGAAGCGGGCCTGATGGGGCGCGCCGGCGGAGCCCGCGCCCCGCAGGTGCTCGGCCTGACACAGGTTGGTTCCGGCCTCGCGCTGTCGGCTGAGTGGGTGTTCGGGGACGACGCGCTGGCCGCGGCCGAATCGCTGCGCGGCCGGCAGGGCTCTCGAAGCGATCACCCATTGCTCGCGCTGTGCGCTGAGGTCGCTGCCGCGTTCGCCGACGTTCACGAGTCGGGTCTGCTGCATGGCGACGTTCACCCTCGCAACGTGCTGGTCGAGAAGTCGGGAACGGTCCGGCTGATCGATTTCGGGCTGGCGCGCGAAATCGACGCGCCCAGCGACGGGAATCTGCGCGGCGGCGTCCCTTTCTATTTCGACCCCGAGTTTGCCCGAGCGCAGCGCGACCAGGGGGTCGTGGCCGCCAGTTGCTTGGCAGAACAGTACTCGGTGGCCGCTCTGATCTATCAGATATGGACCGGCGTGCATTACCTGGACTTGAGCCTTGAACGCGAAGCCATGCTGCGCCAGATCGTCGAGGCCGAACCCGTCTCGTTCCAGGCGCGCCGCGTGCCGCCTTGGCCTGAGCTGGAGCAGATCCTGCGCCGGGCGTTGCACAAGGATCCCGGGCAGCGCTTTCCGGACCTGCGCGCCCTGACCCAGGCGTTAAGCGCCTTACTGCCGCAGGCGCAGGAGCGCGACAGGCAGGCCGCATCCGTGTACCGCGAACCGGCACGGGCTGCCGACTTGGTCGAGCGGGCGCTGAAGCGCTATCGGCTAGGGGGTGAGGCGCTGCGCGAAGGGCTGCCCGATGCCCCACGAGCTTCGATCAACTACGGCGCCGGCGGCATCGCGTACGCGCTGCTGCGGATCGCGCAGCGGCGCCAAGATGCGAGACGGTTGGCTCTGGCTGATCTCTGGTCCCAGAAGGCCTACGCGCTAGCGACCTCGGACGATGCCTTTTACACCGCCGCGCTGCAGATCGATCGAAACTCGGTGGGCGAACGTTCGCTGTTTCATTCGGCCGCAGGCCTGCATTGCGTGCGGGCCCTGGTGTCGGCCGCGCAGCGCGATGGGGTAACCGCCAATCGAGCGCTGCGCGCCTTTGTCCAGCATTCGCTGGGACCGAATGACAGCGTCGATCGAGCTTCGCGACTGGATGCCGTAATTGGCCGGGCGAGCCTTCTGCTCGGGTGCTCCGAGCTGATCGAGACGATCCCGGAATCGCGGGAATTCGACCTGGCGGGCATTCGTGCGCGGGGCGACGAGCTTGCCACCGAGGTTCTCGGCTTTCTCGAGTCCAGCACGATCGAATCCTCGGAACACTTGGCGACGCTGGGCGTCGCGCACGGCTGGGGCGGACTAGCCTTCGGCCTGCTGCGTTGGGCGCGCGCCACGGGGCGCGACCCCGCGGCTTCGGTGCGGTTGCGGCTCGACGAGCTGGCGACGCTGGCCGAACCGCACGGCGTGGGAGCGCGCTGGCCGGTTCAGTGCGGCGGATCCACGTTTCTGGATGGATGGTGCAACGGTGCGGCCGGATTCGCGATGCTGTACGCACTGGCCTCCCGGATATTGAGCGAGCCGCGCTTCGCGGAGCTCGCGGAGCGCGCCGCGATCAGCGCATGGAACAGCGAGATCCCTCTCGGCACGCTGTGTTGCGGTCAAGGCGGCATAGCCTATGGATTGCTGGCTGTTTATCGCATCACGGGCTCGGAGCACTGGCTGCAGCGCGCCCGCGCGTGTTTGCGGCGGGCTGCGGCCGACCGCTCGCCTCACTTTCTCCCGGACGCGCTGTACAAGGGCGCCGTCGGCCTCGCGCTGTTGGCCGAGGAGCTGCAATCGCCCGAAACGGCGGCGATGCCACTGTTCGAGCCGGGCGCCTGACGGTCGAGCCAGGCAGCCGTGAGGACGCGTGCCTTACCTGTCGGATCTGCGAGCAAATAGTCGTCTGAGTAGTCGCAAACACTCATATCAACATGCAACGGAGGCTGGGAAATGGCGGATTTCAAGATCCACGATTTGACGGTCTTGCTCCAACCAGGATGGGCCGATCAGACGGTCGGGCAGCCTCCCACCCGATACCCGGTGTCGCTTGATCCGGGGCTTTGCGGAGGAAGCAACAAGCCGGATCTTTGCGGAGGAAGCAACAAGATCTGTCAGGCAAGCCAGTTGGTCGTGGATATCGCCTGTGTTTCCGTCGAAGAGTTGAAGGTTCTGAAAAAGCAGCTTGCGCAGGCGCTCGAAGTGGTGGCACGCCGCGAATTCGAGCTGCAGTCGGACGCCGGGGCGGTCGAGCCGATGGAATCCGGAACGATCGATGCGCTGTCCGTAGCACTCAAGAGGATCCCAACCAAGAGGATCCCAACGAAGTAGTCGTCGGCGAAGGCGCAGTCGGGGGTCGGTCCGGCAAACTGCCGTCGTACCTTGCGGTTACCTGGCGATCCAGCCCGGTAATCAGCCTCCTGCCAATTCGCGCTGCCTCAGTTGCTGCTCCAGTTCGGTCCAGGGGCGCTTGTAAAAGGAACTGACCGCCGGCTGCTCGTTGAAGGCGCGCCGGGCGGCGTTGCGCATTTCGCGCGCAAGCGGCAGCTCTCCGGCCTGCAGTGCGCACAAGCCTGTGCGCGCGCGCAGCGCCGCGATTCCCGGACTGTTCGAGGCAAACTGGCCTTTGAACTCGTTCAATGCCGCCATCAGCCTGGCCAGACCCGCCTTCGGCTGCCCGGTGTTGCACTCGACGACGGCCTGCAGTCCAGCGAAACCGCTGGGGGGAAAGGTGACGATTATCAGCTCCTTGCGGCGCGTTTCGGGCACGCCGGCGACCCATTGATGGATCAGCCTGGCAGCGTCCGCAAATTGCTTCGACTCCACCTTGATCAGGACGTCCAGCGCGAGCGCCTCCCAATGCGGATCCCAGCGGGAACTGAGGACGAACGGTTGGCCCTCGCTGATCTGCGTCTTCACGTCCATCAATCGGCGCGCGGCCGACACCAGGTCTGCGGCCATGATCCGCGACTGGATCGCGTAAACCTCGGGGTCTAGAATCGCGTCCCTGCGTACGCCGCTGGCATGCAACGCGGCATGGCGAGCCCTGTAGATCTCATCCCACAGCCGGGTGGCCTCTTCGTGCTCGCCACGGTCGTCGGCCCATTGGGCGTAAAAGTACATCGCGCGGTACTTGGCTCCAAAAACCGGCGACCCTTCATCTTGATTGGATTGCTTTTCCACCAGCACCGGCAGCGCGCGGCGCATCAGCGGAGCGGCGCGCTCGACCTCCCCGTGCTGCCAATACGCGGTCCCGGCCACCAGGTCCGCGAACGCCCGCAATGTGGGGGGCACGTCCGAGCCTTTCCGGTCGAGGGCGGCAGCAATCTGCTCGATTCTGGGAATGCCGAAGTCCGGGAGGGCGCCGGTATCGTTCAGACGCTGGACCAGATACAACTCGAGCGATGCCGCTTCCAGGTCGTCCGGACCCGAGACCCGGCGCATGTCGGCCAGCAGCCGATCGAACATCGCACGGCCGGCACCGACTTCGCCGAACTGGATCAGATTTTGCGCGAAGAACTGCCGCTTCGCGATCGCTTCAGAGGAGAGCGCTCCAGTCAGATCTTGAGTCAATTTGACGGCGGCGTCGAATGTCGATTGGGCCGCCGCCGGATCCTTGCGATCCCACAGCAGTAAAGCGGCGCGATGCAGCAGGATGTCCGCGAACACGGGGGAACGACGGTCGGTTACGGTCGAAAGGAGTTCTTCGGCCCGGTTCAGCTGATCGGACGCGAGGGCGAACTTGCCTCGGGCCAGCAACACGCGCGCCAAGGCGGTGTGTAACTCCGCGTGCTCCGATGCGGGCAGCGAACCGGCCTGGCGGATCGCCTGATTCAGCGTCCCTTCGGCCAGGTCGTTGCGCATTTCCTGCACCTGGGCACGCGCAAGAATCCGTAATGCCTGCACGCGCTGGCGGTCGTTGCCGGAGGTCGCGTTCAAGGCCTCCAGCTGACCGTTGACCATCTCGATTGCGTGCGAAGAGTCCCCAATGTCGGCAAAAATCGTCCCGGCAATTCCCATCATCTCGGCCCGGAGGGCAGGCCGTCCTTCGTAGCGGGCCTGGATGCGGCGTGCCCCGCGTTCGACCAGCGCGTCGGTCGGAAGCTGCCGCAGGTACAGCTTGTTCGGATCGTCCCCATGATTCAGGTCGAACAGCCCGATCACGAAATCGCGTATTTCGTCGGCCCGCTCCGCCTGCGCCTGGGCGCGCTGCGCCTCGTGCGTGGCGCGCTTGGCCTGCTCGACCGCCACGCCGAAGCCGATCAGCACCGCCACTAGCGCGGCCGACGCCGCCACCACGTACTCGCGATGGCGGCTGATGAAGCGACTGGCCCGGTACCAGCCACTGTCCGGACGCGCCAGCACCGGCTCGCCGTTCAGGTGGCGGTCCAGGTCGTCGATCAGCGCATCGACGGTCCGGTAGCGCGACTCCGGCTCCCGGCGCAGCGCCTTGGCCAGGATCGTGTCCAGGTCGCCGCGCAACTGCCGCTGGGTGGGCCTGGCCGCCACGCGGGAGCTCGCTAGCGGCGCCAGGTCCTCGGCGGCCGCCGCCTCCAGTTCCATCAGCGAAGCGCCGGTGGCATGAAATGGGCGAGTCCTCGTCAGCATCTCGTACAGCAGCACGCCCAGCGAATAGACGTCCGCTGCCACTGTCACTGGCTCGCCCCGGATCTGTTCGGGGGAGGCGTAGCCCGGTGTCAGCATCCGGCCGGCGGCCCCCGTCAACAGGGTCATTCCGTCCGCCTCATCGCTGAGCAGCTTCGCGATGCCGAAATCCAGCAGGTGAGCGGTCCCGTCGACGCCCACCAGCACGTTCGACGGCTTCAGGTCTCGATGCACGACCAGGTGGCGATGCGCATAGGCCACCGCACCGGCGACCTGCTTGAACAGCACCAGCTGCTCGCGCAGACTGAGCGAATGCTGGAGCACGTATTCGTCGATCGGCACGCCCTCGACGTACTCCAGCGCCAGGTAGGGCCGACCTTGTTCGTCGGTGCCGGCGTCGTACAGGCGCGCGATATTCGGGTGTGCCAGCCGCGCCAGGATGTCGCGCTCGCGCGCCAGGCGCGCGTTCAGTTCGGGCACCCAGCTCACATGGGGCAACTTCAGCGCGACCGCGCGGTCGAGCCCACCGTCGACGCGCTGAGCCAGCCACACGGACCCCATGCCGCCGACGCCGATCTGCCGCTCCAGGCGGTATGGGCCGATCCGCATGCCCTCCCGCTCGGTTGCCTGACTCTGAGCGGCGGCCCTGAGGTGACCGAGCCCCGGGCGCGTCAGGAACCGGTCGTCCGGCCGGTCCGCCTCGGCCAGCAGTTGCGCCAGCGTGTTGCGGTGCCCGGCGTCGGACCCGCCTAGGGAAGCAAGCCAGCGGCTGCGTTCGGACGGATCCAGCGCGAGCGCTTCGTCCAGCAGCCGGCTGAGCGTTCGGAGTTCCGCAGGACCGACAGCCATCGACGCGACGCGCTCTGCTCGTTAACCGTTAAGGACGCGAAGCGGGTCCGAAAAACGACACGCGTTCCTGGGAAGCGCTTCGTCTGATCGGAAGCAGCCGGCTCAGGGGCGCTGCAGCGCGGCCTTAAGCAAAAGGCGCGCCTTGTTCCAATCGCGCTGCACCGTGCGTTCCGTGACTCCCAGCGTTTCGGCGATCTCGGCCTCGGTGTAGCCGCCGTAGTAGCGCATTTCGACCAGCTGCGCGAGCCTCGGCTCGGCCTGTTCGAGCAGCAGCAGCGCCTCATGAACATCCAGGATCGCTTCTTCGCCGCTGGACAGGTGCTCGAGCAGCTGGGTCGACAGCGTCAACTCGGGTGCGCCGCCGCCCCTGCGCTGCGCAAGCCGCGCACGGGCCGTGTCGACGATCACATTTCGCATCACCTGCGAGGCGAACGCGAAAAACGAACGTCGATCTTCGGAACGCAGCTCGGACGACTGGATGAAGCGGATATACGCTTCGTGCACCAGCGCCGTCGTATCGAGCATTTCGCTGCGTCCGCCCTGGTACAGCCGAACGTGGGCGAGTTTCTTCAGTTCCCCGTATGCCAGCGCAAACAGAGCATCACGAGCAACCTTGTCGCCGCCATTGACACGGCTCAGCAGCTCGGTGATCTGTCCCATCGGCTGCCCCCGAAGCCAGCAGATTGATTTTCAACGATATTTATTTGACCTCGACAAGGCGTATTTGACCACGCCTGGCTGACGCGATGGTACGCAGCTTACGCGCCGCCGATTCACCCGGCTCGGAATATTCCTATACGCACCCGTGCACCGAGTTTTGGTACCGATGCCTTGAGATTTTATTGCAGTGCGATTATACGTTTATTTATATAACAATATGATTTTAACGTGAAAAATAGTCTTATTTATTAGACATCAGTTGTTATTCGCCATTCTATATTGCATCGCATCATGAGATAATCCCGACTATTCCACTCAAGGAAGGAGTCGACATGAAGCCGACCCGCGCCCTGAAACTGTCTGTACTACTTGCCATGGCGGCCGCGCTGCCGGCGGCGCGCGCCGAGGACAATCGGCCGCAGCCGGCCGACCGGCTGGGCGAGCACCCCGCCGTGCTGGTGGCGCGCAGGGGGGTTCAACCCGATCCGAACGCGAATTTCTACCTGCATCCGGCCCGCCTGTCCTGGAGCCTGGAGCGGCCGCTGTCCGAAGGCGAGCATCCGGCGGTTTTGGTGGCGCATCGCCACTCGGCCCCGAAGATCGATCCGAACCGATTCATCGTCGCGCACCCTGCGCGCGGCTCGCTCTCGAGCAAGATGCAGCGGGACTAAGAGCGGCCGCGGCGGCGGCCGCGATTCGGTAAGCTAGTCCGATGCTGCTGATGATCGACAACTACGACAGCTTTACCTACAACCTGGTGCAGTACTTCGGCGAGCTCGGTGAGGACGTTCGGGTCTGCCGAAACGATGAGATCAGCGTAGGCGCGATCGCCGAGCTCGCGCCCGCACGCATCTGCATTTCTCCCGGCCCCTGCACGCCGAACGAGGCCGGGGTGACCTTGGCGCTGATCGAGCGGTTCGCCGGCTCGATCCCGATTCTGGGCGTGTGCCTGGGGCACCAGGCGATCGGACAGGCCTTCGGCGGACACGTGATCCGTGCCAAGTCGCTGATGCACGGGAAGACGTCCGCGATCGAGCACACCGGCGTCGGCGTGTTCGCCGGCCTGCCGAACCCGTTCACCGCCACTCGCTACCATTCGCTGGCCGTGCGGCGCGAAACGCTGCCCGGTTGCCTGGAGGTCAGCGCCTGGACCGCGGACGGCGAGATCATGGGGCTGCGCCATAAGTCGCTGCCGGTCGAGGGGGTACAGTTTCATCCGGAGTCCATTGCGACCGAGAACGGACACGATCTGCTGCGCAACTTCCTGACCCGCCACTGACTGACCTGCGCGGGCTCGCCAGCCCGCAAAAACGAGAAAGCCGGTCCTGTGTCGATCTTGCCGTCCGAGGCCCTGACCCGCTGCATCGAGCACCGGGAGATCTTTCACGACGAGATGCTCTCCCTGTGGCGGCGGCTGATGAGCGGCGAGCTGTCGCCGGTGCAGATCGCTGGACTGCTGATGGGTTTGCGCGTCAAGAAGGAGACGATCGGCGAGATCGCGGCCGCGGCGCGCATCATGCGCGAATTCGCCACCAAGGTCACGGTGACCGACCATCGGCATCTGATCGACATCGTCGGCACCGGCGGCGACGGATGCAGCACCTTTAACATCTCGACCGCCGCGATGTTCGTGTCGGCGGCTGCCGGGGCGCGCGTGGCCAAGCACGGCAACCGGGGCGTGTCGTCCGGTTCCGGCAGCGCCGATGTGCTGGAGGCGCTGGGCGCGCAGATCGCGCTGCCGCCCGAAAAAGTCGCGGCCTGCCTGGAGGAAACCGGGATCGGCTTCATGTTCGCGCCGAACCACCACGCCGCGATGAAGCACGCGGCGCCGGTGCGCAAGGAGCTGGGCGTGCGGACGATCTTCAACATCCTGGGGCCGCTGACCAATCCGGCCTCGGCTCCGAATCAGCTGATGGGCGTGTTTCATCCGGACCTGGTCGGAATCCAGGTGCGCGTGCTTCAGCAGCTCGGAAGCGATCATGTGCTGGTCGTGTACGGCAAGGACGGCATGGACGAGGTGTCGCTGGGAGCGGCCACGCTGGTCGGCGAGCTGAAGCATGGGCAGATCCGGGAGTACGAGATCCATCCGGAGGACTTCGGCCTGTCGATGGTGTCGAACCGGGGCATGAAGGTCGCCAACGCAAATGAGTCGCGCGCCATGGTGCTGGAGGCGCTGGACGGAACGCCGGGCACGCCGCGCGAGATCGTCACGCTCAATGCCGGCGTTGCGCTGTACACCTCGGGGGTTGTCGCGTCGATTGGGGAGGGCATCGCGCGGGCGCAAGAAGCGATCGCCAGCGGTGCCGCCCGTGCCAAGCTGGACCAGTTCGTCGGTGTCACGCGCAGGCTGGCCGCGAGCTGACCGGCCCCCGTACGAACCTGGTGCGCGGCGCTCCGGCAGGTGACCTGACCCATGCCCGACATCCTGTCCCGGATCGTGCAGGTCAAGCGCGCCGAAGTGGCGCAGGCCAGGCAGCACGAAACGCTGGCGGCGCTGCGCGGGCGCGCCGAGGCCCGCAAGGACCTGCGTGACTTCACCGGTGCGCTGCGGTCGAAGATCGGTCAGAGCGTGCCGGCCGTGATCGCCGAGATCAAGCGCGCATCGCCGTCGCGCGGCGTGCTGCGCGAGGACTTCGACCCGGTCCAGATCGCAACCAGCTACGCGCGCGCCGGCGCCGCCTGCCTTTCAGTGCTGACCGATCGGCATTTCTTCCAGGGCGCGCCCGCTCACCTGCACGAGGCGCGCAAGGCGAGCGGCCTGCCGGCGCTGCAGAAGGATTTCATCGTGGACGAGTACCAGGTGGCCCTGGCGCGTGCCTGGGGCGCGGACTGCGTTCTGCTGATCGCGGCGGCACTGGAGCTGGCGCTTCTGCGCGAGCTGGAGGCAGCCGCGCGCAGCCTCGGCATGGCGGTGCTGGTCGAGGTGCACGATGCCGATGAGCTGGAGCGGGCGCTTGCGCTTTCAACGCCGCTGATCGGCATCAACAACCGCAACCTGAAGACCTTCGAGGTATCGCTGGACACCACGCTCAGCCTGCTGCCCGCAATCGGTCCGGATCGGCTGGTGATCGCGGAAAGCGGCGTGCTGCAGCCGGACGACGTCGCGCGGCTGCGCACGGCCGGGGTCAATGCCTTCCTGGTCGGGGAGGCGTTCATGCGCGCGGCCGACCCGGGCGCGGAGCTGTCGCGCCTGTTCGCGTGAGGGCGCCGATCCTGGCTGCACAGTTCGAGGCTCTCGCGCCCGAGTGGCGTGCCGCGAGCGAGCCGTTCATCGGCAGCGCCGCCTTCGAGCAGCTGTGCGGTTTCGTCGACGGCCGCATCCAATCCGGCGCGATCGTCCTTCCGCCGCGGCCGCTGGCCGCGTTGGAAATCGTTGCGCCCGGTGCGGTGCGCGTCGTGATCGTCGGTCAGGACCCTTACCATGGGGCCGGGCAGGCGCACGGCCTGGCCTTCTCGGTACCCGAAGGCGTGCCGGCGCCGCCCAGCCTGCGCAACATACTGGACGAGGTGGCGCGCGACTGCAGATGCGCGCACGCGGCCCCGGTATGCCTGCAGCGCTGGGCGCGCCAGGGCGTGCTGCTGCTGAACGCCGTGCTGACGGTCGAGCAGGATCAGCCGGCCAGCCACGCGCGGCGCGGCTGGGAGCAATTCACTTCGGGGCTGATCGAGGCGCTCGCCCGGGAGCGGGCGCCAAAGGCGTTCCTGTTGTGGGGCGCACATGCGCAGGCGCTGCAGCCTGCGATTGCGCGGGCAAGCCACGCGCATTGCGTACTTCGCGCCAATCACCCCTCACCGCTGTCGGCACGGCGCGGGCCCTCGCCGTTCGTCGGTTGTTCGCACTTTTCGGCGGCCAACGAGTTCCTGCGGTCGCGCGGACGCGGCGCGATCGACTGGTGCGCCAGCGCTTGACCCCTCACCGGCGGCGTTCGCCGCACCAGGCGACCCGCCGCCGTTGCGCCGCCGCGCTGGCTCGCTCGTCGACCTCGAGCACGAAGCGCGGCGGCGGTTGGCGTGCCAGGCGCAGATCGAAGCGCTTCAACTCCTCGCGGCGGAACGCCAACATCTGGATCGCATCGCCCGGCGAATAGCGCGCGAGCAGCGCATCCAGCTTCGCCGGCGTCACGCGCAGCTCGTCCAGCGCCATCAGCACATCGCCCGGTGAAAGGCCCGCCTGCTGTGCCGGGCCGCCATCGAACACCTGCGCGACCCGGGCCTCGCCGCTTGCGCCCTGCAGCTTCAGTCCGAGCAGCGCAAAATGCGGCGAGTCGAGCGCGAGCTTGCGCTCCAGCCGGATCCCCACCGCCAGCAGCAATGTCGAAAAGTCCGGATCGCGCGTGCCCTCGGTCCATGCCCGCAGGGCCCGGCCCAGGTCCAGCCCGGTCGCGCGCGTGACTGCATCGACGATTCCGTCTTCCTCGATCCCCCGGTACGACGGTCCGGCCAAGCGCCACTGTCGCCACAGCCAGCGCATCACGTCGTCGAGGCAACGGCGGCCGCCGCTCTCGCCGCGGATCGCCAGATCCAGCGCCAGCGCCACCAGGGCGCCCTTCTGGTAATAGCTGACCACGCTGTTCGGGGCGTTCTCGTCCTGGCGGTAATACTTGATCCAGGCATCGAACGAGCTCTCGGCCAGGCTTTGCTTCAAGCGCGCGCTGCGCTGCATCACCGTGGTCATCGTGCGGCCCAGTGCCTCGAGGTATTGGGCCTGCGACAGCAGACCGGCGCGGGCCAGCATCAGATCGTCGTAATAGGCGGTGAATCCCTCGAAGGCCCACAGCAGCCGCGTGTAGTTCTCGCGCCCCAGGTCGTAGGGGCTGAATGCCTGCGGGCGGATCCGCTTCACGTTCCACGCGTGGAAATACTCGTGGCTGACCAGCCCGAGAAAGCGCCGGTAGCCCTCGGTCGTTTCCTTCATGCCGAGATGCGGCAGGTCATCGCGCCGGCAGATCAGCGCGGACGAGTTGCGGTGTTCGAGGCCGCCGTAGCCTTCGTCCACCGCCAGCGTCAGAAACACGTACCGCTCGAACGGCGGCCGCGGCTGGCGTGGCTCGAACAGCCGAACGTGCGCTTCGCACACCCGGGTCAGATCGGCCTCCAGGCGGTGCAGATCCAGCCGCGCCACACGTCCACTGATGGCGATTTGATGCGGCACCCCCAGCACGTCGAAACGGCCCTGCGCGAAGCGGCCCATCTGGACCGGGCAGTCGATCAGCTCTGCGTAGTCACGCGCCAGGTAGGCTCCGAACTCGCCGGCCCGGGTGCCCCGCGCCGCCTGCAGTCCCGTGAGCAGCTGCCAGCTGCCGGCCCGTACACCGGCCGGCGGGAAGATGTCCAGCCGGCAGTCCTCGAGCTCGCGTCCGAGCGGCGCGAGCAGCAGCGCTGCTCCGTTGAAAAAGGCCTGTTCCGGGTCCAGGTAGGCGGCGCGCACCGACAAATCGAACGCATAGACCTCGTAGGCCAGCGTCACATCTTCCTCGGTGCGGGCGCAACGCCAGGTGTGCTTGTCCAGCTTTTCGACGCGCAGCTTGCGCCCGCCGGCCAACGCGGTCAGGCGCACGATGTGGCGCGCGAACTCCCGGATCATGTAGCTGCCGGGGTTCCATGCGGGCAGCGCAAAATGCTGCCCCTGCGGATCGGGCCGCTCCAGGCCGACGGTCACGTGAAACAGGTGCGCGCCCGGGTCGGCGGGCCGTATCGCGTAGCGGATCGTCATTTGCCCTTCAAGCGGGCGATTATCCAGAGCACGAGGCCTACGGCCATCACGCCGGCAGCGACCTGCAGCGCATGTTGCGATTGCGCATACCAAAAGCTGCTCCAGAATAGAAAGCCGCAGGTACCGACAAAAATCAGCGGGAGCAGTGGATAAAGCGGCACCGGGTACGGACGCGCCACATGCGCGTACTTCCTCCGCAGTACGAACAGCGAAATGCCGGTCAGCAGGAAGAAGAACCAGAACACCGGAGCCGTGAATTCGACGATCGTGCGCACCTGGTTCTGCTCGTACGCGGCGAACACCACCAGCGCCAGCGTGATCGCGCCCTGCACCAGGAAGGCAGCCACCGGCACGTCCCGTTTGCGGTCCCAGCGGCTCATGAACGACACGATCGGCCAGTCCAGCCCGAGCGCGTAATTGGAGCGCGCGCCGACGATCATGGTGGCGTTGCTGGACGCCAACACCGACAGGCACACGACGGTCGCGATCAGTGTCCGCCCGAACGGGCCGAAGGCGCGCTCCGCCACCTCGGCGGCCGGCGCGTGGCTGGCTTTGAGTCCTTCGAAACCCAGCCCGATGTCGAGCGCCGCCACGAACACCAGGTACAGCCCCGTGATCACGGCGATCGCCGCCAGCAGCGCCTTCAGGATCGCACGCCGGCCGCCGCGCAGCTCGGCCGAAATGTAGGCGGCCTCGTTCCAGCCGCCGTAGGTGAACAGCACGAACACCAGCGCCAGGCCCAGCAGCGGCGACGAGGTGGGCAACTGGGCAGTGGCCGCGGGCGACGGCACGGCCGGTGTACGGAAGCCGCCGAACGCCACCAGCACCATGCCGGCGATCAGCAGAAGCGTTATCACGTTCTGGGTGCGGGACGACTCTTTCAATCCGAAGATGTTCAGGGCGGTCAGCAGCGCAACGACCAGCGCCGCGTAAATGGCCGAGGAGGCGCTGCCCAGCGGCAGGATGCGCGAGGCGTAGTCGCCGAAGATGTACGCGTGCACCGCGGTCGGTCCGGTCGTGGTCACGACGACGCGCGCCCATCCGAAGAAAAAGCTGACGTCGCGGCCGAAAGCCCGCGTCAGGAAGTGATAGTCACCGCCCGCATGGGGAAAGGTCGAGGCCAGTTCCGCGTAGCACAGCGACCCGACCAGCGTCAGCACGGCGCCCAGGACCCAGGCGAAGAACATCCAGCTGACCGACCCCGAAGTCGACGCGACCAGCGGTGGCAGCGCGAAGATGCCGCCGCCGATCACGATGCCGCAGACGATCATCGCGGCGTCGAACGTCGACAGCGCCGGGAGCGGCACCCCCGGCGCCGGGCCGGCGCCCGACGATGTCACGCGGCGCTCAAGTCGAACGGCAGTCGTCTGAGGCGTTTTCCGGTCAGACGCGCCACGGCGTTGGCAACCGCGGGCGCGATCGGCGGCGTGCCGGGCTCGCCCAATCCGGTGGGGTCGGCGATGCTTGGCACGATGTGAACGCTGGTCTGCGGCATTTCGTCGAATCGTAGCACCGGGTAATCTGGGAAATTGCTCTGCTCGACCCGCCCGTCCTTCAGCGTGATCCGGCCGTACAGCGCCGCGGTGAGCCCGTAGGCGACGGCAGAGGTCACCTGCGCTTCGACGGTGAGCGGATTGACCGCCACCCCGCAGTCGATCGCGCAAGTCACCTTGTGGACCCGGATCCGTCCCTTATCGACCGACACCTCGGCCACCTCCGCCACCGCCGATCCGAAGCTCGTGTGCATCGCGACGCCGCGCGCGCGTCCTGCCGGAGGCTTCTCGTTCCAACCCGACCTGCGGCGCACCAGCTCCAGCACGGCGCGCTGGCGCGTGCTCTTCGGATCGAGCACCGCGAGCCGGTACTCGATCGGGTCCTTCCCGGCGGCCTGCGCCATCTCGTCGATCATCGTTTCCATCACGAAGGCCGTATGCGTATTGCCGACCGAGCGCCACCAGAGCACCGGCACGTTCACCTCAGGGTGCTGTGCTTCGACCCGGAAGTTCGGCAGGTTATAAGGCGTGTCGACGATCCCTTCGACCGAAAGCTCGTCGACGCCATTCTTGATCATCATCTTTTCGAACAGAGTGCCCTTGGCGATGGACTGGCCGACCACCGAGTGATGCCACACGAGTGGCATCGACTGGCCGTCCAGCCCGACCTGCACGCGGTGCACGTGCAGCGGACGGTAATAGCCGCCGCGCATGTCGTCCTCGCGTGACCAGATCACTTTAACCGGTGCCTCGATGCCGGCCTGCCGCATCGCCTTGGCGACGTTGACCGCTTCGACCATGAAATCGGAGGTCGGGTTGGCGCGCCGCCCGAAGCCGCCACCCGCGAACATCGTGACGATCTTCACCTGTTCGGGCTTCAATCCGGCCGCCCGGGCCGCGGCCTGCTGGTCGACCGTCTGGAACTGGGTTCCGCTCCACAGCGTTAGCGAATCGGCTTTCAGCTCGGCCGTCGCGTTCAGCGGCTCCATCGTCGCGTGCGCCAGGTACGGAAACTCGTAGTCGGCCTCGATCCGCTTGGCCGCGCGGTCCATCGCCTTCGCATCGCCGTCGGCCCGTGCGAGCCCGCCGGGCTGCGACAGCAGGGCCCGATACTGCTCGAGCTGCGTCGCGGTGGTCGGTCCGGCCGGCAGTTCCCATTGAACGTCCAGCGCGTCGCGACCCTGGTGGGCCGGCCAGTAGCCCTTGGCGATGACCGCAACGCCCGTGCCGCCCCGATCGACCGGAACCTGCAGCACCGCTTCGACGCCCGGCACGGCGCGCGCGCGGGCGTCGTCGACCTTGGTCACCTTGCCGCCGAACACCGGCGGCCGGGCGAGCACCGCAACCCGCATATCCGGCAGCCGCACATCCATCCCGAACTTCGCGCTGCCGTTGACCTTTTCGGGCGAGTCCAGGCGGCGCGTGGGCCGCCCGATCAGCGTGAAGGTCTTAGGATTCTTCAGCGCGACGCCGGTGGGAACCGGCAGGCCCATCGCGTCGTTCGCCAGTTTGCCGTAGGCCAGGGAACGCTTGCCGCCTTTTTCGAACACGACGCCGCGCCGCGTCGATACCTTGTCCGGCGCAACGCCCCAGCGCTGCGCGGCCGCCGACATCAACATCTGTCGCGCCGTGGCGCCGATCGTCCGCATCTGCTCGTAGCTGGACGAGATCGACATCGAGCCGCCGGTGAACTGCATGCCGAACCCCGGGTGCCCGTACACCGGGTCGGCCGGCGCGTGCTCCGACCGTACCTTGCTCCAGTCGCAGTCCAGTTCCTCGGCGATCAGCATCGGCATCGATGTGAGCACGCCCTGGCCGAATTCGAGCTTGCCGACCACGATCGTGACCCGATCGTCTTCGCCGATGCGGATGAAGGCGGACGGCGGATACACTTTCGGCGCCGGCGCGGCCCCTTCTTCGGCCGCAGCCAGACGGCCGCCCAGCGCGCCGCGTTCGCCCAAGCCGATCGCGAGCATCAGGCCGCCACCGGCCATCCCGGTGGCTTTCAGAAACTCCCTTCGGCTCACCGGCACGGGGCTGCCGGAGACCAGCGACGCGATCAACGATTCGGCCGGCAGGTCAGCCTCGATCCGGGGATCGATCAGTGTTCGCATGTTCGGACTCCTTACGCGGCCAGCGTGCCCGCCGCGTCCTTGATTGCGGCGCGGATGCGGCCGTAGGTTCCACAGCGGCACAGGTTGCCGGACATCGCCGCATCGATGTCAGCGTCGGTCGGGTGCCGCTTGGTTTTCAGAAGCCCGATCGCCGCCATGACCTGTCCGGACTGGCAGTAACCGCACTGGACCACGTCGTTGCGGATCCACGCCTGCTGGACCGCGCGGCCGATCGGGTCCGCGGAGACCGCCTCGATCGTCGTGACGTCGCCGCCGGCTGCAGCCGACACGGGCAACGAACAGGAACGCACCGCGTTACCGTTCAAGTGGACTGTGCACGCGCCGCAGGCCGCGACGCCGCAGCCGAACTTCGTTCCGGTCATCCCCAGCGTATCGCGCAGCACCCACAGCAGGGGAGTATTCGGATCGACGTCGACCGGCACCGTCTTTCCATTGATCTTCAGTTGCAGCATTCAGTCTTCTCCGTTCAGGACCTGCTCCCGCGTGCGGGAGCAGGGCTCACACAAAACTCCCCTCTCCCGCTTGGCGCAAGAGGGGCCGGGTGAAGGCTGCCCACAATGCCACAGGCCGGAGCTCATTACCCCTGATGCGCCGTGTGGAAAACGCGTTGCGTCTTCCGAGATGAACTATTGCGCTTCAGCGATTGACATCGACCACGACGCGCCCAATATTGCGGCCGTCCAGGATTTCGCGGGCCACATCGAAGACGCCGGCCAGCGGCACTTCGCGCACCATCGATTCGAGCAGCGCCGGATCAAGCGATTCGGACAGGATCTGCCAGGCGGCCAGGCGACGGGCCTGCGGAGCCTGGACGCTGTCGATTCCGAGCAGGCTGACGCCCCGCAGGATGAATGGCGCGACCGTCGTCGGAAGATCCATGCCTTGCGCCAGACCACAGGCGGCGACGGCGCCGCCGCGCTTTGCCTGCGCGCAGGCATTGGCCAGCGTGTGGCTGCCTGCCGAGTCGATGGCGGCGGCCCAGCGCTCCGACTGCAGAGGCTTGCCGGGGACCTGCAACTCCTTGCGGTCGATCAGTTCGCTGGCGCCGAGCCGTTTCAAGTAATCCGATTCGGTCAGCTTGCCGGTGGAAGCGACGACCCGGAAGCCGCGCGCCGCCAGCAGCACGATTGCGATCGAGCCGACCCCTCCGGTGGCTCCGGTCACCAGCACATCGCCCTGGCCCGGCTGCACGCCGAACCGTTCCAGTGCCCCCACGGACAGCGCCGCGGTGTAGCCGGCCGTTCCGATCGCCATCGCCTGCCGGGTCGTGAAACCGGACGGCAGCGGCACCAGCCAGTCGCCGCGCACCCGTGCTTTCTGAGTCAGACCGCCCCAGTGCTGCTCGCTGGCACCCCATCCGTTCAGAATGGCCCGGTCGCCGATGCGCCATCGCGGGTCCTCGCTGGCTGCCACCCGCCCGGCACAGTCGATTCCGGCCACCATCGGCCAGCGCCGCACGATCGGCGACTTGTTCGTCAGCGCCAGCGCATCCTTGTAGTTGACGGTCGAGTACTCGACGTCCAGCAGAACATCGGCGCCGGGCGTCTGCCGGGCGAGCTCGTCTTCCGAGACGGTGCGGACGGCTGCTTCGAACTGCTCGCCGTTGCGGTTCAGTACGATGGCCTGGAACATCGCGCGCCCCGATGGCTTCGATCACGATATTTTGATACGCCGGCCGACGTTCGTGGCAAAATTAACGTCCGGTAACGTTCAAATGCGAACATGAATCCAACGTACCGGCGAGGGACGTAAACGGCTTGAGTTCTGCAGTCATTCCCCTGCGGCAATCGGCGGTCGAGTCGGCGCTGAAGAGCGAAGCATTCGAACTGCTGCCGTGGCCGACCGTATGCCTGAACGCGTCGGCCCAGATCCTGGCGGCCAACAAGGCCTTCGCCTTGTTCGCCGGGGCGGAGCGCCAGTCGCTGGTCGGCCGGCACCTGTCCGAGCTCGTCGGTTACGCGCGACACCGCGATTTCGCGCGCCGCTGGGCTGTGCTGTGGAGCCGGCTGCTCGATCGCGAATCGCTCCAGCAGCGCGCCAAGCTGAGAACCGCCGACGGACGCAGTCTGGTGGTCGACCTGGCGGCCTCGCTGCTCAGAGTCGAATCCGAGCGGGTTGCGGTCGTGGGTCTGCGCGAGGTTTCGACCGAGCGCGTGGCGCAGCGAAGCGCCCGCAATGCGATCGCGCGGCTGGCGGCCCTGTCGCGCGGAAGCAGCGAGGTGGCGCTGCTGCTGGGCCAGAACCGCAGGATCGCGCTGCTGAACGGTCCGATCGACGAGGTACTGGGCACCTCCGCCGCCGATGCGCTGAGCGTTCCGTTCGACTACCTGGTCGATGAGCCGAGTGCGCGCGAATTCATCGCGTTGTTCGATCGCGTCTGCGCAGAGTCGGGGCGCGCCCAGCCTGCGCTGATCGCGACGGCACGCGCCCCCGGTCCGGAGGGTGCCGCGCGGCGGCTCTCGATCGGCTTGACCAATCATTTGCACGATCCGCGCGTGCGCGGGGTGGTAGCCCGGGTACGGGACGTCAGCGAACAGAGCGCGCTGCGCGGCGAGGCGGTCCGGTTGAAGCGACGGCTGCGCGTGTTCGCCGAGCTGGCGGCCGATCTGACGATGTTGCTGGATTCGAACGGGAAAATCACCTTCCAATCGCCGTCGATCCAGGCCTCGCTGGGGCTGGCGCCCGAGGCGAGCCTGGGACGGCATGTGCTGGAGTTGGTGGTCGAGCAGGACCGCGCGCGCCTGGCCGAGGCGATCCGCGCGGCACTCAGCGGCGAGGACGTGGGCCGCCCTCGCAACTGCCTGGTGCACGCGATCTCGGGCATCGGCGAGGAACGCGCGCTGTGGGTCAGCGTGCACAATCGGCTGGCGGACGACGCGCTGCGCGGCCTGCTGCTGACCGCGCGCGACGTCACGGACCTGATTCCGCAGGGCTTCGACGCCGACGCGCGCAACGCTCGCCGGCTGGAGCTGCGCGACCGGCTGCTGCAGCTGACCGTCCAGACCCGCGGCGAATACTCGCAGTCGCTGGCCAACGTGCTGCGGGCGGTTGCCGATGCGCTTCGCTGCGGCACGGTCAGCTATTGGAAGCTGTCGCGGGATGCCGACGCCATGAGCTGCGAGCTGCTGTATTCGCACATGGACCATCGGTTCGTGCCTGCCTGGAGCAGCGTGCCGTTTCCGGACATCTCATTTGGCCCGATGCTGGCCCGATTGCAGCAGATGCGGCCGGTCGCTGTGAGCGACACGGCCGAGTCGGAGCTGACGTGCGAGCTGATCAAAGATGCGCGCTGGAGCAACGCGCGCTCTCTGCTGGTTGCCCCGGTGCTGCTCGATGCCGAGGTGATCGGCGCGATCTGCGTGACCCACGCGTTCTGCCGCAACTGGGACGATGATGAGATCGGCTTCGTGGCCACCGCGGCGCTGATGGTCGCGCTGGCCGACGAGGCGGCAAAGAGACAGCAGGCCGAGATCAAGATCGAGGAGCTCGCCTGGTATGACCCGCTGACCGGCTTGGCGAACAAGAAGCTCCTGAGCGAGAACCTGCGCGATGCGATCGTGACCTGCAACGCGCGCCGGCGCCGACTGGCGGTGATGCTGATCGACCTGGACCGGTTCGGGGACATCAACGACTCGCTGGGACACCTGGTCGGGGACGCGCTGATCAAGTCGGCGGCACAAGTGCTGAAGGAAACGGTCGGCGGCGGCGCCACGGTCGCTCGCATGGCGAGCGACGAGTTCGTCGTGGTGGTCGACGAGTTCGAGCACCGGCAAGAAGTGGCGCTGCTGGCGGCGCGCGTGGCGCAGGCGCTGCACCGGTCCGACTTGTTGCCCAACGTCGACACCCAGATGTCGGCGTCGATCGGAGTGGCCCTGTTTCCCGAGCACGGCCGTGAAGCGAGCACGCTGCTGAAGAACGCCAACGCGGCCGTGTCCCAGGCCAAAGATGACGGCCGCAACCAGGTGAGCTTCTTCAACCCGATCCGGTACGAGCGGGACGCGCGCGAAGCGCAGCTGAGTATCGAACTGATGAAGGCGATGCAGTCCGAGTCGGCCCAGTTCGTGGTCGAGTATCAGCCGCAGTTCGAGATGGTGAGCGGCCGGGTGGTCGAGCTGGAGGCGCTGATCCGCTGGAACCATCCGACCAAAGGTGTGCTGCCGCCGGACCGCTTTGTCAAAGTGGCCGAGGAAAGCGGCCTTTCGGAGCGCATTACGCGCTGGATCGTCAACGAAGTGTGCGGCCAGATCCTGCAGTGGCGTCGCGTGCGCCCCGGCTTCGACATCCCGGTGGCCATCAACGTGGCGGGGCGCGAGCTCGGGTCGAACAAGCTGCCGATCCTGGTGCGCGGCGCGCTGACCAAGTTCGCCATCGAGCCCCGGATGATCACGCTGGAAATCACCGAGCGCACGCTGGTCAAGGAAGGCGACATCAACAACGATGTGATTTCCGAGCTCGCCTCGCTCGGCGTGGGCTTGGCGCTGGACGATTTCGGCACCGGCTACTCGATGCTCGGGTACCTGAAGCGGATGCCGATCCATTCGTTGAAAATCGACCAGTCGTTCGTGAAAGGCATTCCCGACGATGCGGACAGCCGCGCCATTGTTCATGCGATGCTGGCGGTGGCGCGCCACTTCCGGCTGAAAGTGGTCGCCGAGGGTATCGAAACGGCCGAACAGGCCGAGTATCTGCGCGCGCTCGGTTGCGAATACGCGCAGGGATACTTCTTTTCGCGGCCGCTGGCGGCGACGACGATACTGGAGTACCTCGAGCAGCAGGGCCCCGTGGCGCATTGACGCACGGCGGTCGAAGCCAGGCTCCCTCGAAGCCGACCCTCCCGGTTTTCTGTGGCAAGCTACGGCGACGTCGTAGCTGCGCACCCGGATATCGAGGAAGGGCCTCATATGGAACCGCTTGTTCTGTCCGAGAAGCGAGGCCGCGTCGGCTGGGTGACGCTGAACCGCCCCAAGGCGCTGAACGCGCTGAACGATGCATTGATCGACCAGCTGGTCGCGGCTCTGCAAGGGTTCGATTCCGAGAAGGGCGTCGGCGCGATCGTGATCACCGGCAGCGATAAGGCCTTCGCGGCCGGTGCCGACATCGCCGCGATGAAAGACTGGTCGTTCGTGGACGCGTACAAGGACGACTACATCACTCGCAACTGGGACGCGCTGCGGCGCGTTCGCAAGCCGATGATCGCCGCCGTTGCCGGCTATGCGCTCGGGGGCGGATGCGAGCTGGCGATGATGTGCGACCTGATCGTCGCGGCCGACAGCGCGCGCTTCGGCCAGCCCGAGATCAAGCTGGGCATCATTCCGGGCGCCGGCGGCACCCAGCGGCTGCCGCGCGCAGTCGGCAAGGCCAAGGCGATGGACCTGGTGCTGACCGGCCGCAACATGGATGCGCAGGAGGCAGAGCGCTGTGGGCTGGTGGCGCGGGTGGTGCCGGCGGAGCGCTTGCACGAGGAAGTGCTGGAGATGGCAACGACGATCGCCGCTTACTCGCTGCCCGCCGTGCTGGCGGCCAAGGAAGCGATCAACCGTGCCTACGAATCGCCGTTGGCCGACGGCGCGATGTTCGAACGGCGGCTGTTTCACGCGCTGTTCGCGACCGCCGACCAGAAGGAAGGCATGGCGGCTTTCCTCGAAAAGCGCCCGCCGCGCTTCGGCCACTCGTAAAAAAACCTTTTACCTCAGTGCCTTGCGAGGGAGCGGCCGCGCACCCCTAGCAAAGGCCGCGCCAGTTGCCTTGACATGAAATTAAGCGGGCCCGATAATCTTCCTTCTTTGCTGCTTCTGCGCCATTGCGATGCAATATGCGCGGGGGCGGATCGCTCTTTAACAATCAAACAGCCGATAAGCGTGGGCGCTTGATGAGCAGGCGCAACCACCGCGCGCGGGCGTCTCACGACTCCGGTGTGGTGGCTTGCTTGAGCTTTGATAGTGGCTCACGTTAATTGAAGTTTCCGCTTCAATTTCCGCGAGCACGCGATCGTGCCGATGTTGCTCACGACAATGAGCATCTATCAGTACGAGCGCACAGGACTAAAACTGAAGAGTTTGATCCTGGCTCAGATTGAACGCTGGCGGCATGCCTTACACATGCAAGTCGAACGGCAGCACGGGGGCAACCCTGGTGGCGAGTGGCGAACGGGTGAGTAATAAATCGGAACGTGCCCGGTAGTGGGGGATAACCAGTCGAAAGACTGGCTAATACCGCATACGACCTACGGGTGAAAGCGGGGGATCGTAAGACCTCGCGCTATCGGAGCGGCCGATTTCCGATTAGCTAGTTGGTGGGGTAAAAGCTCACCAAGGCGACGATCGGTAGCTGGTCTGAGAGGACGGCCAGCCACACTGGGACTGAGACACGGCCCAGACTCCTACGGGAGGCAGCAGTGGGGAATTTTGGACAATGGGCGAAAGCCTGATCCAGCCATGCCGCGTGCGGGAAGAAGGCCTTCGGGTTGTAAACCGCTTTTGGCAGGAACGAAACGGCGCGGGCTAATACCCCGCGTTAATGACGGTACCTGCAGAATAAGCACCGGCTAACTACGTGCCAGCAGCCGCGGTAATACGTAGGGTGCGAGCGTTAATCGGAATTACTGGGCGTAAAGCGTACGCAGGCGGCTTGGTAAGACAGATGTGAAATCCCCGGGCCCAACCTGGGAACTGCATTTGTGACTGCCAGGCTCGAGTCTGTCAGAGGGGGGTGGAATTCCACGTGTAGCAGTGAAATGCGTAGAGATGTGGAGGAACACCGATGGCGAAGGCAGCCCCCTGGGATGAGACTGACGCTCATGTACGAAAGCGTGGGGAGCAAACAGGATTAGATACCCTGGTAGTCCACGCCCTAAACGATGTCGACTAGTTGTCGGGAATTCATTTTCTCGGTAACGCAGCTAACGCGTGAAGTCGACCGCCTGGGGAGTACGGTCGCAAGATTAAAACTCAAAGGAATTGACGGGGACCCGCACAAGCGGTGGATGATGTGGATTAATTCGATGCAACGCGAAAAACCTTACCTACCCTTGACATGCCCGGAATCCCGCAGAGATGTGGGAGTGCCCGAAAGGGAGCCGGGACACAGGTGCTGCATGGCTGTCGTCAGCTCGTGTCGTGAGATGTTGGGTTAAGTCCCGCAACGAGCGCAACCCTTGTCACTAGTTGCTACGAAAGGGCACTCTAGTGAGACTGCCGGTGACAAACCGGAGGAAGGTGGGGATGACGTCAAGTCCTCATGGCCCTTATGGGTAGGGCCTCACACGTCATACAATGGCCGGTACAAAGGGCTGCCAACCCGCGAGGGGGAGCTAATCCTGGAAAGCCGGTCGTAGTCCGGATTGCAGTCTGCAACTCGACTGCATGAAGTCGGAATCGCTAGTAATCGTGGATCAGCATGTCACGGTGAATACGTTCCCGGGTCTTGTACACACCGCCCGTCACACCATGGGAGTGGGGTTCACCAGAAGCCGTTTGCCTAACCGCAAGGGGGGCGGCGACCACGGTGAGCTTCATGACTGGGGTGAAGTCGTAACAAGGTAGCCGTATCGGAAGGTGCGGCTGGATCACCTCCTTTCTAGAGCACGCGCCGAGGATTCTCGCGCCCACGCTTATCGGTTGTTTCCTACCTCGAGCCTCCTCGGGGTCTGTAGCTCAGCCGGTTAGAGCACCGTCTTGATAAGGCGGGGGTCGTTGGTTCGAATCCAACCAGACCCACCAGGGTTCCGGGGGTGTAGCTCAGTTGGGAGAGCGCCTGCTTTGCAAGCAGGAGGTCATCGGTTCGATCCCGTTCACCTCCACCACTGCACGCGGAACTCAAGCGCGAGCGCATCGAAGGTGCGCTGGCGCTTGGTTTTCGAACCAAGGCTGTTTCGATCTTTAACAATTCGGAAGAAGCAAAGCGCATCAACTCCGCACGATGAGCGCGGGGTTGGTGCTGGGTTGTGATTGCATTTTTTCGAGCTCTCAGCATTTGAGAACGGCGAACGCGGTCGCATGAATCCACGCCGGCGTTCCGCGAGGAGCGGCGGCAGGGTTATAGGATCAAGCGACTAAGTGCATGTGGTGGATGCCTTGGCGATCACAGGCGATGAAGGACGTGGCAGCCTGCGAAAAGCCCCGAGGAGTCGGCAAGCAGACTTTGATCCGGGGATGTCCGAATGGGGAAACCCACCCGCAAGGGTACCCGCACCTGAATCCATAGGGTGCGAGGAGCGAACCTGCTGAACTGAAACATCTCAGTAAGCAGAGGAACAGAAATCAACCGAGATTCCGAGAGTAGTGGCGAGCGAAATCGGACCAGCCAGCGCGTTTTAGCTGTCGTTCTAGTGGAACGGCCTGGAAAGGCCGGCTATAGCGGGTGATAGCCCCGTACACGAAAGACCGGCAGTGGAACTGAGCGCGCGATAAGTAGGGCGGGGCACGTGAAATCCTGTCTGAAGATGGGGGGACCATCCTCCAAGGCTAAATACTCGTGATCGACCGATAGTGAACCAGTACCGTGAGGGAAAGGTAAAAAGAACCCCGGGAGGGGAGTGAAACAGATCCTGAAACCGCATGCATACAAACAGTCGGAGCCCCAGCTTTAATCGCCTTCGGGCTTACTCAATTTAAGGTTGAGTGAGGACGATTAGAGCTGGGGTCACGGCGTACCTTTTGCATAATGGGTCAGCGACTTACATTCTGTGGCGAGCTTAACCGTGTAGGGTAGGCGTAGCGAAAGCGAGTCCGAATAGGGCGTCCAGTCGCAGGGTGTAGACCCGAAACCAGATGATCTATCCATGGCCAGGCTGAAGGTGGGGTAACACTCACTGGAGGGCCGAACCGACTACTGTTGCAAAAGTAGCGGATGAGCTGTGGTTAGGGGTGAAAGGCCAAACAAATCTGGAAATAGCTGGTTCTCCCCGAAAACTATTGAGGTAGTGCCTCGCGTATCACTCCAGGGGGTAGAGCACTGTTATGGCTAGGGGGACATGGCGTCTTACCAAACCATGGCAAACTCCGAATACCTGGAAGTGCCAGCGCGGGAGACAGTGCACCGGGTGCTAACGTCCGGACACGAAAGGGAAACAACCCAGACCGCCAGCTAAGGTCCCAAATATCGGCTAAGTGGGAAACGAAGTGGGAAGGCTAAGACAGTCAGGAAGTTGGCTTAGAAGCAGCCATCCTTTAAAGAAAGCGTAATAGCTCACTGATCGAGTCTTCCTGCGCGGAAGATGTAACGGGGCTAAGCCGGTAACCGAAGCTGCGGGTGTGGACACGCAAGTGTTCACGCGGTAGGGGAGCGTTCTGTAAGCCTGTGAAGGCGGTTCGAGAGGACCGCTGGAGGTATCAGAAGTGCGAATGCTGACATGAGTAGCGTTAAAGCGGGTGAAAAGCCCGCTCGCCGAAAGCCCAAGGTTTCCTGCTCTACGTTCATCGGAGCAGGGTGAGTCGGCCCCTAAGGTGAGGGCGAAAGCCGTAGCTAATGGGAACCAGGTCAATATTCCTGGACCGATACCAAGTGCGATGGGGGGACGGAGCATTGCAGGTCATCCGGGTGTTGGATGTCCCGGTTTCTGACCGTAGGAGGCCAGTAGGCAAATCCGCTGGCGTATCTCCGAGGGAAAGGATCGAGCGGCGTAAGCCGCGAAGTGACTGAATGTGCTTCCAGGAAAAGCCTCTAAGCTCCAGCTTGGTACGACCGTACCGAAAACCGACACTGGTGGGCGAGCTGAATATGCTCAGGCGCTTGAGAGAACTCGGGAGAAGGAACTCGGCAAATTGACACCGTAACTTCGGAAGAAGGTGTGCCCCAGTAACGTGACAGGAGAAACACCTGAAGCGTGACAGGGCCGCAGAGAATCGGTGGCTGCGACTGTTTATTAAAAACACAGCACTCTGCAAACACGAAAGTGGACGTATAGGGTGTGACGCCTGCCCGGTGCTGGAAGGTTAAGTGATGGGGTGCAAGCTCCTGATCGAAGCCCCAGTAAACGGCGGCCGTAACTATAACGGTCCTAAGGTTAAGTAACGCTAGCCTTAGTAAAACCTGGCTATATGCTGGAAACTCTGGCGGATCCGACGGTACGCGACAACGCGTGAAAATCCGATCGGTGCAGACAATCAGCAGGAAAGGCCTGGCGTTCGCCAGGAATCCTCAGAGACTACAAGCCAGGCACTCGGGATGAGTGAAGATAGAGTCCGACCTGCATGGCGACATGCAGAGGCCGGCAGAAATGTCCGGCCCCTCGAATTGAGTCAATTGAACTGACTTGATGCGGGAGCAACAAACGTGAGCGAAATTCCTTGTCGGGTAAGTTCCGACCTGCACGAATGGCGTAACGATGGCCACACTGTCTCCTCCCGAGACTCAGCGAAGTTGAAATGTTTGTGATGATGCAATCTCCCCGCGGCAAGACGGAAAGACCCCATGAACCTTTACTGTAGCTTTGCATTGGACTGTGAACCGATCTGTGTAGGATAGGTGGGAGGCTTTGAAGCGGGGCCGCTAGGTCTCGTGGAGCCGTCGTTGAAATACCACCCTGGTTTGTTTGCGGTTCTAACCTTCGCCCGTTATCCGGGCGGGGAACAGTGCATGGTAGGCAGTTTGACTGGGGCGGTCTCCTCCCAAAGCGTAACGGAGGAGTTCGAAGGTACGCTAAGCACGGTCGGAAATCGTGCTGATAGTGCAAGGGCATAAGCGTGCTTAACTGCGAGACTGACAAGTCAAGCAGATGCGAAAGCAGGACCTAGTGATCCGGTGGTTCTGAATGGAAGGGCCATCGCTCAACGGATAAAAGGTACTCTGGGGATAACAGGCTGATACCGCCCAAGAGTTCATATCGACGGCGGTGTTTGGCACCTCGATGTCGGCTCATCTCATCCTGGGGCTGTAGCCGGTCCCAAGGGTATGGCTGTTCGCCATTTAAAGAGGTACGTGAGCTGGGTTTAAAACGTCGTGAGACAGTTTGGTCCCTATCTGCCGTGGGCGCTGGAAGATTGACGGGGGCTGCTCCTAGTACGAGAGGACCGGAGTGGACGCACCTCTGGTGTACCGGTTGTCACGCCAGTGGCATCGCCGGGTAGCTATGTGCGGAAGAGATAACCGCTGAAAGCATCTAAGCGGGAAACTCGCCTGAAGATTAGTCTTCCCGGAGGCTTGACCTCCCTGAAGGGTCGTCCAAGACCAGGACGTTGATAGGCTGGATGTGGAAGGGCCGTGAGGCCTTGAGCTAACCAGTACTAATTGCCCGTGCGGCTTGATCCTATAACCGTGCCGCCTCGTTCTCGAGGCTGAGGCTCGAAGGAATCGATCATTGACCCACCCTGCTCCGCGCTAGCGCGCTACGCAGGGCAAGCTTTGCACCCTGCGTAGCGCGAGAGCGCGAAGCAGGGCTTCCGAGTTGGATCTTTTTGGCGCAGCGCCTGAACGGTTGCTGCAGCCGAAAGGTCGTCTGTCTTCAGCCTGACGACCATAGCGAGGTGGCACCACCCCTTCCCATCCCGAACAGGACCGTGAAACGCCTCAGCGCCGATGATAGTGGGATGTATTTCCCGTGAAAGTAGGACATCGTCAGGCTAACTATCCCGAACGCCCCGCCGTGAACCGGCGGGGCGTTTCGCTTTTTGCGGGAAGTGTGGCGAACTGGCGGCAAGGTCGTAGGTTGCCTGCCGACCCCGATGAGGCGTAATCTGGTTTTTGTGAAAGGGCCGATCATCATCAGTGACCCCGATATTCTGGGGGGAACACCGGTGTTCCACGGGACGCGAGTGCCGGTGCAGACACTATTCGATTACCTCGAGGCGGGCGACACCATCGATGATTTCCTCGAGGGCTTTCCGTCCGTGACGCGGGAGCATGTAATCGCCTTTTTGGAGGAAGCGAAGAACCGACTGATCGAATCGGCGACGTGAAGGTTCTTCTCGACGAGTGCGTTGACTGGCGCCTGTCGCGCGAGCTTCAGGGCAAGACGAATCGGCTTGCAGACCTTCTACCGTTGGTCCCGCGTCTCCTGGCGGCCATCGAGTCCGCTTTGCCTGGCTCTCCCAAATTTATCGGCCCCGTCTGAGGTCGAGTCGCGCCCGCTCGATCGCGCTCGGGTCGGGCTGCCTAGAAGATGACCACGAATCGCGACCTCGTTGCCCGCACGCTGCGCTCGGTCTGGCACCCGTGCACGCAGATGAAGCTGCATGAGCAACTGCCGATGGTGCCCGTATCGCACGGCAAAGGCGCCTGGCTGTACGACTTCGAGGATCGCCGCTACCTGGACGCGATCAGCTCCTGGTGGGTCAACCTGTTCGGCCACGCGAATCCCCGCATCAACGCGGCGATCGTCGCTCAACTCGGACGGCTCGAACATGTGATCCTGGCCGGCTTCACGCACGAGCCGGCGGTGGTGCTTTCCGAACGCCTGTCGGCCTTGACCGGTGGGCGGCTCGGACACTGCTTCTTCGCCTCCGACGGCTCCTCGGCCGTCGAGATCGCGCTCAAAATGAGTCACCATTTCTGGCGCAATCGCGGTCGACCGGACAAGTCCCGCTTCGCCTACCTGACCGGTGCCTACCACGGCGAAACCACCGGCGCGCTGTCGGTCGGCGATGTCGCGCTGTTTCGCGACGCCTACGCGCCGCTGCTTCGGGCCGGAATCGCGGTGCCCAGCCCGGACTGGCGCCATGCCGAATCGGGAGAATCGGCTCCGCAGTACGCGAGGCGCTGCGCGATCGCACTCGAGCAGACGCTGCGCGAGTGGCACCGCGAAATCGCCGCGCTGATCGTCGAGCCGCTCGTGCAGTGCGCCAGCGGGATGGGCATGTACGACCCCGAGTACCTGCGCCTTGCGCGCGCGATCTGCGACAAGTACAACGTGCATCTGATCGCCGACGAGATCGCAGTCGGCTGCGGCCGCACCGGAACCTTCCTGGCCTGCGAGCAGGCCGGCATCCTGCCCGACCTGTTGTGCCTGTCGAAAGGCATCAGCGCCGGCTATCTGCCGCTGTCCGTGGTGCTGTCGACGCACGCGATCTACGAGGCGTTTTACGACGACGAAGTCTCGCGCGGCTTCCTGCACTCGCACTCGTACAGCGGCAATCCGCTCGCCTGCGCGGCGGCGCTCGCCACCTTGTCGATCTTCGAGGAAGATTCGGTGATCGAAAGCAACCGGCAGCGCGCCGCGCGGATCGACGAGCTGGCGTGTCCGATCGCCGCGCACCCGCGTGTTCGCAATTTCCGGCGCAGCGGGATGATCTGGGCTTTCGAGGTCGACGGCGCGCAGCCGCTGTTTGCGCGCCGCTTCTCCGCTGCCGCGCTCGAGCGCGAGCTGCTGCTGCGCCCGATCGGCGAGACGGTCTACTTCATGCCGCCGTACGTGATCGACGATGAGCAGGCGGCGCTGTTGACCGGCCGCACGGTCGAACTTCTCGATCGGGTACCGTGATGGCCACAGGGGGTACCGGCGCAAGCGTTTTCGTGACCGGAACCGACACCGGCGTGGGCAAGACGCTGGTCAGCTGCGCGATGCTGCACCGGCTGCGAGCGTGCGGTTTACGCGCGCTCGGCATGAAGCCGGTGGCGGCCGGCGTGGAGGCGACGCCGGAGGGACCCGTCAATCCGGACGTGGTCGCGCTGCGCGCGGCAAGCTCGTGGCCGGCGCCGCTGAGCCAGGTGAATCCCTACTGTTTCGAGCCGCCGGTTGCGCCCCACCTTGCGGCGATGGCCGCCGGCGTGCGCATCGAGATCGCGCCAATCCTGCAGGCGTTCCAGGCTCTGGCCGGCACCGCCGATGCGATCGTGGTCGAGGGCGTGGGCGGATTCCTGGTGCCGCTGAACGAGCGCGAAGACGCGGCCGATATGGCGCTCGCTCTGGCGCTTCCGGTCGTGCTGGTGGTCGGGATGCGCCTCGGGTGCCTGAATCATGCGCTGCTGACGCAGCAGGCCATCTTGGCCCGCTCGCTGACGCTGGCCGGCTGGATCGCCAACTCGATCGATCCGCAGATGGCGCGCTTCGACGAGAACCTGCAAGCGCTGCGGCAGCGGATCGCCGCGCCGCTGCTGGGCGTGATCCGGTACCGCCCGATGCCTGATCCGGCTTCGATCGAGCTGCGCCTGCCTCACGACTTTTGATTGCGCGAGTCGCGCTTTGTCCTCAAGGCTGCCACGACGAAATCAATGAAAGCGCGCACCTTCGCTGCAGGCAAGTGACGCGACGGATAAAGGGCATAAAGCGGGAACCGCTCGTCGGGCCAGTCCGGGAAAAGATCGATCAGCCGGCCGTCGTCAAGCAGCTCTTGTATCCCCAGGGCCTTGATCTGTGCCACGCCAAGGCCCGAAAGACAGGTGCCGAGGATCGTGCCGACTTCGGTCACGAGGAGTCGCCCCGAGGTCGGCACTTGGATCAGCTTTCGCCCGCGTTGAAATTCCCAGGGGAAGGCTTGCCCGGTTACCGGGTTGCGCACCTGGATGCAAGCGTGGTTCGACAGTTCCGCCGGTCTGGTCGGCCGCCCGTGCCGTTTCAGGTAGCCAGGAGTCGCCACGGTGACGATGCGGGTGTCGATCAGCTTGCGCGCGACCAGCGACGACGACGGCGGCTCGCCGAAGCGAACAGCAATGTCGAAACCCTCGCCGACCAGGTCACCGAGCTGGTCGCGCGCGATCAGCTCGAGCGACAGCTCCGGGTAAAGCGCCAGGAACCGAGGGATATGAGGCGACAGCAACAGGCGGGACGTGAAGGCGTCCGTGTTGACGCGCAGACGGCCCCGCACGGAGATGGATGAACCCGTTGCCCGAGTCACGGCGTCCTCGATTCCCAGCACCAACGGATTGACGTTGGCGTAAAGAAGCCGACCTTCGTCCGTAAGGTTCAGGGAGCGCGTTGTTCGGTCGAGCAGCCGCACCCCGATGCGGGCTTCAAGCCGCGCGATCGCGCGACTGACTCCGGAAGGGGTCATGCCGAGGGCCTGAGCCGCTCTGGCGAAGCTGCCGCCTTCGATGACAGCAGCCAGCACGCCCACATTGGAGAGCAGCCGTCCGTCGAGAGTCATTCGGAGATTCGTGATTGGATGTCACGAATGATATGCCATGCAGTACCTTTACTCAATGAGGCCAGCTTCCTACCATTCGTTCCACATCGTCTTCGGCCTCGTCAAAAGGAAAACGTCTGATGTATGCAATCACCGGTATCACGGGCAAGGTGGGCGGCGTCGCCGCGCGCACCTTGCTGGCTGCAGGTCAACGCATCCGCGCTGTCGTCCGCAATGCGGACAAGGGCGGGCTCTGGTCCGGCCTCGGCTGCCAGGTCGCGATCGCCCAAATGGAGGACGCTGCGGCGCTGACCCGCGCGTTCACTGACGTCACGGGCGTATTCATCCTGCCTCCCTCGAACTTCGACCCGGAGCCCGGATTTCCAGAGGCCAAGGCCGTCATCTCGGCAGTGCGTCAAGCCCTCGATGCGACCCGTCCAGCCAGAGTGGTTTGCCTCTCGACCATCGGCGCGCAGGCGCTGCAGTCGAACCTGTTGAGCCAACGTACGCTGATGGAACAGGCTCTGTCGAAGCTGCCGATGCCTGTCACCTTCCTCCGTCCGGCCTGGTTCATGGAAAATCTGAGCTGGGACATTGACCAGGCTCGGGAACAGGGCGTTGTCTCCTGCTTCCTGCAACCCCTCGACAAGGCGATACCCATGGTGGCCACCGACGATGTCGGCCGCGTCGCAGCCGAACTGCTGCTGCAAGACAGTGGGAAACGAGTCGTCGAACTCGAGGGTCCGGATTGGGTGACCCAGAACGAGATCGCATCGGAACTGGCGAAGGCGCTGCATCGTCCGGTTCGAGCGCAAGCGGTCCCCCGTGAGAACTGGGGCATGATCTTTCGAGCGCAGGGCATGCGCGATCCGATGCCACGTATCCAGATGCTGGACGGATTCAACGAGGGTTGGATCAAGTTCGAGGGCAACGGTGCGACCTTGGTCAAGGGCAACACGAGCCTCGCGGAGGTCGTACGGAAGCTCGTGGGTTGAGCCGTCGGCCCGGTTCCGCGCCGACTCGATCGTCGAGACCGGACGCGGCCCCGCTGTTCTGATGCTTTTCGACGGGAGACAAGGCTTATTCAGCCCACGTCATCGCTGTCCCTGAGCGTGAAGGCTCCTGCCTTCACGAGGGTGACGATCTGCTTTGCATCCTTTTCATATTGCGACGCCACCAGCAATCTTGCCCCGCCGGCTGCATTCGAGAATGGCGGGCCCATGCGATTCGAATTCGCATTGACGATGAAAGAGGGAATACCTTCACCGCTCAGTCGGGCGCCCAGCAGTTCCAGTTCCACATTCACCTGTGAGCGCGCCACTTCAACCAGCTCGGAGGGTTCCCCTTCGGTGACAGCCAGGTTATCGGCAACCTTGGCCACGTAAGGCGGCGGTTGGATGCCCCGCAGCGAAAATTCCTTGCGGGCCACTTCCACGGCGAGGTCGGTCAGATAGCCGCCGGACCACCGCTCCATCAGCTCCTGGTCGCTCATTTCGCCGAACGAATCGGACAGGTCGTCCCGGGAAACATCTTCCATTTCGGGCTTCCTCTGTTCAACACTCAGCGCGCGGCCCGGTCCGGCTCAGTGTGCGGCTCGGTCGGATGCAGTCCCAGCCGTTCGAATAGCGCCCGATCCGAATCGGTGCTCGGATTTCCAGTGGTCAGCAACCGGTCGCCGTAGAAGATCGAATTGGCCCCGGCCAGGAAGCAGAGCGCCTGCACCGGCTCGGGCATGGTCGCGCGTCCCGCGGACAGGCGAACGACACTGGTCGGCAGGGCAATGCGCGCCACCGCGATCGTGCGAACGAACTCGAGCGGATCCAGCCGCTCGACATCCGCCAGCGGCGTGCCGGCGATCGGCACCAGCATGTTGACCGGCACCGATTCGGGTGGCGGATCCAGTGCGGCCAGCTCGGCGATCAGCGCAGCGCGCTGCAGGCGGTTTTCGCCCATGCCGATGATTCCGCCGCAGCACACCTTGATGCCGGCCTTGCGCACGCGTTGCAGCGTATCCAGCCGGTCCTGGTACCCGTGCGTGGTGACGATCGAGCCGTAGAAATCCGGCGCCGTGTCCAGGTTGTGATTGTAATAATCCAGGCCCGCATCTTTCAGCTGCTCGGCCTGCCCAGGTCGCAGCATGCCCAGCGTCACGCAGGTCTCCATCCCGAGCTCGCGCACGCCTTTGACCAGCTCGACCACGTCGGCCAGCTCTTTCGAGTTGGGACCGCGCCAGGCCGCGCCCATGCAAAAGCGCGTCGCGCCGGCCTGCTGGGCCTTGCTGGCGGCCTGCAGCACGCGCTCGCGCGACATCAGCGCTTCACGGGCGACGCCGGTGCTGTGGTGCGCGGACTGGGAACAGTAGCCGCAATTTTCGGGGCAGCCGCCGGTTTTGATCGATAGCAGCGTGCTGATCTGCACCGCGTTCGGGTCGAAATGCCGCCGATGCACCGACTGCGCCCGGTACAACAGGTCGTTGAACGGCTGCTCGAACAGCGCAGCGACCTGTTCGACGCTCCAGCGCTCAGATTCGTTCGAAACGGCGGGATAGTTCATCGCGAGTGCCCGGCCTGCGCGGCGAGGACAACGGGGCCGACGCCGGTTTGCTGCGCAGCATACTGCATTCGGGGACCATAGACTGCAATAATCGCGCCGATCGCTCGGGTGAATCCCGGAGCCGGACGAACCATGCGCGTCGTACGCTGGTTGTTGGCCACCATGTCGATCGTGCTGATCGCGATGGTCGGCCTTTGGTTCTGGTACCGGCAGGCGAGCCTGCCGGAGCACGAAGGAACGCTGCCAGTCACCTGGCTACCGCGCCCGGTGCAAATCATCCGCGACGAGGCCGGCGTGCCGACCATCTCTGCCCAGACCGAGTCCGACGCGCTGTTCGCGCTCGGCTACGTGCACGCCCAGGACCGGCTGTGGCAGATCGAATTCAACCGCCGGATCGGGCAGGGTCGGATTGCCGAGATCGTCGGGCCGGCCGGGGTCGACACCGACCGCTTTCTGCGCACCCTGGGCGTGTACCGGCAGGCGCAGGCGATGGCTCGCGATCTCGATCCGGAGACGCGAACGCTGGTGGAAGCGTACTGCGCCGGCATCAACGCCTATCTGGACGGGCACCACGACCTTCCGCCGGCCGAGTTCCTGCTGCTGCGTGCGCCGTCGCCCGAGCACTGGGTGCCCGCCGACGTGGCGGCATGGACGCTGATGATGGCATGGGACCTGTCGGCCGAGTCGATGCGTAGCGAGCTGACGCGGCTGCGGCTTGCGGAGCGCTTCAGCAAGGCCGAGATCGACGACTTTCTGCCGGTATGGGACCCGTCTGCTCCGCCCACCGCCGACTACGTCGACTTGTATCGCCGCCTGGGTTTGCCCGGGCATGCGTTGACGGATCAAGCGGGCCAACTGGCGCAGCGGTTGCCCGATTTCGGTTTTGCCGCAGCACAGGCCGAGGGTTCGAACAGCTGGGTGGTCGGCGGATCGCGAACCGTCAGCGGCCGCCCGCTGCTGGCCAACGATCCGCACCTGGCGCTGTCGACGCCGTCCGTGTGGTACTTCGCCCGACTGAAGGCGCCCGGCCTGGATGTTTTCGGCGCCACGCTGCCGGGCGTGCCGTTCGTCGTGCTCGGGCGCAACGCGCATGTCGCCTGGGGATTCACGACGACCTATGCCGATACGCTTGATCTGTACCTGGAGCGGATCGACCCGGACCACCGGGACCTGTACCGGACGCCGGGCGGCTACGCGCCGTTCGAGACGCGCGTGGAGACGATCCGGGTGCGCGGCGCCGATCCGGTGTCGCTGACGGTGCGCAGCACACGCCACGGCCCCGTGATATCGGGCGCCCTTGGGTCGGCCGACGCGGCGCTGCCGGCCGGGCCGGACCCGCGCTACGTGCTGGCGCTGCGCTGGGCCTCTCTGGAGCCGGGAGCCGGTGCGCTGCGCGCGTTCCGGGCGATGAATCACGCGGCCGACGTCGGACAATTCGAACGCGCGCTGCGCGGCGTGACGGTGGTCGTGCAGAACGTCGTGTTCGCGGGCGACGACGGTCACATTGGATTGCGGGTCGTCGGGCGGGTGCCGGTGCGTCGTGCCGACAACGACCTGCATGGGCTGGTGCCTTCGCCGGGCTGGGACGCGCGCTACGACTGGCAGGGCTGGATGGACCCGGACGATCTGCCGCACAGCCTGGACCCGCCGCAAGCGATCATCGTCACGGCGAACCAGAAGATCACGCCGCCCGGGTACCCGGGATACATCACGATGGAGTGGCGGGCGCCGTATCGCGCGCGCCGGATCGAGCAGCTGTTGCGGGAAGCGCCGCGGCACGACCTGGCGTCGTTCGAGCGGATCCAGGCCGACGTAACGTCGCTGGCGGCGCGCGAGATGATGATGGCGCTGGCGGGGACTCAGCCGGCTACGGCAGTCGGACGCGCCGCGCTGCAGCGCTTGCGCGCCTGGGACGGTGCAATGCGGGCCGACGCACCGGAGCCGCTGATTTATCAGACCTGGATGCGCCGGCTGAAGGAGCTTATCTTCAACGACGATCTGGGTCCGCTGGCACACGACCTGGTCGAACCGGAGCCGCTCACCGCAGCCATGCTGGGCGTGCTGACGGGCCGGGCCCGCGCGCGCAACTGGTGCGACGACGCCGCCGCGCCCGAGCGGCACGTCGACTGCGCGACCCTGGCCGCCCAGGCGCTCGATCAGGCTGCCGGCGAGCTGGCGCGCGAACCGCGCGATCTGGCGCGGCTGCGCTGGGGCCGCTCGCACCGGGCCGTATTCGAGCATCGGCCCTTCTCGAGCGTCCCGCTGCTGCGCCGCTGGTTCGAACAGCGGGTGCGCGACCCGGGCGACGGCGACACGATCAACGTCGGGGTGCTGCGCCTCAGGGGCGAGCGGCCGTTCGAAGCGCGGGCGGCTCCCAGCTTGCGGGCGATCTACGACCTGTCCAACGGCTCCTCGGGCGTGTGGATGTACGGTCCCGGCCAGTCGGGCAACCCGTTTTCTCCCCAGTTCGGGGATTTGCTCGAGGCGTGGAGCAAAGTGCGATATCGTCCGATCGGTCCGCCAGCCGGCGCGGCGCTCACCCTGACTCTCAAACCGGCACCTTCGGGTCACAAATGACGCCCCGGTCAGTCGCGCGCGATCCCGTCGATGCGATCGTTGCGCTCAACCGCGGGCGCGACCCGGCCTTGCTGGCGCGGAAATTCGAGGCAATGGCGGCCGACCGTTTTGCCTTCCTGCGCGGCTCGGCCGGCCTGGCACACGCGCAACTGGACCTGGCGGCGCTGCCGCCCTCGCCCGTCGCCTGGGTCTGCGGGGACCTGCACCTGAACAACTTCGGCTGCTTTCGCGGTCTGAACCGGCTGGTCTACTTCGACCTGAACGATTTTGATGAAGCGGCGCGCCTGCCGGTTGCGATCGACCTGCTGCGGTTGCTGGGCAGCATCCTGACCGCGGCGCCGGGAATCGGGCTGATCCGAGAGGAGGCCGAAGCCCTTGCGTCCGACGCGCTGATCCGCTATGCCGAGGCGATGGCGCGTGCCAAGGCATTCTGGCTCGAGCCCGAGACCGCGCGCGGGCCGATCCGGTTGCTGCTCGAGCAGGTCTCGACGCGGCGCCGGCGCGACCTGCTGGAGCGCCGCACCGAGGTGCGGCGCGGCCGGCGTGTGATCGTGATCGACGGTCAACGCACGCTGCCGTTACCGCCGGACGGCGCATTGCGCGATCAACTGGCCGATGCGCTCAGGTCGCTGAGCCACCTCTACGAGAGCCCGGAATACTTCCTGCCGCGCGATTTCGCGCGGCGCGTCGCCGGGATGGGCAGTCTTGGACTTCCGCGCTACGTGGCCCTGGTGCGCGGCCGGGCCGATCCGGACCGCAACGCGCTGATCGACTTCAAACTGGCTGCGCCTTCGTCGGCGTCCGCGGCGCTGCCGGGTTTGCCGCAGGTGACCTGGGTCGACGAGGCGCAGCGCGTGGTCACGGTGCAGGACATCTGCCAGGCCGCGTGCCCGGCGTACCTGACCGCGATGTCGATCGGCGGGCGGCCGTTCATCGTGCGCGAATTGCAGCCGGTCGAGGACCGCATCGCGCTCGACCGGCTGGCGCGGCAACCGAAACGATTGGCCGACACGCTGGGCAGCGTGACCGAGGTGGCGGCCTACGCGCAATTGCGTGGCGCCGGGCGGATGGGCAGCGCGAGCCCGGATGCGATGATCGAGTTCGGCTTCGAGCTGATGTCGCACCCGCGCCCGTGGCTCGACGCCGCGTGTGAGGTCGATTCGAAAAACGCGACGGCGCATCGCGCATTCCGCGCCGCGTGGCGCCGACGCGATCCGCGCCTGATCGGCTTGTCCAAGGTCGACGCGCGATCGACCCGATGATCGGCAGCGTCAACCGATCCATCGAGTCCGCGCCGCGTTATTCCTGTCTTGCAGCCATGTCACCGCTCTGCGCCGGCTCGAAACTCAGCGCCACCCCGTTGTTGCAGAAGCGCTTGCCGGTCGGTTCCGGGCCGTCGTCGAACACGTGTCCCTGATGGCCGCCGCAGCGCGAGCAATGGTATTCGGTGCGCGGCAGGATCAGGTGGAAGTCGCGCTTGGTCTGGACCGCTCCGGGCAGCGGTTCGAAGAAGCTCGGCCAGCCGGTGCCGCTGTCGAACTTCGCGTCGCTGCTGAACAGCGGCTGCCCGCAGGCGGCGCAACGGAACGTGCCCCGGCGCTTTTCCTGGTTCAGCGCACTCGTGAACGCCGGCTCGGTTCCTTCCCGGCGCAGCACCCGGTACTGCTCGGGGGTCAGGCGTCGCTTCCATTCCGCATCGTCGTACAGGGGCTCCATGCTAGCTCTCCCGTGCTTGCCGGCTCCGTATTGTCCCGCCTTTCACTCGTCGGTGCGTGTGGCTTGCTTGCGTTGCTCGCCGCGTGTTCCGACGCCGACCAACGGGAAGACCGCGAACACCCGATCGTCACCGCGCCGCGCGTCGCGGTGGAAAACGGCCATAGCTTGGTGCGCCTGGACGCCGCTGCCTTGCAACGGGCGGCAATCCGGACCGAGGTAGTGCGCAGGGGTGCGCAGCCCGAAACGGTGCGGGCGTTCGCGACCGTTCTGGACTTGCAGCCGCTGGCCCAGGCGGCGGCTTCGTTGCAGGCGGCGGGAGCGCAGCTGAAGTCCGCGCAAGCGAAGCTCGCCGCCTCGCGCCCCGAATACGAGCGGGCCCGACGGCTGTTCGAAGACGAGCAGACCGTATCGGCCGCTCGTCTGCAATCGGCGCAAGCGGCGTTCCTGGCCGACCAGGCTGCGCTGGAGGCGGCCCAGTCCCAGGTCGACGCGATCCTGGCGAGCGCCCGCCTGAGCTGGGGCCCGGTGCTGGCCAGCGCGCTGGCGACGGCCGATCCGCAGCAGCGCGCCCTGGCCGAGGACCTGGTGGCCCGCCGCCAGATCCTGCTGCAGGTCACGCTGCCGTCGGACTGGACCCAGGATCGCCCGCCGGCGCAGGGTCGCGTGCTGCTGGACCGACGGGACGGATTGGCGATTCAGCTCGTATCGGCGGCGGCGCACGCGGATCCGCGCCTCGCGGGACGCAGTTTTCTCTATCGGGCCTTCCCCGACGCCGCACTGCTGCCTGGTGCGAGCGTGACCGTGCGCCTGCCGACCGGCCGAAGCATCGAGGCGGCGCGGGTCCCGTCCTCTGCACTGGTTTGGTGGCAGGGTCGGGCCTGGGTATTCGTCCGCAGCCGCTCGGGTGATTTCGAACGGCGTGAGATCGCCTTCGACGGCGCCACCGAGGAGCCGGCGCTGGTGGCGGACCTGGATGCCGGCACCGAGGTGGTGGTTCAGGGCGCCCAGGTCCTGCTGTCGGAAGAACTGCGCGCGGAGAATTTCTCCACCGACGTCGGCGGACGGTGACGTCCGCGGGCTCCTGCAGCAGTCGAGCAACGATTCGTTACCACGTCGGTGGTACACATCTGCTAACTTTTGCGAACCGCCGCAGTCCAATCGAAACAAGCATTCGGGAGACTCGCCGTGCTCAAACATTGGAACCGATCGTCCCGGGGTCACCGGGCAGCCAGGGCGCTGGTGCTGGCGCTCATTCCGGCATGCACCGCGCTGGTGGGGTGTACCACTTCGAAGCCGATGGCGTATCTGAATGGCTACCGCTGGAACAAGGCCGAACTGAACACCTACGACACGTTCATTGTCTCGGTCGACGGCAAAGGCTATATCCAGAACTCCCGGATCTGGGTCGATCCGGGACCGCGCCATATCGTGTTTCAAACTCTGCCGGTTCCAGGATTTACTACCAGCCCTGAAAAGTCGCTCGATTTGAATGTCGAGCCGTGTACGCGTTACTGGTTCGAAGCCAAGCGAGCCAGCGAGCGTGAGCAGGACTTCGAACCGCGCGTCAACTACAAGGAGCATATCGTGGGCTGCAGCGTCGCCTCGAGCAGCTACTAGAGGAGCCGCGGCGGACCGGGGCGCCTATTGACCTCGGTGGCCCGCCCTCCCGCGCGCTGGGGCTCATGGTGCGCGCGGTAAGATCGCGCGGCACGGGTCCTGGCAGAGGAGCCGTGCAGGCAGGGCGGGGTGATTTCGTGTCCGGAGAGTTGCGCGCGGAGAATTTGCCCACCGACGTCGGCGGACGATGACGTCCGCCGGTCCCGGTCTGCAGGCTGCGCTGATTGCCTTTTCGCTGCGGTTTCGCGGTGTGGTGATCGCGCTGGCTGCGCTGGTGATCGCAGCGGGCGCCTACTCGTTGGGTCACGCCACCTACGACGTATTCCCCGAATTCGCACCGCCCCAGGCCGTGATCCACACCGGGGCGCCCGGCCTGTCGCCCGACCAGGTCGAAGTGCTGGTCACGCAGCCGCTGGAAAACGCGCTGACCGGTGCGCCGGGCCTGGCCTCGCTTCGATCGAGCTCGATTCAGGGCTTGTCGATCATTACCGCCAATTTCGATCCGGCCAGCGACGTGCTGCGCGACCGGCAGGTCGTTTCGGAGCGGCTTGCGTCCAGCGTCGGCCTGCTGCCCCGCCAGGCGCAGGCTCCTTCGCTGACCCCCCTCACTTCGTCGACCAGCACGGTGCTGGTGGCGGGCTTGACCTCGTCCCGTGCCTCGCTGATGGACCTGCGCACCAGCGCCGAATGGCTGATCAAGCCTACGCTGATGGCCGTTCCGGGCGTGGCCAAGGTGGCCATCTTCGGCAGCGGGATGCGCTCGCTGCAGGTCCAGGTGAACCCCGACCGGCTGGTTCGGCTGAACTTCGGACTGAACGACGTGACGGAGGCGGCTGCTCGCGCGGCCGGCGTGCGCGGAGCCGGTTTCATCGACAGCGCGAATCAGCGGCTCGAGTTGAAAACCGAATATCCGCCGCTCGGGGTCGACGATTTGAAACGGGCCGTGCTCGGCTCCGACTCCACTCCGTTCGCGACGCTGGGCGACGTGGCGACCGTGCTCTTTGCGCCGGAGCCGGCCACGGGCGGCGCCACGATCGACGGTCGGCCCGGCGTGCAACTCGTGGTGTCGCAGCAGTACGGTGCCAGCACGGTCGAGGTCACGCGCCGGATCCAGGCCGCGCTGGACGGGCTGCGGCCCCTGCTGGCCCGCGACGGCGTCGAGCTGGACGCCACGCTGTTTCGTCCGGCCGACTTCATCGATCTGGCGACCGGCAACGTATGGTCGGCGCTGCTGCTCGGAGCCGCGCTGGTGGTCGCGGTGCTGGTGCTGTTCATGGCGGATTGGCGCAATGCCGCCGTCTCGTGCGCCGCTATCCCGCTGTCGCTGCTGGCCACGCTGAGGCTGCTGCAGGCTTTCGGCGTCAGCGTGAACACGATGACGCTGGGCGGGCTGGCGGTTGCGATCGGCGTGGTGGTCGACGATGCGGTGATCGACGTCGAGAACATCCTGAGGCGGATGCGCGCCAACCGGCTGCTGGCGCAGCCTCGCAGCACGGCGAGCGTGATCCTGGACGCCTGCCTGGAAGTGCGCAGCGGGGTGGTTTACGCGACCTTCGCCGTCGTGCTGGTCGTTTTGCCGATCGTCTCGTTGTCGGGCGTCGCGGGGCGCCTGTTTGCGCCGCTCGGATACGCATACGCGCTGGCCATCATCGCGTCGCTGCTGGTGAGCCTGACGGTGATCCCGGCGCTTTCGTCGTTGTTGTTCCGGCCCGAACGGATGCGCGCAGGGGAGCCGCCGGTGCTGCGCTGGTGCCGTACCCGCTACGAACGGATGCTGGCGCGGGTCACCCGGCATCCGTGGCCGGTGATGGCGGCCGCGCTGTTGCTGACGGCGCTCGGCGCGGCCGCCGCGGCCGGCTTCGGCGTGAATTTCATTCCGGAGCTGAAAGAAGGTCACCTGATCGTTCATATGTCGGCTGCCCCGGGGACCTCGATCGAAGAATCGATGCGGCTCGGATCGCGCGTGTCGTCCGCGCTGCACGAGCTGACGGCGGTTCGCGCGGTGGCACAGCGGATCGGCCGCGCCGACAAGTCCGACGATATCCTGGGGTCGCACTACAGCGAGTTCGATGTCGACCTGAAGCGTGCCAGCGGAGCGCAGCTCGAGGCCGCGCAGTCCGCGATCCGTTCCGTGCTGACGCAGTTTCCGGGCGTCAACTTCGCGATGCAGTCGTTCCTGACCGAGCGCATCGAGGAGACGCTGTCCGGTTACACGGCGGCGGTCGCGGTCAACGTGATCGGCCCGGACCTCGATGCGCTCGACCGCGCGGCGCGTGACATTGCGCGGACGCTGCACCGGATCCGGGGTGCGGCCGACGTGCAGCTGCAGGCGCTGCCGGGCACGCCGCAGTTGTCGATCAGGCTGATTCCGGCCGAGCTGCAGCGCTGGGGCTTGCGCCAGCTCGACGTGCTGGACCTGATCGGCACTGCCTACGAAGGAGCCGCGGTCGGGCAGAGCTACGAGGGCAACCGGACGGTGAGCGTGATCGTCGTGCTGGATCCGGCGTACCGCAATGCGGTTACGCGGATCGGCGAGCTGCCGCTGCGTACGCCCGACGGCCACTTCGTGCGGCTGGCTCAAATCGCCGAGATCCACCCGTCCGCCGGCCGCTACGAGGTGCAGCACCAGGGCGGCCAGAGGATGCAGACGGTGACCGCCAACGTGCGTGGACGCGATGTCGGCGGCTTTGTCGACGAGTTGCGACGGCAGGTCGCTGCGGTGAGGCTGCCGTCCGGAACGCACCTCGAATTCGCCGGCGAGGCCCAGGAACAGGCACGCTCGCAGCGCGACCTGCTCGCTTATTCAGCGGTGGCCGCGCTGGGTATCGCATTGTTGATCTCGATCATCGCGCGCAGCGGGCGCAACCTGGCGATTGTGCTGGCGAACCTGCCGTTCGCATTCGTCGGGGGCGTTGCCGCGGTGGCGGCCACCGGCGGCGTGCTGTCGCTGGGCTCGATGGTGGGCCTGGTTGCGCTGTTCGGGATCACGCTGCGAAACTCGATCCTGATCGTCGCCCACTACGACCGGCTGGTGCGTATCGAGGGGCGGCCCTGGGGCCTGGAGCTCGCAATTGAAGGCGCGGCCGACCGCTTGGCTCCGATCCTGATGACGACGCTGGTGACCGCGCTGGGCCTGCTGCCGCTCGCGCTCGGGATCAACGAGCCGGGCCGTGAAATCGAAGGCGCGATGGCGGTGGTGATCCTCGGTGGCCTGCTGACTTCTATGCTGCTGAATCTGCTGCTGTTGCCGACGCTGGCGTTGCGCTTCGGGCGCTTTGGACCGGATGAACCATGAGCCGCGCGACGAAGTCTTGACGCATGGGGGCCGATGCGAGGCTGGTTAAGGCCTCTACCAGTTCAGCGGTGCCTGGCGCGTGGGGGTGGCGGTTGCGGCCGCGGCTGCGCGCAGCTTCGTTGCTGTGGCCGCGGCGCTGGCGGTCTTGACCGGTTTGGCCACGGCACGCTCCGCTTTCGGCGCGGCCGTGGGCGCTTTTTGCGGAGGGGTCGGCGTGGACTGCGTGCTGGCGGCGACCCCGCCGACCGCCGGCTGCACCACGGCCAACTCAGTGCGTTGCGCGGATGCGGATACGGGGTTCGCCGCACCCGGGATCGGCTCGGCCGTCACGACCTGGGCCTCGCCACCGTGCTCCAGCACCAGGTGCTGACCGACGCGAAGGTGCAGCGTGGTCGGGTAGGCGTACAGCGAGCCGCTCAGGTGGTCGACGAACACGCCGACCGATCCGAACGGCAGCAGCGCTTCTTCCATTCGCTCGCGCCGCGACTTCACGGTTGCGGTGGCGATCAGGCTGTCACGGCGGCATTCGATGGCCAGAGGCTCGAGTGCGCGGCGCACGCGCACATCGGTCGCCGGCGTTACAAAGGTCTTGGCCGAGGACCCGGTTCCGATCTGGCACTGCATCCCCTCGAGCGGGCGATTGCGGGCATCGAGCGCGTCGATCTGGAGTTTCTGGTGGAAGTCGCCCGTTAAGGTAGAGCAGCCGCACAACCACAACGCCATGCACGAGCTGGCCACCACATTTCGCTTCATCGATTTGCCCCCCGGAGCAGGTCCCCGTCTCCAATCCTTCGGAGTCGGGGCCTGCAACTGGAGCAAACTGCCCTGGACGGGCGGCTAGTCCGTACGGACGAGGGCGTCCTCGGTGATCGGTCCGCCGGCGGCGGGCGCCGGTTTCTGCGACGGCTCGCCCGCGCGCGCCAGACCGCGCTCGACGGTCGGCGTGCGCGGCGGCGTCGGCGCGGGTCGCCCAGGTTCTTTTCGCGCGGCGGGGACCGGCTGTCCGGCCCTGTCGTCGTCGCCGGCGTCGAACACCAGCTTCTGCCCGATCTGCACCCGCACCCAGCTCGGATACGAGTAACGGTAACCGGTCAGATGATCGATCACCAAGTAAGCGGATCCACCCGGCACCAGCAGATTGGCGGCACCCGTGACTCCGCCGCGGACCCCTGCGCGGGAGACCGCCGTGCCCTCGGCGACCCGGTCACCGAGGCGGCAGGCGATCTTCAGGTCCGATGCGGACCTGTGCACTTCGAGTCCAAACAGGGGCGAGTCGCCGTAGTACTCGGACGAGAAGTTGCTCAGGTGGCAGCGCATGCCCTCGATCGGCTGACCGCGCTCGTCGAGCGTTTCGATGTGCACGACCTGGGTCGGATCGCCGATTATCGTCGCACAGCCGCTCAACAGCGCGAGCTGGATCCCGCCCACAGCTGCAACGATCGACCTGCGAATCAGCGGATGGATCACGGTCTGCTCACGAATGGATGCGGCGTGCGATGAACTGATCGTACGTTCAAGTGCCGACGGGACGCAGTCGCGCCCTTACGCGCTCAAACGGATGAGCGGGCAGATCCCTATCCCTGCTTGTAGCTAAGCCTGCCTCAGCTGTGCCGAGTCCAAACCTTGCTGCGCGATCGACCCGCTGCCTCGATCGCGGTAAGCGCGCAGCGCTGCCCCGGTCGGTGAGTCGCATCGGGCGATCTGGTCAGGAATGCCCTGTCCGATCAGCCGTCCTCCGTCAGCGCCGCCCTCGGGACCCAGGTCGATGATCCAGTCCGCGGCGGTAATCACATCCAGGTTGTGCTCGATGATGACTACCGTGTGACCGGCATCGACCAGCCGGTGGATTACGTCCAGCAGCTGCTCGATATCGGCCATCGAAAGTCCGACCGTGGGCTCGTCGAGCACGTACAGCGTGGTCCCGCCCGCGGCGTCGGCGACGCGCGCGCGCGCCAGCTCGGTCACCAGCTTGATCCGCTGCGCTTCGCCGCCGGACAGCGTCGGTGAAGGCTGACCCAGCGTCAGGTAACCCAGGCCGACGTCGCGCATCAGTCCCAGCGGGTGCGCGATGGCCGGTGTCGACGCGAAGAATTCGACCGCCTCGTCCACCTGCATCGCCAGTACGTCGCCGATACTCCGGTCGCGCCAGCGCACCTCGAGCGTAGAGCGATCGAACCGGCTCCCGCTGCACACGTCGCACAGCACCTTGACGTCCGGCAGAAAATTCATCTCGATCGTTCGCAGGCCCTGTCCATCGCAGGCCGCGCAGCGCCCACCCGCGGTGTTGAAGGAGAAGCGGCCGGGACCATAGCCTCGTATCCGGGCTTCACCGGTGTCGGCGAAGCGCTTGCGGATCGCATCCCAGAAGCCGACGTACGTGGCCGGGCACGAGCGCGGCGTTTTTCCGATCGGGGTCTGATCCACTTCGAGCACCCGCGCCACCTGGGCCCAGCCATCGATTCGCGCGCAAGCTTTCCACGCGGGCTGTTCCTCCCCTTTTCCGTTTGCGACGAACAGATCGGAGGCGGGGGCGCGAGGGCGTGACGGCCGCTGCGCGAGCGCCGACCGCAGGTTGCTCAGCAGCACGTCGCGCGCCAAGGTCGACTTGCCGCTGCCCGACACGCCGCTGACGACGGTCAGCCGCGCGAGCGGGATGTCGACGTCGATGCCGCGCAGGTTGTGCAGGCTCGCGGCGCGGATCGTCAGGCGCGCCGCCTCGCCCGCGGCGCTATGGCGCGGACCGCCTTTGCGCCGCGGCGGCTCGCGTAGAAAGCGGCCCGTGACCGACTGCGGGTTGGCGATGATGTCCTGGATCGTCCCCTGTGCCACCACGCGGCCGCCGCGCGTGCCCGCGCCCGGGCCCATATCGATCAGATGGTCGGCGGCGCGGATCGTTTCCTCATCATGTTCGACCACGACCAGCGAATTGCCGCGCTCGCGCAGCTTCGACAACGCCGACAGCAGGATCCGGTTGTCGCGCGCGTGCAGCCCGATCGTGGGCTCGTCCAGCACATAGCACACGCCCTGCAGATTGGAGCCGAGCTGCGCGGCCAGCCGGATCCGCTGCGACTCCCCACCGGACAGAGTGGGCGCGGCGCGGTCCAGTGTCAGATAGCCCAGTCCGACCTCGATCAGAAAGTCAAGGCGCCCATGGATCTCGCTGACGATGTCCCGCGCGATCGCCAGTTGCCGGCCGGAAAGCTGCAGCGCGTCCAGCCAGGTGCGCGCCTCGGCCACCGTCATCGCTCCGGTCTGCGCGATGCTGCGCGAGTCGAAGCGCACTGCCAGCGCGACCCGGTTCAAGCGCTGTCCGGCGCAGGTCGGGCAGGGCGACTCCTCGCCTTCGTACCAGTCGTTCCAGCCGATCTCCTCGCCGCTGTGCTCGGCGCTGAAGCCGGCAAGGCGAAGACCGGTGCCGAAGCAATCCGGGCACCAGCCGTGCTTCGAGTTGTACGAGAACAGGCGCGGGTCCGGCTCGGGGAAGGCTTGGCCGCACGAGGGGCAGGTGCGGTGGATCGAAAACAGCCGATGCTCGAGCTCGGCGCTTTGCTGGCGCTGCAACGCGGTCCTGAGCCGATCCAGCGGCCAGAGGACCTGCACCGCGCCGTGCCCAAGCTCGAGCGCGCGCTCCACCAGCGCGCGCAGCTGCGGCTCGCTGTCCGGTCCCACCTGCAGGTCACCGAGCGGCAGCTCGATCGTGTGTTCGCGGAACCGGTCCAGGCGCGCCCACGGCGAGGTCGGCACGAACTTGCCGTCCACGCGCAGATGCGTGTGGCCGCGGCTGGCGGCCCACTTGGCGAGCTCGGTGTAGTAGCCCTTCCGGTGAATGATCAACGGGGCCAGCACGCCGATGTGCCGGCCGCGCAGGCTCTGTCCGATCTGCGCCACGATCGCGTCGAACGACAGCGGAGTAACCGGTATGTTGCAGTCGGGACAGTGCTGTACGCCGAGTTTCACGTACAGCAGGCGCAGGAAATGGTGCACCTCGGTCTGCGTGGCCACCGTGCTCTTGCGGCCGCCGCGGCTGACGCGCTGCTCGATCGCCACCGTCGGCGCGATGCCGTAGATGGCGTCGACATCGGGCCGCCCGGCCGGCTGAACGATCGATCGGGCGTACGCATTCAGCGATTCCAGGTAACGCCGCTGACCCTCGTTGAACAAGATGTCGAACGCGAGCGTCGATTTGCCACTGCCGGAGACGCCGGTGATGACCGTGAAGGCATCGCGCGGAATCGCCACGTCGATCCCTTTCAGGTTGTGCTCGCGCGCGTTGCGGATCTCGATCCACCCTTCGCTCGCTCCGCGAGCTACGGCTGGCAAGCCAGCCCTCGCCCCCGGCTCCTCTCCAGTAAGCGGGAGAGGGGAGGAAGTGCCGTATCTCTCCTCTCCCAGAGAAGCGTCGTCGCCCTCCTCTGCTGTTAGGGAATGCCGGGCTTCGCCCGGCGTAGCCGGGCTAGGCCCGGCCAAGCCGGGGGTGAGGGTCGAGGGGCCGAGGGCGAGGGCCGCTTCGTACTCGCGCAGCGCCCGCCCGGTATGCGAGCCCGGGTGGGCAGCCATCGAGCGCGGATCGCCTTCGGCCACGATCGTTCCGCCCGCTTCGCCGCCTTCCGGTCCCAGGTCGATGATCCAGTCCGCCGCCCGGATCACGTCCAGGTTGTGCTCGATCAGGATCAGCGAATGGCCGCAGTCGATCAGCCGGCGCAACGCCCGCATCAGCCGCGCTATGTCGTCGAAGTGCAGTCCGGTGGTCGGCTCATCGAACAGCATCAGCGACCCCTTGCGGGCCGATTGCGCGCCGTGGGCCGGCGCCGGCTCTGCGCGCGCCAGAAAGCCGGCGATCTTCAGTCGTTGTGCTTCGCCCCCCGACAGTGTCGGAACCGGCTGGCCCAATCGCACGTACTCGAGCCCGACCTCGGCCAGCGGCGCCAGGCCTCGCACGACTTCCGCGTCCTGACCGAACCGCTGCAGCGCTTCCGAGACGGTCAGATCGAGCGTGTCGGCAATCGACAGCGCCCGACCCTGGCGCGTCAGCGTCACCTCGAGCACCTCCGCGCGAAAGCGCCGGCCGTCGCAATCCGGGCAGCGCAAGTACACGTCGGACAGGAACTGCATCTCGACGTGTTCGTAGCCGTTGCCGCCGCAGGTCGGGCAGCGGCCGGTTCCGGCGTTGAAGCTGAAGGTGCCGGCCGAGTAGCCGCGCTCCAGCGACAACGGCGCGCGCGCGAACAGGCGCCGGATCGCGTCGAATGCGCCGACATAGCTGGCCGGGTTGGAGCGCGTGGTCTTGCCGATCGGCGACTGATCCACCAGCGCCACATCCGCGATCCAATCGGCCCCCGAGCAGCGCCGGTGCAGGCCCGCAGTCTCGGCCGGCTTGCCCTTCGCCTTGCGCAGCGCCGGGTACAGCACGCCCTGCACCAGCGTCGATTTGCCCGACCCGGATACTCCGGTGACCACCACCAGCCGGTTCAGCGGGAACTGGACGTCGATGTCCTTCAGGTTGTGCTCGCGCACACCTTCCAGCACGATCCTGGCGGTGCCCGCACTCACGGCCCGTGCGCGCGGAACATCGACCTGGCGGCGACCCGACAGGTACTGTCCGGTCAGCGTCGAAGATCGGCATAACGCGGCCGGCGTGCCCTCGAACACGACCTGTCCGCCGCGTTCTCCGGGGCCGGGTCCCAGGTCCAGCACGCGGTCGGCGGCCAGCATCACCTGGGGATCGTGTTCGACCACCACCAGCGAATTGCCTGCGCTGCGCAGGCGCCGCATCACGCCGATCACGCGATGCATGTCGCGCGGGTGCAGCCCGATCGAGGGTTCGTCCAGCACGAACAGCGTGTTCACCAGCGAGGTGCCCAGCGCCGTGGTCAGGTTGATCCGTTGCACCTCGCCGCCCGACAGCGTGCGGCTCTGCCGGTCCAGCGTCAGGTAGCCCACTCCCACCTCGCACAGGAAGCGCAGGCGCGTGCGAATCTCCTTCAGCAGCAGCTCGATCGCCGGGTCGAGCGCAGCGTCGCGGCGCGCCCCGTCGAAAAATCCCCGCAGCCGGTCCAGCGGCAGCAGCACCAACTGCTGGATCGTGTGCCCCTCGAATCGCCACAACAGCGCGTCCGGTTGCAGCCGGCTGCCGGCGCAGGCCGGGCACTGCGTGTAGCTGCGGTAGCGCGACAGCAGCACGCGGATGTGCATCTTGTAGGCCTTGGACTCGAGCCACTCGAAGTAGCGGCGTATGCCGTACCACTGGGTCTGCCAGCGTCCAGTCCAGGCCGGATCGCCGTCGATGACCCAACGGCGCTCCCGTTCGCTCAGCGATTTCCAGGCAAGGTCCAGCGCGATGTCGAACTTCGGCGCGAACTTTTCGAGGTCACGCTGGCACTCCTTGAAGCTTTCGGTCTGCCACGGTTTGACGGCGCCGCCGCGCAGCGTCTTGCCGGGGTCCGGAATCACCAGATCCAGGTCGATTCCGATCACGCGACCGAAGCCGCGGCAGGTCGGACAGGCGCCCAGCGGCGAATTGAACGAAAACGCGCTCGGCGTCGGATCCGAGTAATGGATGTCGCAGTCGGCGCAATGCAGGTCCGATGAAAAGCGCCAGAGCTCGTCCGCGGATCCGCCGTCGCCCGCGTACACGTCGACCCGGCCGCCGCCCCGGTGCATCGCCGCTTCGACCGACTCTATCAGCCGCTGGCGATCCGCTGCCTGCGCCTTCAGCCGGTCCTGCACGACATCGATGCGCTGGCCCGATGCGGTCACCTGCTGCCCGTGCAGCCGCGCGTAGCCCTGAGCCTCCAGGTGAGTGCGGATCTCGTCCGACGAGAAGTTGGCCGGCACCGTGATCGGGAAGGTGATCGTCAATCGCACATCGCTCAGCTGTGCGCAGCGCCGGATCAGCTCGTCGACCACGTACTGCGGCGAGTCGCGCCGCACCGGCTTGCCGCAGCCGCGACAGTGCAGCTGTCCGGCGCGCGCAAACAGCAGCTTCAGGTGGTCGTTGATCTCGGTCATCGTACCGACCGTGCTGCGCGAGGTGCGCACCGGGTTGGTCTGGTCGATCGCGATGGCCGGCGGTACGCCGTCGATCCGGTCGACCGCGGGGCGGTCCATCCGGTCCAGGAACTGGCGCGCATACGGCGAGAATGTCTCGACGTACCGGCGCTGACCCTCTGCGTACAGCGTGTCGAAAACCAGCGAGCTCTTGCCGGACCCCGACACGCCGGTGACGACGATCAGCTCGCCGGTCGGCAGGTCCAGGTCGAGATCCTTCAGATTGTTCTGACGCGCGCCGCGAACGCGGATCGCGTGATGACGAGCCGACATAGCCCCCATTTTCGCTGATTTGTCGAACGGCCCCGGCCGGGGGCTCCCATTGCGCCTGCGCCGGGGCCCGCCCCTATCGGTTGCGGTGTCCGGTCCTTGAGGCCGCACAGGCGAAGAATTCGATGCCCCGTCGCCTTGTTCTCTATTCACTGCATGGTTATTCGTTCTCCGAAGATGGCGGCCATCGAGTCCCTGCTGAGGAGCAGATCCCATGAGTTTGCGCATCGCCGCGCTGGCGGCCCTAGTCCTCGCATTCCAACTGTCGGCATGTGGCGGCGGATCCTCGTCGCCATCGTCTTCGGGCGCCACTCCGACGGTCGCGGCCGCCAAGGGCATCGCCACGCCCGGTGCCGTGTCCGTCGTCACCGCCAAGTAAGGAGCGATCATGAACAGGAAAACTACACACGTCGCGATCCTCGCTTCGATGCTGGCCTTCGGCGGCTCGGCGTGGTCGCAGATTCCGGCCACTGCCCCGTACAACACCGATCCGCAGAACGAATACGTTCAGGATCAGACCTCGGACGGCATCTCGAACTTGAATATGGTGCTGTGCATCGTGCACGGGATGAGCCCTGCCGACATGGTCAATGCCGGGCCCTACGTTGCGCTGGTCGACAAGAACAAGTGCGACACCAAGAGCCGCTCCAGCGCGAGCAATTCGACCGGCGGGTCGTCGGGGTCGACCGCGACGCCCAGCTACATCAATGCAGTCGTCAATGTGACGCAAGCGACCGACGCCGACCCGATGTACGCGAAAATCTGGATGTCGCTGACCGAGCAGGGTCACGTCACCACCGTCTACGCGTATCTGAGCGCGACCCAGGCCCCCAGCGCGACGATGCCCTACGGCGCCTTTCACCTGGATTACCTTGGCAAGGTCCAAGGCGTCACGCAATTCAACGGCTTCATCGATGCCGCCTCTGGCGCCCTCACGTTTTACGAAGGCGACGCCAACCAGGGCCAGTCCGGCAGCGTGACCGCGCTGGCGCTGACCGGCAGCAGCTCGACCTCGTCGGGCAGCGGCTCGATGGCGCTGCCGGGCTCCAGCGGCACCTTCGACTTCGCGTTCGACGCCAGCTCGTTCGTGCGGAAAGACACGGCCGGCACCCAGTGCTTCGACCGTGCCAAGGCCCACGCGGACCGCTCGGTGTGGCAGTACGGCACCTACAACCGCAACGACGGCACTCGCGTCGACGTGGCCAATCCGGGCTTTCCGGTCACTGCAACGTACGCTGGGGCGTCGTACTACGGCTTCGCGAGCTATTGGGGCATCAACTTCCAGGGGCTGGATCTGAATTCGATTGCGGATGCGCAACCGATCCCGTCGCTGACGGTCACCGACCAGCGGCCAGGCAACACGACGACCTATAACGTGTCGAAGATCGGCGGCAAGCTGACCAAGTTCACCCAGCACGCGTCGACCTTGCTGGCATTGGACGGTATTCCGTTCAGCTTCGGCGGCGATCTGTCGAACCAGACGACCCCCGCTCTGTCGGTAACCGGATGGCAGAACTGGGTCGTGCAATGGGACCACGCGAGTCAGAGTTTCACGGTGACTGGCTACCAGGTCTGCAACGGCGGCCCTTGCGTAACGACCTCGATCAGCCCCGCAGTCACGATCAATTCGAGCGCGCTCAGCAACACGCCCATCAACGGCTGGTCCGATTCGTTTGGCGGCAACATCAGCATTCCGTCCACCGGAGCGGCTCACGCCGATACGGACGCCGTCTATTTCTACACGCAATCGACCGTAACACCCGGATCGAGTGGAGAGCCGACAGCGCTGTATTGCCTGAGCCAGTGTCCTACGGCGGCCGCGCTCTCGGCGTTCCCCGGCGGAGGCAGCTCGGCATCACCGTTCGGCGCCAATACCGACCACCAGTGGTTCAGCGCCCAGGGCGCCAACACCGTCACCTACGCCTTCGGTGCCACAGGGCTGGTGGAGAACTCCACCTCGATGGTTCTGGAGCAGGCCAGCCAGTACCCATCCGGTTCGATGTACGCGCAGAACGGCATCATGACGGGACGGCTGTTCGATACGGCGCTTGCCTCTTCGAATTGCCCGAACGGCATGCCCGCCGGAACCGTGTGCGAGCCGGGCAACCCGCAGGTGTATTACCAATGGCAAACCGGCCCGAACCAATGGAGCCAGTCGCTTTGGCTGACCAAGACCGCCGACAGCAGCGTCGTGGCGTTTGATCCCCCGGTGAACCTGGCCTACGTCGTTCCGACCGGCGCCGCCTACGGCAGCTGGGCCGGCAAGACGATCCTGCTGCAGTTCAACGGCTTCGGCAATCTGTTCGGAATCCCCGGCTATTGCGTGAGTCCGGCGGACAACAGCCCGGTCGACTGCAGTGCGAACAATTCGCGCTACGTGTCGATGTTCTCGCTGCCCGATGGCGATGCGACGATGACGCTGCCGGGCTCCACGCCGACACCGCTGATCGTCAAGGCTCTGGATGCCGAACTCAGGCTGAAGAAGTTGCTGCTGAGCGACGCGGCGTGCACGGTCGGCAACGTGACGCTGACGAGCCAGGCGGTGCCCACCGGAGGCACGCACGATCCGAGCTCGTCGTCGGACGCCCATTACCTGGGCACCGAGCCGACACCCGCGTCCACCCAGCCGAAGGTGATCGACGGCGTGGTTCAGCCCTAGCTCAGTTCGTCACCGCAATGAAAAAGCGCGGCACCGCCGCGCTTTTTTTTGGCCCCTCGGTATCTTTTCCACCTAATTTCCCGCCTTCCAGCGCGTCAGAAACTCGTTGACCGATCGCGCATCCATCCGGCTCATCGACTCGAACTCCCCGTTCTTCTGGCTGAAAATGACGCGGCCGTCGCTGTCGAGAACCGCGAGCGCGGGCACGCCTTTGTTCAACGGGATGCCATAGCGCTGCGCCAGGTCGATGTTGTGGTCGATTCCCTTGTCGCCGACATTGACGCGAACCAGGACGAAATGGGCGGAGAGCAGCGACGCGTTTTCAGGCTTGTGCAGATTTTCGTCGAGCGCCCTGCAATCGCCGCACCAGTTGGCACCAAAATCGACCAGCACACGCTTGTGAGAGCTCGCCGCCTGCTTCAGCGCCGAGTCGATGTCGGATCGGGCGCTCGAAGGGTCTGGAAAGACCGGTGCGGCGAACGACGGTCGCATCAGCAGCGCAGCCATCGTCAAACCGGCCAACACGGCTGCGGGAGTCGCGATCCGGCCAATCGTGAAGAATTTCTGCATGTCTGCTCCTCTTTGCGCTCTGACCGTTCTCCGCTGCCCTGGACAGAGGCTGTAGCAATGGTTTAGCTTAGGAACTGCTCAGCCAGTCGTACCCAGAAGGTTCCGCCGATCGGTATCAGCTCGTCATTGAAGTCGTACGACGCGTTGTGCAGCGTACAGGGGCCGGCTCCGTGGCCGGCGTCGCGGTGCGAGCCGCCGCCGTTGCCGATCAGCAGGTAGGCGCCGGGCCGGGCCTGCAGCATGAACGAAAAGTCCTCCGCGCCCAGCGTCGGGTCCACGTTTCGCACCACGTTGTCCGCCCCGACGATGCCGTCGGCGACGCGGGCCGCCAGCTCTGCCTGCGCGGCATGATTGACCGTGGGCGGGTAGGTGCGCTGAAAACCCACCGTGGCGCTCGCTCCATGCGCCTGCGCGGTCAACTCCGCCACTTGCCGGATCCGCCGCTCGAACAAGTCGGTGACCGAATCCTTGAACGTCCGCACCGTGCCGCCGATTCTTGCGACATCCGGGATCACGTTGGTCGCATCGCCCGCGTGAATCATCGTCACCGACAGTACGGCGGCGTCGATCGGGTTCCTGGAGCGCGTGACGATGCCCTGAAGCCCTTGCACGATCTGTACCGCGACCAGAACCGGGTCGACGGTCAGGTGAGGCATTGCCGCGTGGCCTCCGCGCCCGGTGACCTGGATGTCGAACTCGTTGGTCGAGGCCAGCATCGGGCCCGGTGCCACCCCGAACTGGCCCACCGCCAGCCCGGGCCAGTTATGCAGCGCAAACACCGCATCGCAGTTGAAACGGTCGAAAAGGCCCTCCCGAATCATCCGGTCGGCACCGGCGCCACCCTCCTCGGCCGGCTGGAAGATCAGCACGACGGTGCCGTCGAAGCTGTGGGACGAGGAAAGGTGGCGGGCGGCGGCCAGCAGCATCGCGGTATGGCCGTCATGGCCGCAGGCGTGCATCCGGCCGTCATGGGTCGAGCGGTGCGAAAATGAATTGGTTTCCTGGATCGGCAGCGCGTCCATATCGGCCCGCAACCCGATCGCGCGGGTCGACCGGCCCGACCGGATCAGACCGACCACGCCGGTTCCCGCCAGCCCGCGGTGCACCTCGATGCCCCATCCGGTCAACGTGCCAGCCACGACATCGGCGGTCCGATGCTCTTCGAAGCGCAACTCCGGGTGCGCGTGCAGGTCGCGCCGGATCGCTTGCAGTTCGGGCTTCGACTGCGCCAGACTCTGGATCAGTTGCATAGGCGTGGCTCCGGGATTGCGGCGTCGATGTTACCGGGCGGGTCGCAGTCGGGGTAGCACGTCAGGCCGCACCAGGACGGGACGGCCCATGCCGGTTGGCCGCTCGCCGCGCTGCAATACGACTGACGCGTATATGGGTTTAGTCGATCGAAAAACGCAAACGATGGCCGACGTCCATCTAGACTCCACCCGCCGAAGTCTTAAGATCCGCACCGGTCCCCTGGGCGTGGTTGAATGGCAGCGCGCGGATGACTGGAGTGTCATGAACAAGGAACTGATTCGCGTATTGGTCATCGACGATCACGCCGTGGTGCGGGAGGGACTGAAGCACGTGATCAGTCGCCAAATGGACATGCTGGTTGCGGGCGAGGCATCGACCCGGGCCGAGGCCTTGAAGTTGCTGGACGAGCAACGCTTCGACGTGGTGGTTTGCGATGTCAAGCTCCCGGACGGACAGGGCTGGGACGTGCTGAGGGCCGTCAAGTCCGGTCCCCATCCGCTGCCGGTGCTGATGCTGTCCGCGTTCACCGAAGAACAATACGCGGTGCAGGCGCTGAAAAGCGGCGCGGACGGGTACGTCAACAAGGGCAGCGCAGCAGAAACGCTGATCTCGGCGATTCGCCGCCTGGCCTCCGGCGGAAAGTTCGTCAGCCCGGAATTTGCCGCACACGTGGCGCAGGTGCTTGGGCACGGCGATCCCGCTGCCCACGAAGCGCTGTCGGAGCGCGAATTCGCGGTGATGCGGATGATTGCGTCGGGCAACAGCCTCGTGTCGATCGCGCAGAATCTGCACATCAGCCCGAAGACGGTCACCACCTATCGGGCCCGCGTGCTGGAGAAGCTGGGACTCGAGAACAACGCGGCACTGACGCGCTACGTGCTCGAAAAGGGCCTGCTGGACTAGGTCGCTCTGAACCCCGTTCACACAACATGATGGACAGCTCGCTCGCTTCTTCTTCTGCGCAGGGCGCGCGTCTCGACCAGGCGATGGTGTCCGTCGCGGACCTCGCCTTTCGAATCGGCTCGCCCGAATTCGATTCGATTCGAGAGCTCTATGACATCCAACAGGCTTGATGCACCATCTTGATTCGCTCTCCGAATCCGAGTTCATCGGCCTCTTCGAGACCGGCGAGCGCTACCTGAGCGCGGCACGCTCCGTGCGTGCGCCTATTCGCTTCGCTGCCCTGTTCCTCAATGGCGGGCCGAAGTCGGCCAGCAGTGTGGAACACGCGCATGTTCAAATTGTTGCCCGCGAAGATCGGCATTTTGCCTATCCCGAATTGATCGCCGCGCGCTGCCCGATCGACTATTGGCAGCGGTTGTTTGCTGCGCACGAGCTGGCGGGCCTCACGGTGACCGAGGGCGAATGTGTCGGGTGGGTCAGCCTGGCGCCGGTCAAAGAAAGGGATTTCACGGCACTGTCCGTGAATGTCGCGGATGGTGCGCGATTCATGTACCGGAGCTGGCGCGATCTCGCGCGGGAAGGGACCCGGAATTTCTCGCTCGCCGCGATTCTCTCGCCCGGGCACGTTGCGGGGCGCGATGGCCCGGGACGGTTCGCCCGGTGGCCGAACGTGGTGTGGCGATTTGTCGATCGGTGGGATCCCGAAGTGACGCACGGGGATATCGGCACCATGGAACTGTTCGGATCCGCAGTCATTGCGAGCGATCCGTTCAAGGTCGCGGGGTTGCTGCGTAGATGAGGGTCGGCGCGCCGCCTGGCGCGCCTGAGGCCTGCGGTTCCGAGGCGGCGCGCGGGGACGACTGGTTTCACTCCAGCCGAGACGGACCGCTGCTATGCATTAATATTCGCCGATTCGCGACCGCCGCCTCTCAGATCCACCCTTCGAGGGTCTCATCATCATGACAGCGTCTTTGCAAACCGCCGACGGGCCGGTCGTGCCGGACACGCCGCTCGACCGGGAACGGCGCGCCGCCGTGATTACCGCGTGTGTGGTCGGCGGGGTCGGCTGCGTCGGCGTCGCGGTTCCGATGGTTGCATCGTTCGGCCCCTCGGAGCGGGAAAAGGCGGCCGGCGGTCCGGTCGATGTCGATATCAGCTCGATCCCGCCGGGCCAGATGCGGGTGGTCGAATGGCGGGGCAAGCCGGTGTGGGTTTTGCACCGCAGCCCGGCGATGATCGCTTCGCTGAAGCAGGACGAGACCCTGCTGGCCGATCCGCTGTCCAAGCGCACGGCCTATGCGACTCCGGCGTACGTGCTGAAGGATCCGTCGCTCCGCTCGATCAAGCCCGACTACTTCGTCGCGGTCGGCATCTGCACGCATCTGGGTTGTTCGCCCAGCGGTCCGTTCGCGCCGGGGGAGAATCCGCAGTTGGGCGACGAATGGGGATTCGTGTGTCCGTGTCACGGTTCGACCTTCGACGTGGCCGGGCGCGTCTTCAAGAACAAGCCGGCTTCGGACAATTTGGAGGTTCCCCCGTACAGGTTCGTGTCCGACGCTCAAATGGTGATCGGCGACGACAAGAAGAGCACGTAATCGAGGACAGGCGTCCGCGCGGCGTTCGCGGCCGGTCCGCCTCAGAGGGAATCGAGGGGAGGATCATGGGTCTTCACACGACAAACTACAAGGGCCTGCTGGGGTGGATCGACGCGCGGATGCCGTCGCTGATGAGCGCGTTCCGCACCCACATGTCGGAGTACTACGCGCCGAAGAATTTCAATTTCTGGTATTTCTTCGGTTCGTTTGCGCTGATGGTGCTGGTGATCCAGTTCGTCAGCGGAATTTTGCTGACGATGCACTACAAGCCGGACTCGAATCTGGCGTTCTGGTCGGTCGAATTCATCATGCGCGAAGTCTCCGGCGGATGGTTCATCCGCTACATGCATTCGACCGGAGCGTCGTTCTTCTTCATCGTCGTCTACCTGCACATGTTCCGTGGCCTGCTGTACGGCAGCTATCGGAAGCCGCGCGAGCTGGTGTGGGTCGTGGGCTGGCTGATCTTCCTGTCATTGATGGCCGAATCCTTCTTCGGCTATCTGCTGCCCTGGGGCCAGATGAGCTTCTGGGGAGCGCAGGTCATCATCAATCTGTTCGACTCCATCCCGCTGATCGGCCGAGACCTGTCGCTCTGGATTCGCGGCGACTTCGTGGTGGGCGATGCGACCTTGAACCGCTTCTTCTCGCTGCACGTCGTCGCGGTCCCGTTGGCTCTGCTTGCGCTCGTCGTCGCGCACATCTTCGCGCTGCACGACGTCGGTTCGAACAATCCGGATGGAGTGGAGATCAAGGACCACACGGATGCGAACGGGCGGCCGCTGGACGGCATTCCCTTTCACCCGTACTACACGGTGCACGACCTGTACGGGCTGGGCTTTTTCTTTCTCGCTTACTGCGCGGTGCTGTTCTTCGCGCCGGAAATGGGCGGCGTGTTCCTGGAGGGCAACAACTTCAGTCCGGCCGACCCGTTCCAGACGCCGCAGCACATCGCGCCGCTGTGGTATTTCACGCCTTACTACTCGATCCTGCGCGCCACCACCTCGGAGTTCGTGATCTGGCTCGGCCTGGGCGCGCTGTTCCTCGGCGTACTGGCCTATCTGCGGGTGCGCAAGCGCTGGGCCCGCTTCGGAGTGGCCCTCGTTACGTTCATCGTGTTCATCCTGACGACGGTTCCGCAGGTGCGGCTGGACCCGAAGTTGTGGGGCGTGATTCTGATGGCGCTGTCCACGATGGTGTTCGCTTTGCTGCCCTGGCTGGACCAGTCGCCGGTGCGGTCGATCAGGTACCGGCCGGGCTGGCACAAGGTCCTGGTGGGCGTTTTCGTGGCGGCCTTCCTGGTGCTCGGCTACCTTGGTATGAATCCGCCCACGCCCGTCAGCACGGTGGTGGCGCAGCTGTGCGCCGCGTGCTACTTCGGCTTCTTCTTCCTGATGCCGTGGTGGAGCCGGATGGGCGAATTCAAACCGGTTCCGGCGCGCGTGACCTTCGCCGCCCATTGACGGGGACCCATCGATGAGAAGCATATCGCAGGGGCTGGCGGCGGCCGCATGGGTGCTGACATGCCTGGGCGCGAGCGCGCAGGAGGCCAGGCTGGACCCGTGGCCGGCGGAGCGTGCCGCCGACCTGGAGGCGCTGCAAAGCGGGGCGCGCACGTTCGCCAATTATTGCCTGAACTGCCACAGTGCCAGCCTGATGCGGTGGAATCGACTGCACGACATCGCTCTGGACGACAAGCAGATCAAGGCGAACCTGATTTTCGGCGATCAGCGGGTCACCGACACGATGACCGTGGCGATGAACCCGCACGACGCCAAGCTGTGGTTCGGCAAGGCGCCGCCCGATCTGTCCGTGATCGTGCGGGCGCGCAATGCGGTCGAGCACTCCGGCACCGATTACCTGTACACGCTGCTTCGCGGGTTCTACCGCGACCGGTCCACGCAGACCGGGTGGAACAACGTGGTCTACCCGAACATTTCGATGCCCAATATCTTCTGGGAGCGCCAGGGACCGCGCGAGGCGACGCTGACGCGGATCGAGTATCAGGATGTGCCGGCCGCCGCCGACAAGGGTCCGTCCCGGCAACGCCTGGTGCAGACCGTCAGCCAGTTCGATGCAAACGGCGTCGCGGTGCTCAACCGGACCGAGCTGGACCAGGGCGAGCCCGGCTTTGCGTACGGCTTCAGGCCGGTCGATCCGGCAGCGGCGAAGGCGGTCGATTCGCAGGTGGCCGACCTGGTGGCGTATCTGAATTGGATGTCCGAGCCTGCGGCGCAGACGCGGCGCCGGATCGGCGTATGGGCCATCGCATTCCTGGTGGTTTTCGTCGGCGTGGGGTGGTGGCTGAACTCCGTGTTCTGGCGCCACATCCGTTGATCGGACGGCGGTCGTCGCAGGCTTGCGGCGGGCGCATCTCGACGCCGACGCCAGCCGAACCGGCGCAACGGTGACGCGACCTGCCGGATTCGCGCACGGGCGCGCCGTCGCCGTCTGGCTGTTCGTTTGCGCCGGACTCGTGTATGCGGTGCTGGTCGTGGGCGGCATCACGCGGCTGACGCACTCCGGGCTGTCGATCGTCCAGTGGCAGCCGCTGGTCGGAGCGCTGCCGCCGCTGTCCGACAGCGCCTGGGCGAGGCTGTTCGGCCAATATCGCGCTACGCCCGAATTCCGGCTGGTGAACTTCGACCTGACGCTCGAAGGCTTCAAGCGCATCTTCTGGTGGGAGTATGCGCACCGGTTGATGGGACGCCTGGCGGGCCTGGTCTTCTTGCTGCCCCTGCTGTGGTTCATCCGCTCGCGGATGATTTCGCGGAGCCTGGCCTGGCGCCTGGCGACGATCTTCGCGCTTGGAGCGTCGCAGGGTGCGCTTGGCTGGTACATGGTGGCGAGCGGCCTGGTCGACAATCCGCGCGTCAGCCCGTTCCGGCTGACGGCGCACCTTGGTCTTGCGTTGCTGATCATCGGGGCCATCCTGTGGAACGCATGGGGCCTGTGGACGGCGCCGGTCGAGCGGCGGCGCGTTCCCCGGCTCGCGAGCGCGACCGTAGCGATGGTGTTCCTGATGGCGATCACGGGCGGTCTGGTCGCGGGAACCCGAGCCGGCTTCGCTTACAACACCTTTCCCCTGATGGGTGGCGCGATCGTGCCGCCGGACCTGCTGCGAATCAGCCCGTGGTATCTGAACCTCTTTTACAACGTGACGACGGTTCAGTTCGTGCATCGCGCCATCGCCTGGATTCTGATGGTGCTGGTGCCGGTGCTATGGGTGTCGATCCGCAGATCGGTGCCCGCCCCGCAGGCGCGACTGGAGTCGAATCTGATGCTGGTGGCGCTCGCCGTGCAGGTCACTCTCGGTGTGGCAACCTTGCTGTCGGTCGTCGCGTTGCCGCTGGCCGCCGCGCATCAGGCCGGCGCGGTATTGGTGTACGCGAGCAGTCTCTGGACGGCCTATGCGCTGGGCACTGCCGTTCAGAATCCGCGCTCCGTCGCTCGATTGAGTAAACCAGGGCCGAAAGCTTGAGTTCAACCTTACTCAACATCGGCACAGCGCAGGTCTGTAGCAAGGAGTGAAGTCGAGCGGGTCCTGAGCCGTCGACCGTCAGGGCACGCTCCGCCGTCGCGGTCCGCCATTGCGCCGCCGCCGGACCAGGCCGGCAATCCGACGGCCGGACACCGGTGCAGAGTCCGGGGAAATGTCCTACCTGGGACAGGTGGGGAGAAATACTACCTTTCGTGCCGTCTTTCCGTTCGATTGCTCAAGGCGCACCTCCAACGAGCGGGAGCGAACTCTGCTGAGAGTGAACTTTTTCTGCCGGACCGGGATTAACGGGTCGAAGGTCAAGCGGATTCGGGAACGATTTGTCAGTGCGTGCAAGCAAGTTGTCGTCGCGATAGCCGTTGCGACGGCCTCGAGCTTCAGTCCCGGGGTTTGCCAGGTGCGCGAGACAAGGCGTTTCAATTGGTTTCGCAGTAGCCGCTGATCCGTCGTCGAAAAACGACCGCGGAGCGCCTTGTTTTGCACGCGTTTGGTGCACCGCACCATTGAGGGTTATGGGTCGCTAAGCGGAGCCGACGAACGGTAGATGATTATCATTGACATCACGCATTCGGATGACATACGATGCATTGACAAGATTATGGGATCACCCCCGTATTTGCGTAATCTGTTGATTACTAATAACTTATTGAAATTTATCGCTGATAACGTCGGCGAAGTCCGACATATCTGATATACCAAATACGGAGAGGGGTAATACCACATGCGCGCTATTGATAAAAACAACAAACACATGGGTATGTACCCCCAGATGAGGGGCGGAAAGGACCTGAGAATTGTGTTTTTGGGAGCCGCACGAGCAATTGTATTGCTTTGCACAATGCTGTTGTTCTCCAGCCAGGCGTCGGCTCTGCCGAGCTATGCGCGCCAGACCGGCTACGCCTGCATCAAGTGCCACGTGGGTGGCTTCGGACCTCAGCTGCAGGTGACCTACAACGGCAACACCAAAGGGATGTCGATCGACAACACCGACATCCGAGTCGCGCACGACTTCGCCAACGCGAGGGTCGGCCTGCAGTACACGGTCTACACCAAGTACGACGGCGCCACCACCAATTACGACGGCACCGGCCGCAACGCAAGCGACAACAACACGCTGTACCTGTTTCTATGGTTGGCGATTTAGCGATGGGAGAATTCTATGAGGTGGCTCGCGATTTCGCGAACGACCGTGCTCGTTCTGATCACGGTACAGGCAGGCGCAGCGCAAGCGGCGGGTGACGCCACGCGCGGCGCCGACATCTTTCGGCAGAACTGTGCGATGTGCCACAGCCCGGAGCCGGGCCAGAACCTGGTCGGTCCGTCGCTGTTCTCGGTGGTCGGTCGAGCCGCGGCCAGTATCGCGAGCTTCTCATACTCCAGCGCGATGAAGAGCAGCGGGATCGTCTGGACCGCCGATCAGCTGAAGGCTTATTTGAAGGCGCCGCGCAAGTACGTGCCCGGCGTCAAGATGATGTTTCCGGGCCTGACCGACGAGCAGGACCGCGAGAATGTGGTCGCCTTTCTTGCGACGCTGCGCAACGCGGCCGGCGGCGGGGCGGACGCCACTACCCAGGCCAAGGCGAGCCGGAGCGACTAAGACCGCAGCGGGCCGCCGTCGCAAATGCCTAGTGGTGCTCTGCGGGCGCCGGCGCCACGGCGGGTTCGAAAAACGCGTTCCGCGTCAAGTACGTGGACAGACCGTCGAGGGCGCCGATGCCGATCAGCGACAGCAGCAACGTCGGCGGCAGCACAATCGCGAGCACCAGGGCAAGCCGCTCCCACGCCAGATGCATCAGCAAGGAAACGATCAGCCCCGCCTGCAGCAGCATCAGCACGACCAGCAGGAACCACCTCAGAAGCCCCTGGACATTGAAGTAGCCGACCGAATAGGACGCTGCGGCCAGTACAAACAGCAATCCCCAGACCTTCACATAGGTTGCCATCGGAGGTTGCTGCCCGTGCTCTTGTGCCATGGTTTTTCCTACCAGAGGTAGAAGACTGCGAAGATAAAGACCCACACCAGATCGACGAAGTGCCAATAAAGGCTCAGGATTTCGACGATCTCGTAGCCGCCCTTGCGGCCGGTCATGAAGCCCGGTCGCATGTTCTCCAGATCGCCCCGCGCGACCTTGATCGCGGTGATGACCAGGAAGATCACGCCGATCGTGACGTGCGTGCCGTGGAACCCCGTGATCATGAAGAAGCTCGCGCCGAACTGGGCCGCGCCCAACGGATTGCCCCAGGGACGCACCCCCTCGTGGATCAGCTTGGTCCACTCGAAGGCCTGCATCGAGACGAACGAGGCGCCCAGCAGCGCGGTAATCAGCAACCACAGAAGGGCTCTTTGGCGATCTCTCCGGTATCCGTAACCGACCGCCAGCGACATCGTCCCGCAGCTGCTGGTCAGCACGAACGTCATCACGGCGACCAGCAGCAGCGGAACTTCCTTGCCGCCGACCGTCAAGGCGAACACCTCGGTCGGATGCGGCCAGGGTACTGGTGTCGACAGCCGTACATTCATGTACGCGATCAGGAAACTGCCGAACACGAAGACGTCGCCGAGCAGGAAGACCCACATCATCACCTTGGCCCACGGCACGTTCTTGAATACCCGCTGGTCGGATGAAATGTCGGCGAGCAGGCTTCGCAGGCTCTGCGACAGCGAGCCGGATGCGTCGCTGCTGATCGGCGCGGGCTGCGTCATGTGATTGGATCTCCCTTGTTTTTCCGTAAGACTCAGCCTAAAAACCGGCCGCGGCACAGCTCGCTCACGGCGGGAGCGAGGAGGGCAAGCAGCACCAGCCACACGAGCAGCAGGTAGCGCCAGTACACGGTGCACAATTCCACGCTCGGGCGAACGCGGGCCATGTCGGCTCCACGCCAGGCCCGCGCTGTCGTCCTGCCCCAGAACCAAAGCCCCCCGAGCACATGTACGCCATGCAGCGCCGTGAACAGGTAGAAGAACGAATTGGCCGCACTGGCCGTCAAGGCACCGCCGGCGTCCGCCGCGAAGTAGCCCGACGCATTCAGTTGCAGCCACGCCCAGACCTGTCCCGCCAGGAAGGCAAAGCTGCAAAGCCCGGCGGCCATCAGCCGGACCTTGACGCGGTCCATCTCGGCACGCCGCGCCGCGGCGCGCGCCGACCGCATCGCGACGTCGCTCAAGATCAACACGCCGGTGTTCACCCACAGCACGCTCGGAAAGACCAGCGTTCTCCAGTCGGCAGCCATCATCCGGATGAAGTAGGCGCAGATCGTCAGCGCGAACAGGGCGGTAGCCACCGCGAGAAACACTCCGAGGCCTACGGTCCCCGGCGAGACGGAAAACGAAGCGCCGGACGGCCCGCCTTCGACCGGATGCTGCTCGACCCAAGGCTTCACGTTCAGGGTCTGGCGAAACAGCCAGACCACCGCGACGCCCACGATCGCGACCAGCAGGTAAAGCGGACTCATCATCAGGCGTCACCCGTGGCTGGCGGCAGCCTGGCCGGCCGGCGGCTGATTCTGCGGCAGGAAGTCCTCCTTGGCGCCGGGCACGCTGTAGTCGTAGGCCCAGCGGTACACCACCGGTAAGGTCTCGCCGAAGTTGCCATGGTGCGGCGGCGTGTGGGCGGTCTGCCATTCCAGCGTGGTGGAGCGCCAGGGGTTGCTTCCGGCCGGCCTGCCCCTGTAATAGCTCCAGATCAGGTTGTAGATGAACACCAGCTGGACGGCACCGACGATCAGCGCCGAAATGCTGATGAAGGCGTTCAGATCCTGGGCCGATTCAGGGATGAAGCGCATCGAGTCCAGTGCGTAGTAGCGGCGCGGCACTCCCAGGAAGCCCAGGTAGTGCATCGGAAAGTAGATGCAGTACGAGCCGACGAACGTGACCCAGAAGTGGATCTTGCCCATCGTGTCGTCCATCATCCGGCCGGTGATCTTCGGGTACCAGTGGTAGATCGCGCCGAACAAGACCAGCACCGGCGACACCGCCATCACCATGTGGAAGTGCGCGACGACGAACAGCGTGTGCGACAGTGGCACGTCGACCGGCACGTTACCCAGATACAGCCCCGACAGGCCGCCGTTGACGAACGTGAAGACGAAACCGATGGCGAACAGCATCGGGACCGTAAAGTGGATGTTGCCGCGCCACAGGGTCAGCACCCAGTTGTATACCTTCAAGGCCGTGGGGATCGCGATGATCAGGGTGGTGGTGGCGAAGAAAAAGCCGAAGTACAGGTTCATCCCGCTGACGAACATGTGGTGCGCCCAGACGACGAAACTGAGGCCGCCGATGATCAGGATGGCCCACACCATCATCCGGTAGCCGAATATGTTCTTGCGCGCGTGCGTGCTGATCAGATCCGACGCGATCCCGAAGGCGGGCAGCGCAACGATGTAGACCTCGGGGTGGCCGAAGTACCAGAACAGGTGCTGAAACAGGATGGGGTTGCCGCCGCTGTACCCCAGCTGCTGTCCCTTCAGGACGAGCGCGGGCATGAAGAAGCTGGTGCCCAGCGTCTGGTCCAGCAGCATCATGATCGCGCTGACGAACAGCGCCGGAAAGGCGAACAGCGCCAGCAGCGTGGCCGTGAAGATGCCCCAAACCGTCAGCGGCAGCCGCATCAGTGTCATGCCCCGCGTGCGCGCCTGCAATACCGTCACGACATAGTTCAATCCGCCCATCGTGAAGCCGATGATGAAGATGGCCAGCGAGATGAGCGTCAGAATGATTCCCCAGTTTGACCCCGGGGTGCCCGGCAGAATGGCCGCCGGCGGGTACAACGTCCAGCCGGAACCGGTCGCCCCGCCGGGAACGAAGAAACTCGCCATCAGGACCAGCACGGCCAGCAGAAACATCCAGTAGCTGAGCATGTTCATGATCGGGAAGACCATGTCGCGGGCGCCGACCATCAGCGGGATCAGGTAGTTGCCGAATCCGCCCAGGAACAGTGCCGTGAGCAGATAGACCACCATGATCAATCCGTGCATCGAGACGAATTGCAGGTAGTTGCTCGGCGTGATGAATGAAAACGCGTGCGGAAAACCGAGCTGCAGCCGTATCAGGTCCGACAACACCAGACCCACCAGGCCGACGGCCAGCGCGGTGACCCCGTACTGGATGCCGATCCACTTGGCGTCCTGGCTGAAGACGTATTTCCCGACGAACGTGTGCGGGTGGTGAAGCTCGCTCGACACGTCCTCGACTTCGGCCGGTGGTGCATAGGCCGACTCGTCATGCGTGACCGCAACCATGATGTTTCCTATCGGAGGGAATTGACGTATCCGGCCAGGTCGGCTGCAGCATGCTCAGCGGTCAGCATCTGGGCCATCGACGACATCTGCGGGCCATACGGGTCTTTCGGATTGCGCCCGCGCACGCCGTGCCTGAAATTATCCAGCTGACTGGCAAGGTACCAGTCGCTCATGCCCGCAAGCCGCGGGGCATTGGTGGACAGTATGCCGCGCCCCTCTTCGCCATGACAGGTCGAGCAGTTGCTGTACAGCGATCGGCCGTTGTCGAGGTTCGCCGTCAACGTGCTCGGGGCGGGCTGGTCGGGCAGCGTCTTGATGTACGCGACGACGTTGGCGATCGCGTCGTCGTCCGGCAGTGTGGCAGCCATCGGCGCCATGGTTCGGCCGTTGATATCGTGTTCGTCGGTGCCGCGCGCGCCGCTCTTGAAATTCTTCAACTGGCGGACCAGGTACCAGTCGGCCTGGCCGCTCAACTTCGGCGCATGCAGCGCGGGATTGCCTTCGGCCTGCTGGCCGTGACAGGCGGAACACACGGCGAACAGGCCCGCGCCCGCCGCGGCGTCCCCCACCGGATGCGCCGATGCTTGGGCAAACGTCGGATAGCTGCTCAACCAGGCCTGGAACGCGGCCTCGTCCTCGACCACGATCAGGCCGTGCATCGTGAAGTGCGCGATGCCGCACAGCTCCTGGCAATTGAGGTCGAAGGTTCCGGCAGTGGTCGGAGTGAACCAGTAGCGCGTGACCAGGCCGGGCACCAGATCCATCTTGATCCGGAACTGTGGCACCGAGAAATCGTGCAGTACATCGAGCGAGCGCAGCATCATCTGGCGTGGAACCCCGACCGGCAAGTGCAGCTCGGAGCTCGCCACCAGGATGTCGTCTTGTCCCTTGGGATCGTTCGGATCGATGCCGAACGGATTCGAATCGCTGACGAAGCGCGGATCGGTGGCTCCCAGCACGCCGTCCCTGCCCGGGAAACGGAACATCCAGTTCCACTGGCGGCCCAGTGCCTCGACCACCTGAGCGTCCTTCGGGAAGTCGACGATCTTGGCCCACGCGAACAGGCCTGGCGCCAGCAGCGCGGCGACCCCGACCCCCGTCACTATCGACAGCCAGGTCTCGAGTTTCTTGCTCTCCGGCTCGTAGGCCGCCTGCGACCCGTCGCGATGTCGAAAGCGCGCCACACAATACGCGAGGAACAGACTGACAACGATGAAGACAAGGCCCGTGACGACGATCGTCGTGCGGGTGATGTGATCGACCATGATCCAGTTGGACGCGAGCGGCGTGTAGTACCACGGGCTCAGGAAATGAAACAGCACCGAGCCGAGCAAGAGGATGATCAGCACGATGGCTAACGCCATGATGGCTGCCTCCCAAGCAGATCTTCGATTGCGCCGAACGTCACTCGCGATCCTCCCTCGGTCGGAATTGGGTCTTTTTCGGTCGCGAGACTCTACCCGCTGCGCGTTATCCGGGTCAAGCCGAGACGGGACCGCGGTCGAGCATCTCTTTGCCTCTCCGGGCGCGGTGTTCTCACGCCTTCAGCATTGCGTCAACGATCGCAGCGCCCAGCAGCAGCGCAAGGTAGGCAAGCGACGCGTGGAAGTTGGCGATCGCCGCGCGCTGGCTCGGCGCCCGCGCAAGCTGCGTGCTCTTCGCCAGCAGGTAGGCGCCGGCGCCGATCGCCGTGATCAGATACAGGCGACCCATACCGAAAAGAGCCGGGGCCAGCGACGCGGCGACCAGCAGCGCGGAGCCGGCCAGAACGGCGCGCGCCGCGCGTGCATTGCCGACCACGACCGGCAGCATCGGCACTTTCGCCGCGGCGTAATCGTCGTGATATGCGATCGCCAGGCTCCAGAAATGCGGCGGGGTCCACAGGAAGAGCACGATCGCGAACGTCAGCGGCAAGGGCTCGAGCGTGTGCGGCGAGACCACGGCCGCACCGGCGAGCACGGCAAAGCTGCCGGCAAGGCCGCCGATCACGATGTTCCACCAGGTACGCCGCTTCAGCCAGATCGTGTAGACGACGGCGTACGTGAAGGCACCGAGGAACGTATAGATGGCGGTCGTCGCATTGAGCGCCACCGCGGCGAGCCCGACACCGGCGGCGCCGGTTGCCGCGATCGCGACGTGCCAGGGGGGGCCAGCCGCAAGCTGGCCGGTCACGAAGGGGCGATTGCGCGTGCGCCGCATCCGCGCGTCGAGCTTGCGCTCCGCGATCTGGTTGAAAGCGCCCGCGGCGGCCGAAGCCATCGTGACGGCCAGCCCCAACGCACACACCTGCCAGGTCGACAGCGATCGCCCGGATGCGACCGCCAGTCCCGTGATCGCCGTAAATCCGATCACCAGACCGATCCGCAGCTTGAACAGCTCAAAGATCAGGCGCAGGTTCAGGGCGCGCGCAGGCCGCAACAGAACCGATGTCTGATCGCCTTGCGGCATGTCCGCCTCTCCCCAGGCTCGATCCTGTAGACCGGGCCGACCCCGCGGCGACAACGGCCCGCGTCGGTGTCGACTCCTTGTCCGGATCAGCCGCAAATAATATATACCAGCTTGGACGCGGCGCCGACCGCGCGATATATTTCATCCGCAACGCGGCTGTCGCTTTTTTGTGAAAGCCGACATGCGGCGCAGCCGCTCGTTCGGACGGCGCCGATCAGTAAGTCCGCATCGACCGGTTGGCGGCCGTCACCTTGATGCACCTGTGAGTTCCGGTCGGCGTCTGCCGCTTGTCGACGATCTTGATGCACACGGTGCGATCGCCGAGCGAGAGTTGCCCAGCGCGAAGCTGCCTTTGGACCAATCAGTAGCCCATCGGCGGTATGTTGCCCGCGGTAACTTCGACGCACTTTTCGAGGCCAACGGGCGTGTTTCCCTTGTCGACGACGCGGACGCACAGCCAATGTTTACCGATCGCAAGCTTGTCGACGGGGTAGCTGCCCTTCAATTGGCGCAACACCGCAACCTCGTCGCCATCCACGTAGACGTGCACGTGGTCGCCTTTCGACGGTCCCGGTGCCACATCGAAGACGATCTTGGTGCTGGTGCCGGAGAGTTTCGACTTATCTGCCGGAGAGCTGATCGTCACGGTCCCCTCGTCTGACCGCGCAACTGCGGTCAGGGCGAGCGCCACGATGACGGCGACAGACTTCAAACCATTCATGATCGACTCCCTACGGGATCGGTCGCGCGAATATAACCAATTTCGAATCGTCAAGCGCTGACCGCACTCGGGGGTGCTTCCCGCAACGCGCGCCGCAGGATCTTGCCGACGGCGGACTTGGGAAGATCGGAGCGGAATTCGATGAACTTCGGACGCTTGTAACCCGTCAGGTTCTCATGGCAATACTCGACCAGGTCCTGCTCCGTCAGCGCCGGATCGGCCCGGACCACGAAAAGCTTCACGGCTTCGCCCGAGTGCTCGTCGGGCACGCCGATCACCGCGCACTCCCGCACCCCGGGATGAGAGGCCACGATGTCCTCGACCTCGTTGGGGTACACCTTGAATCCGGACACCAGGATCATGTCCTTCTTGCGATCCACGATTCGGATATAGCCCTGCTCGTCCATCAAGCCGATGTCGCCGCTGCGAAAAAACCCGTCGGCCGTCATCACGCGCGCCGTTTCGTCGGGTCTGAGCCAGTAGCCATCCATCACTTGTGGCCCGCGAATCGAGATTTCGCCGGCGACGCCGACCGGCAGCCGGTTGCCGTCTTCGTCGAGGATCGCGATGTCGGTCGACGGCAGCGGTAGCCCGATGCTGCCGGTGAACCGATCGGTCTGCACCGGATTGGCGGTGGCGCCCGGCGACGTCTCGGACAAGCCGTAGGCCTCGCAGATCGTGCGGCCCGTACATTCGAACCAGCGTTTGGCGACCGCACTTTGCACCGCCATGCCGCCCCCGACGCAGATCCGCAGCGAGGAAAAATCCAGCGCCCGAAAACCCTGGTCGTTGGCCAGTGCGTTGAACAGCGTATTGACGGCCGGGAAGCAATGCACGCGATGGCGGCGCATCTCGCGTACCAGCGCCGGGATGTCGCGCGGGTTGGGGATCAGCACGCTTTTTCCACCGCGCCGGATCGACAGCAGTGCGCAGCCGGTCAGCGCGAAGATATGGTAAAGGGGCAGGGCGGCCAGCGTGGTGAACTGATCGCCGGCCGGCAACTCGTTCAGCGCCGGCCCATACCAGGCTTCGACCTGCAGCACGTTCGCGAACAGGTTGCGGTGGAGCAGCGTAGCGGCCTTGGCTACGCCGGTGGTGCCTCCCGTGTACTGCAGGCAGGCGACATCGCCGCGTTCGATCGGAACCGGCGCAGCCGGCGAGCGCGCCCCCTGGTGCAAGGCCTCGCGAAACGCGACGGCGCCCGGCAGCGAATAGGGGGGTACCAGCTTGCGCACGCGGCGAACGACAAAATTGACCAGCGCCCCGCGTGCCGGTCCGAGAAGGTCGCCGAGCCGACCAACGCACACATGCTCGGTCGGAACGTGCCCGCGCACGGCCGCCACCGTGGCGGCGAAGTTCTCCAGCACGAAGATGGCCCGGGCGCCGGAGTCGGCCAGCTGGTGCTCGAGCTCGCGCGGCTTGTACAGAGGATTGACATTGACCACGACGCACCCCGCGCGCAGGATCCCCGCCATCACGACCGGGTACTGCAGTACGTTGGGCAGCATGATGGCGACGCGATCTCCGCGTGCCAGCCCGCGCGACTGGAGCCAGCCCGCGACGGCGCTCGACAGCGAATCGAGCTGCTGATACGTCAGGTCGGCGCCCATGCAGGCGAAGGCGACCTTGCGTCCGTGGCGAGCGAACGCATCCTGCAGCAGCTGCGCGAGCGTGCCGATCTCGCTATCGTCGATCGTGGGGGCAACGCCAGCCGGATAGCTCTTCAGCCAGAAGCGGTCGACGCTATCCATGCTCTCAGCATCATCACTCATCGAGATGATACCTGTTTGGACAAGTCGCCCAGTTCGAGATCGCGGCGGTCCTTGCGCAGTGCCGCAATCCGCCTGACATCCCGGAAGAAAGCCGCCATGTCGGGCCCGGCGCGGCGCATCAGCGACTCGAACGCGGGGACCTGGTCGTAATACGCGCCGATCGCCGCCAGGTGCGCATTGTTCAGCGGCTGCGAGAAGAACCGGTCGTATCCATTGAAGCCGCCCCAAGGGCCGTCGCGCAGCGCGCGGTAACGGTCCTGCAGCTCGGCGAACAGGGCCCGCTTGCGGCCGCGCTTGTCCGGATCCGCTAACGCACCGGCATAGACCTCGTTCAAGGCATCGCGCGTCCCGGTCACGAGTCGCAGGAACTGCGCGCGCCGCTGCTCGATTGCCTGCCACTCGGTTCGAAGCGGATCGGAGCCCCGCGCTTGCAGCCAGCGCCGCACGCCTTCGCGCTCAACCGCGGTCGCGAACGACTCATTGAACACGGTGTCGTCGCGGACGTAAACGACCTGGTGAGCCAGCTCGTGAAAGATCAGACGGGCCAGTTCCGGCTCGGGCAGGTTGATAAAGGTGTTGAGCAGCGGATCGGCGAACCAGCCGAGCGTCGAGTAGGCCTGAACCGGGCCGACGCTGACATCGTATCCCTGTGCAATCAGTTCGGTCCCCAGCTGATCGGCGGCCGTGCGATCGAAGTATCCGCGGTAGGAAGCGCAACCGAAGAACGGGTAGCACCAGGTCTTCAAACGGGTCGAAAGCTCCGGCGTGGCGAACACGTTCCATACGACTGCCGGGCGCTTCAGATCGGCGTAGAGCGTGTAGCTTCGGTTGGCGGGCTCGGCCAGCTCCCGTGACGCGAACTCGCGGATCTGGCGCGCCAGCCGCAGTCGCTGCTTGAGCTGATCGGACGCCTCAGGATCGTCGAGCCAGTCATCGATCGGACGGGCCGCCGAAACAACGCCCCATTGGCCGCGCGCGGCCTGCACGTAATAGCCGAGCGAGGTGCAGCCGGCCATCGTCAGCGTAACCGTAACGACTGCCGCCGGTCCGAGCCAGGCGCGCCGCCGGATTCGGCCGCGCATCCTCGCGCTTACCCTTGCGCCTTCTGGACAGGGCCTGCCGGGCGCACCTGGACCAGGCAGTCGTAAAAGGCGGCCGCCCGACCCAGATCGGTGAGACGCTGATGGGTCAGTTCGTTAGCGTTGCGACCGTCCGACGTGAGCTTGCGCCACCAGATCGACAGCGCGACCACGACCCCGGCTCGAGCGCGATCGGTCACGCGCGCCTTCAGTTCCAGGCTGCCGCGGTCGTTGAACACGGTGACCCGGTCACCATCGCAAATGCTCCGCTCAGCCGCGTCGCGAGGATGGATTTCCAGGCGCGGCTCGCCCTCGGCATCGCGCAAGCTGCGCACGTTGACGAAGGTCGAATTCAGATAGTTGCGAGCGGGTGGGGAAATCATCGCCAGAGGAAAGCGCCGCGCCAACTCGGGTGCGCTGCTCGGACTCTCGTAGGGCGCAACGTAGTCGGGCAGCGGTTCGAGGCCCTGCGCGGCCAATCGCTCCGAGTAGAACTCGCAGCGGCCGCTCGGGGTCGGGAAATGCCCGCTGGCGAACGGCGCGTAAGGGGTCGGAACGTTCAGGCGCCACCAGCCGCGCTCCCGCACCGTGTTCCAATCGTAGCCCGCCGTCGTCGCGCGTCCGGTGAAGGCCTGCGCGGCGATCTGCTCGTCGGTTTCCCGGAAGCAGGCCTCGGAGAAGCCCATTTGCGCCGCCAGCCGACGGAAGATCTCGCTGTTCGGAAGCGCTTCGCCCAGCGGCTCGATGGCCGGGTTGTTGGCCACCACGTACAGGTGCCCATAGGAGCGGTGCACATCAAGATGTTCCAGTTGCGTGGTGGCCGGCAGCACGTAGTCGGCATAGTCGGCAGTGTCGGTCAGGAAGTGCTCCAGTACCACGGTGAACAGGTCCTCGCGCGCAAATCCGCGCACCACGCTATCCGAGTGCGGCGCCACTGCAACCGGGTTGCTGTTATAGACGACGATCGCCTCGATCGGCGGATCGGCCTCCGCCAGCGCTCGCCCGATTTCACTCATATTGATCGTGCGGGGAGCGCGACCGGCCAGCAGGTCTGGCCGAACCAGCGCGGGCTCGTCGACTTCGAACGCGCCGCTGGACGAGAGCAGAAGGCCTCCGGCCGCGTCGCGCCAGTGCCCGGCCAACGCCGGCAGACAGGCGATCGCGCGCACCGCGTTGCCACCGCCGTGTGCCCGCTGCATGCCGTAGTTCAGGCGGATCAGCGCCGGCCGGGTGTGCCAGTAGTCGTGCGCGAGTTGCTCGACTTCGGAGGCCTGGATAGAACAGATCGTCGCCACGCGATCTGGCGCGAACTGACGCGCACGCTGCGCCAGGGCGTCGAACCCGAGCGTGTGCTGTTCGATGAAGTCGCGGTCCAGCCAGCCTTCACGCACCAGGACGTGGATCAGGCCCAGTGCCAGCGCGCCGTCGGTCCCGGGCATCGGTGCAATGTGTTGATGGCACTTTTCCGCGGTCAACGAACGGTAAGGATCGATTGCGATCAGACGGGCCCCGTTGCGCTTGGCCTGCTGGGCCCGGCTCCACCCGTGCAGGTTCGAGGTCACCGAATTGGCGCCCCAGAAAACGATCAGCCGACTGTTCTGGATCTGCTCGAGGTCGGTGCCCAGGCGCGCGCCCAGCGTGTAGGTCAGGGCCTCGGAACCGGCCGACGCGCAGATCGTGCGGTCGAGCCGGCTCGCGCCCAGCCGGTTGAACAGCCGCTGCGCCATCGCCTCGCCCTGCACCAGCCCCATCGTGCCGGCATAGCTGTACGGCACGATCCGCTCGGGATCGCGCGCCGCGATGCGGCCAAGCCGGCTCGCGATGTCGTCGAGCGCCTGCTGCCACGTGGTGCGCTCGAAGCGGCCCGAGCCCTTCGGTCCGACACGCTTTAGCGGGGTCAGAACCCGGTCCGGGTGGTAGGTGCGCTCCAGATAGCGCGCCACCTTGGTGCACAAGCTGCCGTCGGTGGTCGGATGCTCCGGATCGCCCTCAATCGCCACCGCAACGCGTCGCCCACCGGCGCCGCAGTCGCGCCGTACCGTGACCAGCATCGCGCACGTATCGGGGCAGTCGTGCGGGCAGGCCGCCCGTACGACCGTGGCGACGGACGATTGATCGCGGTCCGTCTCATTCTCCATGCTTGGTCTCAAACATCACGCCGATCTTCTTCAGCAGCGGCGTGGGCAATTCTCCCCCGGCGCACACGATCACCGCGTCGTTGCGGATGTCGACCGACTTGTCTTCCAGCTTGAGCGTCACCAGATCGGGCTTGATTTTGGTCGGGCTCGACTTGAGCATTACCCTCAAGCGCCCTGTCTCTTCGGCCGCCTTGAGCGCCGTGCGGTTCTTTTCCTTCACGCGACTGAACGCCTCGCTACGGTACGACAGCGTGACCTTCGAGCCCTTCTGTTCGGCGATCGCGACGGCCGCTTCCAGCGCGCTGTCGCCGCCGCCAACGACCAGCACGCGCTGGCCCTTGTACTGCTCCGGATCGATCAGACGGTATACGACTTTCGAGGTTTCCTCGCCGGGGACGTTCAACTTGCGCGGCGTTCCCCGCCGGCCGATCGCCAGCAGCACGACGCAGGCCGGGTACGAGCCCCTCTGCGTCTTGACGGTGAATCCGCCCTCGATCCGCTGGATCTCTTCCATCCGCTCGCGGAAGTCTATCTTCAGGCCGGTTTTCTTGACCACCGCATTCCAGAACTCGAGCAGCTTTTCCTTGCTGATTTCGGTCATCTTGACTTTGCCGATGAGCGGCAGCTTCACCGGCGCCGTCATCGCTATCTTGTTGCGCGGGTAGTGGAATACCGCGCCGCCCAGGGACTCCTCCTGCTCGATCAACTTGTACTTGAGTTTGTACTGGATCGCGCCGAGGCCGGCCGCGATGCCCGCCGGACCGGCCCCGATGATCACCACATCGTATTCCAGGGTGCCGGGCTTGATCGCGGCGCGGATCGCGTCAAGCGCCTGGCGCCCCTGCTCGGCGCATTTGCGGATCAGGCCCATGCCGCCCAGTTCGCCCGCGATGTAGATGCCGGGCACGTTGGATTCGAAATTGGGGTTGACCTGCGGGATATCGATACCGCGCTTTTCGGTGCCGAACACGAGCTTGATCGCGTCGACCGGGCACGCCGGCAGGCACGCTCCGTGGCCGATGCAGTGGGCGGCATTGATCAGTTCGGCCTTGTTGTTGATGATGCCCAGCGCGTCCTCGGGGCAGGCTTTCACGCACGACGACGATCCGATGCACCGGGTCGAATCGATGATCGGGTGCAGGGATGGCGGCTCCATCAGTCCCTGCTCGATGGACGCCTTCAGCGCTTCCTGATGCTCCCTGTTGCGCTGGCGGAAGCGGCGCAGGTACAGCACGACCGCCCAAACGGCCGGTATGGCGTAGATCAACCAGCTGAGCAAGGTCTTCATTCAGATTCGGCCTGTTCGACGGCGCCAAAACGAGGCCCGCTCGGATGCCCGGGCGTGCCGCGGGCGCGCCCACCCGCTGACCGCTTGCGCGCTGATTTCGGCACCCGAAAAACGCAGTATGCCCGCACCGGTCGGCTGAAAGCCCTGAAAAGCCTTAAGAGGGCGGCCGGCGACCGTGCACCGGCAAAGAGCCCTTACGCCGGCTAGGGAAACCCGGGTGTATGTGCACACATTCTAGCGGACGTTTCGCCGTTCCGAGCGAGTCCTTAAGGACGACTGGACCTGCCGCCATCCCCCGGGTAATTTCTGCCAACGGCAAGCGGACTGGGCCAGGGGAGGCCAGTTTGCATTAGCCGGAGCCGGGCGGGAAAGGAAGAGCGGCGCGCCGCGAATTTCGGCGTTGACGTCGCGCTCGAATGTTGTCAACTTCCGGGAATTGCGGCCCTGAAAGCCTGAAAGTCCAGGGATCGGTCGTTGAAAGCCCGGTCAAAGTAGCTACGACGTAGCATACGACTTAGCATACGGACGGATATGAACGATATCGTTATAACGGCACCAAGGGTCAGGAAGTCGGCCCGCACTGCGAAGGCAGCGGCGCCGGCTCACGGCTCCGCGGCGCAGGCGGCGGCGCCGGGCGCTGCGCCCGCACAGCCGCGGCCGGCCGCGCCGGTAGCCGCGCCGGCCCAGGCCCCTGTGGCCGCACCGGAGCCGGTAACCGAGATTTCGGCGCACCTGCCGGACAAGGCGGAACAGGACGACCGCACGGGGCGCTTCCTGATCAGCTTCACGATGCTCGGGATCGTGGTGGCGTATCTGATCAGCCGGCGCGGCTATTACACGCCGGGCGACGATGTCGGCTACTACATGGGACTGGTGGGCGGCGTGATGATGCTGCTGCTGCTGACCTATCCGCTGCGCAAGTACCTGCATTCGTTCCGCAACTGGGGGCCGGTGCGCCACTGGTTTTCGATCCACATGTGGCTGGGTGTTATCGGGCCCGTGCTGGTGATCGCACACTCGACATTCGTTTTGAAGTCGACCAATGCAACGGTCGCGTTCATCTGCATGCTGCTGGTGGCGGCCAGCGGGATCGTCGGGCGCTTCATCTACGTGCGGATCCATCGCGGCCTTCACGGGGAAAAGCTCAATTTCAGGGAACTGCAGGCCAAGGCGGGGTTCGAGACCGAAGAAATGCACTCCAAACTGCATTTCGTGCCGGAAGTGGAGAACCGCCTGACGCAGTTCCAGGCCTACGCACTGGCTGAGAATCTCGGTTTTGCCAAGTCCGCGTTGCGCCTTTTCACGCTGGGCACGCAGCGCCGGCTCGCCTACGCCATGTGCGCGTCCGAGCTCAGGCGCGTGATGCGCGAGCGGGCCGAGATCCGCCAGTGGGACCGGGACAAGCTGCGGCGCCGGCTGGGGCGCGCCACGCACCTGGTCGACGACTTCCTGCTGTCGGTGCAGCGGGTGTCCCAGTTCGACGTCTACGACCGGATGTTTCGACTGTGGCACGTGGCGCACGTGCCGCTGGTATATTTGCTTGTATTGGCCAGTATCGCGCACGTGGTCGCGGTCCACATGTACTGAGCGCGATGCCGCGGTGGCTCCGGGGGAGCGCCGCCGCGGTCGAGTGGTTCCCGTCGCCGGGTCGCGCCATCCCGCTTTCCCACCGACGTTCGATCGCCAGCGGTCGCCGCCGATCCGATCTGCCCGCATGCGTCGCAAACCTTCGTTGCTGCAACCGCTGTTGGCCGCCGCGCTGACGGCTGTCGCGCTGCTGGCGGGCGCGCCGGCGCGCGCGGCGCTGCTCGAGGGCGTGCTGGAGCCGGGTGACCTGATCAAGGGCCACGCCGCGGCCGAGGCCGATTGCGAGAACTGCCACTCCCATTTCAGCAAGAAGCAGCAGGACGAGCTGTGCGTGAAGTGTCACACGCACGAGGACATCGGGCGCGACCTCGCGCAGAAGAAGGGCTACCACGGGAAAATGAAGCACCAGGCGTGCGCCGTCTGCCACGCCGACCACAAAGGGCGCAAGGCCAACATCATTCCGCTGGACGAGAAGAAATTCGACCACGATGTGACCAACTTCAAGCTGGAGGACAAGCACAAGGACGTCAAGTGCGAGAAGTGCCACCTGCCCAAGTTCAAGTGGCATCGCGAGGCGCCGGCGGACTGCTACGGCTGTCACAAGAAGGACGACAAGCACAAGGGCGCGGTGGGTGAGAAGTGCGAGCAGTGCCACAACGCCAAGTCATGGAAGGAGAAGGACGTCTTCTTCGACCATGACAAGACGAAGTTCCCGCTGAAGAATGCACACGCCGATCCGAAGGTCTTGTGCGAGGACTGCCACCCGAAGGATCACTACAAGAACACGCCGATCGCCTGCACCGCCTGCCACAAGCAGGACGACGAGAAGAAGGGACACCGGGGCAGGTTCGGCCAGAAGTGCGAGCTCTGCCACACCGACAAGGACTGGAAGACGCTCAAGTTCGACCATGATCGCGACACCAAGTACCCGTTGCGCGGCAAGCACGCAGACGCCAAGAAGGTCAGATGCGAGGACTGCCACACCGGCATCGACCTGTACCAGGACAAGACGAAGACGACCTGCATCGGCTGCCACCAGAAGGACGACAAGCACCGGGGCGTCGAAGGCGACAAGTGCGAGAACTGTCACACCGAGAAGGACTGGAAGGACACGCCGCAGTTCGACCACAACAAGACGAAGTTCCCGCTGAAGGGCGGGCACGCCGACCCGAAGGTCAAGTGCGACGACTGCCACAAGACCAAGATCTATACGGATACGCCGCTGGACTGCTGGTCATGCCACAAGAAGGATGACGACGACAAAGGCCACCGGGGCCGATTCGGCAAGAAGTGCGAGGACTGCCACAGTGACAAGGACTGGAAGACGATCAAGTTCGACCATGACCGTGACACCAAGTACCCGTTGCGCGGTAAGCACAAGGATACCAAGTGCGAGGACTGCCACACCGGCGTCGATCTGTACAAGGACAAGACGAAGACGACCTGCATCGGCTGCCACCAGAAGGACGACAAGCACCGGGGCGTCGAGGGTAACCTGTGCGAGCAATGCCATCTGGAGACCGACTGGAAGACGACCAAGGACAAGTTCGACCATGGCCTGACGCGTTTTCCGCTGCTGGGCAAGCACGCGGACAGCAAGAAGGTGAAGTGCGAGGACTGCCACAAGTCCCAGGCGTACACGGACGCACCGCTGGACTGCTGGTCGTGCCACGAGAAGGACGACAAGAAATCGCACAAGCGGCGCCTGGGCAAGGTGTGCGAGCCCTGCCACAACGCCGTGGACTGGAAGCGGTGGGACTTCGATCACGACACGCGCACCCGCTTCAAGATCGACGGCGCGCACAAGAAGATCACCTGCTACGACTGCCACAGCAAGCCGGTCGACGATGCGAAGCTGCCGATGGCTTGCGTGGCCTGCCACAACGCGGACGACGTCCACGCAGGCACCTTCGGCAAGCAGTGCGAGCGCTGCCACGTCACCAAGGACTGGAAAACGATCAAGACGGAAGGTTTTTAGCGAAGGCGCAGGTTACCCTGCCGTGATGACGGTGCTTACTAATGCGGGTGTCGGTGATGCACGTCGGGATAGTGCGGGTGAGTGTGGACCAGCAGTTCATGAACGTGGGGGTGCGTGTGCGGTTCGCGTCCGTCCCAGGCAAAGTCATGGGAATGCTGATGGTGTTCATCGTGCGAGTGGGCGTGCGTGTGTTCCTGGCGCTCGTGAGCATGCAGATGCCTGTGACGTTCAGTGAGGTGCAGCCAGATTCCGGCGCCCATCAGCAGCCCTGCTGTGGTTAGCTGCAATGTGATGGCATCTCCCTGCAGCAGGACCGCGACCGCGGCGCCAAAAAACGGAGCTACCGAGAAATAGGCCCCCGCCCGTGCCGCTCCGAGGTCGCGCAGCGCGAGCACAAACAAGACGAGGCTTACACCGTAGCCGAGGAATCCAACCGTCATGGCGAGACTGAGCACGCCAAGCGATGGCAGGGCCTGGCCGAGCAGCAATCCCAATCCGATATTCACGGCGCCCGCCACGAGCCCTTTGAGGCCGGCGATCAGCATTGCGTCACTTGCGGATACCTTACGCGTCAGGTTGTTGTCGATGGCCCAGCACAGGCACGCAAGGGCGATCAGAACCAAGCCGAACGAAGCATCGCCGTACCCGCCTGGGGTCCACGCCAGCATCAAGCCCGCGGCTACGATGCAGATCATTCCCGACATGACGCGCCGGTCGAAGTTCTCGTGGAAAATGAACCATGCCAGCAGTGCCGTAAAGACGGCTTCCAGATTCAGCAAGAGCGATGCCGTTGATGCGGCGCTCCTCACCAGGCCGTACATCAGCGCAACGGGACCCACCAAACCGCCAAAGAAGATGGCGCCGGCTAGCCAAAACCAGTCGGCGCGCCGCGGCAGACTTATCGAAGATTGCCGCGCGATCCATAGATGGCGGCCGACGAGGACGAACGACAGCCCCAGCCCCGACCCGGCGTAAAGCAGCCCAGCCAGTAAAAGTGGCGGTACGGTGCCAACGAGAACCTTCGCCAGGGGCGTGCTCATACCAAAAAGCACTGCTGACCCCAGCGCGACCATCACTCCTCTTTGCACAGCCCCTCCGTGGACTCCTGCCGGTTCTGTGGGCACGCCTCCAAGCTATCGGCGTTGCTCGCCGACCTCCAAGAGTCGAGCTGATGACGGCGCCCGCCGTCAATGTTCTCGCAAGGCATCGCGCCGGCACGCCCTCCAGAGCACCAAGTCGTAGGCGGTCTTGAGCACCCCACATGCGATCAGCGGTAACGATATCCAACCGGCAGCGAATAGCGCGCCGCTCAGCGTTGGGCTCAATGCGGCCGCAAGGCTTCGAGGCACCGCGGTGAAACTTGCAGCCGCCGGTCGCTCCGGCGGCGTCACGACCGCCATCACGTAGGCGGTGCGCGTCGGCACGTCCATTTGAGACAGGGCGCTGCGCAGTAGCAACAGGGCCAGCGCCCATCGCAGATCCGGCGCCAGCGCCGCGAGCACCAGGCAGATGTTAGCCGGAATGTGCGTGAACACCATCGTGTTCAGCAAGCCGATACGCTTCGCCACCCTCGGTGCGGCCAGTTGCGATGCGGCACTGAGCAGTCCGGCCCAGAAGAAGAATGCACCGGTTTGTGCAAGCGACAGGCCAAAGCGCTGCAGCAGCCACAGCGCCAGCAGCGCATTCACGATCAGGCCACCGGCGAAGGCATCGACGCTGAAGAGCGCAGCCAGCCGCACCACCACGCGACGTGAGGGGCCAAGCGGCGCGTAAGTGTGCGCCGCTGCGGCAGCGTCGGCCAGCGGCCGCCGATATAGCCACCATATGAGCAGGCCGATGCCGCCATAGAGGAGAAACATCGCGCGCAGCGCGCCGACACGGGAAACACCGATGTGGCCCACCCACCATTGCGGCACGGCCGCCGCCAGGGCACCGAGGGCCGCGCACAGCGCACCGAGCACGCTGTAGCGCGCGAACAGCGCCGTTCTCTCATGCCCCCCGGCCGCGGTGGCCAGGCGGGCGTGCTCGAGCGGCAGAAAGACGCTCACATCCCCGGAGCTGGGATTCAGGGTGCCCACGAAGGCAACCACGATGAGCGGCCAGAACGACGATAAGCCGGCGAACCCCGCGCCCGTCGCCGCCATCAGCAAGGCGGCCCCCTGCAGCAGCCGCCGTGAGTGAAACCTATGCCCCCAGGCGCCGACCGCGAGCGTTGTCAGCGCCGAGCCGAGCATGGTCGCGGTGGCCGTGAGGCCAACCTGCAGGGTGCTTTGCCCGATCGCCAACAGGTACGCCGGCAGCAGCACGGCCATGTAACCGTCGACGAGTGCACGCAGCGCTCGAGCGGCGAGCACAGGCAGCGCGCTTGCGCTGACACCCGCTGGCAGCAGCAGCCGGGTCGCCCACTCCTGCATCGAGCCTGAGGGAATCCCGATGGCTGGACTCGCTCCCTATCCCAAAGCTGGGATACCGCATCGTAGCGTATTCGACATCAATGTATCATTCACTACATGCGTCAGGATCCAAACGCGTGGCTTCTGCTGATTGTCTCGCTGCCGACCCCGAGCGCCACCGTACGCATGCGCATCTGGCGGGCGCTGAAGGCGCTTGGCTGCATGGCGCTGCGCGATGGAGCCTATCTTCTGCCCGCGGGGGCCGATCGGGAGCAAGCGCTGCAAGGTCTGGCCGACGAATGCTCGCGAGAAGGAGGCAGCGCGTGGTTGATGGCCGTGCAGTCGCGCTCAGCGGCCGAAGCCGACGCCTACAGGCAACTGTTCGACCGTAGCGACGATTACGCCGAATTGCGCAGGTCCTGGAAGCAGGCGAACCGCAGCCTGGCAAAGCTGGCAGGGCCGGATCTTGCGCGGCTGCAACGAAGGCTGCAGCGCGAGTTCGACGCGATTCGGGCGATCGACTTCTTTGCCGGCGAGGCCCGCGTGGAGGCCGAAGCCGCATGGGCGGACTTCAGCAAGCGAATCGACGGTTTGCTATCACCCGATGAGCCGCACGAGACGCAAGGCCAAATTCCACAACTCGATGCCAGCCGGTACCAGGGCCGGACATGGGCGACGCGGCGGCGCTTGTGGGTCGATCGAGTGGCCAGCGCCTGGCTGATTCGCCGTTTCATCGATCGCGAGGCGCGCTTTCGGTGGCTGGCCAAGCCCTCGGACTGTCCGAAAAGTGCACTGGGCTTTGACTTCGACGGGGCCATGTTCACACATGTGGGGGATCGCGTGACCTTCGAGGTGCTGATGGCCAGCTTCGGCCTGCAGGACGATGCGGCGCTCATGCGCCTGGCGGCGATGGTGCACCTGCTGGACGTGGGTGGCGAGCCGCTGCCCGAGGCCCACGGCTTCGAAGCAATGCTCGCCGGCGCCCGCGAGCGCCTGCCCGACGACGATGCGCTGCTGGCCGAGACGAGCACTGTGCTCGATTCGCTGTACGTGCACTTCAGCCGCGACGCCGCCCGCGCCAGGGCCGCGTGAGGAGACACTGGATGAACGACGTCGCCGCGGACGAAACCTCCAGCGCACCCAGCACGATGCATTACAGCCTCTGGCAACTCGTGCGCTACATGCTCGGCCTGGGAACCTGGGGCTTCGGAGGACCGGTGGCCCTGGTGGGCTACATGTACCGGGACCTGGTCGAGAAGCGCCACTGGATCTCCGAAAGCGACTACAAGGAAGGGCTGACGCTCGCGCAGCTGATGCCGGGGCCGCTGGCGGCACAACTGGCGATCTACCTGGGTCAGGTGCACTACCGCGTGCTCGGCGCGACGCTGGTCGGCCTGGCCTTCGTGCTGCCCTCGTTCGTCATGGTGGTGGCGCTGGGTGCCGTCTATGTCGCCTACGGCGGCATCGGCTGGATGCAGACGGTTTTCTATGGCGTTGGCGCCGCAGTCATCGGCATCATTGCGATCAGCGCCTACAAGCTCACCACCAAGAACATCGGCAAGGACAGGTTGCTGTGGGCGATCTACCTGGTCAGCGCGGCGCTGACGGTCATCACGCAGTCCGAGATCGTGTGGGTATTTCTCGGCGCCGGAGTGCTGGTGTGGCTGTGGCGCGCGCCGCCGAAGTCGTGGTTCGGTGGGCGTTTGCACAGTTTTGCGGCGCCTGTAGTGGCCTGGTTCGCGCTGAATCCGGCCGACCTGCACAAGCTCGGCCAGATCGGTGCCTACTTCGCCTATGCGGGAAGCTTCGTATTCGGCAGCGGCCTGGCGATCGTCCCGTTCCTGTACAGCGGGGTGGTCAAGGAATACGGGTGGCTGACCGATCGTCAATTCGTCGACGCGGTGGCGGTCGCAATGATCACGCCAGGCCCAGTGGTCATCACCACTGGCTTCATCGGCTACCTGGTGGCTGGATTCTGGGGCTCGGTGGTTGCCGCTATGGGGACGTTCCTGCCGTGTTACCTGTTCACGATCATCCCTGCACCGTACTTCAAGAAACACGGCAAGCGGCCGGCGATTGTGGCGTTCGTCGATGGCGTAACCGCTGCCGCGATCGGCGCGATCAGCGGCGCCGTGATCGTGATCGGCCAGCGCTCCATCACCGACTGGGTCACTGCGGCGCTGGCGCTAGCCACCGCAAGCGTGCTGTGGCGCTTCAAGAAGGTACCGGAGCCTGCCATCGTGCTCGTGGCTGCAGTGGTCGGCCTCCTGGTGCACCCGTTGTCGATCCACGGATGACATGGAAAGGAAGCGCCATGAAATGGATCATCCGCGAACGTCCAAAGATAGACCGCATTGCGTGTCCCTGGCTGATTGCGCGATTCATTGACGAGAGCCCCGAGTTCCTGTACGTGCCGGTCGAACTAGTGATGGACGTTGCGGGAGAAACCGGCGCTGTGCCTTATGACGTCCCCGGCGTCGAGCTGACGCACGCCGGGGAGCTGTGCAGCTTCGACGCCTTTCTGAAAAAGTACAAGCTGAAAGAACCGGCGCTTCAGCGGCTCGCGTTGATCGTTCGCGGCGCGGACACATTGCGGCTGAAGCTGACACCACAATCGGCGGGACTTCACGCGATCTCGCTGGGTCTTTCGCGCATCTCCCGGACGACCATGAGATGCTCAGGCACGGCTTGGTGATGTACGACACGCTGTATGCGTGGTGCCAGTCGACTTCGCCCTGATGAAAGGAATCGACCATGACGTTACCTCCCGCTTTCCAGAGTCAGAGCGCCCCTAGACCCCTGCCGTTCGATCCGTCCAGGCTCAAGGGGCTGTCCGAGCGGCTGATCCGCTCGCATTGGGAAAACAACTATGGCGGCTCGGTGAAAGCCCTGGCGAACGTCAAGACGCGCCTGGCGCAGGCGGCCGGCGACGCAGACCTGCCGCCCTACGTCTACAACGACCTGAAGCGTGAGCACCTCGTCCGAACCGGCTCGGTGGTGCTGCACGAGCTTTACTTCGACAACCTTGGGGGTAGCGGGCGGGCCGGCAACGGCGAGCGCCAGGCGATCGCACAAGCCTTCGGCAGCTTCGACGCTTGGGAGAGCGAGTTCCGGCGAATCGGCGCGGGGCTCGGCGGCGGATCCGGCTGGGTCGTGCTGGGCTTCAACCTGCACACGCGGCAGCTCGAGAACTACTGGATGGCCGATCACGCTCATGGTCCGGCCGCGACACTGCCTATTCTCGTCATGGACATGTACGAGCACTCCTACCAGATAGACTACGGCGCCGCCGCGGCCAAGTACATCGATGCGTTCTTTCAGAACCTGCAGTGGGAGGCCGTGCGCGCGCGGCTGGACGCGGCGAACGCCGCGAAGACACCGGTCGGCTGACGGCGCGCCGTACTGCGCGCTCCCACCGAATTCTCCAGGAGAAATCCATGTTTCGATCATCGTGCATCGCTCTGGCAATCGCGGCAACTGCAATCGCCTCCGGCGTCCAGGCCGCCGGGCCCGACCTCGACACGGCAGCCATCGAGAGCATCACCGGCCTCAAAGGCAGCTACAACAAGACCGAAAACGTCTTCAAGGTCAGCAAGCCGCGCGACGACATCAAGGTGAACGTCGATCGCTGGACGATGCCGCCATTCATGGGAATCACCTCGTGGGCGGCCTTCACACCGATGGGCAACGCCACGATGGTGATGGGCGACACGGTGCTCTTCGAGGACGAAGTCAATGCCGCGATGAGCGCTGCGCTTGATGGCGGCCTGGAAGTAACGGCGCTACACAACCACTTCTTCTTCGACCAGCCCAAGGTTTTCTTCATGCACATCGGGGGCACCGGCGATACGCACCGGCTGGCGAGCGCCGTCAAGGCGATGTACGACCGGATCGCGCAAGTACGCGCCGCCCAGACTACCCCGGCGAGCAGCTTTCCCGGCGATATCCCGAGCCCGAGCAGCATTTCGGCAGCACCGATCGAGCAGGTGCTGGGCGCCAAGGCGCAGAGCAAGGACGGAATGGTCAAGGTGACGATCGGTCGCACCGCACGCATGCACGACGTTTCGGTGGGCAATGACATGGGCATCAACACCTGGGCCGCCTTCGCCGGCAGCGATGAACACGCGGTGGTCGATGGCGACTTCGCAATGCTCGAAGACGAACTGCAAACCGTGCTGAAGACGATGCGCCGCGAAGGCATCAACATCGTCGCGATTCACCAGCATATGACACACGAAAACCCCCGCTACATGTTCCTGCACTACTGGGGCAAGGGCACGGCAGTCGGACTGGCCAAGGCGGTCAGGAAGGCACTGGACGCTCAGCAAGCGGTGAAGTAGCGGCAGCGTGCGAGAACACGGTGGTGTCGCCGGATTCCAAAGGCGCATTTCCGATTCGAATCTGGCAGGACGGACAATGGAACGAAAACGGAAAGTGGCCTTGCTGGCCTTCTCTTGCCTGCTGCTCGGACTCACGACGATGAGTTTTGCAGCCGACCCGGTCTGGCGCGTGGTGGAAGGGGCTCAGCTCCAAACCCTATTTGTGGATAAGGAGCTAGGGGACAACGCACATTTCTCCTACAGGTTCCGGCGCGACGGAACTTTCTCGGGTGATGAAATGGGGAAGGACGTTCTAGGCAAGTGGAGGACGACCTCCCGTCATCTCTGCTGGTCATGGATCAAGCCGCGCGGAAGCGAGGAGTGCTACGAAGTACGTCGATCCGGCGTTGACGTTCGCCTCTTCCGCCACGGCTACGAGACCTTGTCGGGCAGGCTCGCCCCGCTGGAAACCAACGTGCAACAAGAAAGTGGAAAGTGAAATGCAATGCAGTTGGCGATCGCTGTTGCGAACCGCACCAACGGAGACTGTCTTGACACTCGAAAAGTTTCTCTTGGTTACCAGTTGCACCGTCGTTGCGGCCGCTGGAATTTTCGGCGCAGCACAAGTCGACGGTGCCGCCCCGGCGCCATCGCCAGCGTCAATCGAGGTTGTACCGGGGATGCCGCCTGTCGTGGATCCGTCCGATATCTATAGCGAGACGGGACCGAACCATCTGAGCCCCGCGGTGCGCGGGGATCTCGAACGGATCTACGTGCCCGACCTGCGCTCCGATGACGTCTCGGTGATCGACCCGATGACGATGAAGGTCGTCGATCGCATCAAGGCGGGGCATGGCCCGCAGCATGTCGTGCCCTCATACGACTTGCGCACACTGTGGGTGACCAACAATGCCGAACGTCGTACCGACGGCAGTCTGACGCCGATTGACCCACGGACCGGCAAGCCGGGCAAGTCGATTCCCGTCGACGATCCTTACAACATGTATTTCACTCCGGACGGCCGCTCCGCCATCGTGGTCGCCGAAGCGCTCCGGCGGCTGGACTTCCGCGATCCGCACACAATGGCCCTGCAGTATTCGATCGGCACGCCTGGGTGCGGCGGCGTGAACCACGCCGACTTCTCGATCGATGGGCGCTACGCGATCTTCACGTGCGAGTTCGACGGCAGCCTGGCGAAGATTGATCTGCCCAATCGCAAGGTGCTCGGCTACCTGAAGCTGAACATGCCGCGCACCCGATTCAAGGACACGCCCCTGGCCTCCGACCCGGAGGCCACCGAGATCTGCACGGCAACCAAAGGCATGCCGCAGGACATTCGCATCTCACCCGACGGACGGCGCTTCTACGTTGCCGACATGGAAGCGGACGGAGTTCATATCCGGTTCGACGCGGCTCGCGAAGCGGCGGGGAAGGAAAACGCCGAACTCGCGGCTTGGCAGTTCCGGGATTTGCGCGCCAAGACGGCCAGCGATTCGGAATCCCTCGATGCGGCGCAAAGCCGGCTCGGGCATACTTCGAGCTCGACGACGCGTCGCGTCTATCGGCGCGGCGAGAAGGTCCGGCCGCTGCGGTGAATATGTGACCGGACCCGTCGAATTTGTGACAGGTTAGTGAACACTATCATTAAGAAGAGTCAAAGACCTAAGTGCTGCTGTAGCTCAGCTGGTAGAGCAACTGATTCGTAATCAGTA
>WNGJ01000034.1_pt1 | contig 102635 bp, 85 predicted proteins | sample 5400611 | NCBI WGS metagenome assembly WNGJ01 (sample SAMN13153375, study PRJNA577476) | soil metagenome | isolation source: 40 cm soil or saprolite under Garry oak tree replicate 1 | place: USA:California | collected 2016-06-15 | reverse complement strand
GCGATCACGATGGTTGCTTGATGAACGTCGAGCCCAATATACTTTTCACTGTTCATTGAGGGTGCTCCTTTTCGTAGGTGATCATGCGAACGATGACAACCTACTCCAAAAGGGGCGCCCTTTTATAATGCGATTACAACAGTTCTTGTCGGCGTTGCGCCAAGACGACCCCACAGTGAACTCGCCTCGATGATTTCCCACTCAGTGGTAGAGCCCACCATCAGTGACTTTTACTCCTCCTACCTTAGTTGGAATTGGCCGGGATGGAAATTGGCTCGCCAGGACGGAAGGACATATTTCTTCCCGGACGGTGGTGCCGTCCAGCGCCCCGAGCAGGGCGCACTCATCGCAGTGCACGACGCATCGGGAAACTCATTGCGTTTGCAGCGCGACTCCACGGGAAATCTGCAGCGTGCTGGTTCCGGATTTCGGTGGATTCAGTTTAAGTACGACTCACATTACCGAATGACCGGAGCCCAAGAAAATAATGGGCGCGAATTCGTGTATCGCTATAACACGGATGGCTGCTTGGAGGAGGTAGAGGATGCTGATCACCACATAACGAAATACGGCCACGAAGGCGCTCGATGCCCCACTAGCATGGCGATTGATGGGGGCCCGGTTTGGAGCGCGCAGTTCGATGAGTCGGACCGGGTCAAAGAGCTGGAGCTGGCGGACGCAGGAACTTCCGATTCGTATACGCTGTAGATTCATCAGGCGCTGCCACCCAAGTGGACATCAAAGACCCGGGGAATAACGTGTTGCGCATCACTTACGACCGCTCGGGATATCGCTTGGAGCACATTGCCATCGGCAAGACGTTGCCTGCCCTACGGTAATCGGTTTCAAAAACATGGCCTCGAGAATTGACTAATGTCAACGCGCAGCTCTATGCTTGCGCGGAAAGCCAGGCTCCCGGTCTGCGTGGTCCCTCCAGGGTACCCTCCATGCGCTGACCCAGAATTTGCAATTGCGGATTTTGCATCTTACTTTCCGCAACGACTTAAAGTGTTGGTGTAGGCAAGAACAGAATGGACAACGCACCTAAGATTTTGTTTGTGGATGACGAAGAGACCATCCGGCTGACTCTTCCGCCGGTCTTGCAGTCCTACGGCTTTAGCGTGACCTGTGCAGCAACCGTGTCGGAAGCCCTAGATGTCATAAGGCAGCAAAGCTTCGATGTTCTGATCAGTGACTTGAATATTGGTCATCCGGGCGATGGCTTTACGGTTATCAGCGCGATGCGTAGCGCTCAGCCCGATGCTGTCAGATTTGTTCTCACCGGCTACCCTGCATTTGAGAGTGCTTTAGAAGCCATCCATGAAGAGGTAGACGATTACTTAATCAAACCAACTGAAACGGAGCCGCTGGTTGAAAAGATTCGCTCCAAGCTGGCAAAACGAAGCCCTGCCCCAGGCATTCTCCGCCAGCGGCTCACGCAGGTAATCCGAGAAAACCGGGAATCCATAACCGAACATTGGCTTCAAGCAGCGAAGCACGATCCTGAAATAGCGGCCATTCCCATCACAGACTCGGTGCGCAAGTACGGCGTACCCTTACTATTAGATGCGGTTACGGATGTCGTACACGGGCGGGAGATCACTGCTGAAGACCGGAAATCCTATGCCCGACACGGGGCACGCCGCCACAAACAAAGTTACACAGTTCCTTCACTGGTTCGGGAAACCCGGCTGCTGCAGAGCTCAGTTGCGGATTGCGTCCAAAACAATTTCGATAGGATTGAGATTAATCACCTGATCCCGGACATGTTGCATTTTTTCGGGACGGTTGAGGTTCTGCTGGAATTCTCGGTACGCGCATTTATTCAGCAAAGCAACTCTGAAACCGCGTCCGGTCGCAAGGGAACAAAGAAAATCGATCGGACCGCCCGGTAGCGAGCAGCGAGGTACGCCTCAGTATCCTCGAGCCCGACGTGCAACGGACGTACCGATCCCTCGCGGGGTCACAAAGGCTGCGACACTACCCAACCCGAGCATGTTCACCGCTATCGGACGACGCCGGTCTAGTGAGGGGTGAGCCGCTTGGAAATCAAAGAAGCGTGGAGCACGTCCTTGTCCCACGTGCCTAAGACGATCACGCGGTCATTGTCGTTGACCTGACTGGCATCGATATCGTTGACCTTCTTGCTGTGGTGCTCTTGACTAGCCCATTTTGTCGAGCTGTCGTACTGAACCGTCTTCTCGACATTGGTTCCTAGCGAACGAACCGTCAGCTCGGATTTGTCCTTATTGCTCCTAATGACAATACCCTCCAACCGGCTCTGTTTTGCGGCCTTGGTCTTGGCCGGCGTCCCTTTCATCTCCATGCCGCCCTGTTGCTCTTGCGAAAACACCAACATTGACAGGGAAAAGGCAAGTACAGTCGCGAAAAACAGCTTTTTCAACATGTCACATCCCCCTTGACTGGAAAAGATTGCCTTGCGGGAAGAAACAATAGACCTTAGGAGAAAAAAGAGCAAGCCCCACCCTAACTTGTGAGCTGTTCTTAATACCGCACAGCCCTTTATCGACGGATCTCGGTTTGGTTATCGCTGTGGTGGAGGGGTAGCGAGAGGTTCATTCTGCGGAGCTTGGTCCTGTGGCACTTGACTCTGCGGCAGCTGACTTTGCGGCGCTGGGGTCTGCGGCGTCTCGGCCGGGCGTGCCGGGTTCGATTGCGTGGGCGCGGCGGATTCTGGTTCCGCTACCGGAGAATTGTCGCGGCGTTTGAGCTGAATCGGTCCACCTTCGCGGCGGCGAGCTTCCTGTGTGGCTTGCAGATTCGCCTGCGCACCTTCATCGTTGCTACGAGCAACTTGGCCGAGGGGCAAGCCCTGCATCTCATGACGATTCGCCAGGGTCACGCGTGCACTTGCCTCCCTGGCTTCCCTGGCCGCGGCATAAAATTGATCAGCGGTTTCGTGGTCGCCGTCCATTTCCGCAACGTAGCCCATGTTGTTTAGCGTAAAGGCGTTCCTGCGATCAAGCTTATAGGCCTGCTCAAAATAACGGCGGGCAGCCTGCGAATCGTTTCGGTTGAGCGCGGACACTCCCTGCAGATTCAAGCGTGCGACTCTGTCTTCAGTCGTCTGTTCGGTTTCGAGCCGCCGGCGAACTGCCTTAGCATTATTCGCCGCAATTTCACTGATCGGCTTGCCACGCCAGTGCGGATCGAGCGTAACGATAACTGGATCGGAAGAGTGCACATTCGCGGCCTGACTGTAATAACGGAAAGCCGATTCCAGCTCGCCTTCCGCTTCCATGGTGAACCCGAGATTGTTCAGTGTGAAAGCGTTGCGCGGATCCACTGCCAGAGTCCGCTGAAGAACTTCCGCTGCTTCCTGGGTTCTGCCCTGGGAGAGAAGACTCATGGCTTCAACATTGCCGCGATTGATTCTCAGTTCGCGGTTGCCGAAAGAACCTGTGATCTCGGTGAGTTGTTTTCCCTTTAGTTCAGGAACGCTGGCCTGATCGATTGTTGTTTCCGAATCCTGCCTTGACGCCAATTGGTAGTAGCGTTGGGCACGCTCCACTTTTCCCTGGAGCTCGGAAATGTAGCCCAAATTATTTAAAGTGAAAGGGTCGTTGGGATCCAAAAGATAAGCTTTATAGAAAAGTCTTTCGGCTTTATCGAAGTTGTGTTTTTCGATTGCCTTCACTCCGTCGCGATTGAGTTGCTGCACCGGAGTAGGCTTGCTTCGCTTAGGCAAAGTAATGCGCAGATCGCCGGCCCACGCGGGCGAGAGACTGGCAATCAGCAATAGGAATGCTTGAAAACTCTTACGTGTCATGAGTCCTGAAAGTCTCCGAACCTCTCGATTCGTGCTTTTTGATGCCCATTCCGCAGTTCGCGTTTGCCCGGCATTCCCCTTATTTTCAGCGACTTTGGCCACTCTTTCGAGGTGAGCTGCATCCAAAGGACCGGAAACCTATGTCTCGTCTCCTGCAACTCTCCATGCTACTGGCGCTTGGCGCTTCGATGAACGCCCAGTCTCAACCAGCGCCGGTTCCGTCGAACTCCAATGAAGCGGCGAAGACCGCGCCAGCTACCACCGCGCCCGCGTCGCATGACCCGTTGTTGGATCTGCCGACATTGCCCAAGAAGAAAGTGTCTTTGATCGGGGGCACGGTGGCGAAACTGGATCCCATTCAGAACCAGGTCACAGTGCAAACCTTCGGCAGTAAACAGAAAATGCGTATGGGATTCGACGTACGCACGCGCTTTTTTCGCGATGGTCAGACGTCCAATCAGCGGGAACTGAAACCTGGTCAGCGTGTGTACGTGGACACCATGCTCGACGGAACTAAAATATTTGCTAAGACAATCTGGATCGAAACCCAAGGCCCGGCAGGAGATGCGCGCGGCCAGGTCATGAGCTACGATCCGCAGGACGGAACTCTTACTCTCAGGGATGAACTTTCGGCGCAGCCTAATAAATTTCATGTTGCACCCACCACAGTAGTGCGGCAGGAGAAAGAGACTCGCTCGGTTGCAGATCTGAAGCCGGGCTCACTGGTTTCGCTCACTTTTGGCGCCCAAGGCGGTGATCACCGCACGGTGAGTGAGATTAACGTATTGGCCCAGCCGGGGTCGTCGTTCTCATTCTTCGGCAAAGTTACCTATGTCGATTTGTCGCGCCGGCTGATTGCCATCGCCAATCAACCTGACAGTAAGACTTATGACATCTACCTGGAGGCGCTGCCCATGAGCGCACTCCGCGATGTGCGGCAAGGATCCGAGGTGGGAATTTCCGCCGTGTTTGACGGCTCACGCTACGTCGCGCGCAGCATTGAGGTCGTTCCCTCCACACCATTGACGCCGGCAGATCGGTAGCGCCGGCGTCTCGCCGGCTGTTTCCGCCAGGTGATCATCAGCTGTCCAAAAGCCGGCGGGGACGCCGGCGCTACGGGGATTAACTGGAGAGTCCTATGCCGGTGTCGGATGACAAACGGGTTTGCGACGCCTGCTCAATCGCGAGGTCGGGATCTTCAAACAAGTAAGCTACGAAATTTCTGGCATAGCGCCATAAGGTTGAGAGATCTGTTTGGTACCAGCAGCATTCGATCATCCGCGGGGAAAAGCCGCACAGGAATTGAAATCGCAGATGGATGTCTTGCGGCGAAACCAGACTGGCAGCGGCCATTCGATGATTGCCTTCGATGATGGTCAGAGGACCCTCTTCATCCAATCCAATGAGTAGCACGGAACTATCGTGCTCCGGTGCGCTGGCCAGTTCGTCGCTCAACGATCGCAGTTTGGCGACAAATGTGTCCGAAGGATGCGAACCTACCCGAGCCCGAATGTGATCCACCATTTCCGTCAAATAAAAATTCCCGTTGGCGAGTTTGCGCCAGTGATTGCGTGGGAACACGCGTATGCGCGGCAGATCACTGGTGCGCAGTTCTACCTGCCACCATTCCGTATCAACGGGGAGTTCACGCCACATTCTGCCACGACGCCGGTACAACAACGCGCGTCGCAGTTCATTTTCTGCCGGGTTGCTCAAGTCTGGATGGGTAACGATTTCGCGAAACTGCTCACGATAGCGATCGAATTCAGGTTGATAAAATTCGCTCTTCAGGAACTCAGAAATGACTTCATCTTCCGATACCCGCCTGACCTTTCTCATGGCACCGGCCGAGGGAAAGGCGTCTGCCAGGGGAATCCCGACTTCGGGCTGGGGACTGAGTACTTCTCTCTGAGCGCGGAAGAATGGAACCGACACCGCCAGCAGCAACAGCATCATTACTACGAGTTGAACTGTAATGACCTCCTGCAATGTATTGTGGAAGAGATAAATTCCGCCCACAATCGCCCCGCTGAAACAGAGTTGAAGCCAGCCCACGTTGCCGATTTTCCGGGAAATTTCATAACTCATGAGCACGACGCCCAACGAGTAAATTCCGGTTGTGGCGGCATAGAGCACCAGCAATGAGGAGTAAGGACTCTGTCCTCCCAAGGGGAAGCCGTCACCCAGGACGCTATGCCATAACGACGAGGGAGCCAGCCAGACCGCAAGTGTGAAAAGCGAAGTAATTAGAACTACCAACAACAGCGCGGTGCTCAGCACAGCTCGGCCGTCGCGCTCATGCGAACGCGCCCGCGCGGAAAAAGGAAACATACTGCTGACCACGGACCACGACAACATGTAAACCACACGTCCCACCAGAGCGATGGTGGCGTAAACCCCAGCCTGCGTTGCGGAAAAGAAATGTTTTACGAGAATAATATCCAGGTTGTTGATAATTACCTGGCCCACAAAAAATACGATGGCTTGAACGCCTTCTTCCAAAGTAGCAGGCACGCCGGCCTGCGCGTCGGTGGATAACTCTCGGCCTGGTTTCGCAACCAGATAAGCAAACACGATAGAAGCGACCACAGCAGCGATCACTCCCGGCACACCAAATCCGGCATGGATCAGCAACAACGCCCCAATCAGCTTGACGATGACTTCCAGAACAAAGTTCCCCGCCAGATGTGGAAAGTCATACATGCCCTGCATTAAACCGCGCCGCACCCCCAGCGGTATGAAGAAGATGGTGCCTGCCGCCAGCATGAGTATGTAATTACGGGTAGGCAGATTCAGATAGGCAGAGAGGATAGGACTGGCCAGCACCAGAAGCAGGCTGATGCCGATGCCGAACATCCAGGCACGACGATGCAAAAAACGGTAAATGCCAACTTTGACCGGCAGGTAATCGGTTTTCGCAACAAATTTCGAGCACAACAACTGAAAGGAAAGCGTGACCGACGACAGCAGCATCAACAACGTATAGACGGCGCTGGCATGACCGAAACTGGCTGCCCCCAGACCATGCGCGATGGCCAGGTTGTAGACCAGGTTCATCGCGCCTACCAGGCCCGAACTGACCAGCATAATCATGCTGCCGCTCAAGACACGGGCGCGCAGAGTTCCGGCAGGACCGCGGCCACATACACGAGCCGCGCTTTGGCGCAACACCTCGGAAGCGATCGCTATTGGTCCATTACCCAGCAATTTTTTCCAGCCTAAAAAAGTGTCAAACGCACAATCGGAAGCACTTTGGTTGAGTTACCGTCAGTAAAGTTATAGAACGTCTGTTGTTGGAGTCCGAACGAGAAGCGGAGAGGATACGTGACCGGTACATCGCCGAGCCCATCGTTTAATGGACGTTGCACTGCTCGGATGTAAGAGACGAGGAATTGGTTGTTCACATTGTCGTAAGCGTGGAAACCTTCTCCTTTGGACCAGGCGCCGGAGGCTTGCACACTCCAATGCTTACCTGCGGTGTACTCTAAATCGAAGGCCGGCCGCATGGCCTGGGCGATGGCGAAGCGATTGTCTTCCACGCGCCACGATCGTAGATACTCGGCGAAAATAGAGGCCCGCAAATTCTGACCGAATCTGCGCTGCACGCCGAGATACGTGCTGGTGGTGAAGTATTCACGCACCAGCGGACGAAACAACACGTCCCTCGCCGAATAACCGGTAATCAGCGCAGTCTTTCCCCAAGGCCGGCCAACCAGAAAATTAAGATGCCCAGCGAGATCCCGCGAATTCAGGTCCCGCTCGGTGAAAGGCCCAGCCTCCCGAACCGCGCTGCCTGAAACCGACACCCAGTTGCCAAAAGAGCTGGTGTACATATAAAGAAATTGCCGGAATAGATTCTGATTCATGTCCAGCGCCGAGATGGTGTCGCGGCGAATGGTGTATTGGATACCGGGAGTGAAAGCAATCGTATTATTTCCCACGTGCAATACAGGATTAATTCCGACGTTGAAGATGGTGTCGTAAGTGTTGCGATCCTGAATCAGCAAACGGCTGGGAAACGAGATACGTCCTCGAGCATTCCGTTCCCCAACCAGCCCGGTAATTGCCGGCCAGCCATTCAGGTGAATTCGATAGCGAGCATCGGCTCGAGTCTCAATCGTCGAACGAGGAGTAGGCAGCAGAGCGGGATCGGTGATGCCCAGCAGTTTGGCGTCCACGGTATAGATGTTGATGTCTTCGAAAATTGGATTCAGCGAAACTTGCGATTGCACGCTGAAGTTATTGGTGATCTGGCGGCCTTCTTGTGCGGCCAGATCCAGTTCCGTGCGCTCCGTTGACTCGTTTCCCGCTACCAGGCGATTCGCCCGGGCAAATGCGGCCAATGCCTGCACAGTATCCTGTTGCTGGCGATAAACGTTTCCCAGGGCGATCAAGTATTCATAATTCTCGCTGCTCTCCGGGGTGTTTCCCATGCTGCGCAATAATTGCCCGGCACTCTGCGTTTCGCCCAGCGCCAGATAAGCATTAGCCAGACCGATAGAAACGGCTTCCTGATCGGCTCCTTCAGCCAGGGCCCGTTCAAAATATTTCTTGGCCAGATCAAATTGCTCGATGGACATGAGCACATCGGCAGCTTCCAGCAGATTCTGAGGAGTAATCGGGTTCGCTTCGCCTACTCGAGCTTCCGCAAAACCCAAGGCAATCTGCTGCTGAGCCTCGTCACGGCGGCCCTCATGAGCAAACAATCGGGCGAGCGCCAAACGGGTTTGGACTCGGTCGGCGTCGGAGGATTCCAAAGCGCGGGCATAGTGGTCCATTGCCGCCTGGTGATCGCCGAGGGTCAAGAGCGCCTCGCCGGTGGCGATAAATACCCTGGGGTCGGTGGAATGCTTTTCCGCTGCGGCGATGGCTTTAAGAGCTTGGTCCCGCTGATGAAGCTGGGCATAGGCTCGCGCCATTTGTGCGTAAACGAAGGAATCTTGCTGCGATAGTCCGATAGCGGATTTCAACACGTCAATAGATTCGCCGTAGCGATGCAGACGATAAAGGGTGTCCGCCAGCGCCAGCCGGGTCGTGACGTCATTGGGCGCAATTTTGAGTGCAGCCCGATACTCCGACTCAGCTTGACGCAAAAGTATCTGCTGACGATAAGCTTCCGCCCGCGCCAGATGTGTAGCTTTAGATTCACCTTTGAGCTTGGCCGCGATGTTTATTTCCTTCAAAGCTGGCTTGGCACGGTGCAATTGCAGGTACGCGTAGCCCAGTCCCAAGTGCGCCTCGGCATAATTCGGACGCAACTTGATGGCAGTCTCAAAATCCTTGGCTGCCTTGTCGCCTTCCTTCAGATCATTCAGCACAAAACCGCGGTTCATGTACGCAGTGGGAACTTTCGGATCCAATTCCAGGGCGTTGCTGAAATCTGTAACCGCTTCGCGAAGTTGGCCCGAATGAACGTGGACGTAACCCGCGATTAGCCGCAAGTCTTTATCGCGAGGCAGAATGGGCTGATACTTCTCGACGATCTGAGCAGCTTCGTCGTACTTGTCCAAGAACAACAAGTCATAGGCAAGGTAAACCGGAGCCTCTGGATCGCGCGGAAGTTTTTCCAGGACTTTGTACCCAAGTGCGGCGGACTCCGCGTAATGCCCTGTCCAGGTGAGATATCTTTCCCGTTCCCTCATCACTTGTGGGCTTTGGTTGATTCTTGGATTCGCATCCGCCCGATCCAGCCAGCGCTTCGCGACCGGCAGCTCATGAGCTTCCAGTGCCGCGTTTGTCCCGCCTGAAACTACTAGCGGATTATTGGGCGCCAACTGGTGAGCCTTTTCATAGTTGGCCTGCGCCCGTGCAAATTCGCGCGTAGACGTATACAGATCGCCTAACGCAATGAATGGGACATAATCATTCGGGTACAGTGTGGAGAGCTTTGTGAAATATTTTTCTGCTGCCTTCTGATCGGGAATTTCGCGGGACAGATAACCCATCGCGGTTAGCGCCGAATGATTCGTGGGATCCATTTCAAGCGCCTTGCTGTAAAACTGCATTGCTTCCGGCTTACGGTTGATTTTCCACAATAGGTTGGCATAGCTCAGCATGATGTTGAGGTTACCGGGATCGAGCGCGAGGGCTTCTTTTAAATCCTTCTCCGCCACGGCAACGTCATTGGAAGCGGCTTCGACGGACGCTCGCAATCTAAGAAATTCAGGTTTACTCGAATCCTCCACACCAGTAATTTTTCCAAGCTCGTTGCGCGCGGCTGCCAACTCTAGCTCAGCCCCAGCCTGGTCGTCGGCTCCGCGATACAGTTCAAAAAGACTCAAGTGCAATGAGACGGGATAGAGCGGGCCTTCGGGAACTCCATCGGGCAAGTGATCGATGGCAGTGCGGTATTCGCGGATTGCGTCCTGATTGCGAGCCTGCAAGCTGGCAATCTGGCCGCGAATGGCGTGCAGCCGATAATTGTTGGCGTCCCGAGCCTCGGCGTGTTGAAGAAAGGTAGCGGCGCGGTCAAACTGCCCGACGTTCACCAGCGCTTGTGCGGCGCTCAATTGTAGTCCGGTATCGTTGGCGTTCATGGCAGCCGCTTTCGCGTACGTATCTGCTGCCTGTTTCTTTTTTCCGGCCAACTGGTATGTGTAACCTAGTTCTGAGAGCGCTCCAGGATCCTTTCCAGAGACGGCCTTCTGTAAGGTTGCAATGGCCAGGTCATACTGTTTCGCGTCTCGATAGAACGATGCGACAGCACGCAAGACGTTGGGATCACGCGGGGCGCGAGCTTGAGCCCGGTCTAAGAACTGTTTCGAGGCCTGCGGTTGATTCAATCGCTGGTAGGCTCGCGCGATGAGCAGTTCGCTTCGCGCCGAGGGCTGTAATGCTTCCGCTCGCTTTAAGAAATTGAGGGCCGCACTGGGATCGGTGTTCAGAGATATTTCGCCCGCCAACTGAAGATCGTTCACACTCCGGGGATTCGCCGCGAGAACTTTTTGCAGGACGTCACGAGCCTCCGCTTGACGGCCCATCTTTACGTAGGTCTGCGCCAGGCCTGAGAGTCCTTGTATGGAACCAGGTTGATTGCGCAGCCCGCGATTGTAAGCATTGATGGAAACTTGATATTGCCCCGCGAGCCGAGCCGAGTAGCCCAGCAGGAACCAGAGTCCGGTGTTCTGGGGAGCAGCATTTGCCGCTCGATTGGCATACATAACCGCGGACGAGTAATCGTTTCGTTGCAGCGCCTGCTGTGCAGCGCGAGAGTCACGAGCTACTTCGATTCCCGAGCCCCATCCGATTGAGCCATCTGAACTCTGCACCGAGGGTTGTGGGCTCGAGGTCTTGGACTTTTTCTTCGCTGAATTGTTGGGTGTGTTGGAGTTCTGATTGCCTAACTCGAAGGTTTGCCCTGCCGCTACACTGGCCAGCAGCAAGACGCAGAACGACGCGATTTGTAACTTCTTCCCTACCATGGTGCGGTGTGGGCGCACGAAAACCCTTCCTACTTGTCAGTTGTCGGGGTCGTGCGCTTGCCCAACGTTCTGATGCCCAGCGTTTTGCAGCGGTTGGATGCAGAGTCTCACCTCATTAGCTCTATAGCCTGTGGGAATCCTATTTTGGCGAGTGACATGCATCAGAACGGCCCACTATGTCAGCAAACCTTCCCGGGTCAGGTTGAATCAAACAGCTGCTCACATTCATTGGGGAGGACTTCCAATACCGTGGAAACAAGTTATTTCCGGCGGCCGATCCCCCTGGCGGCGATCATACTTCTGGCTTTGGCAGTTCACGGACCGCTGCTGGTCATGCAGCTGCCCCTGAACACTTCTTACGACGCCAACTTTCACATCTTCTTCGCTTCCCACTACGCCCAGCACTGGTTCGATCCGTGGAACGAGAAGTGGTTTGCCGGTTTCTCGCAGACTACCTATCCTCCGCTGGGCCATCAGTGGATCGCGCTCTTTTCGTATGTAGTGGGCCTGAAGATGGCCTACATGCTGGTGCAGTTGATCGCGCTACTGTTACTGCCGGTCGGGGTTTACCGTTTTGCGCGACTGTGGGTCGACGAACGAGCCAGCAGTTATGCGGCTTTGTTCAGCATCTTCCTGGGAGTTGTCGGCTTCCTGGTCTATTCGGCTGGACAGTTATCCACCATGTTGGCGGCGCCGCTCTATCTTCTGGCGTTGCCGTACTTCTATGACTGGTCTCGAAACGGCGAGGGCCGCGCCTTGCTCAAAGGTGTGATCCTGACACTGGCCGCGGCTTCCGTGCACCACGTCACCCTGCTGTTCGGCTCCATGCTGTTCGCCGTGCCTGTGCTTTGGCTGGCGTGTCTCGATCGTAAAGAAGGGCGCTCAGTTTTTCCTGTCATCGCACGCGCGGGAGTATTCGCGGTGCTGGGCGGAATCGGAGTTGGGATCGTTCTGCTGCCCTACTGGATTGCCATCATCCGCCATCCCATCGAGCAGATGCCTATCCCGCACGCCAGCCGGTCGAACCTGTTGATGAACATGACGTACTTCATCAACTACTTCGTGGTGCCTTATGGAGCTTTGATTCTGGCTCTTCCATTCATACTGTGGTTCGGTTCTTCCAATCGCAGGCTGCGCCCACTGCTGCTTGCCTTCTGGTTTGCATTTCTATTTGGTTTGGGAGGAACGACTCCGGTTCCCAAATGGATTTTGGGTCGCGCCTTTGACATTTTGACCTTTGAACGTTTCACCCTGTGGGCGGCATTGCTGGCGTTGCCCATCGTCGGGTTGCTTGCCGAGGTAATGCTGGATCGCTACCAAAGAGTAGCTGCAGTAGGTCTTGCTTTGGCAGCTGTTGGCAGCCTGGCGCTGTCTTTAGGCTGGCTGGTTTGGAGTCCCTTTCACACCTTAGGCGGGATGAAGGTTGACTCGGTTGTCGAATTCCTCAATCGCAACGGTCACGATAAATATCGTTATCTGACTCTGGGGTTCGGTAATTCCCTTCCCAAGATCTCGACTTACTCCGACGCCAGCAGCGTTGACGGAGAATACAACTCCGCTCGGCTTTTACCGGAGATGACTCACTACGGCTCTGCCCAGCTCACCAGCTCAAAATATTTCGGCACGGCGGGAATGGAATCCCTGCGCGCCATGCTGAAGCACGCAAACTACTACGGACTGAAATACATTTTCGTCCACGATCCATATTACGAGCCGTTGCTGGCGTTTGCCGGCTGGCGCCAGATCGAGTCTTACGATCCAGACAGTATTACGGTTTGGTCGAAAGAGGACGTACCTCCCGCCCGGAAATTTGAATCGGACGCAATGCCTGCTCCCTGGGAGGGACTGTTGTGGGGAATTCTTCCGCTCGCGAGCAGCATTCTTGCAATCCTGTTTGCGCTGCTTCTCCCTGGCCGCCGCCGGGCAACCGAGAGCGTCGTGGAGTTTCCTGCCGCCAGCAGCGAAGGGGTGTTGGCCGGGGAGGTTCGATGATGAAGCGCGTTCTTCCCATTGTCCTCGCGGTAGCGACCGTCGTTTTTATCTGGATCGCCTGGGTGCAGTCCGGAGGGATCGAGCGGCACCGTATGTTTTCCGCCCGCAGTCCTGAAGTAGCTGTGAGGCTTCTACTCACTGCTGCGAAGTCACGTAATTGGGACGCAGCTTATTCCCGTCTGGCAAATGCGGGTGAAGTCGAAAAGGCTGCTTTCGCGCGCGACCTGGGCGGCAGCAACGGAAGTCTGCGAACTTACGCTACGCTGGAAAACTTTAATGTGTGGGGCCTGCATGCAGACAATCAGGAAGCGACTGTCCGTGCCAAGCTGCACTATTCCACAGCTGTCGGTCCGCTCGACGATGTTCGTGACATCAAGGTACGGAACGATGGCAGCGGCACCTGGAAAGTAGTTTGGCCTACGAGCAAGGTTCCCAAACTTGCGCCCCAAGTGATTCCGGTGAATTACCTGCGTTGGGACGTCATCAATCGCGGCGCTGAGGACGATTGGGGAGTGCAGAACGTCGATTCACCCCAGGTCCGCATCGTTTCCATGAATGCTCTGCAACGTCCGGACCGGGTTGTAATCCTGGGAGAAGTCGTTAACGAGGATACTGTCCCCGCGTATGTAAATGTGAATGCGGCTTTGTTAGCCCCGGATGGAAGTCCTGTTGCCCAGGAAACCAGTTTCGACAAGATTTCGCATACCTTACTTCCGAAACAAGTGTCGCCCTACCGCATTGATTTTCCGGGAATGAAGTTGCAGCAGATTAAGAGTGTCCGCATGGATGCCAAAGCCATGCTGGTCCCGGCGACGGCCGACCCTGTGATCGCAGTGACTCAACAGCGCATGGAGACTGATGCGCTAGGCAAGAAAGTCCTGCGTGGCGAATTACTGAATCAGAGCGGCCAGATTGTAAATATTCCGCACGTGGTGGCGTCTTACTATGACGCAAACGGCAAAGTGATTTGGGTTTCCGACGGATATCTGGATCAAGAATTGTTGCCGCAGATTCCAGTTGGGTTCGCCGTCGACCTCCCCGATGACGTTGCTGGGAAAGTTCAGACATACCACGTGGTAGTGAATTACTACCAGAAAAACAACTCGTGATATGCGAACCTGGCTTAAATCTCTTCTAGTTTCTCTCACCTTCGCTGGGCTTGCACAAGCAGCCGAACTGCGGCCGCCGGCTCAAGCCACCGCAGGCTCACCGTTTTCCATCGCGAGTAGCGGCACTGGGGACGGCACGTTTTATCTGATTGGCCCGGCGCAGATCAGCAAACGCAAAGTGAATCTGGGTGGCGAAATTTCCGTACAGGGCGATGAGGTCGAACAGGCCGGAACGTATACTGCGATAGTCTGTGCGGATCAATGCACGTCGGTCCATTTCTATGTCCGTCCTGCGCAAGCTTCCCGGCTGAGCTTGTTAGTCCATCCGTCGCGGGTTCGTGTAGCGGCGTCGAATGCCATCAGCGCCGTGGCTTTTGTGTTCGACAGATTTCACAATCTCGTTCTCACTCCGCAAAAAGTGGACTTCAAAGTAGTGCCACCCGAGGGTGCAGCGATATCCCAGTCCAAAACCACTGCAAATGGCACGGCGTGGATCCGCCTTACATCGGCGCGAAAAGGTGGCCCGGCAAAAGTCGGTGCTTCGATTGGTGACCTTGCAGAAATGCGTGTCGTTCAGCAAGTCGCTTCTGATGCTTGCAATCTGAGGATCAAGGCGGTGCCCGGGCCAAAGGGAATAGCTGTGGAAACGGAACCGGTTCGCGATTGCAGCGGCAATTTTGTCCCTGACGGCACTGTCGTCAGCTTCACCAAAACCGATGCCAGCGGCAAGACGACTGTCGATGCCCCGATCAAGCGTGGCGTGGCGCGAGTCGAGATGGCAGTCTCGGGCCCGGCGCGCATTTCAGTAGCGTCTGGCGTGGTGAACGGGAATGAACTCAGTCTAGGTGGCGCACGATGAGAAAACTGGCTATCACAATACTTCGCCGTCTCATCCTTTTGCTCGCCGCAGGGCTTGTGATCGTGTGCTTCTCTTTCTTGCAATCACAAATCCATGCGGCCAGCGAAGCGCCCAAGGTGGAGTTGAACGCAGACAATGTGGGGCCACGCGCGATTGAAGAACTTACAAGTAAAACCATCGCTCGCGATTACGCCAACGCCTGGAAGACGATGGCTGAGGCGCTGGACAAGAACCGCGTTGACCTGCTGGATGGCTACTTCACCGGCTTCGCCAAAGACAAGCTTACTCAACTGATCGCGCAGCAGAAGCAAACCGGCGTGCGCATCCGGTACGACGATCGCGGACATAAACTCGACGCTTTGTTCTATTCGCCAAGCGGAGATGCCATGCAGTTACGCGACCACGCACAGCTGGGAATTGAAATACTCGACGGAGGAAAGGTTATTCACAATGAAGAAGCCAACATGCAATACTGGGTTTTGATGACGCCCGGCGCTGATCGCTGGCTGGTTCGTGATTTGGTTACCACTCCGGAGGTCAAGCCTTAGATTGATCCGGTACCTTTTCTCTGCATCCGGCCCAGAGCCGGCGCAACGCCGGCGCTACCTAGAGAATCTATTTAATGAGGATGAAGGCAAAATTGTCGCTGCACGCAGTGTCGCAAGGAATCGGAAAATGAAGCGCAGGTCGCTCATCCCAATGATTGTTGCCGCGGTCGTCTTTGTTTTGTCGAGCGGATGCTCGACGAATCGAACGGACGTGCGCCGCTCGCTCGATCAGACTGTCCGCAGCGCCGAGAGTTCGCCGAGGGTGATTGCCGATTACCAGCCCTGGTTCGGAGACAAACAACACATCAACGTCGGATATTCCACCCAGGATCCAAGCGTGCTGCGTAAACAGATTCAGCAGGCAAAAGATCTCGGTATTTACGCGTTTGCCGTCGACTGGTACGGCGAGCGGCGTCCGTTCCTCGACCGGAGCTATGACCTGCTGCAACAGGTTGCGGCGCAGAATCAATTTCACGTGGGACTGATGTACGACGAAACGGAAGAGGATAACGGCCACGCTACCGACGATGCTCTGGAAGCAATGGACAAAGCCTACCGTGCGTATATCGGACCCAGCGCTCCTTTTCGTCAGGCCTATCTGACTTATCAGGGGCGGCCCGTGATCTTTATCTTTCCAAAACGCGGGCACACCGATTGGAGCCGCGTGCGGGAGCAGGTAAATGGCTGGGAGAATCCGCCGTTGTTAATTTACAAAGACGAACCTCCAGCCCAATATGCCAGCGCCTTCGACGGTTTCTATGCTTGGGTACATCCGGGGCCAAAGGGATGGAGTCCGGACGGCAGCGAGTGGGGCGAGCAATACCTCGAAACTTTTTATCAGAAGATGAAAAACAAGTTTCCTGACAAGCTCCTGGTGGGAACGGTGTGGCCGGGCTTTAATGACACCAAAGCATCGTGGAGTCTGAACCGGCACATGGATCGGCGATGTGGCAAGACGTTTGAAGATACTTTGCGTCTCTTCCGGCGCCATGATGATGGAAGCCATCCCATTCCGTTTTTGATGATCGCCACCTGGAATGATTATGAGGAAGGCACCGAGATAGAGACTGGCGTGGCTAACTGCGATAAACAGCAGCAATCGCGAGCTGCAGGCGCTTCCGGACGCTGAACCTCAGCCCCCCGGGGACCAACCCTGCTCGACTGGTCTACATCCAACCACGTTCGTTCGTGTTGCTTGAGAGAGGCGCTGAATGACCATGGAATTGTCCCGCACCCATCAATATCTCGAAATTTTGTCGAGACTGATGTTTCGCGGCTATTCAACCGGTTTTCAGACACCGGCTCCAAACGTGGAAGCCGTCTATCCGGACGTGGAATATATTTCCACTCTCAACGTTATCGAGCTGGCGGACTTTCTTCGCGTCGCAGATAGACATCATGTTACCGTGCGCGCGTTGCAGGTGGTTGCCAATGCCGCCAATACTCTTGGCCACCCCAGGGTATCGCAATGGTGCGAATCCGCATTATCCAGTGAGCGCGCGCGTATCGAGCGAGCTATCGGTTTTCTGGAACGCATCTGCCAGGCCCTGGAAGCTGCCAGATGCAAAGTTTCGGTCATCAAGTCGCTGGATCACTGGCCAGATTTGGGCTCGGACCTCGATCTCTACACTTCTGGAGACGAAACCACAGTCGCGCGCGTCATGACACAAGAATTCAAGGCTGAGCAAGAGCCGCGCAGTTGGGGCGATCGTCTGGCCAATAAATGGAATTTTTCCATTCCCGGCCTTCCCGAACTGGTGGAAATCCACGTTCAATATCTGGGACAGACCGGAGAACACAAACTCATGGCTCGGCGAGTGATCGAGCGAAGTGTCACACGAGAACTGAATGGCCATGTTTTCCGGGTTCCAGCGCCGGAAGAGCGTGTGGTCATTTCCACCCTGCAGCGGATGTACCGCCATTTCTATTTCCGGCTGTGCGATATGGCGGATTTCGCCGGCCTGCTGCAAGCTCATGCGATCGACTTCGCCGAGCTCCGACGTGCCGCCGATATCGGGGGAATCTGGCCAGGGGTAGCAACTTTTCTTGCGCTAGTCTCCGATTATGTCAACAGATACGGTGGCAAAGCTGAAGTCCCTCACGAAGTTGTCGCTGCTTCTTATTCCGCTAACATCCGCGTGCAGGCTCGTGGAGATTTTCTGAGAGTTCCAATGTTGCCCGCGGCCAGTCTCTACGGATCACAATTGTTGAGTGCGAGTCGTCACCGCGATCTCCGCGCTATGTGCCGCCTCCCACTTTTGCCGCCGTTGGCGGTGAGCGCGCTGGTTGCGTATCGCTTGACCGGGAGCGATAAAGGAATCTGGTAAATCTGTGGCCCACTAGCTGGGCGCATATCGCTACAGACTTTACCTGATAGCTGATACTCCGAAACACGCGGTACACTGTAATGACCGTTACGAATCTTTTATAACCTGGAGCCCTCAAAGGCATGAGAGCGGCGCTCCGAGTGTCTCTGGCCGGTGGAGACTGAATGGGGGAATTTCCAGCCGATGAGAATTGCACAAGTAGCGCCACTTTACGAGAGCGTTCCGCCTGTCCTGTACGGGGGGACCGAACGTGTTGTTTCCTTTCTTACCGAAGAATTGGTAAGAATGGGACATGAGGTAACGCTTTTCGCCAGCGGCGATTCCATGACCAGTGGGCGTCTGGTTCCAATCTCTGCTCAGTCGCTGCGGTTGGATCCGAAATGTCAGGATCAATTAGCGCACCATGTGTTAATGCTGGAGCGCGTGTTCAGCGCAAAACGCAATTTTGATGTTATTCACTTTCATATCGATTATCTCCACTTCCCACTGAGCCGCCGGGAACACGTTATTAATGTGACTACTCTTCACGGGAGATTGGATATTCCGGATCTGCAACCGCTTTACCAGGTATTTCCCGACATGCCGGTGGTGTCTATTTCGGATTCGCAGCGCGAGCCTCTGCCCACAATCAATTGGCAGGGGACCGTTTATCACGGCATGCCGCGCGATCGATATCCTTTCTCTGAAGTTCCCGGCAAGTATCTCGCCTTCCTGGGACGAACCTCTCCCGAGAAGGGGCTCGATCAAGCCATCGAGATCGCGAAACGCGCGAACATGCAACTTAAGATCGCGGCGAAAATTGATAAAGCCGACCAGCAATACTTTGACAATGTGATCGAGCCATTGCTCAATAGTCATCTCGTAGAATTTGTGGGTGAGATTGGTTATCCGGAAAAATTCGATTTCCTGGGAGATGCAGCCGCGCTTCTGTTCCCCATCGATTGGCCGGAGCCTTTTGGCTTGGTTATGATCGAGGCTATGGCCTGCGGAACGCCTGTCATTGCTTATCCCTACGGCTCGGTTCCTGAAATCATGAAGGAAGGGGTCAGCGGATTCATTGTTCCCGACGCGGAGAACGCCGCGGCAGCGGTGAAAAACCTGGACAAAATCGATCGCAGAAAATGCCGGGAGTATTTTGAAAGGCGATTCACTTCCACCCGCATGGCGGAAGATTATCTGGGCATTTACGAACGGCTGTTAAAAGGACAATCAGCGCCCATCGCACACCCTGAGGGAGCCCTCAGTTGGACCAAATCAGCGTAAGTCAGCAATATTACATAGCTACCAAATCCTCGCCCGCCGACGATCGAACGCGGGTGCTCAAGTACGGTCGGATGTTCGCCGTCTTCGATCGGTATGGTGACATCGAGCCGCTCGGAATGGGTGAGCAGGGAATCTTCTACCAAGGGACTCGCCATCTTTCCGAACTAGTAGTGTCCCTTTGGGGCGCTCGTCCTCTGCTGCTGAGTTCTACTATCCAGGCCGACAATTTCGTGTTTACCGCCGACCTTGCCAATGTCGATGTGTCGCAAGGCGATGAAGTTATCGTACCTCGCGATACATTGCACGTCGTGCGCTCCAAATTCTTGTGGCAAGGGGCGTGTTATGAAGAATTCAAGATCGTCAACTATGGCCTGGCACCGCTAGTGATTCCCTTGCGACTGGCAATCGGGGCTGATTTTGCCGACATTTTCGAAGTCCGTGGAATGCGGCGCGAGCAAAGAGGCCGGCGCCTCGACGACCAGATCACGAAAAATCAGGTGGTGTGGTCGTATGAAGGTTTGGACGGAGAGATCCGGCAAACACGCATCCACTGCGACCCCGCGCCCGAAAAAATATCCGGCACCGAAATCAGATTTGAAAGTTTTCTGCGCCCCAAAGAAACCGCTGTATTTCGCGTCACGATGGCTGCCTCCGGCGATCCAGCGGACCGTAATCATTCGGTAGGTTATTCCAGTGCCTTGGCCGCGGCGGACACCGAGATGAGGGCAGCGTCGGAAAATCTTTGCTTAATCTCCAGCTCCAACAATCGCTTCAACGACTGGATCAAGCGTTCCGTGGCAGATGTTGAAATGATGACACTTGGTAACCCGGAAGTGGGTTATCCGTACGCTGGTGTCCCCTGGTTTAGCACGGTTTTTGGCCGCGATGGGATCATTACCGCGCTCGAAATGCTTTGGATGAGCCCCTGGATCGCCAAAGGCGTTCTGCAATTTCTGGCTTCCACGCAATCCCGGGAACTCAATCCGGATATCGAAGCTGAACCGGGAAAAATTCTGCACGAGCTTCGCAAGGGCGAGATGGCTGCTCTCGGCGAAGTACCGTTTGGACGCTATTATGGGACAGTGGACGCAACCCCGCTGTTCGTCCTCCTGGCGGACGCTTATTTTCAACGCACCGCGGATCGCAAAACAATAGAAGATTTATGGCCGAACATCCGGCTTGCTCTGGAATGGATCGACCGTTACGGCGACGCCGATGGCGACGGCTTCGTGGAATACGCTGCGCATTCCAATAAAGGTCTGGTTCAGCAAGGCTGGAAGGATTCCAGAGATTCGGTTTTTCATGCCGATGGAAAGTTGGCCGAACCTCCCATCGCTTTGTGCGAGGTGCAGGGATATGTCTATGCGGCCAAACTGGCGGCGGCGCGCCTCAGCGCGCTATTGGGACATGCGGAAGAATCGTCCAGGCTCGAGTCGGAAGCGGATGACCTGCGGGCAAGATTCGAAGAAAGTTTCTGGTGCCCTGAGCTTGCCACGTACGCTTTAGCCCTGGATGGCAAAAAGCAACCTTGCCGCGTGCGGGCTTCCAACGCGGGGCATTGCCTATACACCAGGTTGGCAACTCAGGAAAGAGCGCGCCTGGTGGGACAAACCCTGCTAGGCCCGGATTTTTTTACTGGATGGGGCGTGCGTACGCTGGGTTCGGCGGAGGTTCGCTACAACCCGATCTCGTATCACAACGGCTCAATCTGGCCCCATGACAATGCCATCGTCGCTGCGGGGCTGGCCAAATATGGTTTCAAGGATCTGGCGGGAAGAATATTGCTTGGCATGCTTGACGTAAGCAACGTGGTTGATTTGCATCGCATGCCTGAATTGTTCTGCGGCGTGGAACGTCGGAAAGGTGAGAGCCCCACTCTGTATCCCGTAGCATGCGCCCCCCAGTCTTGGGCCGCTGCCGCCGTGTTCATGTTGGTAGAGGCTTGTCTGGGGATGTCAGTTCGCGCCGGCAAGAAACAAATCCTGCTAGAACAACCTTGTTTGCCGGAAGGTCTCCCACAGCTTTCGATCAAGGGTCTCCGCGTTGGCGAGGCCAGCGTGGACCTCTTCTTCGAACGTCAAGCGCATACCGTCAAGGTCCAGGTAACGGACCAGCACGGCGAACTTGACGTTTTGGTCAGCTGAACCCGCGTAAACTATTCGACTGCTTGGAGCAGTCGGCAATTTCCTTACACGAAGCTCCCACTCAACCTACGGAGTATACCGGATGGTGAGAATGAGCTCCGGCGTATAGATTTCAAGAGAATACACTCCTAGGAGGCTTGCATGACTAAAGCAGTAGCGTTTCTTTCAGCCGCACTGCTGGCCGCCACGCTTGGGGTAGCTCAAGATACATCCACAAGCGGAACCGCCGGTAGCCAGAGCAGCACATCCAGTACTCAGAGCAGCAGCCCGGCATCGGGACAGAACTCGACCATCCAAGGCTGTCTGAACAGTACGTCAGATAATAACTTCACCTTGACCCAGGATCAGACTGGGATGGTGTTCACTCTCAGTGGCAGCGCGGACCAGTTGAAGGCGCACGTGGGACACGAAGTTGCTATCACCGGCCAACAGGCTTCGGGTAGCTCAGCTTCGGGAACGGCATCGAATAACAGCGCCAGCAGCTCGGCCAGCACCACGTCACCCAGCGGCAGCAGCAATGCGAGTGGCAACACTCTTCAAGTCAGCGACGTAAAAATGATCGCCGACCATTGCGCCGCATCTGGCTCGGCCCCGTCCGGTTCAGCAGCTTCGACAGCTCCGGATGCATCTGCCAACAGCGCCAGCACCAGCGCGTCGGCGGCACCTTCCAGCACCAGCAGCAGCACTATGGCTGCCAATCCTTCAACCACGACCACCACAACTACCACGACAACCACACCAGCTGACCAGAGTGCGTCTGCTGCCAGCTCCCAGCCTTCGTCTGCTGCCAGCGCACAGCCTTCGTCTTCGCCAACCAGCGACCAGACGGCAGCCAGCGCTCAGCCTTCCTCTTCGCCAACCAGCGATCAGGCGGCGGCCACCAGCTCGACCAGCAGCAGCACCATGGCGAGCAACAACTCGGCAGCATCGACGTCTCCGTCGTATGCCCAGCCCTCTAGCGATCAATCTGCTGCCAGCAGCACCAGCAGCAGTGCAAGCCAGACCGATCCGAATGCTGCTGCCAGCACTTCACCCAGCGGCACTCAGGCTGCAACCAGCAGTGACCAGGCCACCACTGCTGATCAGACGACCGCTAAGAACAGCAAGAAGAACGGAGAGAACCTGCCGCAAACCGCGACGATTCTCCCGTTGCTTGGACTGCTAGGACTCGGCTCCCTGGTGGCTGGCTTTCTCGTCCGCCGGTAGCTACAACGAGGTAGCGCCACTTCCTCGTCTTCTTGCTTTGCGCGCCACTTTGTCTCTTCGTAATCGTGCTGATGTGTGTCAGGTGAGCAAGCATGGCTTCAGCTGATTTCGCTCTTAGCGGGGCGAGACTGGTTAACCAAATCGCGGAGCAGTGGCGCCGTCTCAGAGAATCGGCCGGGCGATCGCATCGCGGCATCCGGCAGTACTTTGCCGTGTTGTTGATCAGCCTGGGCGCTCTCCTGTCGCTTTATGTCGGGGGCACTTATTTTTGGATGTATCAGCAACAGCGCGAGCTGATGCGCGAATTTCAGACTCAAAATGCGGGACTCAACCCGTCAGCGCCTCGCGTGGGCGGGCTGACCCGGCTTTCCATTCCCAAGATCAATCTTGATACTGTGATTATGGAGGGCACAAGCCACAAATCACTCACCCTCGGTCCCGGCCACTTGAGAGACTCCGCTTTCCCCGGAGACCCGGGTAACTCCGTGCTCGCTGCTCACCGCGATACTTTCTTCCGCCACATTTCTGAATTGAAGGCAGGCGACGATATCTTCGTAGAACGCAATGGCCAGCACTATCACTACGTGGTGACGGGAAAGCGCATCGTTCACCCCGCCGATCTTTCTGTGTTGGATACCACATCAGAAGCCCGGCTAACTCTTATCACCTGCTATCCCGTGTACTTCATCGGACCCGCGCCGGAACGTCTGGTTGTTTTCGCCAAGCTTGCCAACACGCCTGCGACCACTTAAGGCCACTCCGTCAGGCAGCCTGCTCGGCTGACGTCATCGTCTGATAAAGGGATTTGTACTGATCGACCATTCGATCAGCCGTGAAACTCTTGCATGCTCTTTCGTACGCCGCGTCCGCGTACTTCTGTCGCAACTTATGGTCGCTAGTCAACCGTCGGATTAACCGTGCAAGATCCTTGCTGTCATTCTGCCGGAAGTACAAGGCGGATTCTCCCCAAAGTTCGCGAAATGAAGAAGTATCGTTCGCAATCAGTGCACATCGCGAGAACGCAGCTTCCACCGGCGCCAGCCCGAAAGGTTCATACCGCGACGTCGCAGCATAGATGGAAGCGCTGCCATACAAATCTCGCAGTTGCTTTTGCGACTGCTCACCCACTAGCTTGATTTCCGGGCGGACCACTTCCCTGCTCGGCCGCGCGTTTGCATTTCCTGACTCTGTTTGCGATCCCACGATCCACACCGGAGCGGATTGATCCTGCTCGAGAAGCAGTGAGACTTGTTTGCCCGCGTCCCACGCTCGTCCTACGGAAAGGACGCGATTTTCTTTTTGAACATCGGAGGCAAAGAGCGCGGGATCACGCCCATTGTGTATCACCGTTCCGAACCTAGGTCGCGTGGAATGGTTAAGGATGGAATCAAGCATCCACTGCGAGGGCGCAACCACAACGTCGGCGGAACTCAATCCGCTGGTAACAATGTCGCGATACCAGCGCATCCAGTAGCTGTCGCTGGGTTCTTCGCCGTGGACGGCAACCCACCAACTCACCAAATCGCTGTGGGCTACCACAATTCTCGGAAGCCCTGGTGACAACGTCCCGTAACAATACTGGTTGAAATGCAGCAGATCTGGCCGGACGTCTCGAATTATCTTTTCCAGATACTTTCGGGATTCTTCCACGTCCTGCTCGGAGTTCTGCATCCACTCCAGACGAAAGGTGGTGGGAAGATAATTCAGTGACCACAAGCCTTCCATCCAGGCAGTTTGTTCTGCTTTCGGAAGACCGCCCATGCTGACCAGGGTGACACGAATCCCCCGCCGCACTAATCCGGAGACCAACTCCTGGGTGTAAGTCCAGACTCCTCCGACTGTGTCCGCAGTCATCAGTACGTGCATTCCACGTCCTCGAGTGGGACAGGATGCGTCCTGTCACTACGCGATGCATACCGCGTCGCGGCCCAGATCGCAAATTCAACGAAATCGCAAGGATTTTTCGGAGGACTAGTGTAATGCGGCGCCAGCCCCATGTGTTCCGGAGTGAAACACAGCGTGAGCGTGGTGGAAAATTCTTGTAACGCTTGCATTTGAGAATCAAACCAGGTTTGCGCATTGGGACGAAACCAATCAGCCCAGCTCAAACCGGTGCGCACGTGATGGACTTGCAGTTTGCGAAGCCAGTTCACCGCAGCTTCCAGCCGTGGATCCTCAAAATGAAACCACTGACACACACCCATTCCAGTGGGAAAACACTCGCCCGAAGGTTTCAGGGTGCCGTCCTCGCGTACCAGGCCCATATAGTAATGACGATAGTAAGAGCTGCCCTCAGCTTCCTTGTGACGGGTAGTGGCTGTCCAAGTGGCGGGTAAGTCCATCAGGCTGTACCAGTGCACTCGCTCCACCAGGGGCAAGAGCAATTCGGCGGTGCGCTTCAATCCAAAGACCTGCACTTCTTCCGCGCCAAAGGACGAAGCCCCCGCCTCCGATACCCATACGGGTTTGTTCGTGACACTACGAATTTCTTCTACTTTGCGCGGCCATTCATGAATGCTCCAGTGATTCCAATCCAGGGGGAAACCATGAATGGCCACGACATCGATTTCGTCGAGCACACCGTATCCACCCAATAAGCGGACGAAATTAGGATCCACCGGCGACATGCCACCCAGCACAATCTTCAGCTCAGGATTCACTCGCCGAATGCCCCGCGCCGCGGCAATGACCATAGCCGCAAATATCTTCCAGTCCTGATCCAGATGGAAATCCCAGTGAGATATATTGTTGGGCTCGTTCCACAACATTACGGCTTCAATCATGGCGCCTCGTTAAATTATGGTCTCGGGTCTCAGGTCTCCGGCCTCAGGGGATGAGATCCTGGCAGCTGAGACCTGGTACCTGAGACCTGAGACCGGATATCTGATCACAGGGTTCCATCCAGTTCCATGTCCAGGATGTAGCGGCCGTCTCTGGTTACATTACGGGGAGCGCAGATCCAAGTTTCTGATTCCGGATGCTGCAGAATTTCCAGTCCGGAGCTGCGCAACATGCTTTCTACCGCTCCGCGGTTGGGAATCCACCAATTCGTGGGATCGTTAGAATAACTTTGTTCAATGAAGTACATGGCAGGAAAATTCGGGTCGGAGAACACTTCGTTATTCCAGAAGGGGTAATCTTCGTCCCACAGGCTGACCTCTTGCGAGCCGCGAATCATGGTCTGGAAGACAAGTCGCTTGCCGACCTTCTTAATAATTTTGTCGAGAGCAAAAAGGGGATAGCGCAAGTGATAAAACAGTCCCATGAACAGGACGTAGTCGAACTGACCCGATATTTGGTCCACGTCATAAACCGAACGCTTTTGAAAATCAATTTCCAGGTCAAGCGTCTCCGCCGCGAAACGGGCCTGGCTTAAATACCGGTCGTCCACATCCACGCCCAGCACATACTCTGCGCCGCGTTGCTTCATCTGCAGCGAGTAAAAGCCTGCGTTACAGCCGATGTCGAGCACCGTGGCCCCAGTCAAATCTTCGGGGATGCCTTCAGAAATATGCTTCCACTTGATATTGGGAAAGTCGCCCAGGAAATGATGCGGTGCGGTCGGAACGCCATGCAGATCAAGATTATGAAACCAGTCGCCTAGTTCTTCGATGCGCCGGAGCAAGGTAGCTTCGTGAGTGGGCGGACCAGGGGGAACAGAGTCCGCCGAGATCGGCAAGGGATCAGATAGGGGAGGCATAAGACCGTTCGCTCCAAAGATGCCAGTTCGGACGTCCCCGTTGCGCCTCGTCTCATGTTCATCCCGCGAACCCAAACAGCGTTCTCACCTCCCACTCACGGCAACCACAAGTCAGAAAAGCACATCCAAGCGCCTCGTGCCGGAACCGAATGCCAAAACGCCCGAGAGCTCCACTCTCACCTCTTCGATTCCGGCCAAGATCCCGGAAAAGCAGAAGGGTCTCTACCGGGAGGTCTTACAGGCCCTGGAAGAAAACCGCGTGCCTTATGCTGTTGCCGGCGCATTCGCTCTGCAGCAACACACGGGCATCTGCCGTGACACCAAAGATCTGGATGTCTTCCTAACATCGGAACATGTGCCTGCGGCCCTGGAGCACCTGCGAGATAACGGATTTGAGTGCGAAGTCTGCGATCCAGTCTGGCTGGCCAAGGCTCATCGGGACGATTTTTTCGTCGACCTCATTACTGGGATGAGCAACGCCGTAATCATCGTGGACGACTCCTGGATTCAACGCGCCCATCCCGCCACTATCGTGGGGATCCAAACCCGCGTGTTGGCACCGGAAGAACTATTAGCCTCGAAACTTTTCGTGACCCGGCGGGAGCGTTTCGATGGCGCCGATATTGCCCACGTCGTCTACGGCACCCAAGGGCGACTGGATTGGAACCGAGTGCTGGAATTGGTCGGAGAACACTGGGAGATTCTGCTTTGGGCGCTCGTCCTATTTCGTTATGTCTATCCCGCGCACACGGATTATGTGCCCAGCTTCTTATGGCATGATCTTCTCTCGCGCTTCAAGAACCAACTGGCGCATCCCGATCCACGAGCCAGGTTCCGCGGCAGTTTGATTGATGAGAACATGTTCTCCATCGACCTGAACGAGTGGGGACTCGACAACATCCTCGAAGAGTACCGGGCGCTCCGACAGCCGAAAATCGCCTCGCCAGAGACTCGTTGTGGCTAGGGCCCCATCTCCTCCTCGGCGAAAATGAGAATTGCAGCTACTGCCGATTTACATTTCACCCCTCAACGTTATGCCGTCCTGCGCGATCAACTCAGCAAGATTCGCGATGACGCTGACCTGCTGGTGCTGGCCGGCGACCTGACCAACTACGGCCAACCGGCAGAGATGGAACCGCTGGTGAATGCTCTAGTCCGTTTGCGCGTTCCCACGGTTGCCGTCCTGGGTAATCACGACTACGAAAGTGGGCGTGAAGCCGACCTCATGCAGATGATGACTGCGGAAGGCATCAAGGTGCTGGATGGAAGCGCCTATGAACGCGACGGAGTTGGCTTCGCCGGCACAAAAGGGTTCGTCGGCGGATTTGGGCGCGGCGTACTAACCGCTTTCGGAGAACCTGAAATCAAGGCGTTTGTTCGCGCCGGAATTGATGAAGCCCTTAAACTGGAGCGGGCCATGGCACAACTGCGCACGCCTAAACGCGTGGTGGTCTTGCACTATGCCCCCATCGCTGCCACGGTAAACGGCGAGGCACCCGAGATATTCCCTTTCCTCGGAACCTCGCGCCTGGCCGAAGTCGTGGATCGTCACGGCGCAGACCTGATATTACACGGACATGCTCACCACGGACAACTGGATGGTCGCACCACTGGCGGAATTCCAGTACATAACGTAGCCATCACCCTGCTGCAGGCGCAGCAACCCTCAGCGGTTTATCGAGTATTCGATGTCTAAACGCGATTATAACTAAAAGCTAATAGCAATCTAGAATCGCCTGTGCGCCCTTTGAAATGACCTAAACGACCCTTGTGGGAGCTGACGCGATGCGATCGTCGATTCTAGAGCTGTTTCCTCGCGATTAAAGGGCATTCTACGAGAGCTGCTGAATGCAGATTTCATCCCGTCAGACTCATAATGCGTCCGGGCGCGGTTAACCTGGAGCTAACCTGCTGATTCTCCTGCATCAAACGTCAGATCAATTCGCGAATCTTATCGGAAACCGCCGTGATCGCGATTTTGCCCCGATTGGGTTCGCCCCGAGCCAGCGACTCGGCAAAATGCAAAGCTTGTTCCGCCGTCACTTTGGCCGGCATAGGCGGTTCGAAGGGATCCACAACGGCTTGCAGAACCGCTGGGCCGGGAGCGTGCAAGAACGCTTCCACGGTCGAGGCACATTGGCCGGGATCATCAACCGTGAAACCGATTCCCCCACAGGCATGGGCGACCTCGGCAAAATCGATGGGATGGAGATCCACTCCGTATTCCGGATTGCCGAGGAAGACCATCTGCTCCCACTTGATTTGACCTAGGACGTTGTTCTTGATGATCACGACCTTGATGGGCAAGTGATATTTCACGGCGGTAACAAAATCCGCCATCAGCATGGAAAAGCCGCCATCGCCGACGAAAGCAACGCACTGCCGCTCAGGATAGGCGATCTGCGCTGCCAAGGCATAGGGCAATCCACACGCCATGCTGGCCAGATTGCCAGAAACGGAATGCATCTGTCCCTTCTTGACCGGCATATGACGGGCCCACCATGTGGTGATGGTGCCGCTGTCACAACTGACCACGGCATTACTTTTAAGCCGCTTGCCTATTTCCCAGGCGACAACCTGGGGCTTCATGGGGACGTCCTGGCGGGTCGCCTGCTTTTCCAACAACGCCCACCAATCTTTCATGCCGGCCTGTGCTTTCTTCAGAAAGCTCCGGTCTTCGTTGCGCTTCAAGCGTGGGATCAATGCTTGGAGAGTGCGTAGACTGTCACCCACCAACCCGACCTCCACCGGAAAACGAATGCCGATCTGCTGCGGATTGAGATCGATCTGAACGCCCTTAGCCTGACCGGGTTTGGGCAAGAATTCGATGTATGGGAAAGCGCTGCCTACGATAAAGAGAGTGTCACATTCTTCCATGGCCTCTTGCGAAGGACGCGTGCCCAGCAATCCGATTCCGCCGGTCGTGTATGGACTATCGTCCGGAACCGCAGCCTTTCCAAGGAGAGCCTTAATAATTGCAGCACCGAGCAGCTCAGCCACTTGTTGCAACTCGTCTCCGGCGCCTAGCGCGCCTTGGCCTGTCAGAATCGCGATTTTCTTGCCAGCGTTCAAAATGTCGGCTGCATCGTGCAAATCGCTTTCGCGAGGCAGCAGTGGAAGGGGCGTGCAGATGTCGGAGGTATGATGAGGCACATTTCGCTTGGAACGCTTTGCCTCTTTCAGTTCCTGTTCCTGAAAATCTGCCGGAACCGTGATGTGAGCCACGCCGCGGTAGGAAAGCGCACTCCGGCAAGCCAAGTCAACGACATTTTCCACGTGACTGGCGCCCATCACGCGTTCGTTGTAAACGGCGACATCAATGAATAACTTATCCAAGGCGACATCCTGTTGGGTGTGCGTGCCAATCAAGTCGTGGAATTGCAGTCCCGTAATCGCCAGCACCGGCTGATGGTCGAGCTTAGCGTCGTAAAGTCCATTCAGCAGATGAATGCCGCCCGGTCCGGAGGTAGCCAGACACACCCCCAGCCTGCCGGTGAACTTGGCGTATCCACATGCCATGAACGCGGCGGTTTCTTCGTGGCGTACCTGAACAAAGCGAATCTTATCCTGGCGGGCGCGCAGTGCTTCCATGATTCCGTTGATTCCATCTCCCGGAAGGCCGAAGACGACCTCCACGCCCCAGTCGATCAGGCGGTCGACGAGTAGCTCTGCAGTATTCATAGGCTTACCTCGGATGATGGCCTTTATTGGTTTTCTAGGATGCTTTCATGAGGGCATGGGTCGTCCAGGTTTCCAGAGAGGATGGCTTGCAGCGGTGTGCACGTCTCCGGCGTCGGGTCTCGGGCTTTAATAATTGGTTCCCAAAAACTGGCACCAGGGACCTGAGACCTAAGACCTTGGACCTGAAACCTGGGACCCACACCCTCGCTATATCCAAAACTTACTGGTTGACTCCCGCTTACCTAATGTTCCACAACCGGTTACAGACTTAACCCGATATAAGAGGGACCCGGCATATCGTAAGTTCCAGAACGAGTCAGGCATTGCAAGCAAGGCCGAAGTGCTTGCATCGTCAATGCGTCCAATCTCAGTTCTGGAGGAACTCGATGGGAACGATTCTGATCATTATCCTGGTGTTGTTACTGCTGGGTGCTTTGCCGACGTGGCCATACAGTAGTGGTTGGGGATACTACCCGAGCGGAGGACTGGGATTGATCCTCATAATTATCATCATCCTTGCGCTGCTGGGACGCTTCTAAGTGGACTTGGCGCATCTTAAAAGCTCGAAAAGAGGAAATCATGAGTCCACAGTCTCCGCAGTCCGACAAACGCGGACCATTTGTATCGGATATTGAAGAAATCCGCCGGCGAGCCCGGCAGCACATCGAGAACGGCGCAGTTACTGATGCCTACCTGGCAGACCGCGAGACGGTGATCCGAGTCTTGAACGAGGCGCTCGCTACAGAGATCGTTTGCGTCCTGCGCTACAAGCGCCATCACTACATGGCCGCCGGCATCCATGCTCAAGCTGTAGCTGAGGAATTTCTGGAGCACGCGAGCGAGGAACAGCAACACGCCGACATGATCGCCGAACGAATCGTGCAATTGGGTGGCGCACCCAATTTCAGTCCTGAGGGGCTGGCCATGCGAAGTCACTCCCAGTATGTCGAAGGCACGACTCTAGTAGACATGATTCGCGAAGATCTGGTGGCCGAACGCATCGCAATCGATTCTTACAGCGAAATCATTCGCTATCTGGGCACCAATGACCCTACCAGCCGCCGTGTGCTCGAGGAGATTCTGGCGAAAGAAGAAGAACACGCTGACGATATGAAAACTCTTATCGAGACGTTAGCGGGCATAGAAGATTCGAATAGGTCAGTTACTGCGAAAACGGATCCCCGTCTCCGAGAGGCTTCCTAACTACGCCCCAGGCAGGGAAAGCGTTCGCTACCGAACTACAGGGTTTTCCTTAAGCGAGATACAGCCTTGGCCCCATTGTGCCGTCTTTGAGGCGCGCCTACACTTATTTTATGCCCAGGGTAAAAGGTCATCAGTGTGGAAGATGGTCGAGGCCTGCCTTTTCCTGGGACGGACGAGAGTTCGGTAAGCGGCCTCATAGGCTTGATAAGCGCCAACAGCGAAGCCGGTTGCGACAGACCGGTTCGGCTATACGGCCTAAGACCTTGATATGGATCGATGATTACGAGCCGGGATTGCCGGTGTACCAGGCGCTAGCCGAGAGCCTGGGGTTTCGAGTACTAGTCGCTTCGTCTGGCAAAGCGGGATTAGAGTTGGTGGCCTCGCATCGGGCCGACGCGGTCATCGTGGATTACGAAATGCCGGTCATGAATGGTGAGGCGGTCGCCAAATTGATCAAGGCCAATTGGCCGGAGCTACCGGTGATCCTGTTTTCAGGCAGCTCTTTATTGCCGGGCCGCGTCAAACACTTTGTCGATGCGGTCTGTGATAAGGCGGGATCGCGCGATGCACTTCTGTCTGCAATTCAACGGGTTCTGGTCGGCAAGGATCATCAGCCCCCGCCCATCTCCGAAGTTTCCTCTGGCCAACAGAGGATCGCATAAGGCAATGGTTGCCTAATTCGATCGAGGTTCGGGAATTTTTCACATACTTTTGATTCAGGAGAAGAAAAGAATGAAGAAACTATCGTTGACCATCGTTACAGCATTCATGTTCTTTGTGGCGACTGCCATGGCGCAGACCACCCCACAGAGCACACCGCAGACTGACCCCCAAGGGTCTACAACCGCAAGCCCTTCAAGCGCAAGCCCCAGCAACCAGACCTCAACCCCAAGCACTCAGACCCCAGCCGAGCAACCGGGCTCTTCCACCTCATCCACTTCCTCTACCGGCATGCAGACTAATTCTGCTGCTGACACGAAGGGCGAGAAGAAGCTCAAGGGGTGCATTGAGTCCGAGAACGGCAAGTATGTCCTGGAAACCAAGCATGGAAAAGAAGTCACGCTGACCGGTCAAGACCTTTCCGGTCACGTCGGCCACAAAGTCGTGGTTCGTGGAACTTTCCAGAACAGCGCCGCGGCTAGCGCCTCCGGCGAAAACGCAGGCACGGCGGCTTCCGCCGGCTCAACTTCTACCAGCTCGACCTCGGCCAGCAACACGGCCGGCTCGAGCAACACGGCCGGCTCGTCTGATACGAAGGATATGAAGGCCAAGGCTGGAAAAGAATTCAACGTGACCAACGTGGAAATGGTTTCCAGCACCTGCAAGGATAAGGACGAAAAGACTGAGAAGCACAGTGATACTTCTGCTCCCCCGCAGAAGTACTAAGTAGTCCTTAAACAGAAGTTGTTTAGAGGGCCTCAACCGAAGGGTTGAGGCCTTAAATTTTTGCGCGGAGATTTGGGTAGTGGTGCAGTTTGACATCCACAGGCGCTAGTTCCATTCTATTGACTTGTCACGGTTCGAGTTGTGCTCTATTGCTCAGACTCGGTTTTGAATCCAGAGTAGCTTGTTGAGCAGTAAAGAGAGGTTCCCCCATGACCACGTCCCAAAGCGATTGGCAACACATCGCTGAACAAGCGAGTATTGAGATGGAAGCAGACAAGCTCCTGGACCTCGTAAACACACCTTCATAACGTCTTAGGCGAGCGCGAGGAACGAGCTCGCGCACCAGCAACGTCAAGCGATCGAATGTTCCATTACCGCTACCTAAGCACCCTGTCACGTTTCGTGCGTCTTCCGCCTTGGGAGTATCATCTTTCGGGACGTGCAGTATGCACCACCGAAAGCCTCCCCGCGCCGAAACTCCTATCGAGCGCATCTACCGGGAAGAAACTGGTCGCCAAATGCCCGCGATCTATCAAACGTATCCTGCATCGCAAGCCAATCGCCAAACGCAAGCTCCACTAGAATCAAACTGCACCACTACCAAGATTTGCGGCCGATTCGAGGGATTAGCCTCCGAAAGCTCGCCGGCGGATCTGCACAACAAAAAAGGCGTCCTAGCGGACGCCGTTTATTTGCAAGGAGAACAACATGCGATCGTTTAGTTATTGGCGGTAAGGATAATTGGCTGATCAAGTTTGAACTTGAGCACGGTTTCGGCCGGCACTTTGACTTCTTTTCCTTTGGTCAAAACCTGCGCGGTGCCGCCTGCAGCCGCGCCGGCAATGGCTCCGATCACAGCGCCTTTACCGCCGCCCGCGATGGCTCCCAGGAGAGTGCCGAGCGCAGCACCTCCACCCACCATTTCGGCGGTGCGCTTGTTTTTGCCGATTCCAGAATTGCCCTTCTTGCTGACATCCGCTGTGCTGACCAAATAGTTGCGTCCGTTCACCGTAACGGAATTCAGATCGAGTGTGAGTTCAGGACTTCCAGTCGTTCCCCCGGTTGCAACCTTGCGAATGACCAGTTGAGCGTCGGAATTTTTAGGGATCAGGATCTCTCCCGAACTTCCTTTCACATCGTCCACGACAACCGCCGAGTAGGTTTGTCCCTCAGAGGCATTGCGAGAATCGACGGCTTCGTTAGTCCGAACCGAGATCGCAGTTCCAGCCGGTAAGGTTACGCCGCTAACCGTATTAGCCTGTGTGCCTGACGGCGTCCCATACTGTGCGAAGGCCAGGGATGCGGTAGCAATCCAACAGCCGAGCACTAAAAACAACAGAAGTTTTCTTGTGTGCATGACAATTGCCCTCGAAAAAGCAGATTACCTGCTCTTCAGAACTTTAGACAGGTAATCAATTATTCAGCGGTTGGGAGCACCTGTTCTATCCAGATTTCCCTGCAGGATTTGAGGGGAATTTGCTGTAGGCGACACTAAGGGCATCGGGGCCGATGAGGGTCGCGCGTGGATGCGGCCCTCAGCCCGTTCAATTGTTTACCGCTTGTCTAAACTCCAGTGCTGCCCCTTTTCATCAAGCCCATGATCAGCGAGATCACGAAAATCACCAGAAAAATATAAAACAATAGTTTGGCGATACCCGCAGCCGCGGTTGCAATACCGGCAAAGCCAAACACCGCAGCGATAATCGCTACGACCAAGAACACCAAAGACCAATAAAGCATAACTGTCTCCTTTTGTTGCGACCGTTTCAGCGGTCGTTGGGGTTATACATGTGCGTTAAATCATAAGGAGGGCTACCGGAAGTGACGATCAGGCTGAGCCTGTAATTTCTTTAAGGGTTGCTGTATAGGCATACCTATGGGTCGTAGGTGAGAGCGTTCAATCTTAGGCAGCTTTGGGAGAAGAACGACGAAGATGCAAGAGTTGCTCCAGAGACTTCGCATTCTTGATCGCGAATCCGCCTTGATCATTATTGAAATAGACAAAAACACCTGCCAGCTTTTGCCATTGCTGAATACGCTTTGCCCAGGTGCGCAGCATTCCTGAAGTGTAATTTCCTTGATAAGTTCCGGTGGGACCGTGAAGACGGATGTAAGTAAAATCTGCCGTCAGCTCCATAGGCCACGACATCCCACGCCAATCGTGCAGGCAGAGCGCCACGTTATGACGTCGTAACAGCTCATAGGTCTGGGCGGTATACCAACTCTGGTCACGAAACTCGAAAGCATAACGATGCTTCGCGGGCAGCGCGGGAAGGAATTGTTCCAATCTTTCGAAGTTCAACGGCCAGTTGGGCGGAAGTTGAAACAGAATCGGCCCCAGACGATCGCCCAACAAATCGACTCGCGACAAAAACAGCTCAATGGGATCGTGCGGCTCACGCAATCTTTTCAAGTGAGTAATGAACTGGCTGGCTTTGACGCTGAAAGTGAATCCTGGGGGAGCGTTCTGCCGCCAGGTTAGCAATGCATCCTCGGTAGGCAATCTGTAAAACGTGTTGTTGATTTCAACTGTAGAAAAGTGCCAGCCGTACCACGCAAGCATTTCCGCAGGAGGTAACTTTGCGGGGTAGAAGGATCCGCGCCAGTGCTTATAGTGCCATCCGGACGTGCCAATCCTCAGCTTCGCGCTCATTCAGGATTTGGATGCGTGGGAAACGCAGATGCGCGAAGGTTGCTTGCGGGAGCTGCAAGCAACCTTCTAACCCGCTGTAAAGGTGGAAGAATATTGCGCATTAACGAGCACGTGACCGTCAAAACCCAGAAGTAGGGCCGAACTCGCAACCACCAGGGCTGAAGCCCGTCTTCATTCTTCTTGACGCGGCCCTGAAAGGGCCGCTCTTCCACGTTAGCGCAAACGGCAGGGACGATAGCAAAAACAAAAAGCCGTTTTCTACGCCGCCTTTCGTTTGCTGCTACTCACCCGGGCAGCGCGCCGCTTTCCCGCGGTGCTGCGAGCCTGTTTGGAAAGAGCTTTTCGGGATGCTCCGGAACGTCCTTCCCTCTTCAAGGCTTTCAATGTAGCCTGTGAACGCTTGCGCGAGGTTTTCTGCCGCCTGGAACTTTGTTTGCCGCTGCTCTTCGTACTTGAAGAAGCACTGCCTGCGGGTGGAGGCGGGAGTTTCACTCCAGCCTTCCGCGCTTTCGAAAGTCCGATAGCAATGGCTTGCTTGGGAGAGCTCACTCCATGTTTGCCTTCCCGTACGTGATGAATTTCTTCGCGAACGAATTCTCCTGCCTGCGTGCTCGGGGACTTGCCTTCGCGGGCGTCTTCCTGAGCGCGTTCGATAGTTTCTTTTTCCGGCATTCCTCCTCCTGATGTAGGGATTTCGTCAATGTCCGCGACGGCAGTCTGGGATGTGATTGTGCGAATCGCTATCCAGTAAACAAAGTAATTAGTTTGGGGAAAAGCTGTAGGAAGATTAAGCAATCAGCAATCAGCAATCAGCATTCAGCTCACCCCAAGGTTCATGCTGAGTGCTGAATGCTGCTTCTCCAACCCGCTTTGCTGCCTTGCCATCTAAGTCGTCACTAGGTGCGGTGGAAACCGTCCCCAGGCTGGTCACGGGCTTTTAAGTCAGTGTGATAAGCCTGGGGACGGATATGTGTAGTCCCTCCCAAGGCTTCGAACCTACTCGTCCTCAAAGATTTGTCAGTATTTATCGATCACGAGACTACTTAGTCGGTTCCAACTGCTCGAGGGTGAGATCCACGACCGCATTCTTTGTCGAGTAGGCTAAAAGAGACGAATACGCCTGGATTCGGTCGGCGGAATGGCAGTCGAGCAACTCTTCGTCCATATTTCGGCAAAACTCCATTCCGGTGGAAACCCCTGCCCAGAAGGTTACTTCTTCCAAGCTCATCGAGCGGGACGGGTTTGCCGGCAGCTCACAAAGGCGATGCGCGGTTTCCTGGATTTCTTCAGGAGTAAGGTCCTGAATCTTATCCACAAATGACATCACTTCGAAAATTCTAAAAAACGATTGCCAGTTTCGAAAGTTCGCTTCGAGGCCCATAGTGCTATGAAGTTATCTTGAAGCCGGGCCCTAGTACATCCACTACAACGCGTAAGCCTTAAGGAACAATCCTGTACGCCGGGCATTCGAAGTTACTGAAATCCAAGGGTTAAACCTCTCAGGCCGGGACTGGCAACTTTTCAAGAGCTCACGCCGCGCTGCGGTATTGGGGCTGACTGAAGTCAAGGAATCCGGCTTGCTTGAACCCGGAACGTGGAACTTTCGGCGGCACCCCAGTGTTGTTTGTAAGGTTCGCGTCCACGGAGAAAATCGATCCTGTGTTTGCCCTCGCGAACTGCGTCGGCAATAACCGAGCCTAGCAACTGGGTACCGGGACTGAAGCGGGCGTAGTCGGGATCGAAACCCTGCAAATAGAAACAGGCGGTGTCCCGCTCAAAAAGCGTATAGAGAGACGCAATGATGCGACCGTTCAAACGCAGACCGTACAATCGGAGAACACCTCGCTCCAACAATTGTGGAGCGGCCACTTCATGAAATGACTGAATGGCTGGATCAGCCAGCACGCCCGGCTTTCCGCTGCGAGACCAACGCTGACCATGAAGATGGAATAGAGTGTCGAGGAATGAGGGCAGACTTCCGCGGGTAGCGAACTCGATGTGAACGTGTCCTGCCCGCTGCAAACGGTTGCGCGCGTTTCTCAAATTTCTCAGTTGGCGAAAGGGAAAGAGTTTCTTCAGATCGTCTGCTCTCGAAGACATAGTGAGGCCTGAGCAAACATCGTGAGCACTCTTGCTGAAGCTGAAATCATCAGGCCACGTATGAAGCAGGGGCGAAGTGCCGGGCAGATCGGTAAGATCGAGCATAGTCCATTCTGGCTCTTGTTGGATGTGGTTCCAAATGACAGCGAGCGTTTCATCCGCGAAGTCAGGATCTACGAGGATGTCGAGATAATCAGAGACTCCGCCACCCATCAAAGCCAATACTCTCTCTGACCCCTTCTGATAGACGAGCAGGGGAGCAAGACCTACGAGTTGATCGCTGCGGCGGACCTCGATCAAAAATGGATGTGATGGCTCGAAACTTCGCATCCAGGCTAGCAGCCATTCTGGACGCTGAAATGTCGTGGCATGGGAGCAGCGGGACCAGAGGTCGCCCCATTCCGCCCGAAGCCGCTCTGCCGAGGCAAGATCCCGCAACACTCGCGCACGTAACCCGACATCGGCGGTCAACTCTGAAGTGCGCAAAGTTCGTGTTCCTTTCGTTGCTCAAGCTCGCCGCCAGCAACATCTTCGTAGAGCTGCAGGTACTGCTCAAACATGCGGTTCGCGGAAAAACGATTTTCAGCTTCACGGCGGCAGGTGGCGGGATCAAGCGTATCGGCCGCACGGATTGCTTCTGCCATTTCTTTCACGTCGTCAACCAAGAAGCCGGTGCGGCCGTGATCAATCAGTTCGGGAAGCGCGCCAAAGGGAAAGGCCACGACGGGGGTGCCGCAGGCCATCGCTTCCATCGCAACCAGGGAACTAGTCTCCGGTACCAAGCTGGGGATCAGGACACATTTCGCACCAGCTAGTAGTTGTTGTTTCCGGCGTAGTCCCACTTGCCCCAGAAAGCGACGCCCGTCTTTTAATCGGGGACGGATTTCCCGGTCGAAATATTCCAGATGTGCTGGATAACCGAACGCTGTGCCTGCCAAACGAAAAGGCACATCAGCCGCGGTGGCAGCGTCCATCGCACGATCAAAACCTTTTTCAGGGCAGACTCGGCCCAAGCCGAGGACATATGAGCTTTTCGTCCGCCCAAGGCGAAATCGCTCTAGCGGGACGCCATTCTCGATTAGCCGCTCGACCCGCGCCTGCGGCGGGCAGGCTTGGGCCTGGGATGGGGAAACACAGATCAAGTAGGTTTGTGGACGTTCAATCTGAAAAGCCTCCGGCGGATACCAACCGGGGGGCAAGTGAAGAGTTACGACCACTGGCACTTCGGATTTTGGTAAGTAATGGAAGAAATCCAATCCATGCAAGTGCACGACATCAACGTGGAACCTCGCCAGCGCCCGTTCGATCGCATCGCGATGCTGCTGCTGAACAGTGTAGCGAGCAGCATCATCCAACTGGGATGGAAGAACACCGGTTGGGAGGAGAAGGCCGGAACAGCGTGATCCTTCCGGAGCAAGGACCAGGGAGCGATGGCCGGCCCGCACCAGCGCTTCGTCGATTGTTGCAAGCACCTGCTCTGCGCCACCTGGGGTTCCGAACGACACTTGCGCCAGCGGATAACTGACGTTGAGCACAGTCAGGCGCATGGGTTCTCCTCGAAATCAGCGAGGAAGCCGGCCGCGATTTCCCGCCATCGTTCTCCTGTCATTGGCCAGCTCAGGCTTTCGTACCACAACTTTCCGGGATGCGGCGCGCTTGTGAAGTCATACGCCGGAGCGGGCCGCAAGCGCTCCGGACCAATTGAGAATCGGGCCAAAACTACCTGCTGTGAAATGTAAGCGCTGAGCATCTGCTCTTTTCTAACCTGCTCTTCTGGCGAGAGCTGGATCGCAAGTTCCTCTTCGGCAGAGCCCTGACCCCAGTCTCGCGGCAAGAACTCGCCGGTCACGCATTTCCCATCACGCAGATGATAAGAGGTCATCTCAAGCACTTCCGGTGTTGGCTTCCCCTGGCGCGCCAGCATCCTATTGGACACAGCTACTACGAGAGCAGCCGCATCATGATCGGGATGGCCGCCTTCGTAGGAGTGCGTGATGACAATATCCGGCTGAATCTGCGCGAGCAATGATGCGAAGCGTTCCGCCAAGAGTGCGATTTCGTGTATGGCCTCTTGATCGACCCCTCCCAGAAATAGGTTGCGGTCGGTGGTGACGCCGGCCAAAGCCAGTGCCGCAATCGCTTCATCGTGGCGCAAGCGTGCGTAGCGTGCTCGCGAACCGGTGGCTCGCGGCGAGCGTAGTCCAGGGTCGCGCGGCGCTCCGTCGGTCAAGAAAACGACAGTAGGGTTTCGAAGCCGACCCATGCACCCAGAGGCGCCGATGGTTTCATCATCGGGATGAGCGACCAATAAAACCGGTTCCAGATCGACCTTTATCCCACTGCAGATGCCGGTTACCGGATTTGCCAGCCGGTTCCATGCACTGGGAGGATTGAGAGAATTCGGGGTAATCATGCAGCAATCTGGCTCGGCGATAACAATCTGACCGCTTCACGATATCCGTGCATGGTTCCCACATCGACGTAGGTGTCGCCACGTTTGATTCCCAGCGCGGCGCCTCCTTGCGAAAGATAGGCGTTGACCAGAGTACCGAGATATTGATCGCTGCGTTGCCGCTCGCACCATAAGCGATGCAGGCTGGCCAGTTCCCTTCCCGGCAATTTGAAGGCGCCCCAGATCCAGCGAGAACTTGCCATCTTTTGTTTGACCTGAATTTCCTGCACAGAACCCGTGTCGTCTGTGATCACGGCGTCGAACAATTCGGGTTGCGCCACCGGAAACAGCAAGAAAGAAAACTGACCATCCGGAAGGAACGCAAAACCTGCTGCGGGGAACCAGATGGTGTCGGGCAGGCCGACCAGCACCTCGTCTTGCGGCGCGATAAAAGGTAGCGCGGTGAACAACGCGTCACAAAGTCCGTTGGGATTGGATTGAATTGCGTAGCAGATTGAAGCCGCCCCGATCTGGCCGCCGAAGTAGTTCATGATGTCTGTCTTGGCTGGCGAAATCACGAAGCAAAGCCGCGTCACTCCGGCGTCCAGCATGCGCTCTATCAAATATTCGGATACGGCGCGCGGGCGTTCCGTATTCCCATCGCGACGAATTCCTACGGGCAGCAACTCCTTGGAGAAGGCGAGAGGCTGAATCCTGGTACCCAGACCGGCAGCCGGCACAATTCCCCAGCGGCTCATGCGGCCATCTCCAGCAGGCTGAGTAATTGTTGACTGCGATGTTCGGCGGTATGTTCGGCCAGGACGCGTTCCCGCGCGGCGCATCCGATGCTGCGCAATTCCTCCGGGCTGAGAGCAAGAAACTCCACCACGTCGGAGGCTGACGATGCGACAAGAATCTCCCGCCCCGGTTCAAAAAACTGCTGCAACCCATCCCATGCGTCGCTGAGAACCGGGGTTTCGCAAGCCGCCGCCTCAAACAACCGGCCGGAGGGACAGTAGCCCATCTCTGCCATGGCGGCGCGGGTAACGCTCAAAGTCAATTTTGAGGATGAATAGAACGCGGGATGCCTGGGCGGAGGTACGTGGCTCACAAACGAAATGTTGCCGCTCCAGGGAAAATCGTGGGGGTACAACGCACCTCCGATCAGGAACTGTTTTTCGGGAAAACGCTTCGCGGGTTCGAGAAAGAGTTGTTGCAGCGCGGGCTGACGATCGGCGGCGTAGGTCCCGAGGTAGGAAAGGTCGGAGTGATAGTGAGCATCCGAAGCCACCGGTTTGTGAACCTCGGGATCAACGCTACCGTACAACGCAGCAACGCGACGTGCTCCCAGATACTGCCGTAACTCGTCCAGCGCCCGCCCTCCGGCGTAGCTCAAGACCAGATCGAAAGGTTCCAGTCCGTAGGAGGGGAGGTAGTCGACGGAACCCTCCAGCCGCAATCGTTCCAACGTCACCGGAGTATCGAGATCGTAGAAAACGCGTACGAGTGCAGGGGAATCAAGGATGAGGTCTGCCGCGGCCAGCGCGTCGGGGCAATAGGAAGTCACGATGGCGGAATCAGCCGCGGCGACAGCTTCGCGGGCCTGTGCTTCGACCTCTTCCCACGCCGAGTAGAGAATCAGTTGGTAAGGTTCACTGTTTTGCAGATCGCGGTGGGCGGCATAATACGGAACATCGCGCTCGAAAAACCTAACCTGATGTCCTTTTCGCGCCAAAGCCCGGCAGAGTCCACGCCAAATGGTGGCGTGGCCATTGCCCCATGAGGAACTCACGGTCAGGCCGAAGATGACGAGTCGCATGACCTGCCTTCATCAGAAATGTAGGAAAGAGTCTTTCAGCACAGATTCCGTTACTTCGAATCACACTTGAGGAGAACCGGCACCGTCTCCGAAAACTGCCCCTGAAAATTTACTGCGACGAACTAAATAGCTGAATTCGGAGAAGTGTGTAATTCGTAGTGGAACATCCCGTAGGGGTCACTGCTCGGCGAATTCAGTCTCCACTTTCGTCCCGGACTGGGGTCATCCGACCAGTTCGTAGATCTTAGTGCCCAGTTCTCAGATGTCTGAGACGGAGTGTCGCTGAAGCTCTCGAAATGGGGACATCTGTCGCAGACTCAATCGCATCAGAGAACGGGTCGGCCAGTCTCTCGGGTTTGCAGCCGCTTGTGACGCACAGTTGCGCGTTCGGCCAATCTTCCTATGCGCGGTTTAGCATTTTTCGTCGTCGTGTGTTGCCTGCTATCGGCGACCGCGCAGGTTACTCCAGTCACGGAGCAAGTGTCCTATGAAGGACAGATGGTGGGCTCAATCGAGTTGGTATCGGATCCCCGGATTAATGTTGACGCATTCCGTGCCTTGGTTGCGCAAAAAGCAGGCGAGACTTATTCCGGAGAGAAGATCAAGGCCAGTGTCGCGGCGCTACAAGCCACGCGACGTTTCACCAAAGTTGACGTGGACGTAAGGCCAGAAGCGGCCGGACTGCACGTCATTTTTGTATTGGAGCCGGCCTTCTATGTTGGCATTCTGCAATTTCCCGGAGCCACTCGAGTTTTCACGTATACGCGGCTGTTGCAGGTAGTCAATCTTCCCGACGAAGATCCGTATGAGAAAACCCGCATTCCGCAAGCCGAAACTGCGTTATTGAACTTTCTACGAACCAATGGTTTTTTTCAGGCGACTGTCCGAACTGAAACTCAACTGGACGAAGAAAATCAGCTCGCCAATATTACGTTCAACGTGCAGCTCAATAAGCGGGCACGTATCGGCCGGGTCGAGGTTCAGGGACCTCCGCAGCAGGAAGCCGCCCGTTTGGTACGCTCCATGCGATCCCTGCGGGCAACCGTGACTGGCGCAGCCTTGAAGCCGGGCAAGTCTTATACGCAAGAAAGGCTAAAGTCTGCCACCGGCCGGCTGCAAAAATATCTGGCGGGGCAGCGCCGTCTGGCCAGCCGGGTTCGGATGAATCCACCTCAATATCATGCAGAGACCAACCGCGCGGACGTTTCGTTTAACGTGGAAGAAGGACCGATCGTCGACATCCGCACCGCTGGCGCCCATCTCTCTCTGTTTCCCTTTCTCGGCGGCAGACGACAGAAGAAGCTGATCCCGATTTACGACGAAGGAGCATTCGATCGTGACCTGGTGGAGGAGGGCCGTCGCAATCTGGTCAATTTATTTCAGGAGAAAGGCTACTTCGATGCCAAGGTCAAGACAGTCGTACAGCACCAGCCGGACAAGATCTCGCTGCTGTACCAGATTGACAAGGGCAAACGGCACCGGGTGCGTGAGATAAGTTTTCGGGGCAATCAAAACTTGCCGGAAGACAAGTTGTTGACGTACATCGAAATTCGAAAACATCATTTGCTATCTCGGGGGCGATATAGCGAGAAATTCTTGCGCAAGAGCGTCACTGATATCGAAGCGCTGTATCGAGACGCGGGATATGAGAACGTCAAAGTTGATCCGCAGGTTGTCGATCACGAGCCGGATATCGATGTCACCTTCCAGATTGTCGAAGGACCGCAGACTCTGGTCGACACACTGCGCATCGAGGGAAACAAGACAATTCCGTTTAATGAATTAAGCCCGCCCTCGGGACTTGGTTTGCGGTCGGGAGCGCCTTTTTCACCACGCCGGCTTTCCGATGATCGGAGCCGCATTCTGGCCGCCTATATTGATCGCGGATATCTGAGCGCAGAAGTGAAACCTTCGATCACCCGACATCCAGATGATCCGCACCGGGTAGACGTTACCTATAGTGTCGCGGAGCATCAACAAGTGCGGGTCAGTCAGGTAGTGACGATTGGCCAAAAACGCACGCGTCAATCACTCATCAGCAAGACGGCTGACCTCTGGCCCGAGACTCCGCTCAGTCAAGGCAAACTTCTTAAGGCAGAGAGCGCGTTGTATGACCTTGGGATTTTTGATTGGTCCAGTGTCGGACCTCGCCGGCCCATCAGCACGCAGACCGAAGAAGTAGCGGTGATCAAAGTGCACGAATCGCGTCGCAACAGCATCACCTACGGAGTCGGATTCGAAGTCGCGCGGCGTGGCGGGAATATACCGACAGGAACGGTTGCGGTGCCGGGGCTGCCTACCATCGGACTAGGCAAGGCGAAGATTCTTCCCAGCGAGAAGACCTTTGCCAGCCCTCGCGGCTCGGTGGAATATAGCCGGCGCAATATGCGCGGGCTGGGAGAAACGGCTTCAATTTCTTTGTTGGCGGCGAGACTCGACCAGCGAGCGCTGGCTACTTATACCCAGCCTCACTTTCGCGGGTCGCAGTGGAAATCATTAATCAGTTTGTCCGGCGAGCGGTCGACGCAGAACCCGATATTTACGGCGCGGCTTGGAGAGGCGTCCTGGCAATTTGAAAGAACTATCAATCGGGCGAAAACTACGATCGCGCAAGTGCGATACGACTTCCACAGGACATCCCTTTCTGACTTGCTAATTCCTGAACTGGTGTTGCCGGAAGATCGTTCGATACGGGTGTCTGGAGTATCGGGCACGCTGATTCACGATACTCGTGACAAGCCGCTCGACGCCCACCAAGGACGCTTTGAAACTTTGGATCTGGGAATCAACCCAAAAGCATTTGGATCGAGCGCGAGTTTCACCCGGCTGCTCGGCCAATACGCTTATTACCGGCCGATCCGCAAGATTGTCTGGGCGAATAGCGTGCGCCTGGGATTGGCCAAGGCGTATGGTGGCAGTCACGTCCCGGCCAGCGAGCGTTTCTTTTCCGGCGGCGGAACTTCGCTCCGTGGTTTCCCCATCAACGGCGCCGGACCCCAGCGCAACGTCGCGGTATGCAGCGATCCGAACGATCGCAGCACGTGTTCCGACATACGTGTGCCGGTAGGTGGCAACCAGCTTTTCATTCTCAACTCAGAGCTGCGGTTTCCGTTGCCCATCAAGAACAATTTGGGTGGGGTGCTCTTTTACGACGGAGGAAACGTCTATCACGCGGTCAATATCAGAAGTTTTGTGAGGGACTATACCAACACGATAGGGTTTGGCCTGCGTTACAACACGCCGGTGGGGCCGGTGCGATTTGATATTGGCCGTAATCTGAATCCGGTGACGGGTATTAGTGCGACGCAATTCTTTATCACACTGGGACAGGCATTTTGATAGCATACGGGATGAAATTGCCTTTATGAAATGGAAACGGATCATCGGTTGGATAGCGGCAATCGTACTGATTTTAACTGTGGGGACGGTCGTCACTGGAATTTTTGTGGTGAGAAGCCAACGTTTCCATCGCTACATTCTGGCGAAGATTGTGGAGAAAGGAAACGCAGCAACGGGTGGAACGGTGGAGATTCGCGGTTATGACTTCCACTGGACTAAGCTGACCGCCGAAGCTTATGGAGTCATCATTCACGGACTGGAGAAGTCCAACGAAAGACCGCTTCTCCAGGTGGACAAACTGACGCTGCGCCTGAAGATTCTCTCGATATTGCATCAAAAAGTTAATCTGCAAGAAGTCCTGATCGAACATCCCGTGGTGCATCTTGCGGTAGACGGGGCCGGTCGCAACAATATCCCCTCGCCCAAGGCTCCGAAAAGGGAGAGCACGAACATTAACATATTCGATTTGGCAGTGGGCCATGTGCTTCTGATCAATGGCGAAATTTATTACAACGATCGGCAACTCTCTCTGATAGCTGATGTCTACGATTTGAAAACGGAAATTGGCTATAGCCTTTTGACGACCAGCTATGACGGTTCATTGTCGTACAAGCAGGGCCAGGTGAAGTATGCGGGATTGAATCCGCTGCCGCACAGTCTCGAGGCAAAATTTAATGCGACTCCCGCCCGGCTGGCCTTTGATCCTGTCGTGCTAACCGTCGGGTCCTCTCGAATTTCTTTGCGAGCGGATATGACGAATTATTCCAATCCGCGATTCGATGGTTCTTACAATGTGCTGCTTCATACGCAGGATTTCGCCGGCTTGTTGAAACCGGCAAAGCCAGCAGGCGACCTGGCGCTGGCGGGTGGAATTCATTATCAGAGTTCAGATCAGCCAGTCTTGCTGAATGTGGCACTCGATGGCCAGCTCAATGGCGGAGAGCTCAAGGTAGTTTCGCCCGAAGGACACATTGAATTTCGATCGATTCGCGGGCGATATCAGTTTGCCCGCGGCAATTTGCAGGCCCGCGATCTCGCGGTCAATTTGCTTAAGGGACAACTAACCGGCGACCTAAGTATCCAGCATATGGACACTACTCCCGTGTCTCGCCTGCATACTTCGTTGCGAGGCATATCGCTGGACGCCGCGAGAGAGTCGCTGAACACGCCATCGTTCCAGCGATTACCTCTGACTGGGAAGGTGGACGGCAAGACGGACGCCTCCTGGGTCGGAGGGATGAAAAACCTTCAGGCGCGATCGGATCTCACGCTTCAGGCTGCGGTCATAACTGCCGCATCGGGCACGAAACAATCGGTTCCAATGAATGGCGTCGTCCATATGGACTACGACGGACGGCGCAATGCAATCACTCTGCGGCAAACTGTGCTTCGAACTCCGGCAACTTCCATAACCGCGGATGGCACGATGAGTGAACGCTCTGAGCTTCGAATTCAGGCGCGAACCGCTAATCTCGAAGAGTTGGCTACGCTGGCAAACGCGTTTCAATCAGCAGGCGCTCCGGCTTCACAACCTAGGCCAAAACCTTTGAGCGTTTCCGGGTCTGCTGTGATGGATGCAAGTGTGCGAGGCCGATTGCAGAGCCCACGTCTGACTGCACAAGTTACCGCACAAAATTTGCAGGCTGAAGGTAGTCAGTGGCGCAGCCTGCGCATGGGAGTGCAGGCCAGCGCGTCGGAAATCGCGCTGCAAAACGGCTCATTGGTGAGTGCACAGCAAGGACAGGCATCCTTCAATGCGCGGGTTGGACTGCGGAACTGGTCGTATGATCCGTCGAATCCAATCGCGGCGACATTGTCGGTCAGGCAAATGTCGCTGGCAGGATTGCAACAAATCGCCAGGCTGAATTATCCGGCCACCGGCGATCTGACCGCGGACGTCACGTTGCAAGGCTCTCAACTCAATCCGGTCGGACGGGGATCGGCGAAGCTAGTGAAGGCACGCGTATACAACCAGCCAATTCAAACTCTGTCGCTTCAATTTCAAGCGGCGAACGGCGCCGTAAATTCGACATGGAACGTGAAAACTCCGGCAGGATCGGCAGATGCAAACCTGATTTATTACCCGAAGACTCGGGGTTATGACGTCCGTCTAAATACGAGTAATGTCGCGCTGGAAAAATTGGAAGCGATTCAGGCAAAGAACCTGGCGGTGAAGGGCACGCTGACCGCGTCGGCCAATGGGAAAGGCACGCTCGATAATCCGCAACTCACGGCCACGGTGCAGGTGCCGCAACTGCAGTTTCAACAGAGTGTTATGACGGGCGTCAAGGCTCAGTTGAATGTGGCAAACCATCGCGCGGAGGCAGCGCTCAGTTCGAGTATCGAGAAGTCGTCACTGCAAGCCAAAGCAAACGTAAATTTGGACGGGCGCGACTATTACACGACCGCGAATATCGACACCACCGCTTTGCCCGTCGCCGCATTATTGGCGGTGTATGTGCCGGCGCTGCCAACCGGGTTGCAAGGGCAGATGGAACTCCATGCCTCGTTGAAAGGACCATTAAAAGATAAGTCACGCATGGAAGCACATCTCGTGATCCCGACTCTGAGCGCGAGTTATGAGTCGGTCCAGATCAGCAATGCGGGGCCCATCCGCGCCGACTATGCGAACTATGTGGTCTCTCTCCAACCTAGCGAACTTAGCGGGACCGAAACATCAATCCGTTTGGCGGGGCAAGTTCCCTTGCGCGGCGCAGGCGCTATGACTCTCAACGCACAAGGAAACATCAATCTGCGTCTGCTGCGGCTGGTTAGTCCTGACGTCCGCGGCTCAGGAATCATGGCTCTGGATATTCGAACCGCCGGCAGCACGCGCAATCCGCAGGTTACAGGAACGATTCGTTTGCAGAACGCGGCGCTTTCCACCGCGACCACGCCCTTCGGCCTGGAACAAATCAACGGACTGTTGAATTTGAATAATAATCAGGTGCAGATCAGCAACCTTACCGCGCAGCTTGGAGGTGGGCAGGTTACGGCCGGAGGCTTTGTTACCTACCGACCCGAAGTTCAATTCAATCTTGTGCTCAACGGGAATTCTGTTCGGCTGCGTTATCCGGAGGGGCTGCGCTCCGTGCTGAACAGCAGTCTTACGTTTATTGGCAACCGCCAGGCAGCCAGGCTGGACGGAAGAGTTTTGATTGACAGTCTGTCGTTCACTCAGGATTTTGATCTAGCGAATTTCATGAATCAATTTACCGGGGACACCGCGCCGCCTTCGGGGGAAAGCTTCGCCGACAGTGTGCAGCTCAACATCAGCGTGCAATCGACCGAGCAGCTTTCGGCCGTTAGTTCGCAGGTCAGTGTAGAAGGACAGGCCAACCTGCGCGTGATTGGAACAGCTTCCAATCCAGTGATTGTGGGCCGAGCGGATTTGACCTCCGGCGAAATCTTCTTCATGAAGAGGCGTTACGAATTGGAGCGTGGCATCATTAACTTCACTAGAACTGATCGCACTTCGCCCGAGGTGAACCTGCTGATCACAACAACCATCAAGCAATACAATTTGAGCCTAACGATCGTCGGACCGATTGATAAATTAAGGACGAGCTATGTTTCAGATCCTCCGCTGCCACCGGTGGACGTTATTAACCTGATCGCACGCGGGCAGACGACGGAGGAGACCACTCCAACCAGTCTGGGCGCGAACTCGATCCTGGCACAAGGCCTGGCCAGTCAGGTCAGTTCGCAGATTGGTAAGCTGGCCGGCATCTCCAGCCTGACCATTGATCCATTAATTGGCGGGGATAACAGGAATCCTTCAGCGCGTATTGCCATACAGCAGCGCGTGACCAAGAACTTTATCTTTACCTTTTCAACCGACGTCACCTCGGCGCAGCGGGAAGTCATTCAACTGGAATATCAGCTCAGCCAGCGATGGTCGGTGAGCGCCACCCGAGACGAAAATGGCGGCGCGGCATTCGACGCTAAGTTTCGCAAGGTTTTTTAGCCCATATCGCGTGAAATACTTAAGGATGTTGAGCAAATGTCAGCGGCTGAAACCGATTTGTGGGTTTTTCGAAATGGACGCAAATCTGTGGCGGGCCTGAGGTTGCTGAATGAACTGCACGCTGCACTGAAGCAGCTTCTGGATTCTTCCGCATCGCAAATCCGCGAACGCTCTCTGAATGTATTGATTCGTGCGGGTGAGTTGGAGTCTGCATTGGCGGACGCTGCGTCTCCAGCTGCGTCAGCCTTAGCATCGCTGACCGATGCGCTGGCATTCACTCTGCTTAGCGGTGATTTGAGATCTGTCACGAAACTGGCTGACAGCCTAAGTAATCTTTCCCTTCCGCAAACAATTGACACCTCGCCACCGGAGGGCTTCTCCTACTACGCTCTGCATCCTTTGGATTTCGCGGACGCGGCGATGGGCCTCGCCGATCCCCCGCGTCCCGCGGCGGTAATCGGAATTCGCAGTATCGGAACTACTCTGAGCGCCGTGGTTGCCGCAACGCTGCGAAGGACTGGGTGTGCTGCCGAGCGGATTACGGTGCGGCCAACCGGCCATCCTTATAGCCGTCACACGCACCCCACTTCGGAGCAGATCCGCTGGATCCGGAAGCAGAAGGAACGGGGCGCCATTTTCCTTGTGGTGGACGAAGGCCCAGGAAGAAGTGGTTCAAGCTTTCTCTCGGTGGGTGAGGCACTGATCGACGCTGGCGTTTCAGTAGCCGAACTCACATTAATAGGAAGCCAAGAGCCGGACCTTAACCTGCTTTGTGCCGATGATGCTGTGCGGCGATGGAAAGCTTTTCATTTTCTTGCGGCCAAGTCACGCATCAGTTCGCGCTTTTCTGATCATATTTTTGTGGGAGCCGGGGAATGGCGGCGCAAACTGCTGCCGAAAGACGCCACGTGGCCTGCCTGCTGGCCACAGATGGAACGAGTTAAATTTCTGTCGCCAGATGGAACGCGGCTGTACAAGTTCGAGGGCTTAGGATCGACGGTAGAAACTGTCCAGCAACGTTCGCGACTCGTGGACGAAGCTGGATTCGGATGCAGCGTTACGGACGAAGGCGACGGGTTTTCCTGTTACGCCGTCGCAGACGCTATGCCGATGACAGGCAAAGACACCGATCTAATCGTTCTGGAGCGAATTGCGCAATACTGTGCTTTCCGCGCTGCCGAGTTCGGCACAGATGGGGAACCCGCACCGCTGGCGGAAATGTTGCGTTTCAATATTTCGCGTGAGTTTCAGACCGACTTGAATCTGAACCTGGATGCACTGCAACCGTCTAGCGCTGTTGTGGTGGATGGCCACATGCAACCGCATGAATGGCTGCGCACGAGTGATGGCATTTTGCTCAAGACGGACGCATCCACCCACGGTGATGATCATTTCTTTCCGGGGCCAACTGACATCGCATGGGATCTGGCGGGAGTTGCTGTGGAATGGGACCTTCATCCCGATGCGCTGGAATTTTTGCTTGCCCGCTTCTCGCAACTGACGGGAAATGACGTGCGGCAGAGATTGCCTGTGTTCATGCTTGCTTATAGCGTATTCCGGCTGGCCTGGTGCAAGATGGCAATGAGCACAGGCATCGATTCCTTTGAGCAGTTTCGCCTGCGAACTGCTTATCGCGGATATCGAAATCTGGCTTTAGAACAGATGTCTCGGTTGGGAATGAGGGCTTCAGCAGCACCTTGGGAACTGCCAACCCTCGCATAACAAAGCCCGTGAATGGGCCAGCTATCCTACAGAAGTTTTCAACAGGTGCTACAGCATCACCTTGATTGCTCTATTACGACGTAGGGGATAGAGTGATCTTTGTTCATTGTCGGACCCACGCAAGACTCCACCGGCATAAAAAAACAATCTAAGATTTGAAAGGACATCATCATGAACCTGGATTCCAAGAAAGCTATACGAATTGCCCGAGCCATTCTGGCTGGGGATATTGATATCGAAGCGCCTCGCCGGAGCGCGTACTCCAGCATCCCGCTGTTCCTCGCGGGCATGGGTGCTGGTCTGGCTTTGGGCGTGCTCTTTGCTCCCAGCTCGGGCGAAGAAACCAGAATGTATCTGGCAGACAGTGCCCGGCAGGGATTGGATAAAGCGAAGGCAAAAGGGGAAGAGTTCTCCCGGCGTGCGCAAGACGCGGTCAATCGTGGCAAAGAAGCCGTCACACGCGGCAAAGAGGCCGTGAGTGAAACCGTGGAATCTGCCAAGCAATCCGCCAAACAATCCCATTACGGCGAAAAGACCAACGTCTCCTAAGACAAGTTGGTTTCGAAAGATATCGCGTCGCGGTTCGACCTCCGTCGAGCCGCGATTGCCCATTCAAGTTATGGATTTCCCGCTTTAACGAGTGCGAACGTGTGCTCAAAATGCAGTATGCGTCTTAGTTATCTATCTGTTGGGGGATTGGCACTTTCGTGCTAACTGACTACACCGCCGAGCCATTGTGATTTTGACCCGTAACAGCTACTGTGACGAATCCGAGAAACTAACCGCGAAGCTTTGATTGCCATCCCTCTGGCCAGCCTGAATGAAGCTGCACGGCAAACGCAAAGACAGTAGCGGTCGCATACTGATTTTTTTCGAAGGCTGGCAATTCCAACTATGAATGCACAAACGCTGAACCCCCAATCGGCGGAAGCCCGCGTCAGAATCCTGGTTGTAGATGATCACGAAGTAATGAGGCTGGGAATGCGGAATCTGCTTGAATCCATATCCGGATGGTGTGTTTGCGCGGAGGCCAGTAACGGACGCGAAGCTATTGAAAGCGCCCTGCGGCTTCGTCCTGACGTCGTCATCATGGACATCACCATGCCAGGCATGAACGGCCTGGATGCCGCCAGCCGAATCACGGAATCGCAACCCGACATTCCGGTCATCCTGTTTTCTTTACACCTATCCGACGACGTGATCAGCCATTTTCAGAAAGATGGAATTCGCGGCGCGGTCAGTAAAGGTGACGCGGCGCGAGATTTGGTTGCTGCAGTGGAGACAGTGCTTTCAGGCGGGAATTTCTTTCCGTCGCGAAAATCGTCAGGCAAACTAATGCACTAGCAGAGTCAGCTCGCAGCCTGGCTGGCGCGTCCGATCCACCACAGGATCTTAGCCACAATCCGCCAACTGGCGGATGAAATCGAAATAGAATCGTATTCGCGATTCTCAGGAACCAGCACTTCTGTATCGTCAAAGCGCTGCAATCTCGACACAATCAGGCCTTGTTCTTTGTGAGCGGCCACCACGATTTGTCCGTAGAGCTTGCGGCGGTTGGTTTGGGATTTATCCACCACGATGATGTAACCATCGTGGAGTAGCGGCATCATCGATCGGCCGCGGACTCTGAGGCAACTGGTGTATGCGGGATTGGGACACCATGAACTCGGAGCTGCTAAAACAGTTTCCGGCTGCGCGTGGTCCAGAGAAACTTCCGGATCGCCCTTTCCGCCATGAGTTGCCGCGACCACCGGCAGGACTGGTATTGCTACCAGGTGACTTCCCTTCTTGCGCAGTCTGTGGACCCCCGCCTGCACGATTTGCAAGGCGGGCAATCGCTCCTTCTGCAAGCGTGTACGCACTGCAGGCAACACACGCATAAGATCGCCGCTATGCAATCCGGCTCGTCCCCAAAAATACCAGCACTCGGGGTCTCCGGTGATGTTACCGAGCTGAATGTAGATATTGGCGGGCGGCTCCTGCGCCCCACGTTCCCAACGCGAAACCGCCATCGCGGAGGAATTAAGCTGTTTACCCAACTCAGACTGGCTTACGCCCATGCGGCGGCGAAGAGCAATGATCCGGGATGCCCACTCGCGATCAGTTGTGTTCCTTGTTTTACCCATGAAGCACTGCTACACTCTTAACAAGGCTGATTAACGCCTTGGTTAATGGCACCCTTCCTGCCAGGTGGCATCATCGTGCCAAGCTGCACGAAAGGACTGTCATGTCGCATGACAATTTTATCACGAGCCGCCCGGCGGGAGTGCTGCTACCGCAGACGCTGTATCGCGGGCTTTATGTACGAATCGCAAAGAAGCTCGGAGTCGATCCTTCCTACGTCAGTCGCGTTGCTCGCGGAGAACGATTTTCTGATCCGGTAGAGAATGCTCTCCGACAGGAAGTCCATCAAATCACCAAAAAACTGGGCGGGCGGGCCGTTGCAGCAGATAAACCTGCCCACCGTGGCCAGAAGCGGCTCGGGTTTCTCGTGAAGCGGCATCGAAATTCGATCCAGCGAGATTGGCTACGTCACAGCCAGTCGGACCCAGGTCATCGGCGGCTGAAGTTGTCTGCCCAGACGCGAACGTCGCCCGTGCTGCCTCTAGTGGACGAAGCTTTGAAATCCATGAAGTTTACGCCCAAAGAAATGACCCATATGAAGATGAAGGCTGCGACACAGCATGGCGGTCTGCGGCGGGCTCAGGGTTATACGACGACGGGTCTGGTAGAAGACTACAACCTTATTCGACGTTGCGTTTCCGCCTTGGCGGAGAAGAACTTGAACCGGTTGGACGCTCATCTTCTGTTGCATGATCTGGCGCAACTCAGCGAAGCGCTTGACATTCAATTGCAACACGCGCTCAAGAAGTTTCTAGCAAGAGCCTAAGCGGACCCCAAACAGGCGGGATTCTGCGCGATTGTTGGCCGATAGGGCTTGACAGGAGCCGGCGGGACGCCGGCGCTACTTTCCACTCTCAAGGGTGAGAAGCACCACTGGAAAATTTCCCAGCAGGGACGACGCTCGAAGGAATCCCGATCCCGCAGCTCTTTCTGGAAGCAGGAGTTCCGCGGTAAGCGCGTTGCGGTACTTTGATTTTGCAAGGTCCGGCGGCAGTTCTACGCGGGTGTCCTCCCACAAGCCGGACTGAGCGGGTGAAATTGCTCCGTTCACCAATAAACGCGCGCACATTCTAGGCACTGCAACGATGGCCGCAGAACTTCCCTGCCGCCGGGCGAACGCGACCAGATGGTTGGCTTTCGCGCCCAGTACGGTTAAGGGCAAGTAGTCTCCATGCTGAAACAGAGATGCATGTTGCTTCCGTAAATTGAGAGTTTTCCAGCTCAGATAGAACTTGATCCGACCATCGTTGTCGCCGTTTTCTAAACCGTTTGCCAGCTCTCGAGCCAGCGCCGTTATTCGCTCCGGTGGGTTAACGCCTTCTAGCATTTCCGTCAAGCAACGCTGGCGGCGAGTGTAATCAACGGCGCGGCGGTTGTCGGGATCCACAAGGCTAAGATCCCAGAGTTCGTTGCCTTGATAGATGTCAGGGACGCCCGGAGCTGTGAGCTTGATCAGCACTTGCGAAAGGCTGTTGAATCCGCCGAGTCGCGCGACATATCGCTGAAACGGTACGAAACTTTCAAGGAAAGGCTCGGTGCTGGTAGGTGAAAGTATTGCTTTCACGAAGCCAGCTACCGCGGCTTCATAATCGGCGTTTGGATTCGCCCAACTGGTTCTCTGCTTGGCTTCCCGAATGGCCTTCAACATGTACTGGTTGATGCGATCGCGGAAGTCAGTCCCAGGTCCTGTCCCTTCTGTCTGCGACGGCCAAATACCGATCAGGCTCTGATAAAGGAGGTATTCGTCATTCCTCGATGGAGCTTCGCAGCCATCCACCATCCGCTTTTTATCTGTGTTCATCTCCCGCCAGCGGCGGACGTTTCTTCTCCAAAGAGCTGGAATTTCAGAAAGTACATTAATGCGGGAGCGAACATCCTCGGAACGCTTGCTATCGTGTGTCGAAGTGTCCAGGAGGCTGTGAGGCCAGGTTTTCGCGCGCTGCTGGAGTTCACGATGGAACTCTTCCGGCGAGACACCGAATCTGCGGGGATCACCTCCCACCTCGTTTAGTGAGACCAGGCGGTTATAGCGATAGAAACTGGTGTCCTCCAAGCCTTTTGCCATGACAGCGCTGGTGAACTGTTGGAACTTCATGGCGAATCGGATGACTGACTGCCGGTAAGACCCAGTCTGCCCCGCTCCTTTTCGCGTCAGTAACACTTCTCGAATGAAATCGAAGACGGTGACATCGGCGATTGCACTTTGTCGCTTAGCCGACTGAACCGCTTCTTCGATATAGGCACGGTCTGTTTCCGAGACATGAGTTTCGGTGACGTAGGTGCGATAGACGGGGAAGTTGGCAACGATTTCGCTCAGCGCATCCCGTAGGCTGTTCAGAGTAAAGTCGCAGGTGTGACGCTCGGCAAGGGCGATACGGCTGAGGATGTTGGCCAACACATTCAGCTCACTGGCCAGTGCGCTGTGCATCACAATTTTCTTGGATTGATAGAGCAACGCGTCGAAGTCGCATCGTTGGCCCATGAAGGCTCGATAAACGCGGTCCATTTTAGAAACGGATTCCGGGTCGACGAACAAACCATTCACCAGGTTGGCGAAGTCATAACCGGTAGTGCCGTAAACGGGCCAGTTTTCCGGAAGCCGCTCCCCACTGGCAAGAATTTTTTCAATCACGACATAGACTGTCTTCGAATTGCATTCTTTGTTCAGTGATGGACAGTCCTGCTGGCATTGCAATCGATGGAAATATTGTGCGGGATTGTAGAGACCGTCAGGATGATCGATACGCAAGCCATCCACTTTGCCATCGCGGATGAGTTGCAGAACAAAGTGATGCGTGGCGTCGAAAACCGCTTGGTTCTCCATTCGTAAACCGGCCAGGTCGTTGATGTCGAAAAAGCGGCGATAGTTGATGTCGTCCGCGGCGACCCGCCAATATGCCAACCGGTAAGCTTGAGCTTTGATCAGCTCATGCAGAGCGTCGAAACTGCTTGGATCGCCCGGGGTGCCACTAATCTTCCGCACGTTTTCTTCGATGAACTGCGATATGTCTGAGGAACGCTGGCACAACGCCGCTAGCCTTCGTTTGTGAATTTCTTTATCGCGTATACGTTCTGCTCTTTTTTCAGGAGCAGTTTCCTGGCGGCCGGGCAGATGATTGAAGGCAGAAATCAGGCTTTGCAACTCCAGAAAGTCGTCATGCGAAGCGCCTAGATTCTGTTCCAGCCGCTCCAGACCACTGGCGAGCACGCGAGGATATTCTTTGGGATCCACGGGGAAACGATGCTGCTGATAGAAGATGCTGAACTCGCCTTTCTCCTTATCGAAAGTCAACTTCAGTTCGCCGAGATCGAGGATGCTGCCGTATTGATCTCCCAGAACCGGAATCAAAACCTTTCCTTGCAGTTCATCCTTGAGCGGCTGCCAGTCGATATCGAAAAATTCGGCATAGCTGGAAGCTTCTCCATTTTCCAGCACGTCTAACCACCAGCCGTTGTCGCTCCCCATTACTCCCATGTGATTAGGCACGATGTCTAGAATGTGTCCCATACCATGTTGGCGCAGAGCCGCCACGAACTTTTCGAAATCTTCTGTGCTTCCAATCTCCGGATTCAACAGGTTGTGATCGATGATGTCGTAGCCATGCGTGCTCCCCGGGCGCGCTCTAAGATAAGGAGAGGCGTAACAGTGAGTGATGCCAAGGGAGGCCAGATAAGGAACCAATTGGGTCGCGTCCGCGAAGGTAAAATCGCGGTTGAATTGGAGACGATACGTCGCCAGCGGAATTTGTGGCGAGCTCATGGATGAAGAAACCATGCGACGGACCAGGGCGGCATTTGGCCAGTCTCTAGTTTCTCAGTCAAGCCTTGGGCAGTCGAGTAGATCAAGCGGCCCATTGGAGCCACTGGTGGCGCCGCAGGATTCGGACCGAGGTTGGCGATCAAACGTAGTGTCACTTTATTGGCTAGTTTCCAGTCTACCGCCAGGTTGTTACTTTGTCCGACGGTGAAGGTAGCAGATCGCCCACTCAAATTCTGCAGATGGGGAACAATTGTGTTACGTCTGAGTGCCAGTAGGTCACGATAGAAGCTAAGCCAAGATTGGTGAGTGGGCACATCCAATGATCTCCAATCCACCTTCGAACTTGTGAATGTGGTCTCCGCGTTAGGATCAGGTATCGAAGCCCTGGCAGCTGGCGAACTGAATTTCTCGAATCGGGCGAATTCACTGCGTCGTCCCTCGGTCACTGCCGTTGCTAAATCGCCGTCAAAATCGCAGAAGAACAAAAACGGAGTATCTGCTCCGAATTCTTCTCCCATAAAAAGTAGAGGCGGCGAGGGCGCGAGCAGCAGTATTGCCAGTGCAGCCTTCACTGCATTGGATTCCGCGAGTTTTAGGATTCGTTCTCCGCAGGCGCGGTTTCCCACATGATCATGATTTTGCAGGAATGAGACAAAACAGGTGGGTGGCAAATCGCGAGAAGGCTCTCCGCGTGGAGTGTTGTTCCGCAGCCGCGAGAGCTGTCCCTGGTAGCTGAAGCCTTCGGCCAGGCACCGTCCCAAGTGCCGGATCGGCTGTTCTGCATAGTCGCAATAATAACCATCAGTTTCGCCGGTGATCAGCACGTGTAGAGCATGATGAATGTCATCATTCCATTGCGCATCGTAAAGTTTCGGGGAATGTTGTTGATCGACCTTAGCGCCGGCTTTCCGCTCACTTGCAAGAGTTGTCAGATAGTGAGCAGCGTTTTGATCGTTCTCCAGCACTAAATGGATGTGCCGATCAGCGCCAAACTTTTCGCGTACGGTTTGAGCCAACTCAGTGAGTATGTCTGGTTTTGATTCATCCACGATGGCATGCACGGCGTCAAAACGCAGGCCGTCGAAGTGATATTCCTCGAGCCAATAAAGCGCATTGTGAATAAAGAAATCTCGTACGGCGCGGCTTCCAGGACCGTCGAAATTGATGGCGTCGCCCCAGGGAGTCCAATGGCGAGCGGTAAAAAACTCCGGAGCGTAAGTTCGCAAGTAGTTCCCTTCCGGACCAAAGTGGTTGTAGACCACGTCCAGAAACACCATTAAGCCCTTGCGGTGCGCTGCTTGAATCAGCCGTTTGAGATCGTCGGGATGGCCATAGCAGTTGTCCGGAGCAAAGGGCAAGACGCCGTCGTATCCCCAGTTGCGCGCTCCGGCAAAATCGGCGATTGGCATTAGCTCAACCGCCGTGATGCCGAGATCGGCTAAATAATCGAGACGTTGTTCCACCGCAGCGAATGTGCCTTCTGGAGTGAACGTCCCAACATGCAGTTCATAAATGACGGCTTCCTCCCATTGCCGTTCACGCCACTTTTCATCCTGCCACTCGAAAGCGGCGGCATCGATTATTTGGCTCGGTCCATGCACGTCGGAAGGCTGGAATCGTGAGGCAGGATCCGGGACCTTGGTTTGCCCATTGATTTGAAACTGGTATCGACTGTCTGCGGCGGCGTAGGTGACCAGTTCGAACCAACCGTCTTCAAGTTTGGATAGGGCTAGCGGCTCCTGACTGGCGAGGCAGAGGTCAACCCGCTGTGCTTTTGGCGCCCAAAGCCGGAATCTTACCTTGCCGTCATTGAGGTACTCCGCCCCGAAGGGCATCGGATGTCTACGTCTCATGCCGGCGCTCCACCGCCCGCACCTGGCCCGGTTCGCGTCCTACCAGTAGAACCAGCGAGCGGGCCTGCAATGGGTAGCTTGTACCCGGCTCAAAAAGACATGCTGGATTCTCTGACATTGGGCAGGATGTATCGATCAAGGCCACCCAGCCTACGCCCGTCGGTGGCGCCGGCAGGAGAAAAGGTATGGCCTCATGATGAGCATTCATGAGAAGAAGGAAATCCTGATCGGTGACGGGCTCTCCACGCTCGGCCTGTTCCTCCAGTTTTCCCGAGAGGAAAACTCCGAGACAACGAGCTGATTCCTTGTTCCATTCTTCGTCGGTCATTTCGTGGCCATTGGGCATAAGCCAATGGATGTCCTTGATGCCGGCGCCCTTGATCGATCGTCCTTGGAAGAAATTCCGGCGCTGAAATACAGGATGACTCTTGCGCAGGGCTATCATCCGCCGGGTGAATGCCAGCAGTTCCTGATCGGCTTCACCTAGGTTCCAATGGATCCAGCTGAGTTCGTTATCCTGGCAATAGGCATTGTTGTTTCCCTGCTGAGTGTGTCCGATCGAGTCACCTGACAGCATCATGGGTACGCCTTGCGAGAGAAATAACGTCGCCAGGAAATTACGTTTCTGTTGAGCGCGCAGAGCGTTTACCGCGGGATCATCGGTGGGGCCTTCGACTCCGCAATTCCAACTACGATTGTTATCTGTGCCATCGCGATTCTCCTCGCCGTTGGCCTCGTTATGCTTATCGTTGTAGCTGACAAGATCGTGCAGGGTGAAACCGTCGTGAGCGGTTACAAAATTAATGCTGGCGTATGGACGTCGTCCGCTGCGAGCGTAGAGATCGCTTGAGCCGGTGATGCGATACGCGAGCTCGCCGATGATGCCTCCGTCTCCCTTCCAATAAGAGCGTATGGCATCGCGATAACGGTCGTTCCACTCCGCCCAGCCGACAGGAAATTTTCCCACCTGGTAGCCGCCCTCGCCCAAATCCCAGGGCTCGGCAATCAGTTTTACCTGCGACAAAATCGGATCCTGATGAATGATGTCGAGAAATGCACCCAGGCGATCGACTTCATGCAGCTCGCGGGCGAGAGTCGCGGCCAGATCGAAACGGAAGCCGTCCACGTGCATTTCGAGCACCCAATAGCGCAGGCTGTCCATGATGAGCTGCAGCACCCGTGGATGCCGCATATTCAGGGTGTTTCCCGTCCCGGTGTAGTCGCGGTAGTAGCGAGCATTGTCCGGCATCAGGCGGCAATAAACGGAGTTGTCGATGCCGCGAAAGGACAATGTAGGCCCCAAGTGGTTGCCTTCCGCGGTGTGGTTGTACACCACGTCCAGGATGACTTCGATGCCGGCAGAATGCAGCGTCTTGACCATCGTTTTGAATTCGCTGATCGTCCCGCTGGAGGAATAGCGCGGCTCGGGGGCAAAAAAACCAATAGTGTTATAGCCCCAATAGTTGCGTAAGCCTTTCTCGATCAGTACGCGGTCATCGACGAAACAATGCACCGGCATCAGCTCCACTGCGGTAATGCCCAGGCGCTTCAGATAATTGATAACCGGGGCTGTCGCCAATCCAGCATAAGTTCCGCGAAGCGCAGGCGGAACTTCAGGATGCAACTTCGTGAAACCCTTGACGTGCACCTCATAAATCACGCTCTGGTGCCAGGGAATGCGAGGAGGCTGATCTGCTCCCCAACTGAAGGCGGGATCAATCACTATGCCTTTGAGCATGCCGGGAGCACTGTCGCGGCGATCGAAGGAGAGATCTTCCTTGGCATGACCAATGCGGTAGCCGAAGTGCGAATCGCTCCACTTCAAATCATTCTTGATCTGCTTGGCGTAGGGATCCAGCAACAGCTTATGGTGATTAAAACGGTGTCCGTGGGAAGGATCGTAAGGACCGTGGACACGGTAGCCATACAACAATCCGGGGCGCGCTTCCGGTAAATAGCAATGCCAGACCTGATCAGTCTGCTCCTTCAAGGTAATGCAATGGAGTTCCCGCCGGCCGCTGCTGTCGAACAGGCAGAGCTCGACCTTCTCGGCGTGTTCGGAGAAAAGGGCGAAGTTCACTCCTTCGCCATCCCAAGTGGCTCCTAGCGGGTAGGGTTTACCCGGCCAGACGATCGGCTTAGTCTGGTGCAGCACTCTAAAACCTCACAGGAAACGTTGCCGCGGCGGTAGCCTTGGCAGCTGAATGGCCCTCGGCCAGCAACAAACCCTTAACTCTAAAGGATTTCTGACACACGCGCCATCCGGTACTCACGGTACGCGGGCGATGCGCTTTCTGGAGCGGGTACCAGCGCTGGTAGCCGCCGCCAACAGCGCTTTTCCTACAAGACCTTACTTTTCCGCCTACACGTCAAACCCGATTCCTTTTGAGAATCTCACTTCATAAACTTTCCAAGGCGAGAGTTCGGCCTCCACGCGAACTGAACCTGGAGTTGGCCATGACACCTACAGTCAAATCGGCAAGCTGCAGGGGGGCAATATCCGGCTGTCTGGCTTTGTTGCTAACTGTTTCGGTGAGCGTGAGCGCCCAAATCCCAGCGCAATCTCGAACAGTCGAGCCCATAGCCTCAAAGAGCCAGCCGCTCGTCTCGCCTGACGTTCGAAAGACCGCATGGGAGGTTCTTGCTACGGCTGCTGCGGATAACAAGGTGTCCCGGCGGCAGAACGCCATTGTAGCCACGTCTACGATTGGGACCTGGTCAAAAGCTGTAGGCCTTATCGAGTCGTTACTCCGCGACAAAGATTCGGACGTAAGAGCACTGGCGGCAGCAGCTCTAGCCGAGATGAATTCGCGGCCATCCATTCCCGCGTTGCGAAAGGTTTTGGAGGATAGCTCGCCCGTGGTCAGATTCGCGGCAGCAAAATCACTCTGGCAGCTTGGAGATCATAGCGGCCGGGAAATCCTGTCGGATGTTCTTCACGGTGATAGCTCTCCATCGGATGGAGTAATCAAGAGCAACCTTAAAGACGCCAATAAGAGGCTGCACAGCCCCAAAGAATTGGCTTTCGCGGGAATGAATGCAGCCTCGGGCCTACTGGGTCCATTTTCATTTGGCATAACCATGGCCGAACAGTTGGCCGCGGATAAGTCTGCCTCGGCGCGCGCGTTATCGGCGTCGCTGCTGGCATCGGATCACAACCCGACTTCCGTGCGCCAACTACGGGACGCTTTACAGGACAAGAACCCGGCAGTACGCGCAGCCGCCGCGAAGGCCCTCGGTCAGCATCCTTGCAGGTCAGTGGTGGAAGATTTGCACAGCTTGCTGGATGAAAAGAAGGATGAAGTGAAATACATGGCCGCCGCCTCCATATTGCGGATTTCGACAAATGCACCCCGGCGTCATATCGAATGTGAAATGCCCGCTGCTTCGCCCGCTTCCGCAGTAGCGCAAAGTGTTCCCGAATCAGCGGACACTGCTAAGTGAGAAGGCGTAGTCGACACTAAACCAGCCTGCCTAAACCTAACCCCTCAAACTCCGATCTTCAAACCTGTACGGTTGCGTCAAATTCTGCTGGTTCTGAACTGGGAAGATGCGCTGACATTTCATTCAATTTAGGGTTTCCAAGGGATTGCCGATATGTGATTAAGAGCCTAAAAGCAAATCATGAAAGGTTGCGACAGCGCGTTTGGTGAGATCCGGCAGGCGATGCGGTGTTGCCTAACGGCCTCGGACAACCCGTTCCTTGCTGTTCTGTTGGGGGTACTTATCGTTGCCTTCGTCACTCCGGCGCGGGCCCAAAGTACCATCGACGACGTACATATCCAACCACGCACCGAGCGTCCGATTGACAGCCAGATACCCGTAGGGGGACCGAAGTTAGACAGCGGAAGCAAGCCGTTTAAGGTACTCGTTGATCTGGTACTGGTGCCGGTTACCATCATGGACGGCATGAACCGGCTGGTACGAGGTTTAGCTCAAGATAACTTCCAGGTATTTGAAGGCAAGCATCCCCAGGATATCCGTTATTTCTCTAGCGAAGACGCGCCGGTTTCCCTGGGTATCATTCTCGACGTGAGCGGCAGCATGTCGGACAAGATTCAGCGAGCGCGCGAAGCAGTCGTCGACTTTCTAAATACGGCCAATCCGCAGGATGAATTTTTCATGATCACTTTCTCGGACAAGCCGGAACTTGCCTCGGATTTTACCGAACAGGTAGAAGACATTCAAGCCAAGCTGGTCTACGCCACGCCCAAAGGCCGCACCTCCTTATTGGACGCTATCTATTTGGGAATCAGTAAAATGCGGCAGGCGAAGCATTCACGGAAGGCTTTGCTCATCATTTCCGATGGGGGAGACAACCACAGCCGCTATACCCAGTCTGAGATTGTTTCCCAGGTAAAAGAAGCCGATGTGATGATCTACGGCATCGGTCTTTATGACCGCAGGTTTTCGACCCCGGAAGAGGCTTCGGGACCGGACTTGTTGCGCAAGATTTCGGAGGTGACGGGTGGTACATCCTTCACCATTGATAATCCCAATGACTTGGCACAGGTCGCAAAGGCCGTGGGCACCATGCTGCGTAACCAATATTTGCTTGGTTACCGTCCCGAGAGCGTTAGCCGGGACGGAAAATGGCACAAAATCAAGATCAAATTGAAGCAGCCAAAGAAAATCAAGTTTCCCTCGCTTCGCGTATACGCTAAGGCCGGCTATTACGCTCCGGCTGAATAGCCGCGTACCTTCGCACACAGTGACGCTCTCTGTTACAGGGTTCTCCTTAAATTGGTTACAGGAATTACCTGATTGGGAGAACCTGATTGGTGAGATATATAAGTTCCAGCTTAGAAGTGTCCGATTCAAGGATCTGGCCATACCTCATAACTCGTCAAACTCGATGGTCTATCATTGCGCAAACCCCGATTGCGCCACCCCCTTGCGCTACCTGCGAGATGGAAGATTATTTCAATTTGAAGTGCGCTCGTTTAGCCTGCCAGGCACTGCCCAATGCGGAGAAACACCCCAAAAAAACCGGGGTTCTCGCCAAGTTTCGCATTTTTGGTTGTGCGGACAATGCTCGTCAAACCTAACCTTGACTTTTGAGCAGGCCAAGGCTGTGATCGTAACCCCTTTGCCGACCGTCAGTCAGGAATCAGCTGCCGCTTCCCCACAAGCTAGTCTCTAGGTTGGTTGCTGTCTCCGCTCCCTGCCTTCGGGTATGATTCTGAGCCGCGGCAGGTCCGAGTTTCAAAGCTTGTTCCGGAATTACTGAGAGGGTTAGGGAGGGGCGGGCACCGATTTGAAAAGGGGAGGTAAATCGGTGCCCGCCTTCCGTCTCCTTCGCGTTGGGGTTAAGTTATTCATACGCCCTCTGGTATTGAGGTGCTATCAGGAAAATCCTGTATTTTTGAGTGAAAGGCGCCTTGGCAGTCATCGCTCTGAATTCACGACACTCCTCTCACTATTCATCGCACACACCGGATACGGCGCAATCCCAGGATCGTTCGATCAATTGAGTAGCAGCCATTGAAATCGTTGAGGAATTGACCTATCGTCAGTAATGTCGGGGTGATGGCGGCGCAGGTTTTTATCGTTTCCCCTGTCTTGGGCATGGCCGAAGCGGAACGATGTCAGGTCGTGTCACGCCATCCTCCCGCGATGTCCTAGAGTTGCCGTGCTTTGAAAACACAATGCTAGAATACGCAGGGCTAATGCGTATTCCCCTCCTGTCTGTACTGCTATCGGCCACTTGCCTGGCACAAGCTCCTTCGGTTGCGCCTGCGATTCCAAAATTTGAGGACGTGAGCAAACAGGCCGGGCTGAATGTCTCCCATCTTTCGTCCCCGGAGAAACGTTACATCCTGGAGTCTATGAGCGGCGGTGTCGGTTTTATCGACTGTGACAACGATGGAAAGTTAGACATCGTCACCGTGAATGGATCTTCCGTCGACCACTATCGGCAGGGTGGAGATCCAATGGTTACGCTCTATCACCAGGATGCAGACCTCAAGTTTTCGAATATAACCAAGGACGCCGGTTTGACGATCAAAGGCTGGGGAATGGGTGTGGCGGTCGCTGACTTTGACAATGATGGCTGGCAAGACTTGTACGTAACCGGTTACGGCGGGAATGTGCTTTACCGCAACCTCGGCAATTGCAAGTTCGAGGATGTGACGGAAAAAGCGGGTGTGCGGGTGGGAGGATTCAGCACCGGCGCGTCCTGGGCCGACTATGATCGGGATGGAAAGGTTGATCTATTCGTACCACGCTACGTATTCGTTGACATTAATAAGCTTCCGGAATTTGGCAGCAACGATAAGTTTTGCCGCTTCCGGGGAATTTTGGTGCAATGCGGTCCTGGAGGTCTTCCCGGGGAGTCCGATTTCCTTTTTCACAACCGGGGAGACGGGACCTTTGAAGACGTTTCCAAAAAAGCCGGAGTAGACGATCCCGAACGCCGTTACGGAATGCAAAGTGTCTGGGCCGACTACGACAACGATGGCTGGCCGGATCTCTATGTGGCGAATGACGCCGGTCCCAATTTTCTTTATCACAACAAACACGATGGCACGTTCGAGGAGGTAGGATTGCTCTCCGGCGTAGCTCTCAGCCTCGACGGACAGGAGCAAGGCTCAATGGGAGTCGATGTCGCCGACTTCGATCACGACGGAAGGCTGGATATTTTTGTTACCAATTTCGCCGATCAACCCAATACTTTGTACTGGAACCAGGGCGCCCGGGGCATGACTGACATTAGTTGGAACGCGCAACTGGCACAGCCTAGCTATCCACTCGTAGGTTGGGGCACGGCATTCTTCGACATGGACAACGACGGCTGGCCGGACATCTTCGTAGCCAATGGGCACGTTTATCCGCAGATGGACCTGGTAAAAGGAGGCACCCCGTACAAGCAGCCATTGCTTCTTTTTCGCAACAAGCGGGATCGCACTTTCGAAGACGTCACTGCGATCTCAGGCCTGGACAAATTGCCCCTGTCTTCTCGGCGCGGCGCTGCTTTTGGGGACATCAATAACGACGGCAAAGTGGATGTCCTCATTTTGAACGTGGGCGAGCCGCCAACGCTGCTCATCAATCGTACTCAGAGCTCCAATCATGCGGTACTGTTTAAGTTGATTGGCACAAAGAGCAACAAGGCCGCAATTGGCGCCCGCGTTACGGTGACCGCCGGAGATCTGGTGCAATTTAACGAGGTGCGGAGCGGAAGCAGCTATCTTTCACAGAACGATCTGCGACTGCACTTCGGACTCGGTGAACGAACCAGAATGGACACCGTCGAGATTTTCTGGCCAACGGGGAAAAAGGAAGTTTACAAGGACTTAAGTTCCGATTTGATCTACACCATCGTGGAAGGTGAAGGAATCTCGCAACGAGCGCCGCTGAAAGGACAGAGTGCGGCTGCTGACCACGCGCAGTCAACGAAGTAAGTTGCACTTCCGTCCATAATTTATTTGATCTTTGGCGGTTCTGTCGGAGATGCCTCGACCGGCCGGTTCGACGCTCCTCGAGGTTGCTTCTGTTTCAATTTTTGGAACCGCTCCATATGTACTCTCGCTTCTTCCGATTTGCCTAGACTGCTCAGCACGAGACCCAGGTCGTACTGCATTTGCGCGTTGTTGGGATCAATCGCCTCCGCACGCTGTAATGCGTTCAATGCCTTTTCCAATTCTCTGGTCTGGAGATACAGCGCTCCAAGACCCGCCAGGGCCATGGCATGATGCGGCTGCATGTGAATGACCTGTTCGAAATGCTGGATACCCTCTTGTGGCTTCCCTTCCTGTCCCGCGAGCACTCCCAACTGGTATTGAGTTTCCGCGAGTGTAGGATCCAGTTGCGCTGATCGATCCAATGCCCGTCGCGCATCGTCATTGCGGCGCTGCTCCACGTAAGCCATTCCAAGTCCCAGCCATCCTTTCGCATCGGCAGGACGTTGTGCCGCGTATTTTTCCAGCAATGGAACGGCTGCCGTGAGCTCTTTTTCTTGCAGCATGACTGCGGCGGCCAGATAGAGATCGTCGAGGTTTTCAGGGCTCTTGTGCACGAGTTCAGTCGCAGCAGTGAGCGCAACACTGTGTTGCCCGGCTTGCATGGCTTCCACGACAAAGCGCCGCAGCACCGGCACCGACTCGGGATTTAGAGTTCGAGCGTGTTGGAGCGTGGCGAATGAGTCGGCGTGTTTATCTTGCGAAGCGTATATCTGCGCGATCGCGACCAGAGTGTCCGCCGATCTTGGATCGAGGGCTGAAGCCTGACGAAGGCTGCTCAATGCAGCCGGCATCTGCCCTTTCGCCTGTAGTGCTCTTCCTTTCACGTAGTAGAAACGCGCTGGCCGTTTTACGTTAACCAGATCGAGTGTCCGAAGAGCTTCGTCGGCAAGGTCGTTATGAAGAAAGACTTCGGCCAAATCCATGATCGCGGCCGAGGAATTTTTTACCTGGGGTAATAGCTGAATGCCATCCGATTTTCTTCCAAGGGCCAACAGGCTAGCAGCTTTCAGCGGAATTCCTGACACCGGGAATCGATCCGGCGGAATTGTTTCAAGTGTGGAGAGGGCCTGGGCAAATTCTCCTTTTCGCACATAGAGGTCCGCCAGATCGAGTTTCAGGTCGGTATTGTTCGGAGTGAGGTCTATGGCTTGTTGGTATTGGCTGATGGCTTCGTCTTCCTTATTTTGCGCAGCCAGCGCGTTCGCCAAATGAGTGCGTGCGACAACGGATTTCGGATTGAGTTGCACCACACGCCCAAACAGGACTTCAGCTTCTGCGTAGCGTTGCTGCTCGCCACGAATCATGCCCAACAGCGTGAGAGCCTGCTCATCATTGGGATTTGACGAAAGCACGGACCAGACCGAACTCTCGGCGGCTGCCAGATCGCCACGCTTGAATTGAGCTTGGGCGCTTACTGTAGAGCTTGCCTTTGCTGATGACTTCTGAGCCGCAGGGTTCTGGGCCCAGGCGCTGATGGCTGCACACAAGCCAAGCAGTATTAGAACCGGTGGCAGCGAACGGCTCTTCACAGATCTAGCCTACCACGCTGTACGGCGCGCACCGCCACGGCATGTTGGGCAAATCTTTTTGATCCTACGTAGAATAGTCGGCGTTGATACGAACGTAATCAGCAGTCAGATCCGTCGTGAGGAACTTGGTGCTTGCAAGTCCGCGCTGAAGGGTAATACGAACATCACAAACGGGCTTTGCCAGATGCTGGTGTGCTCTTCTCTCATCGAACCGGCAACTTGCACCATTACGACATACCAATTGTGAACCAATAAAAATACTCACCTTGTCCGAATTAATTGGTACCCCGGAAGATCCCACGGCCGCCAAGATGCGTCCCCAGTTCGGATCAGCTCCGGCCCAGGCCGTCTTTACTAATAAGGAGTGAGCGACAGCTCGAGCTACTTGCAGCGCCTCTTTTTGACTACTGGCCTGCTCGATTGAAAGGCGGATCACATGCTGGACTCCTTCGCCGTCCGAGACAATCTGCTGCGCCAAAGACTGGCACACTTCGCTAAGCGCGTCGGCGAACAGCTTGCGTGTGGATTCTTGGTTTAGGCGAACACCACTATTGCCGGAAGCCAGCAGCAGTACAGTGTCGTTTGTGGACGTATCACCATCCACGGAAATGCAGTTGAAGGTTTGTTCGCATGCACCTCGCAGAAGCTGCCTCAACTCAGCAGGGGTGGCCGCGACATCCGTGAACAGATATACAAGCATAGTCGCGAGTTGCGGATGAATCATGCCGGAACCCTTCGCGACACCCAATACGGTGACAGTTCCTTTCCTTGACCGGAAGCGAACCGAAGCCAACTTGGGCCGCGTATCGGTGGTCATGATGGCGCGGGTGAACCGATCGACATGCTTCTTGGTCGCGCCTCGTTCCGATATCAGTGTGGCTAGAGCAGCAAGAATTTTCTCAGTGGGCAGAGGAACACCGATGATGCCGGTTGATGAGGGAAACACTTCTTCGGACGGCAGACCCAGCAATCGTCCGGCTGCGCGGCAAATTTGCCGGCAAGCCAGATAGGCGTGATTTCCAGTGGCGCAGTTGGCATTTCCGGAGTTGACGATCACCGCCCGTATGCGCCCGTGGCTCGTGGCCAAAATGGCGCGCCCAATCTCCACTGGGGCAGCAACCACTCGGTTCTGTGTGAAAACCGCAGCGGCAGTGGTTCCGCAAGCGGCCTCGACTAACCCTAGATCAAGCCGCTCGCTTGCCTTGATTCCGGCGCGCGCAGCGGAATAACTGAATCCTCGCGGCAAATAAAGTTTGCCTGGGGAACGGCGAGGCAGGGTCATGCCTGGAGCTTCACCAACCAGCTTGTCGGTGGCTCAGGCAGAATGGCAAATTTAGGGATTTCACCACGAACCATGGCCACTTCGTCACAGCAATGAAGGCGCGGGCAACTAAAGCAATCTTTATGGATTTTGTCGGGCAGATCCTCGCGCTGTGCCATGGCGAATCCCATTCTTGCGAAGAACTCCGGGATCCGCGTGAAGAGACAAATACAGCTAACTCCATGTTTTTTCGCTTGCGTCAGCAGGGCTTTCACCAGACGTTTACCGCCGGCGCAACCTTGATATAAGGGACTGACGGTAATCGAGCGAATTTCCGCTAAATGCGTTCCGTACAGATGAAGCGCGCCGCAGCCGATGATCTCATCGCCTTCTTCCAAAACCACAAAGTCGCGGACGTTTTCGCAAATCTCGGCCAAGGAGCGCGGCAGCAGTGTGCCGTCCGCGGAATAAGCTGCGATCAAATCATAGATTCGCTGCGCATCAGGCAGGATAGCTTCACGCGTGCGCATGCGCTTCCTCGCGTATGAAGTCGATCCGGCGCTTTGCATCTTCAATTGCGCGCTGTACTTGTGCTGGAGCCGTACCGCCGGGAACGTCATGAAGGGCAAGCACCGATGCGAGGTCGAGGCAGGAATAGAAATCCTCATCGAACAAGGGGTTGAGCTGGCGCAGTTCTTGCACTGATAAATCCTGAAGCTCGCAACCTTTCTCGAGGCACAATTGCACTGCCTTGCCGATTTGCTCGTGGGCCAGGCGAAAAGGGACCCCGCGCTGCACCAGGTACGTGGCCGCGGCCCACGCATTCATGAATCCGGACCGCGCAGCTTCCTGCATACGATCCAGATTGAATTCCACTGTTTTCATCCAATTCGTAACCAGAGGAATCAGGGCAAGCACGGTTTCAGCGGCGTCGAATAGCGGCTCCTGAGTTTCTTGAACGTCCTTGTTATATGCCAGTGGCAGGCCCTTCAGAGTAACGGCTAACGCGGTTGCGGTGCCGATAATGCGGGCAGCTTTGCCACGGGTGAGTTCCAGCAAGTCTGGATTTTTCTTTTGCGGCATGGCGCTGCTGCCGGTGGAGTAGGCTTCGGGCAAGCACACGAAATCAAACTCCTGCGAGGAAAATAGAATCATTTCCTCGGCCCAGCGGCTCAGATGCAGTCCAATCATTGAAAGCGCATTCACGAATTCCAGAACAAAATCGCGATCACTGGTCGCATCGATGCTGTTGAATGTTGGAGCATCAAAACCCAGATCAATCGCCATGCCGCGACGATCCAGCGGCAGCGTGGTTCCTGCAACCGCGCCTGAGCCGAGCGGGCAGAAGTTAAGTCGTTTCCGGCAGTCTGCAAGCCGGTCATCATCCCTGATAAACATCTCCGCGTAAGCCAGCAACCAATGCGCCATCAAAACCGGCTCAGCGCGTTGCAAATGGGTGTAGGCAGGCATGGCCGTGTTTCCAGAACGCTCGGCACGGTCGACCAACAGAGCGAGAAATTCCGCCAACTCCGCCCGCAACTGGTCAATGCAGACCCGGATATACAACCGAAGATCAGTGGCAATTTGCTCATTGCGGCTCCGTCCGCTGTGAAGTTTGTACCCCGTGTCGCCGATAAGGTTGACCAGGTTCTTCTCTACGAAGTGGTGAACATCCTCAGCTTCAGAGTCTTCAAGAAACGCTGGAGAGCCGGCCGCCTGCTCTGCGATCCGTTCCAATCCTTGGAGAATTGAAATGAGCTCGCTGGAAGACACGATGCCTGCATTCCCAAGCGCCCGAGCGTGTGCGCTGCTCGCGGCCAACTCGTGAGTTAACAATCGCCGGTCAAAATCAAAGGATCGCTGCCAGCGCTCAAAACCAGGGTCAAGCGGCTGGCGGAAGCGGCCGGACCACATCTTCATCTTGCAATCTCCAGACGCGCACGGGCACGCGAGCGAGCGGGCAGGCCGAGGATGCGAATGAAACCTTCGGCATCCTTCTGGTCATAATTCTCACCCATCGTGAATCCCGCCAGATCGGTACGGTATAACGAGTATTCGGATTCGCGTCCCACCACTGCGACGTTCCCCTTATACAAAGAAAGTTTCACCGAGCCCGTAATATCTTTCTGCGTGGTTTCCACAAATGCATCGAGTGCTTCCCGCAGTGGCGTAAACCACAGGCCGAAGTAAACCAGTTCGGCATACTTCAAACCAACGTGCTGCTTGAAGTGGGCGACATCACGCTCCAGGCACAAAGCCTCGAGTTCGCGATGAGCCGCAATTAGCAGAGTTCCTCCAGGAGTCTCGTAGCATCCGCGTGATTTGATTCCCACGAAGCGATTTTCCACGAGGTCAACACGTCCGACTGCATTGCGAGCGCCAATCTCGTTCAACAACTCGACTAGAGACACAGGATCAAGCTTCGTGCCATTGACCGAGATCGGAATTCCCTTCTCAAAGCCAACCGCCACCTGTTCGGCATGATCAGGGGCTTCTTGTGGAGAACGGGTCAGTTGCCACGTGCTGTCTAGCGGCGCGTTCCCCGCGTCTTCCAATTCCCCACCCTCATGGCTGATGTGCCACAGATTTCGGTCGCGACTGTGAATCTTCTCCCGGCTGGCGGCAACCGGAATGCCGTGCTGCTCTGCGTAGTCCAGGCAATCTTCACGTGACTTCAGAGTCCACTCCCGCCAAGGTGCAATGACTTTGAGCTCGGGGGCAAGCGACTGATACGCCAGCTCGAATCTGACTTGGTCGTTGCCCTTGCCGGTGCATCCATGAGCAACGGCGGTCGCGCCTTCGCGGTTCGCAACTTCCACCTGGTGTTTGGCGATTACGGGACGCGCCAGCGATGTGCCCAACAAATATTTGTGTTCGTACACGGCGCCCGCTTGCAAGGCACGAAACACGTATTCGGTCAGGAACTCTTCGCGGAGATCCGCAACCACCACTTTGCTGGCCCCGGTGGCATATGCTTTTTCAACCACAGCTTCAAGGTCATCGCCCTGACCGACGTCACCAACCATCGCGATCACATCATAGGAATAATTTTCCTTCAGCCACGGAATGATGATGGATGTGTCTAAGCCTCCGGAGTATGCAAGGACAGCTTTTTCAGGCATGGGCGCTCCTAATTTGTAAACGGCTCATCTCACCGCCGAGCAACAACATGAGAATCGCTTTCTGCACGTGCAGACGATTCTCTGCTTGCTCGAAAACAACCGACTGCTCGGAGTCGATGACCGCATCGGTGATCTCCTGGCCGCGATGGGCAGGGAGACAGTGCATAAAAATAGCATGCGATGCAGCGCTCGACACCAACTCTTCATTCACCTGATAAGGCTGAAAGATTTTGCACCGCTCCCCGGCCTCGTGCTCCCGACCCATACTCGCCCAGGTGTCGGTGTAAACCGCGTCTGCCCCCGCCACGGCTTCATAGGGGTCACAGCAGACTTCGATTGTGGCCCCAGTTTGCTGACCGATAGAACGTGCGTCGGCCACGATCTGGGCGTCGGGCTCATAACCCGAGGGAGCGGCGACGCGGATATGTGAACCCAAGCTCGCACAAGTAAGCAACAAAGAGTGGGCGACGTTGTTTCCGTCCCCGACATAGGCGAGGCAAATCTTTTTCAAATCACCAAATCGCTCTTGCAGCGTGAAGTAATCCGTTAATCCCTGACAGGGATGCTCCAGGTCGCTAAGTGCATTAATGACCGGAACGGAGGCGTGCTCCGCCATGCCTTCAATAGTTTGTTGGTCGAAAGTGCGCAATACAATCGCGTTAACCCAGCGTTCGAGATTATGCGCGATGTCGCTAAGTTTTTCTCGCGCATCGATTCGTTCGTGCGTCTGGTCCATAAAAAATGTCGTTCCGCCCAGGCTGGCCATGCCCGCTTCAAACGTAAGACGCGTACGCAGAGAGGGCTTCTCAAAGAACATGGCCATCTGCTTACCGGCCAAGGCACCACGAAATTCGGCCGGCAGGGATTTCATCAATCCAGCCAGGTGCAGAACAGCTTCCACCTCTGCTGGATTCAGATCGCGCGTGGAAACCAGATCACGGGACCAGAATCCTTTACTCTCTGGTACAGACGCGATTTGTGAAGTATTGAATGCCTGACTGTTCACCGCAGGCTCCTTTTTGTAGTTTTGCCAGCGCGCATCGGCGGTCGCTTTGCAGCGCTGGCACTCAAGGCCGAATCCAGTGCTCGTACTACTTCATCGACATGCTTTTTCTGAATGATGTAAGGCGGCAGGAATCGCAGCACCGTTTCTTGCGTCCGATTAATCAGGATTCCCTTTTGCAGCAGTTGTTGAACCGCGGCCTTGGCAGTGTCCGCGGAATCCAATTCCATGCCGAGCATGAGTCCCATACCACGTATTTCTTGAATGGACGTATGCCGGGTGCGCATGTCTTCAAGACCGGCGCGGAAGTAGTCGCCCACTTCCTGTATGTGATCCAGCAATCCGTCGAGGGTACGCAGAAATTCGATTGCTACGGCGCATGCCAGTGGTCCTCCACCGAACGTCGTGCCGTGCATGCCGGGATGCATTCCGCCGGCTACCCGGTTTGTGGTGAGCAGCGCCCCCAGCGGCAATCCCGCTGCCAGCGGTTTGGCTACCGTGAGGATGTCTGGCTGAATGCCGTAATGCTGGTAGGCGAAGTAGCGTCCGGTACGGCCTAAGCCGCATTGAATTTCATCGAGGATCAGGAGCGCACCGGTGCGGTCCGCCAATTCGCGCGCGACTTGAAGGAACTCAGGAGTGAGCGGGCGGATGCCACCTTCGCCCTGAATCGTCTCCAGACAAATGGCACAGACGCTGCCATCGAATTGGCGCTTGAGATCTTCAACGTCATTGAACGCAACAAAACCGACTCCAGGCACCAGTGGCATAAAAGGGTGACGATACTTTTCCTGGCCGGTTGTCGCGAGAGAACCGAAAGTGCGTCCGTGAAATGAATTCTCGAGAGCGAGAAGGCGCCATTTTGCCTTGTGGCCATTGTTGTTCTGTGTGCGGGCGTAGGCGCGAGCCAGCTTCAGCGCGCCTTCCCAAGCCTCGGTTCCACTGTTGCAGAAAAATGCGCGGTCCAGGCCAGAGATTTTGGTCAAGCGTTTCGCGAGCTCTGCCTGGTATTCGTGAAAGAAAAGATTGGAGACATGAATCAGCCGGCCCGCTTGCTTTTTAAGAGTGGAGCTGATGGCAGGATGCGAATGGCCCAACGCGTTCACACCAATGCCACTCAGAAAATCCAAGTAGCGATTTCCCCGCGAGTCCCACAAATACAATCCGCGGCCCTTTTCGAAGAGAACCTTCTGACGATCGTAGGTCGGCAGCAACCATTTTTCTTCGGAACGGATGACGGTCGCGAGGTTCATCAAGCTGTTACCTCGGTTCCGTATTCAAGTTTGGTGAAATAGAACTGCGGCAGAATTTCCGCCTGAGCAGCGGGCAGAATGCGTACGCGTCCTACTCCCTTCTTCAACGCATGGCTGCAAGCTTCTAGCTTGGGCAGCATTCCACCGGCTACTATGGAATGTTCGACTAAAGCGGCTACCTCGCGAATGTTCAACCAGGGAATCACTACACCCTCGGCATTCCTCACGCCCGCTACATCGGTGAGGAAAATCAGCGCGTCGGCATCGCACGCCACGGCGCAGGCGGAAGCCATCTGATCGGCGTTGATGTTGTAGTACTCTCCATCGGAACCTAGCGCTACGGATGACATCACGGGGATACCGCCCGCGCTCCAGATGGCTTCGATCCAGCGTGGCTCTGCCCAGGAAATCTCCCCCACAAATCCGAGGTCGTATCCTTCGGTCTGCTTCTTGCGGGCTCGGAAGGCCATGCCGTCCCCCCCGCACAGACCAACGGCCGGGTGTCCTGCTGCGGCAATTCCCGCTACCAGACTTTTATTGACGATGCCTGCCAATACCATCAGCGCCACGTCACGAGTCTCGGCGTCAGTGATACGGAGCCCGTTTACGAAATCGCTTTCCTTGCCCAACAGCTTCAGCGTGCGGGTAAGCGCGGTTCCTCCGCCATGCACTACCGCAATACGGTGCCCGTCGCGCGCCAGTTCCACGACGGCGTGAGCGCATTTGTGGAGGGTGGATTTATCTTCGAGGGCCGCACCGCCGATCTTGATCACGATCTTCACTGCAAGCCTTCCTCTTCTTTCCATCCACACATCAGGTTCATGTTCTGCACTGCCTGACCTGCCGCGCCTTTCAGCAGGTTATCCACGCAAGAAACCAGCACGAGGCGGCACCCGTCTTCGGCAAGGCAGAAGCCGAGATCGCAATAATTCGTATGCAGAGAAAACTGGATTTCCGGGAGTTGCGGCGTGGCGAAGACACGGACCCAGCGCTTGCCAGAATAAAAACCACGGAAGCAGGACTCGATTTCGACGGGTTTCATCTCACGATTCAAGTGCACATAGAGGGTGGAGAGAATTCCCCGCGGGATAGGAAGCAAATGGGGAGTAAAAATCAATTCAGATGTATTCAGGTCTAACTGTTCGAGAATTTCTCCCACGTGCCGGTGGCCGAATACAGAGTACGCAGAGAGGTTATCGGCTACTGAAACAAAATGCGTGCGTGCATTTGGCTCCTTGCCCGCGCCGGAGACTCCTGATTTCGAATCTGAGATAATTCCTTTTTTCCGATCTACGATGCCCGCCGCGAGCAAAGGAGCCAACGCCAGGATGACGGAGGTCGCGTAACACCCGGGATTGGCAACCAACGCTGCATTCGGAATGCGATCGCCATTTAGTTCTGGAAGTCCGTAGACAGCTTTCTCGGTGAGTTCGGCCGCCGTCACTGCATCTTCATCGCGGAAGCCGTAGATGGCACGGTGCTGAGCCTGTTTCAAGCGCCAGGCGCCGCTTAGGTCAATTACGCGAAGTCCTCCAGCGAGAGCCTCAGGAACGAGCGAGCGCGAGGCCTCGTGCGGAGTGGCGAGAAACAAGAGTTCTGTTTCGTGTTGCTGCAGCGCTGTCCATGAGAAGGGCTGTAGCGTAGGGCATCCGTTCCCGGCAAAAGACGGCGGCATCCCCGCAGACTTTTCTCCGTTCGTCTCGCTCTGGCGGCGAAGCAGCAAAGGCGTGTCCACTCGCGGATGGTGTAGAAGGAGGCGCGCCAATTCGCTGCCGGAATAGCCAGTGGCGCCTATCACTGCGGTTTTGAGTTTGGCTGGCATCAGGCAAGCATCTCGTGAGTGCGTGATGCAAGGCGGCTGGCGGCCCGCTTGTCCGGACAAACGATCAGGATGGTGTCATCACCGGCGATGGTGCCCACAGCTTCCGGCCAGTCCTCGCCATCCAGAGCCGCAGCGACGGGCTGAGCGCTGCCGACCGTGGTCTTGATCACCAGCAGATTCTGAGCGGGCCGCACTTCGAGCACAAACTCCCGCACCAATCGTGAGACTGGCGGCAAGGCAGATTCTGATGCGGTCTCTCCCTGCGGCTGAGCATAGCCTGTGGCAGTCTTCACTAAACCCAGATCGCGGATGTCTCGAGACAAGGTTGCCTGTCCGACTCGGAGGCCGCGGCGGCTCAAAGCGCGCTGCAGCTCTTCCTGGTTCGCGACTGGGCCACGCTCCAGCAAATCCAGGATGACCTTCTGTCTCAAGGGCTTGCTCATAGTGAATGTATATTCATCTGCATGAATAATTATTCATATTGTTAAGGGAATGGGAGTTGGTGTCAAGCAGAAAATAAACGGACCTTGGCCGGCGAGGTCTTTAGAGCGAACTTGTCGTTCACTCTGGTCAGTTCATGATGGGCAAACTCAGTGGTTTCGCGAAGCAGTGTTCAAGTTTTTGAAGGCGTTCCAATGCAACCTCCAGATTGGAGAGGCGGCAAGGCTCCAGTGTCACAACCAGCGCTGATCCCATGCTTCCGCTGGCTGATTGTTGCAGTACGGAATGCACGGACACTCCGCTTTCCGAAAGAACACGACTCACAGCATCTGAGATATCTGCGTCTTTTGGCGCGCGCAGCCGCAAGTAGCGCGGCGATTCCAGGTCGTGGTTGAGTGGGTAGGCCTTCAGCTCTCGTGGGTTGGGCGATCCCAGAAAAGATTCTGGGCGGGATATCGATACCAGATCCGAAACGACAGCGACCGATGTAGGTCCGCCTCCCGCACCGCGGCCGGAGAAAACAGTCTCGCCGCCGTGGACCCCGGCGGTGATCAGCACATTCTGATTGTCTTTAACCTGCGCGAGCGGCGACGCAAGCGGCACCAGGGCGGGTTGCACTGCTGCGTAAAGTTGTGTACCGCGTAATTCAGCAAGTGAGACTTGCCGAATGGTGCATCCGAATTTTCTGGCGCACTCGAAATCGACGGCCTCGACGCCCTCGATGGAACGGGAATAAACATCCTGCGGACGCAGCTGAGCGCCGAGACCAACTCGCGCCAGGATCGCCAATTTGCAACTCGCATCAAAACCGCCGAGATCATGCGAAGGATCTGCTTCGGCGTATCCCATTTCCCGTGCTCGTGCGAGCGCTGTGGTAAAACTGACAACTTCGTTCTGCATCTGGCTCAGGATGTAATTGCACGTGCCATTGAGAACGCCAGTCAGCCGGAAAAGCTTTTCGCCTGCTAATCCCTGCTCAAGACCACAAAGTACGGGGACGCCACCGGCGACGGACGCTCCGTATAACAACCTTTGATTCGCGTTTCGCGCAAGCTCGAGCAGTTCGTCTCCTTCAGTGGCGATCAAATGCTTGTTGGCGGTGACCACGGACTTCCCTGCACACAGTGCTTGCCGTACCCAATCTCCCGCCGGTCGTACGCCGCCAACTAGTTCGACAATGACGTCTACGTCGCTGGCCAGGATCTCGTCGAAATTGTCAGTCCAACGCAGCTGGCTCGGTACCCACGGAACCCGTTTCCGATCCACATTGCGGTTGTAAATATGCGTGAGGCGAAGCTGAAGAGAAGGACTGCAACATAGCAATTCGGTTACGGCTTTCCCGACGGTGCCAAAACCGAGAATTGCCACTTTACAAATCGAGGGAAGAGGCTCGAGACGCGCACGACTGCGGGGTCGCTTTGCAGGTTCGTCGATAAGCGTTTCACGCAGACTTAGACCCATGATTCACCTGCCTGGCACAATGCGTGCGAAGAGTCATCCAACGGCTGGACTTTTTCCGGCGGGAAGAACAAGCGATGGAGGCGCTGCACCGCTTCTTCGGCTTTCGACTCATCGACCAGAAAACTGATGTTTCGTTCCGAGGCGCCCTGACAAATCATTCGAACGTCGATATCAGAAATGGCACGGAATACTCGGCTGGCAATCTCCGGCCGCCGCCGGATCTTCTCACCTACCAGGCAAACCAGTGCCTGGTGATTTTTCCATCGCACTTTTGCCAAGCCTTGCAATTCTTCCGCGATCGCAGGCAGGGCTGCGGTCGTACTCACCAACACTGACAAACTGCCTCGGGATGCGGACAACAGATCGAGACCGTAGTGATGCCGCTCGAACACATCGCAAACTTCGCGAACCAGTTCTGGAGCCAGCCAGCGCAGCGGTTCGACATCCACCGATGCGACACCGCACTTCACACTGATCGCTTTTACTTCGATGCCGTCGCTCGTGTGGGCAAGAATCTCGGTTCCACTGCACTCGGGATTGCGTGAATTGCGGACCCAGACGGGGATATCGTGGCACATCGCCGGCAGCAGCGTCGCGGGATGTAAAACCTTGGCCCCGAAATACGCCAGCTCAGCAGCTTCATCGAAGCTCAGCTTCTCGATGAGACGGGCATCAACGCATAGATCAGGGTCCGTGGTCATGACGCCATCAACGTCGGTCCAGATTTCGATTCGCTGCGCCCCCAGTGCGGCTCCTACGATTGCAGCACTGAAATCCGATCCGCCGCGGCCAAGAGTCGTGGGGATGCCGTCGCGTGTGGAGCCGACAAATCCGCCGAGCACTGGAACACGCCCCGCCTGCAACAGGGGAAGTAGTACAGATTCCACACGTTGATTGGTTTCTTCCCACAGTGGGGTGGCGCGAGTATGAGCTGCGTCGGTGATGATGCACTGCCTTGCATCCACCCAGGCAGCTTCGAGGCCACCAGCCAGAAACGCGAAACTTAGAAGCTTGCTGGAAAGAAACTCGCCTAAACCGAGAAAGTGATCTTGCACCCGAGGAGCGAACTGTCCATCCGCCGCAATGCTGTCGATCAAGGTATGTAAAAGTTGGAATGCACGCTCCAGTTGGGAGCACAAGCTCTTGTGTTCGTCTGCACTCAAAAGTTCAGCAGCAACCTCTGCGTGTCGCTGGCGCAGGCGTTCAAGAATCTCTTTTACGGATTCGCGTTTCCCTTCCGCGGCAGATTTTCCTGCAGTTACGAGTTGATCGGTGACCTCGGCCAAGGCGCTGACCACCACGATGGGTCGATATCGTCGCTGTCGTCTTACCAGTTGACTGACCCGGCGGATGGCCGCTGCATCTTCGACCGAGGTGCCGCCAAATTTCATCACAACAAAGTCGGATCGCCAATTCACGGCTTCCTTATTTCGCGCAGGCAAGTCGCTCATCTGGGTCGTTCCTTTCATGTTCACTAGAATTTGGCGCAATAAAAAAACCCACCTGCCATTTGCTTCTGGCGGTGGGTCTTATTACCTGTTCAGAACTTGATGTTTCTCAGCTCACCAGGCACCCTCCCCCAGAAGACACGTAATTCGTGTCGATGTGCGCATCGATGTAATTCGCATGGCCTTCTGGGAAGTGATAGTCATTTCCGACGAGGTGCCTCGAAATTAGTTCTGTTGCTCCCTGCCGTATCTGGTTGCGGGAGGCTCCGGTTTGAGTCCTTCCTCGAAAAACTCGACCAGTCGATCAATCAGCCGGCGGCGGCCGCCAATGACGTGCAAGCCGCTTTCGTGCTGGTGTTCTTCGAGAATCTTATTAAGGCTGCTTTCCAGCTCCTTCATAACCATACTCCTCTAGCTGGATTTCTCAGAGTACAGCGCTTCCGGCTACCCTGAGATTACTTTTATACCTTAGCAATTCTCGACGCAAATCCAAAATCGGAAATTGCGATTGAGCCCATCGACAAATGAGATAGGGTCGATCTCATTTCGAAGCGGCGGCCAGTTGCCGAACGGTAGTGATGAAAGTGCTGGCAGCGCGGGTGGGTGTGCGATCTCGCCGGTACGCGAGGCCAAGCTCCCGCCAGAGCTCCTCGTCCTTCAGCGCAATGAGTTTGACACGGCCCGCGAGTACCTGGTCTCGGGCGAAGCTTGCGCTTATGAGCGACACACCCAGCCCGGCGGCGACAAAGCTCTTGATCATCCCCACGCTGGGCAGCTCCATTCTTACTTGAAGCTGGGCGGCATAAGGACGGAAAAGTTTATCCATCAATCGCCGCGAGTATCCGGTCTTTGGAAGCAACAGAGGCTGCTTGGCAATCTCGCTGACGGGCACAACGTCATGTTTCGCCAATGGATTCTGCGGGCTCACCATCAACATGAGTTGATCGCGAAAGATCGGAAACGCTTTCAGGCTGGCAGATTTGACTGGCAAGGTCACAATGCCCACATCAATCGTGCCGTTTTCCAGCTTCTCTACGATCTTGTAACTGAAATTTCGGTAAATGCTGATTTGCACGCCAGGATGCAGATTGCAATATTTTGCAAAAACGTCTGGCAACACATACAAACAAGTTGCTTCGTTAGCTCCGACTACGACCGTGCCTCGCGGGGTCGCGCCCTGATCGGCCACGGCGAGCAGCGATTCGTCACGCATTTGCAGCAACCGCTCGGCATATGCGAACAGCACTCTTCCCGCGGGAGTCAGAGTGACATCTTTTCCGGAGCGGTCCAGCAGACGGTCTCCGTATTCCTGCTCAAGCTGGCGTATCTGTGCGCTTACCGCGGACTGCGAACGAAATACTTTCTGTCCAGCGCGGGAGAAGCTGCCCAGCTTGGCTACTTCCAGGAACGTGACTAGCTGATCGAAGTCCATGAACGTCGCACGATTATAGCGGAGTGTGTGAGTCGAACCGGGCAGATGTCACATAAGTACAGGCTCTTCGGACAGTACGGTCTGCGGCACTTCCAGCGGCGCGGCAGTTTTCGGTCGTTTAAGCCTGGCGAGGATAGCGGCCCAGGTTTCGGCAATCGTGCACGGCGGCTGCACAGGTTCAACACGCAGGAAAGAGAGAGGACGACCGGTATTCAATAAGTGGGCAGCCCGTGGACTGTCCGTAAGACGCAAATGTTTACGCAGAACGCGACGCAACCATAACTCTTCTCTGACCTCAATCGGAGCCAGGCGGACGGATTGCTGGTTATAGTCGTGTCCCCCGATCGAATCGGGCAACAGATAAGTAAGACCACCTGTCATCCCCGCTCCCAAATTTGTGCCTGCTGGCCCGAGGATCACAGTTACGCCTGCAGTCATATACTCACAACCGTGTTGACCGATGCCCTCCACTACCGCTAACGCGCCGCTATTGCGAACCGCGAAGCGCTCTCCCGCACGCCCAGCAATGTATAACTCTCCACTGGTCGCGCCATACAGAACAGTGTTGCCCGCCAGCACGTCGCCGCGCAACGATGCATCCGGTCCGGCGGTGATGGCGACCGTACCTCCACATAGGCCTTTGCCCACGTAATCGTTGGCTTCGCCCAGCAACCGGAAATTCAATCCCGCGATCAGAAATGCGGCGAAGCTCTGCCCCGCGCTGCCAATGAACTCGTGATTAACAGTAGTTCCCGAAGATCCATGACGTCGTAACATTTCTCCGCTCAAATGGGCGCCGATGGCGCGATCCGCGTTCGTGATCCGGAAATCGTGTGGCCGCGTTGTCAGGATATCGAGTTCATCCACGGTACGATTCACGTTGACATGTAACCGGCTGTCATCTTCCCGAGGGCATGCTCGCTGAGCAGAGTTTGGAACAGGGTCGAGCAGGTTGGACAGCGACCGCACAGTGTCCGGACTACGTGGCTTTAATCTCCGGACGTCGCCGACGATTTCGTCGATGGAATGTGCGCCCATGCCTGAGAGAAGTTCCCGTACTTCGGCGGCTATTCCGCGGAAATAGGTCTCGACCATCTCTGGCTTTCCCGCAAAACGAGCGCGTAATTTTTCATCCTGGGTCGCGATACCGACTGGGCAGGTGTTGAGATGACACTGCCGCGCCATCACGCATCCGATGGCGAGCAAAGCCGCAGTACCGAAACCGAATTCGTCCGCGCCCAACAATGCACCAATGATGACGTCGCGTGCGAACTTGAAACCTCCGTCCACCCGCAAACGTACGCGAGCACGCAGGCCGGTGCGCACCAAAGCGCAATGAGCGTCACGCAATCCGACTTCCCAGGGCAGACCCGTATTTTTAATGGAGGTGATCGGCGACGCGCCCGTTCCTCCATCGTAGCCGCTGATGGTGATGACGTCCGCTCCCGCTTTGGCCACGCCAGTGGCGATGATTCCAACCCCGGCGCTCGAGACCAATTTCACGCCGATTCGCGCGTGCGGATTGACCGCGCGCAGATCGTAGATCAGTTGCGCGAGATCTTCGATGCTGTAGATGTCATGGTGCGGAGGAGGAGAGATCAGGCTCATGTTCGGCACAGCGTGCCTGAGTCGCGCGATATACACCGACACCTTGCTCGCCGGAAGTTGACCGCCCTCCCCCGGCTTCGCTCCTTGAGCGATCTTAATTTCCAATTCATCCGCGTGGACCAGATACTCCGCGGTTACGCCAAATCGCGCGGAAGCCACCTGCTTGACGCGGTTATTCGCCTCGCCGCCGTCGCGGTAAATTTCCGGATCTTCTCCGCCCTCTCCAGTATTGCTGCGACCGCCAAGCCGATTCATGGCAATGGCGAGCGTGCGATGTGTCTCCGGTGAAACTGCTCCTAGCGACATGGCTTGGGTGCTGAATCGGCTGAGCACCGACGCTTCGGATTCAACCTGGTCCAGGGATGAAGCGGGCCCGGAAGCAATTTCCAGTAGATCGCGGACGGCCACTGGCTCCCTCTCGCCGTGAAGCTCACTGAATGCACGGTAGTTTTCTTCACTAGGTGACTTGATGTAGCGGTGCATTCGCTTCACGAGTTCAGGAGAACTGGAATGCAGCTCACCGTTGTGGCGAAAGCGATATAAGCCCGTATCGCGTAACGCGAGTCCTTCGCTGGCGAATGCTGCGTTATGGCGGTCGAGGCAATCCTGCAGTAGATCGCTTAAGCCCTTGCCACCCAGCGTGCTGCTTACGTCTTCGAAGAACTCAGCGCACAGATCAGCGTCGAGGCCTATGGTTTCGAAAAGCTGACTATTGCGGTAGCTGGCAAGCGTTGAAATTCCCATCCGGGCGATTACTTTGCGGAGGCCTTTTTCAACGGACGCCCGATACCTGCTCGCACCGTCGGGTCTTAGGTTCACAGCCTGTTCTAGAGCGAGATAAGGACAGACTGCGCTAGTGCCGGCCGCAACCAAGAGCGCAATGTGATGAGTGTCGATGACTTGGCCGGTTTCAATTACGAGCGGGATCCGCCACGCACCAGCTTGCAGCATAGATTTCCAGACCGCAGCTAAGGCCAGTAGCGCTGGCAGAGCACTATGCTGCGCGTCTACACCACGATCGGTGAGTACAATCAAATTCGCGTTCGCACAATTGGTTGATTGCGCCTCTGCCTGGATGCGGCTTAATGCTGCCTCCGCGCCCTCGAGCCCCAAGGCGATCGGGAAAGTGAAATCAATTCGGCGAACCTGTCCGAGCCGCTGCTCCAACTCCGCCAATTGGCCGCCGTCCAGCAGAGGGGAGTTGAGCACCACACTATCGCCGAGAAAAACTTTCAGCGACATCACATGGCTTTCACGCAAAGAATCAATGGGAGGATTGGTGACCTGTGCGAATCGCTGTTTGCAGTAATCCCAGAGCGGGCGCCGCATACTGGAGAGCGAAGCGGGCGGCGTGTCGTCGCCCATGCTCCAGACCGCTTCCTGACCCTGTTCCACTAAAGGTTGGAACAGTAGACGAAACTGATCTTCGCTCCAGCCAAGAGCAGCCATTGCTTTCTTTGGCTCGGGTGTAGGTTGGAGAAATGCCGTAGCAGTCGGGCCCACCTCCATTGCGACAGGGCATGAGACTGGCCGTATTGTGGAAAGTTGCAACGATTCGTGTGGACGGAGAAATTCTCCAGTAACGGAATTTACCAGCAGGATTTCGCCCGGCCCCAGACGCTGTCGCTCCACGACTTGCTTGCCGTGCAGATCGGCAATCCCGACTTCTGAACCAACCACTAGCAAGCCGTCCGACGTCAACGTGTAGCGCAGAGGCCGTAATCCATTGCGATCAAGTTTGGCGCCGACTGTGAAACCGTCTGTGAAAATTAGAGCCGCGGGACCATCCCATGCTTCCTGTTTCCGAGCATGATCCTCGAGAAATTGCTGAAGCGGCACCGACATGTTAGGAGCGTTTTCCCACGCAGGCGGAACCATGCACAGCATTGCTTCAGCCGGGCTGTAGCCTCGACGCAAGAAAACTTCCAGCCCGTTATCGAAGCTGGCAGAGTCGCTCACGCCCTCTTCGAGCAAACGAAGTTCTGACCGAAGGCCGAGACTTTGTAGCAATCCCGGTTGACGGGCACGAAGCCAGCGTCGATTGCCACTGATGGTATTGATTTCACCGTTGTGGGCGACGAATCTAAAAGGTTGCGCCAGCGACCAACTGGGTTGCGTGTTGGTCGAATAGCGCTGATGAAAGATCGCAAAGCGGCTTTCAAATTCCGGATCCGCCAAATCAGGATAGAAAGCAGGAAGTTGATCCGGTGTGAGGAGTCCCTTATAGACAACCGTCCGCGAAGACAGCGAACAGAAGTAGGTTCCGCGTGGAGCGTCGGCCTCCACTTCTTTGCGGAGCCGAAACAGCGTGTCTTCGAACTGCGCACTTTCTTGCGAAGGAGTGAAGAAGCATTGTCGTATCAGCGGAAGCGTTTCGGTGGCGCGAGGGCCGACAATGGACGAATCGGTAGGGACAGTTCGCCAACCCACGCATTGCAGCCCCAGCTTTCTTGCATGCGCTTCGATGAGATCACGCGCCGGCCCCTCTCCGAACCGGGGTAGAAAAATCATTCCGAGTCCAAACTGCGTCGGCAGTTCTGTCCCAGCTCGCCGGGCGCAGTTTCGGATGAACTTCTCGGGAATTGAAGTCAGCAGACCTGCACCGTCACCGCTACGACCATCCGCATCTACACCTCCACGGTGCGCCAGGCGCTTTAATGCCTCCAGAGCGCGCTCCACGATTTCGTGCGAGGCCTTGCCGCCGAGTTTAGTGACGAAACCCACTCCACAGGCGTCGTGGTCCATCGGGATGAGATGGTTTTCCATCTATCATGTCTATCGCTCAAACAGGCAGGAAAGTACAATCGAGAATTTCGATGACCGTGATGGATTTTTCGGAGAAGGCCTGGCGCCATCAAAACGAAACGCCAGGGGTTAATTCTCTTCGCAAGTAACAGTAGCTTCGATTTGAATCAGCGGCGAGACAACAGAAGCGTCGGCTGCGTGCAAGCCGCATTCGGTCTTGCGGAAACCGGCCCAGCGTCCTGCGCGCAAATCTTCCCCGGGCTGGATTGCGCGCGTGCAATGGGTACATCCAATGCTGGGATAATTGCGATCGTGCAGCGGGTTATATGGTATGTCGTGCTTGTGGATGTAACTCCAGACCATTTCGGCAGTCCAGTCTGCAATGGGATTGATCTTGACCAACTGAAACTTCGAATCCCATTCCAGCTTGTGAGCGTGGGCTCGCGTGGCGGTCTGATCTCTGCGGATCGCGGTGATCCAGGCGCGTAACTCCGCCAACTTCTTCTTCAATGGCTCAACTTTTCTCAGGCTGCAGCACTGGTCGGGATTCCGGCCCCACAACTCCGGGCCATGAATGCCTTCCTGCTCTTCGGGAGTTAATGTTGAATAGATCCTCTCTACTTTGATCGCATAGCGCTTCTCGACCCGATCAATCAGGTCGTAAGTTTCGGGAAACAGGAACTCGGTGTCCAGCGTGAAAATTGTGAGCGGAAGGTGGGATCGGGAGGCGATATCAATCAGCACCATTCCCTCGGGACCAAATCCGGATGCCATGGCCACATCCTGCCGGAAGGTGGTGGCCGCCCAGCGGAGTGCTTCCTCCGGCCGCCATGATTCCGCTGATAATTGAACGTGCTCTAAATGGTCTTTCACTCTGGTCGCCCCGAATTTTCCGTATTTCCCTGGCTGTGCGCCAAGGATTCCGACTGTGCAGCAAGCGGAAGAAACTCATCGATCGTGCTGCGAGTGGAAAACTGCTCTTGCAAAGAAGCATGTTCCGCAAGTCGTACCACCTCACCTACAACCAGCAGCGTAGGTGGAGACAATCGAGGGGCGGAACGCAACTCTTCGATGGTCGTCTTGAAAACTCTTTCCTCTGGACGCGTAGCTTGCGAAATAATGGCGCACGGCGTTGAGCCTTTGACGCCCGCTGCAACCAGTTGGCGTGCCGTAGCCGCATAGGCATAGCCCGGCATGTAGACGACGACAGTTGCTGTTGGGGAAATAGAAGCTGGCCAGTCACTGGTGTTGGCAGCGCTCGAATGATGATTCGTAATGAAGATCAACGACGACGAAAGCCGGCGATGAGTCAGAGGAATTTGCGCTGCGGCAGCAGCGCCGAGAGCGGCCGTTACTCCGGGGATAACTTTAACCTCAACGTTTGCATTGCGCAGCGCTTCAATCTCTTCCCCGCCCCGCCCGAATATAAGTGGGTCTCCACCCTTTAAACGCACTACCTGCAAGTCTAAAAGCCCATAATTAACCAGCAGTGTGTTGATCTCAGCCTGAGTGGCGCTTTTCCGTCCGCAACGTTTTCCGACGTTGTGAAGCTGCGCCGTGGGAGGCACAAGTGAAAGAATTTCGGGTCCGACTAGGTCATCGTGTAGCACCACGTCGGCCGCTTTCAAAACCCTGAGCGCTTTTAACGTAAGCAGTTCGGGATCGCCCGGTCCTGCACCCACTAGATAGACTTTACCTGCCATAAGTTTTCTCCCTTGGTTGACTCTCTCTTTCAGCGAAGGCATCGCGGCTGGCCAGTTCGTGCAGCAGTTGGCGACGACTCTCCGGATCGATACCGCTGGCAAATAGTCTTTCTCTGATCTGTCCCAATTCTTCCACCCATCCCGCGTATTCCGGTCCGAACTGCGCCTCGAGTTCACGACGAATCCGTTGCGCCAGCGCGGGACTCTGCCCCTCGGTCGAGATCGCGACCTGAAGTTGTCCTCTACGAACCACCGCGCCGTAGTAGAAATCGCAGTGCTTGGGATCATCCACGGCATTGCACAAAATGTTCCGCTGCTGAGCTTCACGGAAGACAGTTCCGTTCACGGCGCTGGACGAAGTCGCCGCAATCACCAAGACTGTTCCGTCCAAGTCCGCGGCCTCGAAACTCCGGGCTTCCCAGGTAATCACTCCAGCGCTTGCCCATTCCTCCACCGCAGCGTTCGCCTGAGGCGCAATCACTCGGACATTCGCACCGGAATCAAGCAGGCTGCGAATCTTGGACTGCGCCACATTGCCTGCCCCAACCACCAGGCATTTGCGGCCCTCGAGTTTGAGAAATAGAGGAAACAAACTCATCACTAACCCTCCACCGCGTGCGGCACTCTTCCGGGAGAGGGATCGCGCATCGCGGCGGCGATCACTTCCCCTGCCAAGGATTCCCGCAAGTTCTCGTCACTGTGCCGCGCAAAGAACTGGCGCAGGTTTTCTCCCGGCCGACGTTCATCGAGATAACGGCGCAGCAGGCGCTCGATTGCATCCGGCACTTCATTGGCCAGGCAGCGATATCCGATGGGACGAGCAATACCCTGATTGAGGCCGACCGCGCCGCCGACGCAGAAGTAGTAGGCATCCTGCAAACGGCCGTCCACCTTGATCTTCTTACCTTCGATTCCGATATCGGCGATCCAGTGCTGACCACAACTGTTGGGGCATCCGGTAACGTGAAGTTTCAGGTGCTGCTCGAATCCGGGCAGTCTTTCTTCCAGTTCTTCCACCAGCCAGCGCGAAAAACTTTTGGTCTCTGTGATGGCGAGCTTGCAGAATTCGGAACCGCTGCAGGCAATCGCGCCGCGCCAGAATGGAGAACCTCCAACGCGCAGTCCGACGGAATCCAGTTCGATCGCCAGTGCTTCCACATTGCGATGGGGCACGTTAATGATCAGCAGGTTCTGCATGTTGGTTGTCCGGAGCTCGCCACTGGCAAAGCGTTCAGCCAGATCGGCTGCGGCACGCATCTGCTGTGCCGTGATCCGACCGCGCAATACTGCCGCGCCCAGGTAGCAGAACTCAGACTGTTTCTGGGGATGAACTCCAACGTGATCCCGATAAATGTCGTTGGGTGAAGTCTCCGAGACCGCAGGATCCAGGCGGAAACCTATTCGCTGCTCCAGTTCCGCTTGAAAACTCTCCGGAGTCCACCCATGTTTCAGGAATAAAAACTTGAGTCTCGCCCGTTCACGGTTTTCGCGGAGCTTCTCGCTATCACGGAAGATCTCAGCAACGCCTTTAAGGACAGGTATCGCCTGCTTCCAGCCCACGAATGCGTTTAGACGCAAGCCGAGGTGCGGATCGGTGGACAATCCTCCGCCCACACGAAGCGAGAAACCGATTTCCGAGTCTGCGCCACTGGTGCGGCGAATCGCAGTCAGGCCAACATCGTTAATCTCGGGGTAAGCGCACCACACGCTGCATCCGGTAATGCAGATCTTGAACTTCCGCGGTAAGTTGTAGAAATCGCCATTGCCAACGAAGAATTGGTTGGCTTCGAGCGCCAATTGCGAGGTGTCGCAAATCTCGTCGGCATCCACTCCGGCGAGCGGGCAGCCGGTAATGTTGCGAGTGTCGTCACCGCATGAACCCTTGGTGGTCAGCCCGGCGCTCCACAATTGATCCAGCAATTCGGGCAGAGCTTCGATCGTCACCCAATGGAGTTGAATGTTTTGCCTTACGGTAAGATCGGCGGAGCCACGCGCGTAGCGTTCAGTGACTGAGGCGATGGTTCGAAGCTGGTGGGAAGTAAGTAAGCCGCTGGGAATGCGAATGCGGACCATGAAGTACGGCAGCGCCCTGCCCTCACCACCTTGTCCACCGACGACGCCAGCGCCGTCTCCCTGGGTGTAAACACCCCACCAGCGGAAGTACGTCCCGATCCACTCTGGCGGAATCGAAGTGAAACCTTCGCGCGAAAAACGGCGAATTTCGTCGAGGCCTTCCCAGGGATTCTTCTCCCTCTTGTGTCGCTCGACGCGTTGCGCTTTCGTTTCTGTAACTGAATTTGGCATAAAAAAACCCACCGCCAGCGATTCGCGCTGGCGGTGGGTCGATAAGTGCTGAGTTTAAGAAATTCTTAGGTCAGCAGCCTCCCTGCGCCAGTGGACACACGCATACAACAACAAGTACAGAACTGGCAGCAAGCGTAGGAAGCCGACATCATCGTTTTCATAGTAGAGATTAGACGGGGAGCTGTCAAGATTGCTGGTGTGAACTTTGCATCGAAACTTTGAATCTTGTCCATCGAAAAAACGCGGGCGTAGGTCCGTAACCAGAACCTCCCGAATGAAATTTGAGCTGTTGTTCGAATGACGATCTTTGAAAAGTAATCGGCGCCCGAATACAGGCTCCAGTTCGGATGCCGAGCACCAACTGGCGCCGCGGCGACGGGGAGAGCTATGGGAGTCGTCAAAATCTGGACCCCCTCCGTGATTTGGGATCGGGGTCAACAGTTTTTCATGAGTAGTCCCTCAAGCTGTTGTTTTACCTGAGGGTAGCCGGTCTGCTTTTTCGCTTTGTCCATTGGCGTGACAACCGTCAGGCGCATGTCGCTTCAGAGCGTCTACCTGACGAATGGCACGAACTCTCGGGCGCGCGAGTGAGCGGGCGAGTCTCCGATCCCTTGCCCGTTGTTGGGTGCTAGAGTGTGCCTAATCCTCGGTTGATCTCGTTTTGTACTTGGCGCGTGACCGCCATGTCATAGCGATAGGCGTGCGGACATCGCTGCGTCCATTCTCTTGAACGGCGGAAAGATTCCCCATATCGTGCGTGCGCTTCGCGTAGTGCCTCACGGCAAGCAGACTGGAATGAAACCTGTCAGTCTGCTCGGGGAGATAATCGTAAACCCGAATGAAGACGATTTCTTTAAACATGTTATTGAGCAGCGAAAAGCCAACAAGGGTAACAAGCTTCTATACAAGGCTCTGAAAATAGTTGCCAATTCCACGGCTTACGGCTGTTTCGTAGAACTGAACGAGCAACTTGTTACCGAACCTTCTCGCAAAAGGCGCAAACAACCCGACTGGACTTCCCCCACGCTGGAGGTGTTCTCCGGTGAACACTACCACTCGCAACCCGCACCAAAGGAAATCGAGGTACCCGGTAGATGATATTTTCCACCCTTGGCCGCCCTCATCACATCCGGAGGTCGCTTACTTTTAGCGCTTGCTCAGAGATGCGTAGAGGACGCGGGCGGCCTTTTTCTCTTTTGTGACACGGACAGCCTATGTGTAGTTGCATCCAAGGCGGGCGTGCCATCTCGTGGTGGTTCCCCGAACCTAGTTTCCGATTTTGCACGCGATGCCGACACGTGCCACTTAGAGCCTATGCCAACCCTATCTTGGGAGACCGTCAAGAAAATCTCGGAACGTTTTGCATCACTGAATCCATACAGTTTCGGTGGGACAATTCTCGAAATTAAGGAAATCAATTATGAGGGCGAGGATAAAAGCAAACCCTTTCGCGAATTATTTGGAGACGCCGTAAGCGCCAAACGCTATTGCCTCTTTATAGGTAAGCACGCCAAGGAAATCATAGACGGCAAGGCGCACGGCATAGGTTATTTGATGGCCCCACGTGGTCTACGCCGCAATGAGGCCGAAAACGGCTGGACCAACGAATTTTGGAGCGCTGTTCTTAAGGGAGAGGGCATTTCCTGCAAAAATGGTGCACCGGAATGGTTAGACCGACCCGCGATGATGAAAATTCCCGTTAGCTCGCCTGCCGTACTGGGACGCCTAAAGAAATCCCGACAGCATGCGCTCAATGAGATGGTGGCGCAGGGAGAGCCTGCGCGCGATCTGCCTGCCAGCGGCAGTCAGTCGAACGCGGCCTCTCTGCACTCGGACGAAGCCGTCCCTTTTCAACCGCCGCAAAGCCATGGCGACGGCAGGCGGGGAGACCGAAAGCCAGTGGGCCAGGGTTGCCGAGATAACCGGTTTGCCCGCAAGGGGTTGCCGTAAAGACTTCGGTATTTTCCAGATGGACAGGGAAGGGCCCGCGGACGAGGGAGTAGGTTTTCACAACATGCTAGTCTTTTTCTTCTTCGCTTTTGTGGAGCTGTTGGGCAAGATAATTCTCCATACCCATTTGGCCGATGGCATGTAGCTGGCCTTCCAGATAATCGACATGATCTTCCTCGTCGCCTAGGATCTCTTCGAAGAGCGCACGGGATGCGTTGTTTCCGACCTCGGTGGCGACCCTGATCGCGTCATTCAGTTGCTTCACGGCGTGCATCTCTAGCGCCAGGTCGCTCTCGAATTGCGCCTTGACGTTGGTCCCCACCTTGATGGGCCCGATGTCGGTCATGTTTGGGGATCCGTCGAGGAACAGGATTCGGTCCATCAGCTTTTCCGCATGAACCATTTCTTCGATGGATTCCTTGCGGTAGTAAGCTCCGAGCCGGAAGTAGCCCCAGTTCTCGCACATCTTCGCATGGAGGAAGTACTGGTTAATGGCAGTGAGCTCCGCCTTAAGCGACTCGCTCAAATCCCTGAGAACTTTTTCGTTTCCGCGCATCCGAGAATTCTAGCCGCGGGAGTTTGGCCTTTCAACAGTGGTCCGTAGCATCGCGAATTCCAACACCTAATGCAAGTTTCGGGGGTGCCCACTCTCCCGCGCCCCCTCCCCACTCGCTCCCCGCTCCATAAGACGCGCGTCGCCCCTCACTCGTTAACGCGGAAGTTTGCGAGTGGACCCGTTTTTCCCGGCTCTCCAGCTTACCCCGGCGGCGCGTTGACGGGTAGGATGTGGCGACGGGAAAAACGGCTCCACTTCCACATTGGGCTCCCAGAGCGCCCGTCGCGCGCTAGTTGGAGAGAGCGGGCTCGGCTTGAGCGCTGGGCAGTGAGGCCAGCGAGAGAGGCATGGCGGGAAAAAGCTGAAGGAGCCGAGGAGGATCCTGGATCCGGCAGGGTAGGGCGACCGCACCGTAATGGGCGAGCACGTCGCGATAGAAGGATTGAGCGTGGCGTCGTAGATGTCGGGAACCAGCACACCTTCGCGCAAATTATCCAGCACCAGAATGCGCGGAGCCCCGCCTAATCGACGAAAGGCCTTCTCATGGAGCTCGGCCCAGATGCGAGTACTAGATCGGAACACCAGCAACCGTACTGCCTTGCGGCTATAGCCCAGTGTAAGCACGAACAAACGGGTGCGTCGGTACTGACCGCCGCGCCGAGAGCCGGTCAAGACTTCCACACTTCTGGAATACCAAACCAGAATCCGGCAATACGCATTCGATACTAAGACTGCGACCGGCCGACAAGAGCAGCACAGTAAAGAGCGCAAGGATGGCAACGCAGAACGGCGTGGACAGTCCGCCGCACACTCGGACTCTCCTATCACCGAGGCTCCCTCGTCTGACCCATCAATCACCGGAGAAATTCAGCGTCGCAGCTCCCATCAAAAATCGCCAACTGTCACCCCTGCGCAAGAAGTGAAAGTTGCGCCCGAAGCGGTGCCCGAGCCAAGACGCAGCTGGAAATGGATTCTGGGGGGTACGATGCTGATAGTCGGAGCAATGTTTCTCGCCGGTCGCTTCGAGTCCCGTTGAGGAAGGCGGCACAAAATAGTTCATGCAGCGCAAAGTGTCTATACAGAATATCGATACCCGCGACTGCCCACTTTGGACTACAGATTTTCATTCTGCGCTGTCGATCAATTCCTGACATGTGATGCAAAAGCGAACCCATGGAATTGCTTCGAGGCGATTGCTATTGATCTCCTGCCCACAGTTGAGGCAATCGCCAAATGTGCCCTCGCTGATCCGTTTCAATGCCGCGTCCACTGAGGCCAGCAGGGCTCGGTCGCGGGATTTCTGTGCTAGGTCTATTTCTCGCGACAGAGATGTATTGGCACGATCACCCTCGTCCTTGCCGTAGTCGGTTTGGGCAATGCGCAAATTCTGCTGAGTTTGAGCTACGCTCGACTGTAGCTCGCGATGGCGAGCCTGTAGTGACTTCCTGAATCGGGCGATTGATTTTTGATCCATGCTTCGACGCCAAAAGCCGGACTGTGGATTATGAATCCGCTTTATCGATCTTGTCCATGATCCGGGCGGCAATTCTGATGGCGCTTGAAATGAGCGATTCGGTGTGTGGGGATGCGCGGTAGCCCAAAAGTTCGTTTTCGGTTCTGAGATGCCGAGAATTCGAGGACACAGTCGGAACCAATCTCATAAATACCCAATTCCCAAAGTGGTCACAATTGCACAGATTAGTGTGCAAGAGGAAAGTAACCTACCTTTGTCCAAAATGTTGTTCGCAGTGGAGCTGTCATGGACACGAATCAAAGACAAATCGCGCTATCCGTGCTCGAAGCCCTCAGAGAAGACCTAACATACGCGCACCTCAACAATGGCAGTCGCGTCGTTGACGTTGCCGACCTTCGCCAATACATCTATGAACAGATGGGCCGAATAAGGACAAATGCCCTCGTGTTGGATGGACTGTATGGCAACGACAATGGCCACGGGCAAGGTAGCAGCAAGAGCAATGGTCACAACGGTAAAGCGCAATCGTAGGACAAAATCTGGCTAGTCGCTGACATATCGCGAACCTAGGGGCGCGATAAAGGCGCTTGCGGCCCGGCTCATGAATGCAGCTCCGGCTCCAGCTCCACTCCAGCTCGTCACCCAGTTTCGCTTCTTGATCAGCTCCAGTTTCACTCCAACTCCAGCTCCACCCCAGCTCAACCCCAGCTACGCTCCAGCTCCCAGCTTCCAGCAGCAGCAGCAACAGCAACAACAACAGCATGTACACAGCGCGATTTCAACATGTACACAGCACAATTCAAGTGTGTACACATCAGCAGCGCATACACACTATCCCGGCGGCGCGTTGACTTGCCCTACCTACCCACCTAACATGTCATCCAAATGATCGGACAAATCATCTCGCATTACCGTCTCGCTGAAAAGCTCGGCGGCGGCGGAATGGGAGTGGTTTATAAGGCTGAGGACATTAAGTTAGGCCGCTTTGTAGCTTTGAAGTTCCTGCCCGAGGATGTAGGCAAAGATCCGCAAGCGCTAAGCAGATTCCAGCGCGAGGCGAAAGCTGCATCGGCTCTGAATCATCCCAATATCTGCACCATCCACGAGATCGATGAACAGAACGGTCAGGCGTTCATCGTCATGGAATTCCTGGAGGGGATGACGCTCAAGCACCTGATTGCAGGCCGGCCAATGGAGACGGATCAAGTGCTTGAGTTAAGCGCGCAGATTGCAGATGGGTTGGACGCGGCACACGCAAAGGGGATCGTACACCGTGACATCAAGCCGGCCAATATCTTCGTGAGCCAACGCGGTCACGCCAAGATCCTGGACTTCGGACTGGCCAAAGTTACTTCTCCCAAGATAGTTGCGGTTGCGGGAACATCGGCAACACCAACGATGGGCGAGGAACATCTCACAAGCCCGGGTGTGGCGTTGGGTACCGTAGCCTATATGTCGCCGGAGCAGGCGTTGGGCAAGGAATTGGATGCCCGCACAGATTTGTTTTCGTTTGGGGCTGTGCTTTATGAAATGGTTACGGGCACACTTCCATTTCGGGGTGACACCTCAGCTGCCCTGTTCGATTCCATCCTGCACAAAGCGCCGAGCGCTCCGGTGCGCTTAAACCCAGAATTACCGGCTGAGCTGGAAAGAATCATCAACAAGTCACTGGAGAAGGACCGCAAGCTGCGTTACCAGACCGCTTCCGACCTGCGGGCGGACCTGGAGCGGTTGAAGCGGGATAGTGATTCCAGCCGAACAGCGGTAGTTGCCGCTGAAGAACCAGTCGGGCTACCGAGCAGCGGCGCCTTTGCGAGCCCTTTCCAAACTCCGAGCAAGGGAACGGCAGTGGCCGTGCAGACGCCGGCTTCAGGAACGAGCGTTGCGGCGCGGAGTCGGTTTACGCGGAGATGGTGGGTGGGCTCGCTTGCGGCGGTGATTGTGGTGTTGGGTGTGGCTGCGGGGACGTTCTTTTATCTGCACAGAGAGCGCCAGTTGACGGAAAAAGATTCCATCCTGCTCTCCGATTTCGTGAACACGACAGGGGATCCGGTTTTTGATGGCACGCTGAAACAAGCCTTGGCGGTGCAACTGGAGCAGTCGCCATTCTTGAATATCTTTCCGGGGGAGCGTGTCCGCGACACCTTGCGCTATATGGGACGCTCTGCCGATGAGCGGCTCACGCCCGATGTGGCGCGCCAAATCTGCCAGCGAGAAAGCATTAAAGCCGTGATGAACGGCTCCATTTCCAGTATAGGAAGCCAATACGTGGTGGGCGTGGATGCAATCAATTGTCAGACCGGAGACACTCTGGCACGCGAGCAAGTCGAGGTAGAGAAGAAGGAGCAGGTGCTGGGCGCAGTGGGCAAAGCGGCTTCACGCTTGCGCGGCAAGTTGGGTGAGTCGCTGGCTTCGATAAAGAAATTCGACGCGCCCGTGGAGGAAGCCACCACTTCATCACTGGAAGCGCTGAAGGCATTCAGTCTGGGTGAGGCCGAGCGGTCAAAGGGATCGGAGTTGACTGCCATCCCGTTCTATAAACACGCCGTCGAACTGGACCCGAATTTCGGGGTCGCCTACGCGCGACTGGGCCAGTCCTATGCCAACAGCGGACAGAGTGAGCTGGCCGCCGAAAACACCAAGCTGGCATTTGAGCGGCGAGAGCGGGCCAGTGAACTGGAGAAGCTCTACATTTCCACGCACTACTACGACAACGTCACCGGAGAACTGGACAAATCGATCGAGGCCTATCAGCTCTGGAAGCGGACTTATCCGCGAGACTCCATTCCAACCAATAATCTTGGCGTGGCTTACAGCAGCATGGGCAAGTTTGACCAAGGGTTAGAGGAAGCGCAGGAAACCATGCGCCTAGATCCCAATAGCGCTTTCAGTTATGGGGTTTTGGGAGGGGCGTACCTCGGCCTCAACCGGCTCGCCGAGGCTAGGGCAGTCCGTCAGAAGGAGATAGCACGTAACTTGGGTTCGACGAATAGCCACCGGGACCTGTACATGCTGGATTTTCTAGAAGGCGACACGGCCGGCATGCAGCGCGAGGCGGAGTGGGCAAAAGGAAAGCCCGATGAATTCTTCATGCTCGAAACTGTTGCTGAAGCGGCCGCCTTTTCCGGCCAGCTGCGGAAATCGAGAGAGGCCTACCACCAGGCAATCGAATCGGCGCAACGGGGAAAGTTCGAAGAGGGTGCGGCCGGCATTGCGGCCCGGCAAGGGATGACGGAAGCTATGTTCAGCAACTCACTGAAGGCGCGTGAAGCCGCGCAGGCGGCAGTTGCCATGAATCGAAGCCGGTTCACGTTGATCTTCGCCGGGATGGCACAGTCGATGGCGGGCGACGTGCGCCAGGCGACTGGTACGGCAGATGAGTTGAGCAAGCGCTTTCCTACCGATGCATTCGTCAATAGTGTTTGGGTACCCTCCATTCGTGGCGAGATCGAGATCAACCGAGGCAATCCTGGCAAAGCGATTGAATTGCTGCAGGCGGCATCGCCTTATGAGTTTGGTTTCTTCCCACGAATGCTGCCGACATACGTTCGCGGCCAGGCTTACCTTCGGGCAAGACAAGGGAAAGAAGCTGCAGCCGAGTTTCAGAAACTCCTGGACCATCGTGGGTCCTGCCAGACTTCACCGCAGTGTGCCCTGGCTCATCTCCAGTTGGCGCGGGCGCGCGCTTTGTCGGGCGATGCGACTGGTGCCCGCAGCGCCTATCAGGACTTCTTCGCCATTTGGAAAGATGCCGACCCCGACATTTCGATCCTCAAAGAAGCCAAGGCCGAGTATGCGAAGTTGAATTGACGACATCGGCGGCTGCGCAAGCCTAGGAGGGGCGATAGCCGAATAACTTTCGGCACTCCGGTCTTAGAAAACCGCCGAACACGGGAGCGTCAAGGCCGCCTTTTTCAAGGACGTATTTGCACGAAATCAGACAGGCGCGCCATTTGAATTCCTCGGTCCCATGTTTCTTGCCGTAGGCGGTTATGTCTTCCTGGGAAACCCCAAACACCACAGCTCCGACCTTCGACCAGACGCAGGCGCCGGCGCACATCGCACACGGTTCGTGGGTGGAATACAAAACGAAATCCGGCAGATACCGGCCGTAGCCAGAGGAAACATATTTCAATGTTTCAAGCTCTACATGCTTGATGGATGAACCTGAAGTTTTTACCCGGTTGCCGGCAGAGGCGATCACCACTTCTTGCTTTCCTATAAGACGCGTGATCACGGCGCCGATGGGATAGTCACCACGGTCGCGGGCGCGTTTTGCCTCCGCGATTGCGAGCTGCATGAATTTTTTCTTCGGTTTGTAAGTTGGAGGAATCATTCAAGAATCCAGCGCATCTTTTTCCTCAGCATACTAGAACTGCAGAAAGCGAATAAGCCCGCCAGCCAGACAGCCTCCCAATAGTGGGCCAACTATTGGGACAGCTGCGTACCCCCAATCCGAATCACCCTTGTTGGTAATGGGCAGAACGGCGTGAGCGATACGTGGACCCAGGTCTCGCGCAGGATTGATGGCGTAGCCGGTAGGTCCTCCCAACGAAAGGCCGATGCCCCACACCAGGCAAGAAACCAGATACGGTCCTAATGGCCCGATGGGTATCAGCGCCGCCACCGCCTTAGAAGAAAATGCTCCGACCACGAACACAAGCACGAACGTGGCGATAATCTCGCTTGTCACATTGTTGGGAGTGCTTCGGATTGCGGGAGACGTACAAAAGCAGGCTCGCTTGATGTCGGGGTCAGGAGTTTCCCGCCAGTGAGGCAAGAAATGCACCCACACCAATGCCGCACCCGCGAAAGCGCCTGCCAGTTGCGCCGCAGCGTATGGAATAACTTTCGCAAAGCTGCGCGATTGAATGGCGAAGGCCACGGTGATGGCTGGATTGAGGTGAGCGTCAGGACTACCGCATGCTACAGCAGTGAAAATTCCCGCCATTACCGCAAATGCCCATCCGGTTGTAATGACAAGCCAGCCGCCGCCCTCTGCCTTAGAGCGCTTCAAAAGTACGCCGGCAACCACGCCGTCCCCCAGCAGAATCAGGACGAACGTTCCCATGAATTCGCCGAAGATTGGAGATTGCATGTAGGCGGCGTCTCCTATGTGCTTATGCAGCCCGGCCTTTTGCCTTCTGCGAAGTCAGCCGCAGGAATATTTCTTGCCAGCAGCCGGTTAGAACATCCCAGTCGAACTTTTTGCTGTGCTCGCGGCCCGCTACTCCGAACTCTTGGCGCAACTTGGGAGAGTACAGCAACGCTTCCAGGCGGTGAAACAATTCCTGATCGCTAGTTACCAGATATCCAGTCTTGCCATCGACAACTGTTTCCGCTTCATAATTTTTGCGGGCGATGACCGGCAGAGTACAGGCAGCAGCTTCGAGTATAACTTTATGAGATCCCTCCCACACTGAAGTAAATAGTGATATATCTGCCTGCTGATATTCATGTCTTAGTTGCGCTGCTGCGAGTAGTCCCGCGAACCGGACATTGCGAATGTTTTGATCTCGCATTCGGTCGTTCAACTGACTCGCCATGGGTCCGTCGCCGGCAATTACGAAGTCAGCGTCGGGAAAGCGCAGTGCGGCGTCCAACAACAGCTGTGGCTGCTTGAACGGGCGGAGCGATCCTACAAATAAGACGCGCAGTCTGCTATTGGGTGTGCGATGGCGCACGGGTTCGAAGAATTTCGTGTCCACTCCAGTGGGCACAATTTCGCTTTTCAGACCGTATTCCGATTGGAGGCTTTGCTGCACTGCGCGCGAATTACTGAACAGATGATCGCAGCGTAGAACTGTTTGCTCCCAAAGGCGAATGGCTTCCGACGCGATAGTCGGCTCGTTGCGAAGGTCGCATCGCGATTCGACCGTCCCCACCGTGATGCGATGATCTCTCCAGTTCTGTCGCAGACGTAGATACCACTTACTGGCAGGAGAAGATTTCAGGTAGAACAAAATTTCATGCTTTCCAAGAATAAATTCGCGGAAGATGGTGGCCGTCTGCCGTTTGCGGGGCAACTTGATCAGCCTGGTATTGGGTCGGCCGGCAATGTCTAGATCTGGTTCATCCACACAAAACGTACTCACATTAAAAAGCTCGGGATCCAAGCGGCGAATGATTTCGCGCGCATTTGTGATTTGCGCGTTAAGAAGTCCCTTATCGGCGAAACTATCCACCAGAATACGAACCCTTTTCATACATACCTTAGGCTCTCGCGACTCGCACTCACGGGAAATGCAGCCATGTTAATTGGGAATCCTGACAAATGAATTGGCCCATTCTAGCTGAAGGTCACGCATTTGCGCAGTCAGGCGGTGACTAGGATTGCGGGACAGCAAGGAATCTGCGAGATGCTGGCGAGCTCGCTGAAGCAATCGATGTCGAACTGGCTTTGCTTCATTTGGACGTAGCGGATGGAGCTCACGCGGGTCGAGGCTAAGATCAAACAACTGTTCCGAGGACGAGTCGAAGTCCACTGCGAGTTTGTAACGATCTTCGCGTACGCCCAGAATCCGCGCCCCTAAACGATTACTGGCGAGAAACGGATTACTGCACCCACTCACGCATTCAATAATCGCCTCACCTTCCCAATCCTTACTATCTTGCAGCGTCGACCAATGGCTGCGACCTCGAAAATCCGGAGGAGTCGTGGCGCCTATGCCTTCCAGAAGTGTGGGCGCGAGGTGAATCAGACTGAAAGTGCTTTTGGCTGGTTCACTATTTTTTATTCCAGGAACGCGAATCAACAGGGGCACGCGAACTAATTCTTCGGTCACCTTCGAGGGAGAATGATATCGCCCGCCATGATCCAGAAATTCCTCTCCGTGATCGGCAGTCACGGCCATGATCGTGTTCTCCCACAGATTGAAGTGGCGCAAAGTGTCCACCAGACGGGCGATTTGCGCATCCACCCAGCGAATTCCCGCGTCGTAAAGCGCAATTACTTCGTCGCGATGACGTTCAAGCCGCCAGGCAGTGAGATCGCTGCGATTCCAGAAGGAGTTCACATAGCGAGCGCGCGAAGCATCGAAAGTCTGCTCTAATGACTTCTCCGATGGATAGTAGGGTGAGTGAGGATCCATGAAGTGAAGCCCACAAAAAAAATGGTCCACCTGTAATTCCTGCGAGCCAGGCAGCGGCATGATCCACGATCACATCGGCGGCGGGAAAACGGCGGAGCGTGTCGAGAGATACGCCCGGATGAGCCCTCACACGCTGGCAATATTGGAAGTAAAGTTCGTCATATACCAAACTCGCGGGCCCCAGTTTATGGCATATCAATGGCGCAATCCCACTGGCGGCCATGCTGGGCATCACTGGCATCCTGGTCCACAGTTTTATTGATTTCAATCTGCAAATCCCAGCCAACGCTGCGCTTTTCTACGTGCTCTGCGTTGTGGCCGCGATTGAACAGCGTTTCGGCCGGTCCATTCGCAAGCATGTTCGAAGACCGACCGAGGCGCCAGAAGTCTCAGCGCAGAGAAATTGACGGCTGTGCCGGACAGGCGTGAAGCTCAAACGCGTGAAAAGGTTCAACCGTTCTCACTTTGGTTTTTACGCCGTCCAAAGTTGCAGGAACCGCCCGGTGCGATTTTGTCTGATCTGCAAACACGATGATCGCCGCTTCGCCCGGCGTATCGCCCGCTGCTACTCCAACGCCGATAATCGCTGGATCAGTCATGAGAGCAGCCACGTGAGTCCTCTTGGCATTTGCAGCCCGCTCAATCTCCACGTCTGCAAGTCTGGCAACAGTCCTGACCATGCTCGTGCTCGCATTTACCCCACTGGCCCCGCTGAGCGTGCCGGTACATCCTGAGACTGGATGCTTTGCTCCTCCGACAAACGTAGGGAATACCATAGGATGCTGAGGATCTGGCAAGGCTGCCAGAACTGCTTGAATCGGGTTGGCGATCGTAGAAGTATTGTCACCGGCAAACAGAAGGGCGGCCGGCTCAGCGGTCAGCGCATTCACGATCAATGATCCTGAATCGCCGGCAGCGCTGAAGGTCGTGCTTGCGATTTCCACCTGATTGTCGTATGTCACCACGAAGGTCGTTTTCGATCCGCAAGTGTTTTCATATCGCACCTGGACAGTCATGTTGGTCGCTTCAATCAGGTCACACGTCAGGCCGGTAGTACGACCGCTCTTGGCAACTTGCATCCCAATCGCAGGCGCGACAATTGTGCTCGACGGAGGAGCCGGCTGTGCTAAGCCTCCAGTGACGGCCCCCAATTGCAAAATCGCTCCTGTAGTATCTACTTCCCCGGAAATCACCTGGGCAAGGGCCGCATCCGCCGGAGCAATATTGCTGGGATTATTTTTCAGCTTAACCTTCTGAGTGAAGTTCGCGACAGGTGTTGCCGGTGTGCAACTATTGTCCACCAACCCTGGTTGAGTGATAGGTTCTCCGGCAATCGCCTGATCGCTTCGCGCCAGCACGTGATTGTTGCTGAGAATAAAATCAGTGCCGCCACGGGTTACCAAAGCTCCGAGTGTCCCCGAACAACAGAAACTTGCCGAGCTATCCTTCGCATTACCGCCAGAAGTGCCTAATTTTATGGGGGCGGTTTGTGGAGCTTGATTCACGCCAGGTCCGCCCGCCTCAATCACGACCCTCGCACCTGATGCTTGTGTTGGGTCAGCCTGTGAAGTTGCGGTGACTTGAAAATTTGGTGGATTGGGAATCGCATTGGGAGAGCTGTATAAGCCGGATGCAGTGATCGTCCCAAACGTCGTATTTGGGTCGCCCGGCGGCAATCCATTAACTGTCCAATCGACTCCCGTATTCGCGGTGCCAGTCACTACCGCATCAAACTGCTGCTGTGTTCCTCCGACATTTAGCAACACGGAGATGGGCGAGACGCTCACTCCGATGGTGATAGTCACACTCGCCGAAGCGCTCTTCGTGGCGTCAGCCTGCGAGATCGCTGTGACCGTAGCCGCGGGGGGATTCGGAACCGTACTTGGAGCGGTAAAAATTCCAGAAGCACTGATCGTACCGAAGGTTGCATTCCCGCCCGTGACCCCATTCACCTGCCATGTAACAACAGTGTTTGTGGTGCCCGTGATGGTTGCGAAGAAAAACTGTGTGCTGCCCGCCGTGACACTGGCGTGTGTCGGCGAAATTACGATACCAACCGAGACTCGTTGCGGGGGGATGGAACCGGAGCCGCCACCGCAACCGGGGAATGAGAACAACGATGAGACCACGATGGCAGCCAGAATCGGCAGGCGGCTACGCATATCTCCTTCCATCTTCTCACGAAAACTCCCGTTGTCCCGTGGAAAAGCCGCTGTAATTAAGAGGGAAAGAGAAGGTGATTGCACGACATTCTAAAACAGAATTGAGCTCGACTCGGCACCGCGCGTAGCCCAGCAGGTTGGATCTACGGGTCTACGGGACTCGCTGGCTCATCTCCCTGTAACAGCACCCATAGCATGAGTCCGCCAACGGCTCCGGCGCCTGCGCCAATGGCGTAAGGAGAATCCAACAGAGGACCGCTGGCGGCGGGAACTGCCCCGCCCGCTCTCCTCGTCTTTTTCTGCTTCTGGAAATCATTCCGATCATCCCGCGTCGTCTGCTCGCCCTGCGCCAGCGTGGTGGTCTCAGTTCCGTTGCTGACACTCACATCGCCCTTGCGGGCGGCGATATGGACGGTGCCATCCACATCACTCACATCAAAATCCGTCGC
>WNGJ01000017.1_pt1 | contig 104256 bp, 112 predicted proteins | sample 5400611 | NCBI WGS metagenome assembly WNGJ01 (sample SAMN13153375, study PRJNA577476) | soil metagenome | isolation source: 40 cm soil or saprolite under Garry oak tree replicate 1 | place: USA:California | collected 2016-06-15 | reverse complement strand
CAGCCTTGCCTTTGGCAGCGTCGCTGTACGAGGAGTAGAGCATCACCCAGCTGAACCCGGCGATTGGGTAGCAGGCGTCGCACGCGGCGTTCGTGATCGAGTAGTTGGTCGGGCTGACGTTGGAGTTCGTCCCCGCGGCGGCCGTCGCACCGTCGACGCTCGCCTGCACGAACTTGCCGTTGGCGTTTTTGAGCGCGGCCTGCTTCATGCCGGTCTGCACGACGTACGCCAGCTCGACGTAGCCGACCGCACCGTCGGTCGAGGTTATCGCCTGCGCCACGGCCTGGTTGCCACTTGCGCCGACACCGGTCGGCCATTTCACCGACTTCGCGGTGCCGACGGTCGACTTCCAGTCGGCCGAAATCTTGCTCATGTAGTCGGTGAAGTGGAATGTCGTGCCGCTCCCATCCGAGCGGTGGACGACCGTGATCGCTTTATTGGGCAGCGTCGAGCCCGAGTTGATGGCGGCGATCTTCGGGTCGTTCCAGATCTTGATCTTGCCGAGGAAGATCCCGGCCAAGGTGTCAGGGTCGAGGTTCAGCATGTCGACGCCCTTGACATTGAACGCGATCGATACGACCCCAAGGGTGGTGGGAATCTGCGTCAGCGCGGTTTCGCCACCCGCTGACGCGATGTCTGTAGTTCCCATCGGTACGTCGCTCGCGCCGAAGTCGACGGTCTTCTTGATGAACTGCTGGATTCCAGCGCCCGAACCGACGGCCTGGTAGTTCACCTTCACTTGCGGATACCTGATCGAGTAGTCGAGAAACGCCTTGTCGTAGAACGGACCTGGGAACGTTGCGCCCGCGCCGGTCAGCGATCCCTGGCCGACGTCGGTTGAAGTTGGCGTGCCGGTCCCGCCGCACGCGACCGCAACCATGGCTGCCACTCCGGCCATAAGCGCAAACCGCCCGACGAATGAAAGACGAAGCATCTAACCCCTCCTGTTTGGCTCCGATCTGATTGCGTCAATCACGCTAGGCGAGCCCGTTTAAGGCGGGGTTAATGCCTCTTTAAGTCGCAGGGTTCCGAAATTGGCTGCATATACTCCGGCCGTGATCTGGGATCGACGGCACGGGGACGACCAGCGGCAAAGTGACACTACGCAAGACGGATTCGTCGACATGCTCGAGCACGCGCCGATCGTCGCGCTGCTCCTGGATGCCGACCGACGCGTTGTCCGCGCGAACGCCGCCGCGCGCGAATTCTTCGCGATCGACCCTGTCCGGTTACCCGCCAGCCTGGTCGAGGTCACCCTCGAGTCGCGGCTGTTCGAGATCGTCAACGCCGGCGAGGCGGAGGCCACGGCCAACCTGGTGCACCACCGCCGCACGGCCCAGGCTCACCTGATTCCCGGTCCAGGCCCCGGCCAGAAGATCCTCTTTCTGTCCGACGTCACGGAGCTGCGCCGCCTGGCGACGGTGCGCCAGGAGTTCGTCGCCAACCTCGTCCATGAGCTGAAAACGCCAATCACGTCGCTGCGCCTGACCGCGGAAAGCCTCCTCGGCGACCCGCTGCCCAAAGACAGGCGCCGTTTCGCCGAGCGGGCGGTCAAGGAGGCGGACATGATCAGCAAGATCATCGACAACCTCCGCCAGCTCGGCGACATCGAGGAAGGAGCCCTCGCGGTCGACGTGTCGCGGTTCGAGCTCGACGAGCTGGTCAACGACAGCATCACGCGCCTGGCGGTCGAGCGGCCCATGAACATCGCCATCCAGCAGGGCCTGGCCCTCGAGACCGACCGCGCCAAGCTCGTCCAGGCGCTGGCGAACCTGCTCGACAACGCCGCGAAGTTCTCCCCACCCGCCACCGCCATCGACGTCGCAGCGACCATCACCGACGACGAGCTGGTCATCAGCGTCCGCGATCGGGGCCCCGGGATCTCGCCGGAGCACTGGAGCCGCGTGTTCGAGCGCTTCTACAAGGTTGATCGCGCGCGCCCGCGCGAGGCTGGAGGTTTCGGCCTCGGGCTGGCGATCACCAAGCATCTCGTCCAGGTTCTTGGCGGACGAATCTGGACCGAAGCCGCGCGAGAGGGCGGGCAGGTCTTCTATATCGCACTCCCGAGGGAAGTCTTAACCGCCGCATAAATTGCCGTTAACCCGGCGCCGCCTATCCTGATCCCGGGGGATGGCAGACGTACGCCCGTACATCGAGCCACCGGTGACTTCAGGGAGGCCTGGCTTGCGAGCCTTGCGCGGAGCAGGGGAAGCCAAGGTGAAAGTCGACCACCTGTCGTTCTTCTATGACAGGTTCCAGGCCCTTCACGAAGTCACGTTCGATATCCCCGAGAGGCGGATCACCGCGATCATCGGGCCGTCCGGATGTGGCAAGAGCACCCTGCTGCGGGTCTTCAACCGGATGTACGACCTGGTGCCCAAGGCTCACGCAAGCGGGGCCGTCCTCCTCGACAACGAGAACGTCGTGACCAGCCGGAGGCTGCTCGAGCTCCGGCAGAAGGTCGGCATGGTCTTTCAGAGGCCGAGCCCGTTCCCGATGTCGGTTCGCGACAACGTCGCGTTCGCGCCGAGGCTTTTGGGCTGGCCACAATCCCGCGTCAGGTCCGCCGTCGAAGAGAGCCTCGAACGCGCCGCCCTGCTCGATGAGGTGAAGGACCGCCTGGATCAGCCGGCGACGTCGCTGTCCGGTGGGCAACAGCAGCGCCTGGCGATCGCGCGCTGCATCGCCGTCCGCCCCCAGGTCATCCTCATGGACGAGCCCTGTTCCGCCCTCGACCCGGTCGCGACACTGAAGATCGAAGACCTCATGTCGACCCTCACGCGCGATTTCACGATCGTGATCGTCACGCACAACATGCAGCAGGCCGCCCGCGTCTCCGACTTCACCGCCTTCATGCTCATGAACCCGGAGGGGCGGTACGGCGAGCTCATCGAGTTCGCGCCGACCGCCAATCTCTTCAACCAGCCTCAGGACGACCGCACAGAGGCGTACATCACGGGCCGCTTCGGATAGAAGGCTGAGCTAGTGCCACGCCTCACGTTTGAAAGAGAGCTCGCGAGCCTTCGCGAGTCGTTGGTCCGGATGGGCACGCTGGTCGAATCGCAGATCGAGGCGGCTCTCGACGCACTGCGCCGGCGCGACGGTGCCGCCGCGGAAAAGGTGCGCACGCAGGATCAGTACCTGAACGAGCTGTTCCGGCAGATGCGCGAGCAGGTGTTCATGGTCATCTCGACCCAGCAGCCGGTTGCGCGCGATCTCCGGTACCTGATGGGCCTGCAGTGGATCGCTACCGAGCTGGAACGGATGGGCGACTACGCGGTGCGCATCGCTCGCATGACGGGCACTCTGGTTGCGCTGCCCGACCAGCCCCTGCGAGTCGAATTCGGGTTGATGGGCGAGCTCGCGATCGGACAGGTCCACGACATCCTCGAGGCGCTCATCGACCAGAACGAGCCCCGCGCGCGCGAGGTCGCGGCCCGCGACAACGAAGTCGACCGCCTCTACCACCGCGTCTTCGAAGACCTGGTGAAGGAGATCGGCAATGGCCACGTCGACTCAGATGGCGCTTTGCGCTCGGTGACGCTGCTGCTGGTCGCCCACAACCTCGAGCGCATCTCCGACCGGGTCACCAACGTGGCGGAGGACATCATCTTCCTCGAGTCCGGCCAGGTGGTCGAGCTCGGATGAGCCGCGCCGCACCCTATGGCAACGCAGGGCGAGTGCTTGTCGTGGAGGACGACGAAGGCATCCGCGAGATGCTGAAGTACAACCTGGTCACCGCCGGCTTCTCCGTGCATGAGGCGAGCGACGGTGCATCCGGTCTGCGCACAGCGCGCACTTCGCGCCCCGACCTGATCTTGCTCGACCTGATGCTGCCGGGCATGAGCGGCTTCGACTTCTGCCGCGCGTTGCGTCGAAGCAGCAAGGTGCCGATCATCATGATCACCGCCAAAGACGCCGAGGTGGACAAGATCGTCGGACTTGAGCTCGGCGCCGACGACTACATCACCAAACCGTTCTCCGTGCGGGAAGTCCTGGCTCGGGTAAACGCGGTCCTCCGGCGGGCATCGTCTGACGGGGCCGAGCCAAATGCGGTTCCGGAACGCGATGCTTTTGGAGATTTCGCCATCGACCGCCCCGCCCGTCGCGTCATCTTGCGCGGCGCCGAGGTGAAATTGACCACGCGCGAATTCGAGCTCCTGTCGTACCTGGTCGCGCATCCCGATCGGGTGCACACCCGCGACGTGCTGCTGGAAAACGTCTGGGGTCAGGAATTCTCGGGCGACCGCAAGACGGTCGACGTGCATGTGCGGTGGCTGCGCGAGAAGTTTGGGGGGGTTGCGCCCTTCGAGATCGTCACGGTGCGCGGCGTGGGTTACCGACTCGACCGAAAGATCTCGATCGAACTCCCGGGCTGAGCGATGGCCGCCACAGCCGAGGCCAAACCCGCGATCCTGACGAGCCGGCCGCGCGATGGGTTCCAGTGGCTCGTCGGCATCGTGGCCAGCGCCGTTCCCGCGCTCCTCCTGCTCATCGTCCTGACGCTGCTGCTGCAGGCCATGCCCGCGATCCTGCACTTCGGCTTGCGGTTCCTGGTCAGCACGGATTGGAATCCCGCAAGCGACAGCGGGCCGTTCGGCGCCCTCCCCGCCATCTTCGGCACCGTGTTCTCGGCATTCCTCGCCCTCGCCCTCGCGCTGCCCGTGGGTGTGGCGGTGGCGGTGGTCCTTGCGGAGCCGGGCCATACGACGCTGCGTGGATTCCTCGGCACGGGCATCGAGCTGCTCGCCGCGATCCCGAGCGTCGTCTATGGGATCTGGGCGCTGTACGTGCTGGCGCCATGGTCGTATGAGCACATCGAAGTACCGATTTCCGAGCACCTGGGCTTCATCGGATGGCTTGGCTCGCCCGCGCCGCGTGGGTTGTTCAACGCCTCACTGGTCCTTGCTGTGATGATCCTGCCGACTCTTACCGCGATCTCGCGGGACGTGATCAAGGCCGTCCCGCGGGGCTTGAAGGAGAACGCGGTGGCGCTGGGCGCAACGTGGTGGGAGACGACCTGGCGCGTGATTCTCCCCTCTGCCCGCGCAGGCATCTTCGGCGCGACGATTCTCGCGCTCGGGCGTGCCCTGGGCGAGACCATCGCGGTGACGATGGTGATCGGGAACCAGTACGTGATTCCGCACTCGATCTTCCAGCCCGCCTACACGCTGGCGAGTGTGATCGCCAACGAGTTCACCGAAGCGACAGGGACGCTCTACCCTGCGGCACTGATTGAGCTAGGGCTCGTTCTGATCCTAGTGACGTTCGTGGTCAATATGCTGGCGTTGCTTCTTGTCCAGTCTTCCACGCGCGAGGCCAGGCGAACGGCATGAACCGCAATCTCCAGCGCCGTTACGTGAGCCGGGGCTGGCTGGTACTCATGTACGCCCTGACGCTTCTGGCGCTGATACCTCTGGGGCTGGTGTTGTGGTTCACCGTCACCAAGGGACTGCCCTCGGTGATCCATCCGCAGTTCTTCTTCAACAGCGAGCTGCCGCCATGCGAGCCGCGCTGCCCGGTGGTGTCCCAGGCCGGAGTCGGCCACGCGATCGTCGGCACGGGAATCATGGTCGGCATCGCCTCGTTGATCGCAATCCCGGTCGGCGTTCTCGGCGGCATCTATCTGGCGGAGTATCGAGTCGCGCCCTGGTCGAACGGGGTCCGGCTGGCGAGCGATGTCCTTGTGGGCACGCCCTCGATCGCCATCGGGCTCTTCGCGTACGCGTTCCTCGTCGTTCCGTTCCACCACTTCTCTGCCTTCTCGGGCGCAGTCGCGCTCGCCGTCTTGATGTTGCCGATAGTGACCCGAACCACCGAGGGGGCGGTCGCGTTGATCCCGAACGGCCTTCGCGAGTCAGGGTTGGCTCTGGGCCTGCCGCGGTGGCGCGTTTCGCTGCAGCTCGTCCTGCCCGCCGCAGCGCCAGGCGTGATCACTGGCGCCTTGCTTTCGGTTGCCCGCGCCGCGGGCGAGACCGCGCCCCTTCTGTTCACCGCCTTCGGCGCTCACATCCTCGAGTTCGATCCCAGCGGTCCGATGCAGGCCCTGCCGCTCACGGTTTTCAAGTACGCCCTGCTGCCCTACAAGTCATTGCAAGATCAGGCATGGGGCGCGGCTCTCGTGCTGATCGTGATGGTGCTCAGCGTCAACCTCATCAGCAGGTGGATTCTGCGACGGCAGATCGCGTTGGCGGGTCAGCTGTAGAGGTATCGCCCAACCCTCCTGAACCGAACGTCCGGCGGTCCGCCACGTAAGCCGTCTCACTTACCCTTTAGCGGGGTGTGGAGAACGTGCCGCTAAGCCTGGTTCCGCGAGAACTTCGTTTCTACGAGCTCTTCCAGCAACAGGGCAACGTAGTCTCCCGAACGCTCGACGAGCTCTCCAGATCACTCGGCGAAGGTCTGAGCCGGCACTCCGTCCTACGCGACCTCGAGCATGAAGGCGACGAGATCACGCACGAGCTCTACAACCTCACCAACCGGACATTCACGACCCCGATCGACCGCGACGACATCCTCACCCTGGCGCACTCCCTGGACGAGGTCGTCGACCTCGCGGAAGAGGTCGCGGACAGGCTCGACCTCTATAAGGTTGGCTCCATAACGGGCGCCGCCAAGGAGCTCGGCGAGTGCCTCGCCAAAGCGGGACGGGAGGTCGCTCAGGCTGTGACCAGCCTCGACGACTTGAAAAAGGTCGGCCCTGTGCTGCAGGAGATCCACCGCCTCGAGAACGAAGGCGACGCGATCACCCGCCGTGCCCTGAGCCGGCTCTTCGATGAGAACCACCGCGAAGCGGCGAACCTCATCAAGTGGAAGGACATCTACGCGTTGCTCGAGTCGACCCTGGACGAGTGTGAGGAGGTCGCCGAGATCATCGAAACTATCGCCATCAAGCACGCCTGAGACGTGAAACGCGACGGGGCTCGGCCCGGATTTGCAGGGTGTTTGGCACGACGTTTGGACTCGCGGCGACCTGAAACGGGCGCCCTTTACCGGAGGATGGGATGAGAATCACACCGGTCACCCCAGGACGGCGCTTCTATGAGCTCTTTCGGACGCAGGGAAAGCTCGTGAGCGAGACACTGACCGAGCTGAGCAAATCGTTGCTCGAAGGCAAGAGCCGGCACGCCCGGCTGCGCGACCTGGAGCACGAGTGCGACGACGCCACCCATCAGATCCACAACCTCGTCAACAGCGCCTTCGTCACACCTCTCGACGAAGAGGACATCCTTCTCCTGGCTTCGAGTCTCGACGATGTCGTCGACCTTGCCGAGGAGACAGGCGACAAGATCGATCTGTACCGGATACAGAACATCTCGGATCCCGCTAAGCAGATGGGCGAATACCTGGCCCAGGCCGGGATCGAGATCGCCGCCGCACTCGACCGCTTCGAGGGATTCGCCGAGCTCAAACCGCACCGCCTCGAGATACACCGGCTGGAAAACGAGGGCGACCGCCTCACCCGCGCAGCGATCGGCGACCTCTTTTCGCGAGAGAAAGACGCCTCCGAGCTAGTGAAGTGGAAAGACATCTACGACCTGCTCGAGGCGACGATGGATTCATGCGAGCACGCCGCCAACGTGATGGAGACCGTCGCGATCAAGAATGCATGAGACCGCGATTCTGCTTTGGATCACGATTGGCGTGGCGGTTGCATTCGACTTCACGAACGGCTTCCACGACACGGCCAACGCAATCGCGACGTCGATCTCCACGCGAGCGCTGTCTCCGCGTGCTGCGGTAGGTCTCGCGGCTGTCTTCAATCTCGTAGGTGCGGTTATCACGGTCGCCTTCTTTCAAGCCAAGGTGTCAAACACTATCGCCAGCACGCTCGCGATCAAGCCCGGCCTCGTCGTCGTCATGTCGGCCCTCTTCGGCGCCATCACATGGAATCTCCTGACGTGGTATCGCGGACTGCCGAGCAGCTCAACGCACGCGTTGATCGGCGGTTTGTGCGGCGCCGGCGTCGCTGCGGCGGGCGGGCTCGGCGGGGTCCAGTGGTCGGCGCTGGTCAAGCAGATCGCCAGCCTCGTCATCTCGCCACCGCTCGGGTTCGTGGCCGCGGCGATCTTCGCAATCGCGTTGATCACCCTCGTACACCGCGCCCACTGGCGCCCCGCCCCGGTGAACAGGACGCTCCGCGGCTTGCAGATCGCCACGTCTGCCTTCCTCTCCTATTCCCACGGTGCCAACGACGCGCAGAAAACGATGGCCGCAATCACTCTCGCGCTGGTTGCCGCGGGGGACCTGCCGAAGTTTCAGGTACCACTTTGGGTGGTGGTCCTATCTGCCGCGGCGATCGGCTTCGGAACGTACGCGGGCGGATGGCGAATTATTCGGACGCTGGGCTGGAGCATCTTCAAGCTTGAACCGGCAACCGGCTTCTCCGCGCAGCTGATGGGAGCAAGCGTTATCCAGGGCGCCACTCTCATCGGCCTTCCCGTCAGCACGACACACGTGGTTACCGGCTCGGTGCTGGGAGTGGGCGCGAGCCGCAATCTCGGCGCAGTGCGTTGGGGCGTCGGCGCAAACATCGTTGCGGCGTGGCTCATCACGATCCCCGCCTCAGCCCTGATCGCGTGGGTCGCGTTTGCCATCCTTCACACGGCCGGGCTCCGCGGCTAGCAAAGACTCTTTCATTGCGTGGGACCTCGCGTTTAAACTGGCGCTCAGCGCTGAGCCCAAACGTTTCAGCTGACGAAGGAGCAACGGTGGCAACAAAGATCCTTGATATTGCGGATGTGAGCGTGATCAGAGCTGCGGGTGGAGTGGTCGTGCGAGATTCGCGATCCGGTGAGACCGAGATCGCGGTCGTTCATCGTCCCGAGTACGACGACTGGACTCTGCCCAAGGGCAAGATCGAGCCCGAGGAAAGCCCCGAGGACTGCGCGCTTCGCGAGGTCCGCGAGGAGACCGGCCTGCGATGCGACCTCGTGCGCCCGCTCGGCTGCACGGCGTATGTCGACCGCCGCGGTCGCGACAAGGTGGCGTGCTACTGGGTGATGGAGGTGCGCGGCGGGCGATTCAAGCCCGGGATCGAGGTCGACAAGCTGCTGTGGCTTCCCCTCGACGACGCGGTGAAGCGCCTCACCTATGGCCGCGACAAAACACTGCTCCTACAACAAGACCTCTAGCCAAACTCCAGCTCCTCCCATTCACTGGGAGGTGGTGCGAAGCGCCGGAGGGGCTCCGTAAGCCCGGTAAGCTTTGACGCGTGCAGACGGTTACGCAGGCGGATCCACTCGTGGTCGCCGGCGTCACGCTGCGCTCCCGCCTCTTCCTCGGCACCGGCAAGTACGCGAGCGACGAAGCGATGCTCGCCGCGCTGGACGCCTCCGGGTGCGAGCTCGTGACTGTCGCCCTGCGCCGGCTCGACCTCGACGACCCCAAGAAAAAGACGATCCTGGATGCGATCGACTGGTCGCGCTATCGCGTCCTGCCGAACACGGCGGGCTGCCGGACGGCCGAGGAGGCGATCCGCATCGCTCGCCTGGCCCGCTCGATGGGCCTGTCGGACTGGGTCAAGCTCGAGGTGATCCCTGACCCTCGCTACCTCTTCCCTGACCCGGAGGAGACGCTGAAGGCCGCGCGCGTGCTCGTCAGCGACGGCTTCAAGGTCCTTCCTTACATCAACGCGGACCCCGTGCTCGCGCGGAAGCTCGAGGAGATCGGCACTGTCACCGTCATGCCGCTCGGCTCTCCGATCGGCTCCGGCCAGGGGCTGCAGACCCTGGAGCAGATTCGCATCATTGTCGACGAGGCTCGTGTGCCGGTCGTCGTCGACGCGGGGATCGGCGCTCCGTCTGATGCAGCTCTCGCGATGGAGCTCGGCGCCGACGCGGTCCTGGTCAACACCGCCGTCGCCCTGGCCAGAGATCCAGCACTGATGGCCGAGGCGATTAAAGGAGGCGTCGAGGCCGGCCGCAAGGCGTATCTCGCGGGCCGCATCCCCAGGCGCGGAGAGGCGAGCGCCAGCTCCCCGACGGAGGGGGTCTCGCGCTCGAGCTAGTCCTGCCGGTTGCGATGGCAATCGTCGCGACCGCGGAGGCGGGGCTGCGCGCCACGCCGCGAGCCACCATCCTTCAGCTTCGTGCTCCAGATCTGACGACACGGGAGCTCGAAGGCGAAGCAACGCGGCTCGTCAAGAATTCAACTGTCCCCGTCCTGGTCAGCTCGCGATGTGATGTCGCTCTCGCAACAGGCGCCGCCGGCGTGAATCTCCCCGAGCGCGACATCGCCACGGAGTTCGCGCGGGGCTTCATAAGGCGCGCTCTGATCGGCCGTTCCGTCCACGCGCTGGAAGCGGCCGTCCGAGCTCAGATCGAAGGGGCGGATTTCGTCATCTTCGGGCCGGTGTGGGAAAGCACAACCCATCCCGACGTCACACCCGCGGGCCTCGACGCCTTGCACGCGGTCGCCGGCTCACTGCGGGTACCGGTGCTTGCAATCGGCGGCGTGACCGAGGCGCGGATCGCGGAGTGCCTCGCGGCGGGCGCGGCCGGCTACGCCGGCATCAGGATGTTCGAGTGATCACCCTGCGCGTGAACGGCAAGGACGTCGAGCTCGATCAACCGACCTCTCTGCTCGACTACCTCGAAAAGCTTGGCGTCAACCCGCGCACCGTCGCGGTGGAGCACAACGGCGAGATAATCGCGCGCACCTCGTTCACGCGGATCACGTTGGGCGAGGGCGACCACGTCGAGATCGTGCGGATGGTCGGCGGAGGCTCCTAGCCTCGATCGCGGATGGCGGCCTCGGCTTCGGCGCGCTCGTCCCACGGCTCGGAACCCCGCGAAGTCCGCATCGACCGCTCGTGTCCCTTGCCCGCGAGAAGCACGGTGTCGCCAGGTTGCGCGATCTCGATCGCTCGCCGGATCGCCGCCCTGCGGTCGATGACGATCTCGTAATCGCGACCGGGAGCCTTGCTCGACGCGCCCGTCTGAACATCGCGGGCGATCTCGACCGGGTCTTCGGAGAGCGGGTCGTCGGTCGTGATGATGAAGAAGTCGGAGAACTCCGCTGCCGCACGGCCCATGCCCGGCCGGTCGTGGTCAGAGCGCGCGGTGGAGCCGAAGACCACGATCAATCGCCCCTGCGTGAAGGGACGCAGCTCGGCAAGCGCGCTGGCGAGGGATCCTGCCGCGTGGGCGAAATCGATGTAGACGCGGAAGTCTTGGCCGAGGTCGACGGGCTCGAGCCGGCCGCGCACGCCTTCGAATCCCGCAAGGCCGCGCCCGATGTCCTCCACCGGCACGCCCAGCGCGACGCAGACGGCCGCCGCGCACAGGGCGTTGTAGATATTGAACTTGGCAGGCACGTTGAGCGTCACCTCCGTTTCGCCCAACGGCGTCCGCATCCGAAATCGCGATCCTGAGCCCGTGATCGAGAGATCCAGCGGGTGAAAGTCGGCGCCGATTTTCAGGCCGTATGACCAACGGCGCGAGATCGGTCTTCGAGCGAGGCGCTCATAGCTCGGGTCGTCGCGATTCAGGACCGCGGTCTTCTCGATGCCCTTGTCGGCGGCATTTGCGGTCAGGTCGATGAGCTTGGCCTTCGCCTCCAGGTACTCCTCCCACGTCGCGTGATAGTCGAGGTGGTCACGACCAACGTTGGTGAAGGCCGCGACGTCGAACTCGCAGGCGCGGACGCGCTGCTGCACGAGCGCGTGCGACGTGGTCTCGATCACCGCGCACTCAGCGCCCGCCTCGACCATACGGCTCAGCCACGCCTGCACCTCGGGCGCTTCCGTGGTCGTCTGCCCGCTGACGTTGTCAATCTCGTGGCCGCTGACTTTGAACGCCACCGTGCTCATCGCGCCCGCCACGACGCCGCTGGTCTGGAGGATGTGCTCTGACATATGCGTCACTGTCGTTTTGCCGTCCGTCCCCGTGACTCCGGCAAGCTTGAGCCGCCGCGACGGCCGGCCGTAAAACTCGGCGGCAAGGTCCGCGAGGCCGGTACGGGTCGAGGTCATCCGGAGCACGGGCAACTCCGCCGGCACCTTGAGGTTGCGCTCCAACGCGATCGCCGCCGCGCCCTGGCGTGCTGCGTCCGCGACGTAGTCGTGCCCATCGACGTGTAGACCCTGGACCGCGACGAACAGGTCGCCCGGACCGACGCGCCGCGAGTCGTACACGACGCCCGTGATCTCCACGTCGCCATCGCCGTCGAGGACGGCGTCCGCGCCGCGGGCGAGGTCGCCAAGCTTCATTTCGATCTGAGGATAATCGCGTCGTGATCGCGGAAATCGGAGGCCGGCGTTTCGAATGGGGATCCCGCACCTACGTGATGGGCATCGTCAACGTGACGCCGGATTCGTTCAGCGGCGACGGTCTGGGCTCCGATGTGGACGCCGCGGTCGGGCAGGGCTTGCGCATGGTTGACGAAGGCGCCGATATGCTCGACGTCGGCGGCGAGTCGACGCGTCCCGGCCACGTGCCCATCACGGTCGCCGACGAGATCGGGCGCACCGAGGGTGTGGTCAAGCGCTTGGCAGCTCAAGTTCAGGTTCCGATTTCCATCGACACGTACAAGCGCGAGGTCGCGGAATCCGCGGTTGCGGCCGGCGCCACGATCCTCAATGACGTCTGGGGCCTGAGCCGGTCGCCCGCCCTCGCGGAGCTGGCGGCGAGGCGGAAGTGCGCGCTCGTCCTGATGCACAACCAGGATGGGACCGACTACGCCGGCGACCTGATGGAGGAGATCAAGCGGTTTCTGGCCGCAGCCGCGGGGCGCGCCATCGCCGCTGGAGTGCCGAAGGAGAAGGTCATCGTGGACCCCGGCATCGGCTTCGGCAAAACCGCCGAACACAACTGGGAGGTCATGCGCCGGTTGACTGAGCTGAAGGAGCTGGGCCATCCGATCCTGATCGGCACCTCGCGCAAATCGTTCATCGGCAAGCTGCTCGACCTGCCCGTCACGGAAAGGCTCGAGGGCACCGCGGCGACAGTGGCGGTCGCCGTGCTGCGGGGCGCCGATATCGTCCGCGTGCACGACGTGATGCAGATGACGCGCGTGGTGCGCGCCGCCGATCACATGCGTTGACGAAGGTCTATCTCGGACTGGGATCGAACCTGAAGACACGCGCGCGCAACCTCAGCGCGGCGCGACGGAGGCTGCGTCAAAAGGGCGTGAGGATCCTGCGGCAGAGCCGCGTCATCGAAACCGAGCCATGGGGCGTCGCCGACCAGCCGAGATTTCTCAACCAGGTCGTGGAAGGCGAATGGGGTGGTTCGGCGCGTCAGCTGCTGCGCGTCGCTAAAGCCGTCGAGCGGGAAGGCGGGCGCCGACCGACCCTGCGGTGGGGCCCTCGAGTCATCGACGTCGACATCCTTCTGTTTGGAAACGAGACCGTGATGTCGCCGGACCTGGTCATCCCGCACCCGCGCATTGCGGAGCGTGCGTTTGTCGTCCGGTCGCTCGCCGAGCTCGGCGTCAGGCCGGTCGCGCGTTCGTGAAGCGGTAGCCGATCCCCGGCACGGCCAGGATGTAGTAAGGCCGCGACGGCTGCGTCTCGATCTTGCGACGCAGGTTGCGGATGTGCACGTCGATCACGCGGGTTTCGATCGGGTACTCGTAGCCCCAGATCGAGTTGAGGATCTTCTCCCGGCTGAGCACTTTGCCGGCATTGCTCGCGAGGAACGTCAGTAGGTCGAACTCGGTGTGCGTGAGCTCGACCTCCTTACCGCCCTTGTAGGTCCTGCGCTCGTTGACGTCGATGGTCAGGTCGCGAAACTCGAGCCGGCTGCGCATCGCCTCCGCGTTCTCGAGGCGGGCTCGCCGCAGGTGGGCGGCCATCCGCGCCACGAGCTCACGCAGCCGAAGGGGCTTCGTGACGTAGTCGTCGGCTCCGATCTCGAGGGCCACCACGGCGTCGATCTCGTCGGATCGCGAGCTCATCATGATCACCGGCACCCCCGGGTCCATCTTGCGCAGCTCCCGGCAGACGTCGAAACCGGCCACGTCTGGAAGTGTCACCTCGAGCAGAACGACGCTGGGCCGGGACGTCTCGACCTGGCGGAGTGCCTCGGAGCCCGCGTCGGCCTCGACGACCAGGTAACCGTCCTGCTCGCAGGCGACCTTGATCTCGCGCCGCGTCGAGTTGTCCGGCTCCACGACCAGGACCTTGCGGGAGGACTCCGCCACAGCCATCCCTTCCATCCTAATCGATTTGAAGGATTGTTAGGGAATGTTGCGTTTCAGGCCCCGAATGTAGGCCCGTGTTTTGCGCTCGAAACTCAGCAGCCGAGCGCCAGACGCCGAGAGCACCAGCTCCCACGCGCCCACATAAGCGACCTCCTCGCCACCGAACTCCGACTTGAAGAGGCCAAGGCCGCGCCACGGATGGTCGGGCGGGGCATCCGGCGGCGGAATCCCCCAGAGGTCGAAGTCGTCGCAACCCGCTTCCGCCGCCGCCGAGATGGCCGACCACCAGGCAAGGTCGTTGCCCATCAGCTCGCGATGCACACCGCTCCGCCCCGCGAAAAGGCTGTACGCGCGGCCGGCGTGGCGTGCGACAAGCACGCTGGCCAATGGCTCGTGCTTGTCGGGCGCAAACGCGGTGTACGTGCGGCACCACGGCAGGAGACTGAGGAGCAAGTCGTAGTACTTCCTGTCGGGAAGGTTGATCGATTCCCGTCGCTCGACCGCCGCCGATTGTCGCGCCAGCTCGCCCGCATCTTTACCTTCCTCGACCACGACTCCGCGCTTGAGCCCGGTGCGGATGTTGTAGCGACGACCGTGACGAAACGTGGCCAGCAGCTTTTCGGGCGGAAGAAGCTTGAGGATGCGAGTGTGTCGGGGCTGCGTCGGTGCGGTTCTGCTGAAGCCCATTTCCTTCAAGGCATCGCGAAGATCTTTCGACGCCTCGGGCTCGATGACGATTTTCGCCACCCGAGATCGACGCGCCCACTCGACAAGGGCATCGACGGCCTCAGCCGATGCGGGCACTGGGCCCCGCGGCACGTACACCTCGCGCGTAAGGCCGACCCTGCGAATCTGCACGCTGGCCATCGCTCCCCCTGAAGGCAGACGCAGGCGTTCGACCTTCCACCCAGCGCGGGACTGGACCTCTCCCCAACCCCACGACTGCAGAAGCGGAGAGCGAGGCGTTCTCTCCGCGAGCTCGCCGTCCCAGCGCTCGGCATCGCCCGTCACGCGGGACCCACCTCGGTGATGAGCGCGCTGTCGAGATGCGCGATGTCGTTGACGCCGCCGATGATCGTGCGACCATCGCGCTTTTCGATCAGCGAGATCGAAGCGTTCTGGATCTTGAAAGGGAAGATTCCCTGCGGCGGTTTACCGACGATCCTGTGCAGCGCGATCTGGATCACGCCGCCATGTGTGACCACCAGCACATCGCCATGCTGATGCCGGGTCAGGATCCCTTCCAGCGCGCGGGCGACGCGCGCATCGAAAACGGCGGCGCCTTCGCCACCCGGCACCACGTCCCAGTCCGGTTCTTCGACCCAGCTTGCCCAGGCCTCTGGATATCGCTCAGCGATCTCTTCCGTATGCAGTCCTTCCCATTCGCCGAGATAGATCTCCCGGAGCGACACCGCCGGCTCGGGTGTCAGCCCGACAATCCTCCCGACCACCTCTGCCGTCTCGAAGGCACGCTTGAGGTCGCTCGCGTAGAGACCTGAAAATTTGCGGCCGGCGAGGCGGGCTCCAAGGAGGGCTGCCTGGCGGCGACCCTCCTGCGAGAGCGGCGGGTCGAGCTGCCCCTGGATGCGGTGGTCGCGGTTCCAGGTCGACTGTCCGTGGCGAACGAGGAAGAGGCGCGCGGGGGATGGCCGGGCGGGTAATGGGAGTTCAGGAGGCTCCGGGCGCGCAGGTCCGATCTCGATGCCTATACTAACTTTCTCTTAGATCCCGATCGGGCTGGGCCGATCTCAGGAGAACGCTTTGCAATCTCACGGCTCGTTGGCCGAAACCCCCCTTCGCTCGCTGTTGGAATCCGCTCAGGGAGAGCGGTCCACCGGTACCCTCATCGTCCGCAATGGGAACGGGCAGTCCACGTCGCTGTACTTCCTGTTCGGGCATCTTTTTCACGCCCAGGGCGACGGGAGGTCGGGCGACGACGCGGTGGTCAGCGCGCTTCACTGGACGAAGGGCGACTTCGAGTTCGACGCCAAGGCAAAGCTGCCGGCCGACGAAACGGTCAAGGCGGGAATTCCCGAGCTGGTCAACGCCGCGGACACGGGCCCGAAACCCGCTCCCGCGGAGGCCACTCCCGAGTCACACGCGGAGCAGCAGGAGCCGCATGCGGAGCGGCAGGAGCCGCACGCGGAGAGGCAGGAGCCCAAGAACGAGAGGAAAGAGCATGCTGAAGCGGAACGAAAGGTGGAAGCACCCCAGCCGAGGCGTGGCGTGAAGCATCGCCCGCAGCCGAAACATGGCCGCGAGCCTATCCCCGTCCCCGCGGGACAGATCCTTTACGACTCGCTGAAGACCTCCTTCGTCGACTTTCCTCGCCTGCTGACCACCCTTGAGCGCGAGGGTTACACCGGCTACGTGCGCCTCCTCACCGATGACGCATCCGGGTTGATCCTCTTCCGCGAAGGTTCCGCGCTCGAGTGTCTCTACGACGGGGCCACCGAGGCCGGCAGCCTCGTCCTCGGCAAGTCCGCGCTGCAGCAGTTCAACGACGACGTGAACGCGGGCCATGGCGTGCTCGACGTCGTCGGCCTCTCGGCCGAGCTGATCGACGGGCTTTATGAGCTGACCGTTTCGCGACCCATGTACACCGAGCTTTACGCGGCATGGGTGGACATGAAGGCCTTGCTGAACTTCTTGAGCGAGCGCAAGCTCAGCGGGAGCGTGATGATCCGCTCGGCGGGCGGGACCGGAGTCATCATCCTCGCGCATGGCGAGCTGGCGGGCGCATACACCAGCGAATCGCGTGACATCTCCGACAAGGCCGACCGCGCGCTCGCGCTGTGCGACGACCCCAGCGCGATGATCGAGGTCAAGTCGGCCGACGCGACCAAGCATCCTCCGCTCGACGTCGACGAGGTCGTCAGCGCACAGAGGAGTCGGGGGCCGGCTCCGGCCTACGCTCCAAATCCCGCTCCCGCTCCAGAACCGGTGACTGCCACCGCGACCCTCCCGGTGATCCCGCCCATGCCGGCGGAGCCGCCCACCGCGCAAATTCCGGCGGGTTCCTATGCCGGCTACTCGCAGGCGACCCCGCCTACCCAGCCGGCCATGCAATCCGCGCCGGTGGCGCCGACGGCGCCGCCACGACCTGCGGGACCGCAGCTCGACTGGGGAAGCATCGTCTCGGAGCTCCAGGCGATGGCGGAGGACGCGCTCGGCAACCGGGCGCGCAAGGTCAAGGACATCCTGGGCGCCGCCGACCCGTCGCTCACGGGCATCGAAGCCGCGATCGACCAGATCCCGAGCATCTCGCTGCTGTTCGTCGACTCGTCACGGCTCGAGCAGCTGGCCCAGGAGATGAGGGCGCGCCTCAAGTCCCACCTCTAGTCGTTGGTATAAACCCTTAACAGGGTGGGTTGGCGTTCGATCGTTCCGCGGTTAGCTTCCTTCCAGGTTGGTTCGGCTCGGGGGAGGGGGCCCTCGGCAGCGCCGGGCGCGCGCACGGCGCATATCCACCGGCCCGCAAAGCCGTACGCAATTTTCGCGGCCGCGGCAATTTGGCTAAGTGTTGGACTGACGGCGTGCGGGGGCGACCCCCCGCAGATCGTCGACTACGCGCCGCAGCGCAACACGATCGACGTCTCGACCGCGGCGCCGATCCGCATCACGTTTGACCACGACGTCGACCAGGCATCGGTCGCCTCGCGCCTTCGCCTGGCCCCCGCGACGATCGGCTCCGTGACTTGGATCAGCGGCCGGTCCCTCGCCTACGACCACGTGACCCTTCTCACCAACACGAACTACGAGGTCATCCTCGAGTCCGGCTACCGCGACCCCGCCGGCAACACATACACGCTTCGCCACCACTGGTCGTTCGTGACCGAGGGGCCGCCGGGACTCGCAGGCTCGCTACCGGCCAATCGCGATGCGGGCGTGGATCCCTCCGCCTATCTCAGCCTCGAGTTCTCTCGCGGCATGGATGCGACACACCTGAAGGATGCGATCTCGATCCTGCCCAAAGTTCCCTTCGACGTCAAGCTCGACCCGACCGACAACCGGCGCGCGATCATCGCGCCCTCCCAGCTCCTCCTTCCCGACACCGCATACCAGGTCTCGGTCAACGTCGGCGCGACCGATATCGACGGCAACCAGCTCGGTCGCGAAGCCGCTTTCAGCTTCAGCACCGGCGCGTTGCAGCCGCTGCACCATTGGATCGCGTTCGCGACTGATTCCGCCGATGGCTCGCCGGCAGGGCTGTGGATCGTCAATGACCAGTTCGGCTTTCCGCGCCAGCTGTTCGACGCCACCTCGGTTCAATCGTTCAACTGGTCGCCCTCAGGCGACTCGCTGCTCATCCAGGGCCATGACGAAAGCTGGGTTCAGCTCACGCCTGGCAGCTCAGCCGCACCGCTGAGCTTCAAGGGCACGTGGGCCGCAGCGCTAGCGGGAGGCATGGGCTACGCCTACATCGACGACGCTGGGATGCTGCATCGCCAGACCTCGGGTGGCGTGGACGAGGTCATCGCGAACGATGTCGCGGAAGCTGCCGTCGCACCCAACGGGCTCCGCGTCGCCTTCATCCATCGCACGTCGAACGCAAACGAGATATGGGGATATGACGTCGGTCTGCGCGCCACCTACCTCCTCGTGCTCGATTCAGCCCCGGTCAGCTCGGTGTCCTGGGACCCGGCAGGCAAACGGATCGCCTACCTCCGCCACGACTTGAGCACGACCACCCTTCGGGTGCGCAGCCTGACTGGCGCCGCGGCGACCTCGACCATCACGACCGGCGATATCGGACGGCCGGCGTGGCTGCCCGACTCCACGCACATCGTCTTCGCCGCAACCGTCGCGACCTCGACCGACAAGTTGCAGAAGGCATTCGTGGTCAACGTCGCCTCCCCGCCGTCCGCCCTCAGCCCCGCCACCGCGATCCCCGCCGACCCTGCAATCCAGGTCGCTTCGCCGGTCTCATCGCCCGACGGACACCAGATCGCATTTCTCAGCGGCGATCAGGTGTGGCTGATGAACGCAGACGGCACGCGGCCGACAGCGCTTACCAGGGAAGACCCTGCGTCCTTCCCCTATTCGTGCCGGGCGCTTGCGTGGACCCGGACCTGAGCGCGTTCGACGACACCGTCGAACAGGTCCTCGAGCCGGTCGGCGGTGCGTGTCCAGGAAAACCGCTGGGCGAGCAACCGGCCGCGCAGCCCCATCTGCTCGGCAAGCTCGGGATTGTCCAGCAGCCGTCCGATCCGCTCCGCGTACGCCGCCGGGTCATTACCGCGCACCAGGTAACCGCTGACCTCATCGCGCACGACCGATCGCAAGCCCGTGACGTCTGACCCCACGACGGGCCTGCCGCAGGCCTGAGCCTCGAGCCCAACGAGCCCGAACGATTCGCTGTACGACGGCATGACGCAGACATTGGCGGCGGCGTAAAAGAAAGGCAGCTCGTGGTGGACCACCGACCCAAGAAAATCCACTCGATCGCGCACACCGAGCTCGGAGGCCACGGCTTTCAGCCGGTCTTTCTCGCTCTCATCGGCATCCTTGCTGTCTTCGCCAAGGATCAATAGGCGGACGTCGTCATGGCTGCGGTCGCGCAGCAGCGCGAGTGCGCGAATCGCAATCTCCACGCCTTTCAACCTTTCCAGGCGGCCGACAAAAACGAGAAGCCTGCCGGACCCGTATCCGATCTTCCGTCGGGCCTCGGTCCGGTCGATGGGCTGAAACGTCGAGAGGTCGACGCCGGGGGGAACGACAAATACTCGTTCGGGGTCGGCCCCATACGCGTTGACGAGCTCCATGCTCTCGTCCGCGGTCGAGGCGATCAAGAGATCGGCCTGCTGAGCGATCTCGCCCTCGACGCGAATGCGTAGAGCGGGTTCAGGACGGGCCCCGGTGGCCAGCGTCTGATTCTTCACCAGGCCAAGCGTGTGGGCGATGTGCGCCCAGCCGCCTGCAAACCCGGGACGCAGCAGGCACGCGACCTCGCCGGACAGCCAGTAATGCGAGAAGAGGAGGTCGTAGTTGATGCCCTCGCGCTCGGCGAACTCGGCGATCCGCGCTGCAAAACCCGGCACCTCGTCGTAGAGCGAGTACTTGTCAAGCCCGCGGCCGGCCGGCAGGTAGATGACCCGCGACAGTGGTGCGAGCTGCTCGATTGAGGGGTCGTCGGGCGTCTGGCGGCGGGTGAAGATGTCGGTCGCGATGCCGCGATCGCTGAACGCGGTGGCCACTTCGCGGACGTAGACGTTCAGGCCGCCGTTGCCGTTCTGGCCCAGCGAGGCCGTAGGCGAGGTGTGCATGGAGATGACCGCGATCCGCCGAGCGGCGCGGCCGGAGATCAACCGGGTTGCCTCAGCCACGGTACGCCGATCTCGCGTCAAGCCAGCGTCTGGAAACGCAGCAAAAGCCGGACGGGGAGACCGGCGAGCAAGATGCCATAACCGTTAAAACCCACCCCCGTGCCGGGTATTCCCAGTCGTACCGGCGGGACGGAGCCCCCCTGCGAAGTCCGGGCGAGCCGCTTCGCGGGTCCTCCGACTTCGTGGGGATTTACTACCCTAGATATGATTTGGCCTCGATGCGGGTGTCTCGCGGAATGGTGCTGGCGTTTGGTATCCCCGCTTTCATCGTGCTGACGGCGATGTCGACGATGGCGGCGAGCTCGCCCTCCCCCTCGGGAAGCGGCTCCGCCGCGACCGGCTCCACCGCCCTTCCGGGCGACCCGGCCAAGGGCGAGACGCTCTACGCGCAGAATTGCGCAACGTGTCATGGCGCCGCGCTGGAAGGGGGCATCGGACCGAGCCTCAACCCCATAGAGAAGCTGCCGGGGGTGGCGAATCCGCTCGACCCCGCCTACCTGATCGGGGTCATCACCAACGGTCGGACAGACAGTGGTCGCGTGATGCCACCCAAGGGGGGCAACCCGAGCCTGACCGAGCAGGACGTGAAGGACCTCGCCTCCTTCATCATCCAGGCGAATCACACGCCTGGGGGCGGAGCGCTCTCGCCAGGCGAGCTGGCCAAGCGAACCATCCTCTGGGTCAGCATCGGGATCATCGCCATGGTCTTCATCACCTACCTGCTCTCCAGCTACAACATGCGATGGATCGCGCGTCGCGCAGCGGCGCGACGCAAGTAACCGAGGCCCCCTCCCTCTACCCGACTCCCGTCGGCGGGTCGCCACGCGTCCTCATCCTTTTCAGTGACACGGGTGGAGGACACCGCGCGGCGGCGCGGGCCCTGACTGATGCGCTCAGGCTCCTCGACCCAACATGCATCGTCACTGTCGCCGACCCGCTCATCGGCCAGGGGCCGATCGTGGTCCGCAGGCTCGCCTCCCTCTATTCGCCGGTGATCCGGCGTTCCCGCGCGGCGTGGGGTGCCGTTTACCACACGAGCAACACGAGGCCCACCTTCGCCGCCATCCGCGCCGTCTTCGGGCCGGCGGTGCGCAGGGTGTTGTCGCAGCTCTTGAAACAGCACGACCCCGATGTCGTCCTGTCGGTCCACCCTCTTTTCAACCATGTCGCCCACCAGGCGATCCGCAAGAGCGGCCGCCCGCGGGCGCTGATGACCGTGATCACCGACCTTGTCGATTTCCACCGCGGCTGGACGTTCAGCCAGGCTGACCTCGTGGTCGCGCCGACCGAAGGTGCCCGCAAGGTTGCGCTGCGCCGCCGCGTGCCCGCCGACCGCGTCAAGCTCCTCGGGTTGCCGGTCGACCTCCGTTTTCGCCCGCCCGCGCCCGGAGAAAAACAAGCCCTTCGGCGCCGCTTTGGCCTCGATGAGCATCGATTCACCGTGCTCGTCATAGGCGGCGCCGCCGGCGTTGGCCACCTTGCGTCACAAGTTCGCGAGCTGAGCGAAGACGCGAACGCGTGGCAGCTGATCGCCGTGTGCGGGCGCAACGAGAAGCTTCGCCGGCGCATTCTGGAGCTTGAAAGGTCGACACCGATGCTCGTGCTGGGCTTCGTCGATTACATGCCTGAGCTCATGCGCGCGTGCGACCTCATCGTCACCAAAGCCGGGCCAGGCGCCATCGCGGAGGCACTGGCGACGGGCCTGCCGCTGGTGATCACAGGCTACCTACCAGGACAGGAGGCGCCGAACGTCGACTTCGTCGTGGAGTCGGGCATCGGCGCCTTCGCGCCGAAGGAGTCCGACCTGCGCGACGAGGTGCGCGTGCTCGCGGAGGGCGGGCCCACCTGGCGTGAGATGTCGCGGCGCGCCGAGGATCTCGCGCATCCCTACGCGTCGTCCGACATCGCGCGAGAGTGCCTGCTCCTGGCGGCGCGCTACAGGGCTTCGGTGCAGGCGAGCCTGTAGGGACACAGGCGGCAGCGCCGCCGCTCCGGTTTCGCCTCGAACGACCCCGCCCTGATTCCGGCCGCAACCCCGGCGCCTTCCTCCGCCGCATCGTGCACAAGCGCTGCAACCTTTTCGACGCGGATCGATTCGCCGGACGCCAGGTACACCACCTCTAGCTCCACCGGCTCGAGGCTAAGCGCCGCGGCGGCGCCGAGGGCGTACAGAGCAACCTGCAGGTCGCGCCTTCTACGGGCAACAGGTCTCCCGCTCTTGTAATCGATGATCCGCCAGCCCGCCTCGGTGCGATCGACGCGATCGATCACGCCGCGCAGCTTCCAGCCGTCGACCGCTGCGTCGAATGGCTGCTCGACGTAAACCGGAACGGCGTCGAAGCCGCCTCGCGCGCGATAGGCCTCGAGCTCGGTCGCCCCATTCCGCTTGAAAACGGGCGACCGCCGCGGGTCGGGAAAGGGCGTGACGCTCCATACGGCATCGTGAATCGCCTTCAGTCCGGACTTGGTGACCGCCTTGCCTCGCTGCCGCAGCTCGCCCGCACGGCGCAGGACCTCGTGGAGGATCACGCCGTGGACCGCCTCAGCGCTCTGGATCACCGGAAGGTGTTGCACGTGCCGGTACCAGTACTGGCGCGGACAGTCCAGGTACGAGGTGATCCCGCTGAACGAGAGCACCACCTCGCCGGGCTGGCCGTGTCCGTTCGTAGATGCGGGAGCCACCACGCCCGCCGGGATCTCTTTCTCGAGGATCCCGGCGCCCAGTTCGCTCAGAAACCGCGATTCGCGCCACCGGCGACCGCCTTCGTAGTGCGAGGCGCGCGTGAGATACAGCCGTCGGCGCGCTCGCGTCATCGCGACGTAAAGCAAGCGCCGCTCCTCGGCGATCACATCCTCGCGGCCGCGCACAAGCGGCTCCAGCACAAAGGGGGGAAGCTCGAAGCGGGGCGACCGTGCCGATTGCGGCAGCCGGCCCTCGACCAGCGACGGCACGAACACCGCGTCGAACTCGAGCCCCTTTGATTGGTGGATCGTCATGACATGGATCGCGTCGCCTTCCTCGGACGGTGCCGGCTCCTCGTCCTCTCCTGACAAAAGGACGAGCTCGAGGTGGCGCATGTACGCGTCGAGCGAGTGGTCTGGGGACGTCTCACAGAACTCCGCGATCACCTCTCCAAACCTGCTGACGTTTGCGGTGGCACGGGCCGCCTCGCTCGCTTCCAACCCCGATCGCAAGACGCCCAGGTATCGCGTCCGCTCCATCAGCTCGAAAAACAGGTCGCGCACATCGATCCGGGCGGCAGCCGTGGCAAACGATTGGAGCAGAGGTTTCAACGCGACTGTCGCGGGTCGCTCGCTGACTCGAGCCAGCGCGACGAGGTCGTTGGGGTCGCGGACGACCCGCAGCATCGCGATCAGATCCTTGACCTCGGGCCGGTCGTGAAATCCGTGGCCACCGATCACGACATGGGGCAGACCCGCGGCGAGAAGTGCGGCGGCGATGGGGCGCGCGATCGCGTTGGTCCGGCAGAGGATGGCGATTGAAGAGAGCGGGACTCCCCCCGCGGCCAGCACCGCCGCCTCACTCGCGATCGCGGTGCATTCCGATGAACCGTCCGCGCAGCGCCATACCTCGACGCCTGGTCCGGCTTGCTCCGCGCGAAGCCGCTTGGCCAGGCGCTCTGGGTTGTGGCTGATCAGAGCCGAAGCGGCCGCCACGACGGGGGTCGAGCTGCGCCGGTTGACGCCGAGCGTGACCGTCCGCGCCTGGGGAAAAGTCCGAAGGAATCGTTCGAGGCTCGCCCGCGATGCTCCCCGGAAGCGGTAGATCGACTGGTCGTCGTCGCCGACGATGAAAGGATCACGGCCAGCCGCCAGCAGCTCGACAAGGCGCTCCTGGGCGAGGTTGAGATCCTGGTACTCATCGACGAGCACGTATGGAAAGCGGCTGGCATAGCGCCGGAGCACCGCGGGATCCTTCTCGAACATCCTCACAGTCAGCAGCAGCAGGTCGTCGAAATCGAGCAGCCGCTGCTTGCGACATTCCCGCTCGTAAGCACGAAAGAGCCTGACGCATGCGCGCATCAGGTCGGCGCGCTCGGCCTCATCGCTCGTCGCGGCCCACCTGGCGATCCGTTCGACTGGAACGAGCTCCTGCTTCATGCGCTCGAGCATCTGGAGGACTGGCGAGACGAGGTCATCGGGTCGCTCGTCCCCGATCAGGGTGGCGTCGCCGATCTTCCACATGAGCTCGCGGGCGAAGATCCAGCGCTCGGCCCCCACCAGGATCCGAAAGCCGGGCAGGACACCGATCGCGCGGCCGTCCTCGCGCAGCCAGCCGAGCGCGATCGAGTGGAACGTGCCCACCCAGGGAGCCGGCGCGTCGATCAGATCCTCGATGCGCTGCCGCATCTCCCGCGCGGCGCGCTCGGTGAAGGTCATGACCAGCACCTCTTCTGGCGAGACGCCACCAGCGACAAGTCGCCGGTACCGATCCGCGATCACAGCGGTCTTGCCTGTGCCGGCGCCTGCCACCACCCGGATCGGTCCGCCCGATATGGCGGAGGCGAGCTGTTGCTGACGGCCGAGTCTCATACCGGGGTCGACCGCCCGATCCGTACCCGTAGGGTGCGCACCTTGCGGCCCAGCTCGGGTGTGTTGAGTCTGGCCAGGATCGTCTCCGCGTCGAGCCGCAGCTGGTGCGCGAGGGCCGGGCTCGAGGTCGTGACGAGCAGCGTCCCGGAGCGCAGCTCGACCTCATCGCAGAGCCGAGCGATGTCCGGCCCCATCACGACGCGAAAAGCAGTGGCTACCTGCATGCCCATCAGACGCGCCCCACCGGGTTGCTTGCGCAGGATCCTCGGCAGAATATTGCCCAACTTATCCACAGGGCTCGATCCTGCCGTCGCTGACGGTCCAGACCATCGCCCGAGCGATCAAATCCGGCGGAAACGGACCCGCCTCGACGGAGGTCACGATCACCTGGCCGCCGTCCCCAACCTCTTCCAGCAACGCCGCCCGACGCTCGCCATCCAACTCGGACAAAACGTCGTCCAGCAAGAGCACCGGCCGTTCACCAGCCCGCCGTTCGATGAGGGCCGCCTCCGCCAGTTTCAAGCTCACGACCGCGGTCCGCTGCTGGCCCTGGGACGCGTAGGCGCGGGCCTCCTTGCCGTCGAGGACCACCCGAATGTCATCACGATGCGGACCGATGCTTGTGGTGCCGCGACGCAGGTCTTCGGCCAGAGAGTTATTCACAGCTTCGGCCAGGTTTTCCGGAGGCCCCTCGTAGCGGATTTCGAGGCGTTCGCCGGCGGCGATTCGGGTATGGCAGCGTGCCGCTTCAGGTTCGAGCTCGCGCACGGCTTTGGCGCGCGCGTCAACGATTTCCGACCCGATCCTGACCAGCTCATGGTTCCAGGGATCGAGCATGTCTAGGCCCATGTTTTGGCCACCCTCACCTGACGCGATTCGCTTGAGCAGGCTGTTGCGCTGCTCGAGCACCCGGCGCAGCCCGCCGAGGGCTCGGGCGTATCCCGGCTCGACCTGGACCAGCATCTGGTTGAGGAACCGGCGACGCCCCTCAGGGCCGCCTTTGACCAGGCCCAGGTCGTCCGGCCAGAACAGCGTCACGCGGAAGTTGCCCGGCAGGTCAAAGGCGCGCCGGCGGGCGCCGTCGACCTCGATCGTGCGGTGCGCGCGCTCGCCTTCGACGTTGAGCGTGATCACGAGCTCGCGTGTCGATTCGCCTGTCTCGACCTCGGCTTCGATGCGGGAGGCGGGCCCGACCGGCCCCACCAGCTCGAGCTCCCGGCGTGCCCTCGGCGACGAGGACAAAGCAAGCATGGCGACCGCCTCGAGCAGGTTGGTCTTGCCCTGGCCGTTGGGCCCGATGAAAACATTGACACCCGGCCCGGGCGACAGTTCCAGCTGCGCATAGTTCCGATGGTTGCGGAGACGTAGACGACGAAGGCGCACCCTTGATCGGGTGCTCTAAGACATCGCGACCCGCACGGGCATGATCACGTAGAGGTAGTGCTCCTTGCCCGGCGGTCGCATGAGCCCCGGGCTGAGAGGGCCGTCGAACAACAATTCGACCTCATTCTCTCCGATCACCCCAAGAGCATCCAGGACGTAGCGGGCATTGAACGCGATCTGGATATCGGAACCGTCGACGTCGGCCGCCATCTCGGCTTTGCTGTCTCCCACCTCATTGGTGGTCGCCGAGAGCGTCAGGGCCCCTGCTTGCGCCTTGACGCGGATGACATTGGCGCTGTCTCGCGCAAAGAGCGACACCGCACGCACTGTCTGCGTGAGCTCGCTCGTGGCAACTCGCACCGTGGTCGAGCTCTTGCTGGGGATAACCTGTGCGTAGTTTGGATACTTTCCGTCGATAAGCCTCGAGGTCAACTCGGAGCTGCCGGCGCGGAAGAACACCTGGTTGCGGGCCTTCGAGATGATCACCTCGACCTTTCCGGGCTCGCCCTTGAGAACCCGCGACAGCTCGGCCAGCGCCCGGGCAGGAACGATGAGGCTCGCCTCGAGGTTGGGCGGTCCGGCGCCTGCCAGCTTGCGCACCGCCAGGCGGTGGCCGTCTGTCGCCGCGAGCGTGAGGCTCCCTCCTTGCACCTGGACGAGAACACCAGTGAGAACTGGGCGGGCCTCATCGGTGGACGCGGCCATCTGGGTCTGCTCCACCGCGCTGACCAGGTCGTCGAGCGCAACTTCCAGGCGGTCGCCCTCATCAGGACGAGGTCCGGGCGGAAACTCCTCCGCCTCGATGCACTTGATGTGAGTGTCAAACCGCGCGCACCGCAGGTTGAGCGATTGGCTCGCTGCGTCCAGGGTCATCTCGAGGTCGTCGTCTGGCAGGGTACTTACGAAATCAGTCAGAAGCCTGGCGGGGGCGGTGGTCGATCCTTCGGACGCAACCTCGGCGGGGACCACCTTGCGGATGCCGATCTCGAGGTTGGTCGCGGTCAGGGCCAATCCATCGGAGGTCGTCTCGATCAGGATGTTGTTGAGGATCGGCAGAGTCGTTCGGCTGGAGATCGCCCGCGAAACCACCTGTAGCGCCTGGCCAAGCACCGCCGGCCTGCAGGTCACCTTCATCTGAGTTGCAAGAACTTTGGCATTCACGAAAGTTGTCCCCCGTTGAAAGAGATTCTCTTTATAGAACTTATCCGTAACCGATAACAGTAAGCGCTGTGGAGAGTGTGGATGTCGAGATCATTTACAGATCGGAATGGTCCGTGGATAAGGTCTGCGCAAGCGCTCCCGAGAGCGCCTGACGCTGTTGATGGAATGGGGAGGAAGTGGCCACCGGCCGTCCATCCCACCCGCGTCCCAAGGCGAATCTCATAACGTGTGGAAAGAGTCATTGCACGTAGAGCTTTTCGCGGATGGACTGGACTTCGTAGCGCAGCCTTTCATCTTCCTTGAGCTCGTTGGCGATCTTCTCGATGGAGTGCAGGGCCGTCGTGTGATCGCGCCCACCGAAAGCCTTGCCGATCGCAGGTAGCGAGGAAGGCGTCTCCTCGCGGACGAGGTACATCGCCACCTGGCGCGGGAACACGATGTGCTTGTCTCGCCGCTTTCCCTTCATATCATCGAGCGTCACGTTGTAGTAATCGGCGACCAGCGCCTGGATCCGGTCGACGTTGATCGGTTTTCTTGTGCCGGCCGGAATGATGTCGGAGAGCAGCCGGGCGGCTTCTTCTTCGTCGAGTTGCCTTTGATGCACGGCGGCGAATGCCTGAACCCTGGTCAGCGCGCCTTCGAGCTCCCGGATGTTGCGCTGCACCTTGTGCGCGATGAAGTTGAGCACCTCTTCTGGGATCAGGCTTCCGTTGTCACCGAGCTTGGAATGAAGGATGGCGAGGCGAGTCTCGAAGTCTGGAGGCTGGATGTCCGCGATGAGCCCCCACTCGAACCGCGACCGGAGCCGGTCCTCGAGGGTGGGGATCTCCTTCGGCGGTCTGTCCGACGAGATGACGATCTGCTTGTTGATCTCGTGAAGAGCGTTGAAGGTGTGAAAGAACTCTTCCTTGGTCCGGTCCTTGCCGGCGAGGAACTGGACGTCGTCGATGAGCAGCACGTCGACGGTGCGGTACTTGTGACGGAACTCGCCCATCCGCGCCGTGGCGATGGAGCTGATCACCTCGTTGGTGAACTGTTCGGACGTGAGGTAGACGACGCGCTTGCGCGGGAAGCGGTCGTGCACCTCGTGACCTATCGCGTGCATGAGGTGTGTCTTGCCGAGGCCGACGCCTCCATAGAGGAACAGCGGGTTGTAGCTGTCGCCCGGCGCCTCTGCCACTGCTTTCGCGGCGGCGTGCGCGAACTGCGAGTTGTGACCTACGACGAATGATGAAAACCGAAAGCGCGCCTGCAGCTCCGACGGCATGACGACGTTGACATCGGAGGCGCTGTCGACTCCGTTCTCGCGACCGTTCTCCGCGGCGTGATCATCGTCGGCGTCGAAAAACGTGTGCGCGGGCCGATGCCCTGAGGGGGCGATCACGAAATCGATGTCGACCTCTGAACCTGTCACCGCCTGCAGCGTTTCCTGGATGAGCCCCGAGAAACGATCTTCGAGCCAGTCCTTGGCGAGCTTGCTCGGCACCCCGATCCGGAATGTGCCGCCATCCGCTGAAACCACCGATGTGTTCTTGAGCCACATGTCGTACGTCCGCTTGGCGAGCTGAAACCGCAGCTCTTCCTGGACCTGTGACCAGATCTGGTCCTGGTTCACCCAACCCCCTCCTTTCCACCCGGCCACACCCTGTGGATTGGGTCCGCCACGGCTGTGGAGCGCAGCCGTGCCTGGCCTGGATAAACTGTGGACAAGCTGGGGTCCACCACTCCGATATCGGCGAGCACGCGTCCGCCCGGCCAGCGACCGCGAGATCGCGTTGCCGAGGACCGCGGATTCAACCGAAGCTCTTCGAGCATGAGCTCCGCCTCCTTGGTGCCTGTGGAAAAGAGCGGACCGGATTTCCACAGGCTGGCGAAGCCGACCTGTCCGAAATCCCCTATCCGGTCGTTCCCGAAATATGGAAGCGGTGCTGTATGACTAAGAGTTGCTTGCTTGTAAGTATTAGTTAGATCAGGTGCCGCAATTCGTACTGGGATGAAGTTTTGTGCGTTGGCTTGCCTGCTTCCGGGCGGGGAATATAGCACCGGCCTGTGGATACCGCAAGGCACATCGAGCGCTGGATGAAGTGATACAGGCGGTATCAAGAGCGGCCGGAATCGGCTCCGGTACACTGGCGCGATCAAACGCACCTACCAACCCAAGAAACGATATCGCCGGCGCGTTCACGGATTCCTGCGCCGGATGAGCTCGCGCGGCGGTGTGCGCGTGCTGCGGAACCGGCGCCGCAAAGGACGCCAGCGCCTGGGCGCTTCCTAGCCCAGCTCGCGGCGCCCAACCATGAAGAAGGGTTTGCGGCTCCGCCATCGCTCGGATTTCCAGTCGGCGGTCAAAGGCCTTCGATTTCACTCCGGCCGCGCCCTGGTCGGCTTTGCGGTTGCCAACGCCCAAAGCGACTGCCGGGTCGGGGTCACGGTCAGCCGCGCCATCAAGACCTCGGTCGAGCGCAACCGCGCCCGCCGGCGCCTGCGCGAGGTGGCCAGGGCGACGCTGCTCGGTACTGATTCGCCGCTCCGCCAGGTGGGAATACGATATGACGTGGTCCTGATCGCCCGCCCGGCGGCGCTCGAGGTTTCGTTCGCCGACCTGATGGCGGAGGCTTCGCTGGCAGCGCTCAGGCTCGCCAAGTTCAAGCCATGACAAAGCTGTTTTTGCTGTTGATCCGCGGTTATCAGCTCACCCTCGCTCGGATTCTGCCGCCGTCCTGCCGCTACTACCCGTCGTGCTCGCACTACACGTACGAGGCGATCGATCGGTATGGGTGGCTCAAGGGCGGATGGATGGGAGCCGCGCGCATCGCCCGCTGCCATCCGTTTGCCGCCGGCGGGTACGACCCGGTGCCCTGATCGCGATGCGAGACATCTTTTTGGCAGGCTCCCCATTCGACATCTTCCAGCCGATTCACTCGCTGTGGTGGAACCTGTTCGGGGTCACGCTGCAGTCGGCGCTCTCCTTCATCTACTCGCACGTAGTCGGGATCTCGATCCTCGATGTGATCGGTCCCTACGGCGTGGCGATCATCATCCTCACGATCCTGATCCGGCTCATCCTCGCGCCTCTACAGCAGTTCCAGCTCGTGAACCAGCGCAAGACGATGGTCGAGCAGCGAAAGCTGGCGCCCGAGATGGCCGAGCTGACGAAGAAGTACAAGAAGGACCCACAGCGCCTCAACACGGAGCGGATGAAGCTGATGCAGGAGCACGGCGTCAACCCATACGGCATGCTCCTCGGCTGTCTGCCGTTGATCGTGCAGCTGCCGATCCTGACCGCCCTTTACTACGTCTTCACCGGCTTTGCGCGCAGCAACAACGTCATCGCGCACTTCCTTTTTCTGCCGAACCTGAACGAAAACCCGAACCATCACCTGATGTTCAGCGGCTTTCCGATTCCCACCCTGGCCTACCTGGTCTTTCCGCTCCTGGCCGCCATCACCACTCTCGTCCAGTCACGGATGCTGCAGATGCCGCCATCGCCGAGTCCGACGGACCAGGAGCAGCAGACGCAGCAGATGCAGCGCACGATGCTGTGGATCTCGCCGCTGATGATCGGCTACTTCGCGCTGAACGTTCCCGCGGGCCTCGGCCTTTACTGGTTCGTGGGGAACCTGGTCAGTATCATTCAGCAGAGCTTCGTTGTCGGCTGGGACAGCGTTTTGCCGGCTCGGTTCAGGAGAGGTGTGGGAGGAGCACCGCCGGCAACCGCCAAGGGGGCATCGAATGGCCAGAAAGCGCCTCCTGGGAGCCGCAAGGGTCTACCACCCGCGTCCCAAAAGGCTCCGCCGCCCGCAGCCTCGAGCAAAAGCAAAAGGCCCAACCACAAACCGAGGAGTTGATCGCACGTGAAAACTGCTGAAGGTCGCGGCCGAACCCTCGATGAGGCCGTCGACGCGGCGTTGATCGAGCTCCAGGAGAGCCGCCGCCACGTCGACGTCAAGATCCTTAGCGAGACAGCCGAGGAAACGGTTGTTGAGGTCAGCGTGATCGACGAGAGCGATGGCGCGCCGGCAGCCGCCCCGGCCGCCGCGAACGGCAAGGCCGAGACCGCGCGAGGCCTGGTCGAAGGCCTCTTGAAGCACATGGGCGTGCGTGCGCAGGTGAGCGTCCGGGTCGGTGCCGACCCGATCACGCTCGACATCAGCGGCCGCGACCTGGGCGCGCTGATCGGCTGGCGCGGCGAGACGCTTCGCGCGCTGCAGGCGGTCACCAACGTCATGGTCGGCAAGCACCTGGCCGAGGGCGAGCGCATCATCGTCGACGTCGAGCGCTACCGGCAGCGCCGCGAGCACACGGTGCGCGAGATAGCGATGCGCGCCGCTCGCCAGGTCAAGATGACCGGCGACGCAATCACGCTCGACGCGATGCAGCCGTTCGAGCGGCGAGCGATCCACCTCGCTCTCGAGGGCGATCCCGACGTGACCAGCTCGAGCATCGGCGAGGAACCTGAGCGACGGGTCGTAGTCGGGCCGCGCAAGCCAGCTGACGAGTAACGGCGCCGGCAGCAGCGCCGCGGGCCGCATCCGCAGAGCGATCGCGCTCGTCAACTCGGTCGCCGACGAAGCCGGCGACGAGGAGATCACACCGACCGAGATAGCCGAGGCGATTCGCGACTGCCTCGAGCTGACCGAGGTGGATGAGGTTCCCAACGTCCGGCGTTATCTCGGCGAAGCCCTCGACGCGGTGTCCGACGGGATGCCTGCCGATTTCGTAGCGATGACGCTTTACGCGGCGCTGGGCGCCTTACGCGAAGGCGGCGTCAATTAGGCCTCTTATACTTTGCGATCCCATGGGCTCCCCGCACCGGGTCCACGCTTTGCCTGGAGGCGCCCGTCTTGTTGTCGAGTCCATGCCCGAGCGGCACTCGACCAGCCTCGTCTTGATGTTCGCGGGCGGGTCCAGGCTCGAGGATGAGCGTCTCGCCGGGGTCTCGCACTTCATCGAGCACCTGTATTTCAAGGGCACCAAGGGGCGGCCGTCCTCGAAAGAGATCGCCGACGCGATCGAGGGTGTCGGCGGTTTCATCAACGCTTCGACCGACAAAGAGCTGACCGCCTACTGGGCGAGGGTTCCGTCTGAGCACATGGCGCTAGGCCTCGACGTCCTGTTCGACATCGTGAGCAACTCCAAGCTCGATCCGGCTGATGTGGAACGCGAGCGGATGGTCATCCTCGAGGAGCTCCGCATGTACCAGGACCAGCCGCAGGACTACGTGCAAAACCTGTTCGAGGAGCTGATCTGGCCCGGCCATGCACTGGGGCGGGACATCGCCGGCACCGAAGAGTCGGTGTCTCGACTCACGCGCGACGATATCCTCGAGTATGCCGACGCGCGCTACCGGCTGCCGAACCTCGTGGTCGGTGCGGCGGGGTCGCTCGAGGAGACCGATACGGTGCGCATGGTCGCGTCGGCGCTTTCCCTTCGGTCCGACCTTGATGGTGCGCTCGCCGCGTCGCCGCCGCCCGCGCTCGACGGCCCGCGTGTCCTCGTCCGGCGTCGCGACACGGAGCAGGCGCATATCTGTCTCGGCACCCGTGCGCTCAGCTACTTCGATCCGGACCGCTACGCGCTCGACCTTTTGAACACCGTCCTCGGCGAGGGCATGAGCTCGCGGCTCTTCTTGAACATCCGCGAGCGTCTGGGTCTCGCCTACGACGTGCACAGCTTCACGCAGAAGCACCGCGATACCGGTTACCTCGGCGTCTACATCGGGGTTGATCCGTCGAAGGCGGTCGATGCAGTCAACGCGGCGATGGCGGAGCTGCGAGCGCTGGGCGAGCGTGAGGTTTCGCCTGAAGAGCTCACGCGAGCCAAAGAGTTCACCAAAGGCCGGCTCCGACTCGAGCTCGAGACCACCAACGGTGTCGCGTTCTGGCTTACCTACCAGGAGCTCCTGCTGGGCGAGATCAAGAGCATCGACGATGAAGTCGCCCTGGTCGATGGCGTGACCGCCGCGGATGTGCGACGCGTCGCCGAGGATGTGCTCGCCGGGCCGATCCAGATGTCCGTCATCGGGCCGTTTGCGCGCGACAGCGCGTTCCGGCTCGCGATCGGCGCCTGATTCTAGGCGGCCGGCCTCAGCGGACCCGACCCGACAAAGAGCGAGCCGCTCTCGAGGAGCGGCACCTGCGTGTAGATGTTGCCGAAATGGTCGAGCGGCCAGATTCGAAACCACGCCTTGCCGTCGATCCGATCGCGCGTGATCGGCCCGAAGAAGCGCGAGTCTTGCGACTTGTTGCGGTTGTCGCCCATCACGAAGTATTGGTTGGGGGGAATTAGCTGGCCCTCACCGATGCTCCACGGCTGAGGATTGGTCTGGAGCGTCCATTCCTCGGGCAGGTAAGGCTCGTACAGCCGGTGGCCGTTGATGTACACGATGCCATCGCGGATCAAAAGCCGTTCACCCGGCAGCGCGATGATCCGCTTGATGAAGTCGGTGGTGTTGTTGGTCGGCGGCCGGAGGATCACGATGTCGCCGCGCTCCGGAGCGTGAAACCGATAGTCGATCTTGTTGGCGATAAGGTAGTCGTTGTCGTCGAGCGTGGCGAACATGGAGAGGCCCTCGACATGCACCGCCTGGACGGCAAAGCTGATGCCGAAGTACAGGATTACGGCGAGGACGACGACCTCTGCGACCTCTCGCAGGAGCGATGAGGCCGCGGAGCGTTCAGTTGGGGCGGCGCCAGCCGCGCTTTCGTGTTGGGCCGCCATGCGTCTAGGAAACGAGCTTAGCGCAGACCCGTTCGAGCTCTTCGCGACTTGAGTAGCGAAGCTCGATCTTTCCGCGATTGAGATTTCCGGTCACGGCCACGGGTAGGCCAAGGCTCGATTCGACATCCGCGGCGATGGCCCGCAGCTCGGCGGACGAATTCCCATGGCGGCGCGGTCGCGGCCGGTAGGTTCTGACCCAGTTCTCGGTTCGGCGCACCGAGAGGTGTTTCGCGACCACGACTTTGAGACCATGTTCCTGCGCGGCCTGGCTCTCCAGCGCGACGAGAGCGCGCGCGTGACCCGCGGTGATGACGCCCGAAGAGACGGCCGACTGCACGGCCGCGCATCCGCTGAGAAGTCGCAGCGACTGCGTTACCGACACGCGATTCTTGCCGAGCCTATGCGCAACCTCCTCATGGGTCAGCCCGAACTCTTCGATCAGGCGTCGCAGGCCGCGTGCCTCCTCGATCGCATCGAGGTCGGTGCGCTGCAGGTTTTCGATGAGGCCGAGCACCAGCTGCTGGTCGTCGCCGGCGTCACTGCGCACGACCGCGGGCACCTGGTAGAGGCCGGCCAGGCGCGCGGCACGCCAGCGGCGTTCGCCGGCGATGATCTCGAACCCGTCCACGAGCTTGCGCACGAGCAGCGGCTGCAGCACCCCGTGCAGCCGGATCGACTCGGCGAGCTCGCCGAGCGGTTCGGCGTCGAAGCGAGACCTCACCTGCTGGCTCGATGGTCTGATCTGATCGACGGCGATCATCTGGGGGACCAGCGCTTCCCCGTGGCTCGACATCGGAATCAAGGCGTCGAGACCACGACCGAGTCCGCGCGGGCGTTGTTGGCTCATCTTTCCAGTAGCTCCTTCGCGAGGGCGCGGTAGGCGGCCGCGCCCTTGCATGTGGGGTCGTATTCGATCACAGACTTGCCGTGGCTGGGCGCTTCACTGATCCGCACGTTGCGTGGGATCAACGTCTCGAGGACGTGGTGGGGGTGCGTCCGCCGCACGGTTTCGAGCACGTCCCACGCAAGGGTCGTGCGCGCGTCAAATTGCGTCATCAGGATGCCCGCTATCGCAAGCCGCGGATTCAGCCGTGCGCGGACGAGCTGGTGCGTGTACATGAGGTGCCGCAAACCCTCCAGGGCGAAGTACTCGCACTGGGTGGGGATCAACATGCTGGTGGCCGCGACCAGAGCGTTGAGGGTCAGGAGGCCCAGCGATGGCGGGCAGTCGATGAGAACGATCTGCACGTCCGCCGGGATGGAGCCAAGCGCCTTGCGAAGCAGGCCCTCGCGTTCGGGCATCGCGGCCAGCTCGATCTCGGCGCCCGCGAGGTCGATGTGGGAGGGCACCAGCGTGAGGCCGGCGGCTCCGGTCGGCTGGACGACCTGCTCCACCGTGGCCTCGCCGGCCAGCAGGTGGTAGGCGTTGAGCCGGGCGCGGGCCGGATCAAGGCCGAGGCCCGAGGTCGAGTTGGCCTGCGGATCCAAGTCGACCAGCAGCGTCGGGTGACCGACTTCGGCCATCGCGGCGGCAAGGTTGATCGCCGTGGTCGTTTTCCCGACGCCTCCCTTCTGGTTGACCACCGCCACGACCGGAGGGCCGGTGGTGGCCAACATGTTGGGCTTGGCTTGGCTGGCGGCTCCTACATCTGGGGCCATCGAACGAGATTCTAGCCCTGAGTCTGGCGCCTGACCAGCCAGCGTGTTAAGGGCTCCCCGGCGACGTGTCCGAGGCGGCCAGGCCACGGCGGCGAGTCCAGATTGCGTAAGCCGTCGCCCCGATGAGGATCACCTCGGCCGCCACGGCGTAGTTCAGGAAAGCCCCGGCCAGGCCGATTCCTGCCAACAGGTTGTATGTCGAGTGGCACATGGCTGAAGCCGTGGTGTTCGTGTATTTCCGGATAAGGCCCAGGCCGATGGCGTTGATCAGGACCGCGAGCGTGTCGAAGGAAAGGCCGTACTGAACGTGCAGTGAGGTGAAGACCAGAGCCGTGGGGAGCAGCCCCAGGCGTGGTTGAAGCGCGCCGCGGAAGAGGATGTCCTCGCAAATCCCTGGCAGCAGCGCGATCGCAATGATTCCTATCGCGCTTGCGCTGATTGGTCCATAGGCGTGCTGGGTGCTGTCGACGAGCCGGTGGAAAACGGAGGGTGTGAACGCGTTGCCGGCGGCGGCAGCGGCCTGGACGACCGCCACGAAAAGGCCGGCTCCCGCCAGGGCGAGGCTGAGGTGCCACCAGCGGGGCACGTCCAACCCCAGCCTACTGGCCGTCTCCCGGGGCTCGCGGCGGATCAAGAACCCGACTCCGGTCACGCCCAGGATCAGGAAGGGAATCTCATTGGCCACCAGATCGGCGATCGTTACCGGCGGATTTGACTGCGCCGAGGCCAGCGTGTCCGTGAACAAAAGCACGGCGAGGTTGAAGCCGAAGAGGATCGCGGCGAGCGAAAGCGCGAGGGCATGGACCGGGCTGTGGGGGTCGATTGGCAGCAGCCTGGCGATCCGCTCTCGCAAGGGCCTGGCTGCCACGGCAGCAGCGATGAAGCCGATCGTGATGATCGAGCCATCCAGCGCCCGTCTCGACGCACCGCCGAGGCCGGGAGCGAGCATCTGGGCGCCTGCCAGGTCGAGGGCGCCGAACAAGCATATGAGCCCGCCCAGGAGGCCGGGCAGGATCTCGGCCGTGAGTGTCGCCCACCGCTTGCCGACTGCGGTATTGGCCAGCAAGACGAGAGGAAGCGGGGTCAGGCCGACAACAAATCCACCTAAGGCGTCGAGGACGAGGCCGGAGGTCAGCCGGACTTCGGGCTCTTGTCAGGAAGTGACGGCGATGGCGTGCCGTCGATCGCCGCCTTGCCAAACTCGATCAGCGGCTTGAAGAGCTCGATCGGCAACGGCAGGATGACCGTCGTGTTCTTCTCCGACCCGATCTCGACCATCGTCTGCAGGAACCGAAGCTGTAACGCGCCCTGTTGAGACGAGATCACCTGGGCCGCGTTGGCCAGGGTCTGGGAGGCCTGGAACTCGCCGTCGGCGTTGATGATCTTGGCGCGCTTCTCGCGCTCGGCTTCCGCCTGCTTGGCCATCGCGCGCTGCATGGTGCTGGGCAGCTCGACGTCCTTGATCTCGACCACCGCGACCTTGATCCCCCAGGGCTCGGTCTGCTCGTCGATGATCCTCTGCAGGTTCTGGTTGATCTTCTCCCGGTTCGCGAGCAGCTCATCGAGAGTGCTCTGGCCCAGGGCGGCGCGCAACGTGGTCTGCGAGATCTGCGAGGTGGCATTGATGTAGTTGAGGACCTGGGTCACCGCGCGCCGCGCGTCGACGACCTGGAAGTAAATCACCGCATTGACCTTGGCGGTCACGTTGTCGTTGGTGATGATCTCCTGGGGAGGCACCTCGAGCGTGATCGTGCGAAGGTCGATCTTGACGAGCCGGTCGACTCCGAACGGGATGATGAAAAAGAGACCAGGTCCTTTCAGGGGTATCAGGCGGCCCAGGCGGAATACCACGCCGCGCTCGTATTCGTTGGCGATCCGCAGGCTGGAAAAGACTGCGACCAGGATGATGACGAGCACGACGACGAGAATCGAGACGGATCCGAAATCCACTTAAACCTTCTCCTTCGCCTCTCCGTTCTCCGGCGCGACCTGCAGCTCGAGACCCTGGCGTCCGACGACCCGGACAGTCGAGCCGACGGGGATCGGCGCCTGCGCCGTGGCTTTCCACAGCGCGCCTTGCACAAAGACTAGACCCTCGGGTGCAATGGCTTCGCGAACCTGCCCGACCGAGCCGAGCATAGCCTCGCCGCCGACGAACGCCGGCTGGCGTCGTGCAAACCAGACCTTACGTATGAAGAACACAAAGAAGGTGAACGTCACCAGGGCGACCCCGATCGAGACGAACAGGTTGACGCCCAATCCCACGGGGCCCGTGTTGATCAAGAAGGCCATTCCCAGCACCAGCGCAAACACGCCGCCAACTGAAAGGAAGCCATGCGTCGGCGCCTTCAGGTCGGCGAGGAAGAGAACGAGCGCGAGAATCATCAGCAAAGCGCCCGCGATGTTGACGGGGAGGTTGGCCAGCGACACGATCGCGAGCACCGCCGCAAGCCCGCCCACCACCCCGGGCAGGATCAACCCCGGGTTGGAGAGCTCGGTGATGATGCCGTATCCGGCCACGATGAGCAGCAGCGCGGCAATGGTGGGATCGATGAGCGCGTTGAGAAAGACCTGCCAGAACGGCATTGGAAAGTCATTGATTGAGGCCCCGGCCGTGTGGATGACCAGGCTTCCGTCTGTCCGGGGCACGGTACGGCCATCGACCTGGTTGAGCAGGCTGACGGTATCGGCGGCCTCGAGGTCAGCGACATGGAGCCGAACGGCGTCTTCCGCATTGATGTTGACGCTGTTGCGCACAGCCTGTTCCGCCCAGTCCGCGTTGCGCCCATGCATCGAAGCCAGGGCGCGCACGCGCGTCACCGCGTCGTTGAGCACCTTCGCCCCCAGGTCGCCGGTGAGGTCGGCCCCGGACGCATCGATCGGATGTGCAGATCCTATGTTGGTGCCGGGAGCCATCGCGAGCACATCGGCGGCCTGGGCGACGAAAAGCCCTGCAGAGGCGGCCCGCGCGCCGGTCGGGTAGACATAGACGATGACGGGCACTTTGGAGTTCAGGAGGCTGGTGACGATCTCATCCATTGATGTCGAGATGCCACCCGGGGTGTTCATAACCACGAGCAAGGCGTCGGCATGATCGGCCTCGGCACGGCTTACCGCGTTCTGGATGTAGGCGGACATCACGTTGTTGATGTCGCCGTTGAGGTCAGCCTGCTCGACGTGAGGCGCGGCGGCTGACGCGTGGATCGGCACGAGGGCAGCCGCGACGCCCAGAACCAGCCAGGCAAGCCGTCCGATGCGAAGCGCAGCCTGCGCGCGCATGCACCCGAGTATGGCAACCCGCGAGCGACGCCGCCGATGTAAAACGTGGAACATCGCTCACTCCTCGCCCGCCGGAGAGGTCGGTGATGGAGCCATCCGTGTGGACAGGGGACCATCCAGGCCGGGCGTAGAATCGGTCAGCGATGGGGGCGCAGGAACCAGATTTCGACGACGACGCCGTGATGCGAGATCTGCACCACCAGGTCCAGACCACGCCGCCGCTGCGTCCGGGCGAAGAGCAAAAGCTGCTCCAACGCTCGACTCTCGGCGATCGCGCGAGCCTGGACCGACTCGTCGCCGCCAACCTCGCGATGGTCATCCGGCTGGCCGAGGCCAGGCAGGAGCGTGGTCTGTCGGTGCCCGATCTCGTGATGGAAGGCTCACTCGGCTTCCTCGAGGCCGTGAGCACATTTCCGCAAACAGAAGGGTCGGACTTCACCGAATTCGCGGAGTCCAGGGTTGGTACGCAGATGGACGCCGCGATCGCCTCGGAAGCTGCAACCGTCCGCGACGCGGAGCAGCTGGTCACCGCGGCCACCGACTACGAGCGGACCGAGATCCTGCTCCACAAGCTTCACCACCGCGCCCCGACCGAAGTCGAGATCGCGGAGAAGCTCGAATGGACCGTGGAGCGCACTCGGTATGTTGCCAAGGTCGTCGCGGAAGCCCGGCTGCGGCACGACGAGGAGCTCCTCGCCTTCATCGACCCCGAGGCTCTCGACCCCGAAGCGTTCGACGACGCGGTTGACGGCTAGCGCCCTGCAACGCACGCCGCTCTACGAGCGCCACGTCGCCCTCGGCGGACGGATGGTCGACTTCGGCGGGTGGGAGATGCCTCAGCAGTACACCTCCATCCGCGACGAGCACTTCGCGGTGCGCCAGGCGGCCGGCCTGTTCGATGTCTCGCACATGGGACGTTTCCGCGTCGCCGGCAACTCCAGCCTCCAATTTCTGCAAGGCCTCGTGACCAATGACCTCGCGCCCCTTGGGCATGGACAGGCGCAGTACAACCTCATCTGCAACGAGACGGGCGGGATCATCGACGACCTCGTCGTCTATCGCGGCAGCGAGGGTCTCTTCGTGGTCGTCAACGCTTCCAACCGGGAGAAGGACTTGCGGTGGTTCCGCGAGCATGCCCCCGCCGACGTCGAGATCGAAGATCGGACTTTCGAGCTTGCCCTCATCGCTTTCCAGGGACCTCGCGCGCAGGAGCTCCTGCCGTGCGAGGGACTCGACGCTATCCCCTACTTCGGTTTCGGGCACGGCGACGTGGCGGGCATCCACGCCCTCATCTCCCGCACGGGATACACCGGAGAGGACGGCTTCGAGCTGTTCATCAGCAGTGAGCGCGTCGGTGACGCTTGGGATGCCATCCTCGCGCGCGGCAAGGACGAGGGCGTGCTTCCGGCGGGTCTCGGCGCTCGCGATGCGACGCGACTCGAGGCGGCGCTGCGACTGTGGGGCAACGATATGGACGAGTCGGTGAACCCCTATGAGGCGGGACTCGGCTGGACGGTGAAGCTCGACAAGGGCGACTTCATTGGCCGGGAATCCCTCCAGCAGATCAAGGCGCAAGGTCCACGGCGGCGACTCATCGGACTCAAGACCGAAGCCGGCAACATCGCGCGGCATGGAGCTTCTGTCATCGCCCAGGGAGGCCGTGTAGGCGTGATTACAAGCGGCACTCATTCCTTCTTCCTCGGCTACCCCATCGCGCTCGCGATGGTGGAAGGGGCATCATTTCGAGTTGGAGACAGGGTCGCGGTGGAGGTCCGAGGGAGGGAGGCTCCGGCGGAGGTGGTCAAACTTCCGTTCTATCGAGGGTCGGCCCACTCGGCGGTCTCTCCAGCAAAGTCTTGAACGCAGGCATTCAGCGAGAGGAGAAATCGGATGGCTGACCGTCGCTACACCAAGACGCATGAGTGGGTCACGGTCGACGGCAAGCAGGCCACGATCGGGATCACGGATTTCGCGCAGTCGCAGCTGGGCGACGTGGTTTTTCTCGAGCTGCCGAGTGCTGGTCGGAAGGTCGCGGAACGAGAGACCTTCGGCGTCATCGAGTCCGTCAAGGCGGCGAGCGACCTCTACTCGCCGGTCGCGGGCAGGATCAGCGCAGTGAACGAAAAGTTGGCCTCCAAACCTGAGTTGATCAACTCGGATCCGTACGGTGACGGCTGGATCCTCAAGCTCGAGCTTGCGGGCGACCCGCCGGCCGACCTCCTGGACGAAGCCGCATACAAGAAAGTGACCGAGGCTTCATCGCACTAGATTGCCGTACCTCGTTCACTCTCCCGAAGACCGGACGGCGATGCTGGAGACCATCGGCGTGCGATCGATGAACGACCTGCTGGTCGATATACCGCAATCCCTTCGCCTCGACTCGCTGCAGCTGCCGAACGGGCTCTCGGAATTCGAGACCATGGCCGAGGTCGCGGCCCTGGCCGGCCGGAACCGCGTATATCCCGATCGCCTGACGTTTCGCGGCGGCGGTGTATATCGCCGGTTCATCCCGGCGGCGGTATCCGCCGTCACGTCGAAACCCGAGTTCTACACCGCCTACACCCCCTACCAGGCGGAGGCCAGCCAGGGCACGCTGCAGGCGATCTTCGAGTTCCAGACGCTGATCGCCGAGTTGACCGCGCTCGACGTCTCGAATGCGTCGCTCTACGACGGCGCGACGGCGGTCGCGGAGGCGGCGATGATGGCGTTCGTTCACACCGGCCGCAACGAGGTGCTCGTGTCGGGCTACGTCCATCCCGAGTACGTGCAGGTGCTGCGCGCGTTCGGCGAGGGGCGCGGAATCAAAGTCCGCAAGGGCACCGAGCCGAACAAGAAGACCGCGGCGGTGATCTTTCAGCAGCCCGACTTCTTGGGCCTGCTGGTCGATGCCAAACAGCTGACCCAATCGGCGCACGACGTGGGCGCGCTCGCCATCGCGTGCGTCGATCCGATCAGCCTTGCCATCCTGGCCCCGCCTGGCGAGTATGCCGCCGATATAGCCGTCGGCGAGGGACAGCAGCTCGGCCTGTCGCCGAGCTTCGGCGGACCCCACGTCGGGTTCATCGCGTGCAGGCGCGAGCTCGTCCGCAAACTGCCGGGACGCCTCGTCGGCACCGCGCACGACGCCCAGGGGCGCCGCGGGTTCGTCCTGGCCCTGGCGGCTCGGGAGCAGCACATCCGGCGCGAGAAGGCGACCTCCAACATCTGCACGAATCACTCGCTTTGCGCGCTCGCGGCGGCGGTGTACCTGACTTACATGGGGCCTTACGGCCTGCGCCAGATCGCAGACGTGAGCTTTCGCCGCGCGCATTCGCTGGCGGAGCGTCTCGGTCGTCTTCCAGGCTGGGAGCCGGCGTTCCCGGAGCGGCAGTTCCTCAACGAGTTCCCGGTCCGGGTTCCCAAGGCGCCCGCGGTGGTCCGCAAGCTTGCCCGCAAGGGCATCCTCGGTGGGCTCGACGTCAGCCGGTGGTTTCGCGAGCTGAAGGGAGTCCTCACATTCACCTGTACCGAGGTCAACGATCCCAGAGCGCTCGATGAGCTGATGGCGGTCCTCGAATCGTGACCGAGCCGCTCAGCTTCGAGCTCAGCCGCCCGGCGGTCGATCCGCCGCGGCTGCCGGAGGCGGAAGTCGGAGGACCCGCGCCGTCCGACGTCCTCGGGCGAGATGTGCTCCGCGCGAGACCGCCAGGTCTGCCCCGGCTCAGCGAGCCGGAGATCATGCGCCACTACAGCCGCCTCGCGTCGCTGAATTACTCGATCAGCGAGAACTTCTACCCGCTGGGCAGCTGCACGATGAAGTACAACCCGGTCGTCAACGAGACGGCGGCTGCGCTTCCCGGTTTCGCCGGCCTCCATCCCTACCAGGACGAGGACTCGGTCCAGGGCGCCCTCGAGCTGATGTGGCGCCTGGAGCAGGCGCTTTGCGCGATCGTCGGAGTCGAGCGAGTGACGCTCCAGCCCGCCGCCGGCGCGCACGGAGAGTGGACCGCCCTTCGCATGATCGCCGCCTTCCACCATTCGCGCGAGGAAAACCGCACCGAGGTGCTGGTGCCCGACTCGGCCCACGGGACCAATCCAGCAAGCGCCGCCTTGAGCGGCTTCCACGTCGTCGAGGTCCGGTCGGGGGAAGACGGTCGCATCAGCCTGGCCGACCTGGAATCCAAGCTCTCGCCCCGGACGGCGGCGCTGATGCTGACCAATCCCAATACCTTGGGCCTCTTCGAGCGGGAGATACTGGATATAGCGGAGATGGTGCACGCGACCGGGGCGATGCTGTATTACGACGGCGCCAACCTGAACGCCTTCATGGGCATCTGCCGCCCAGGCGATATGGGCTTTGACGCCGTCCACATGAACCTGCACAAGACGTTCACTACACCCCACGGAGGGGGCGGACCGGGCGCCGGGCCCGTCGGCGTCAAGGCAGAGCTGGTGCCTTTCCTCCCTTCTCCCACCGTGGAGAGGACCAACGGCCACCTTATGTTTGACTTCAAGCGGCCCCAGTCCATCGGGCGAGTGCGTAGCTTCTACGGCAACTTCGGCATGCTCGTCCGCGCGTACACGTACATCCTCGCCATGGGCGGTGATGGCTTGAGCCAGGCCTCGCAGGATGCTGTCCTTTCGGCCAACTACCTGCGGAAGCTTGTAGAGGGCGATCTCAATATGCCGCACGAAGGCCCCTGCATGCACGAGTTCGTGGCCAGCGCCCAAAACCTCCACGAGGGAGGGGTCAGGGCCCTGGACATCGCCAAGGCGCTGCTCGACCGCGAGTTTTACGCGCCGACGGTCTATTTCCCGCTGGTCGTCCCGGAGGCCATCATGGTCGAGCCGACCGAGACCGAGAGCAAGGCCACGCTGGATGCCTTTGCAGGCGCCATCAAAGACATCGTCGCCCAGGCGAAAGCGGACCCCCAGAGCGTGCATCGGGAGCCCACGAACCTGCCAGTCGGGAGGCTGGACGAGGTGACTGCGGCACGCCGGATCAATGCCTATTTGCAGGGTCTGAGCGAGGACCCCGTCCTGCGCTGGAAGGCTCCCATAGAAGCTGTCGAAACAGCCGCCGAAAAAACCCTTCAGGAAAGCCCCTGTTAAGGGCCCCGGCGGGCCATTTTCGTATTCAAAATCCGGTAGAATTGGAAGCCTGAAGTTCTGCCCAGTTGACCCCCATGAGTTCTCCGCGCTGGGAGGGCCGATTCCCCGGTAATGGCGGTTCGAAAACCCCTTTCCGAGGGTTCCCCGCCGGGCGCGCGTAGGACGCTCTCCGGGAGACCCCAGGCCCTAGGCGCGGACGTGGCGTACACCGCCGAGCAGATCCAGGTCCTTGAAGGCCGGGAGCATGTGCGGCGGCGTCCGAGCATGTACATCGGTTCGACGAGCACGACCGGGCTGCACCACCTCGTCTACGAAGTGGTCGACAACGCGGTCGACGAGGCGCTCGCGGGCCACGCGCAGAGGATCGTCGTGACCCTCTTCGCCGATGGCAGCGTCCAGGTGGATGACGACGGCCGGGGCATCCCGGTCGACGTACACAAGAAAGAAGGCCTGTCTGCCCTGGAGCTCGTGATGACCCGGCTCAATGCCGGCGGCAAGTTCGGCGGCGGGGGCTACAAGGTGTCGTCCGGCCTGCACGGCGTCGGTGTCTCGGCGGTCAACTTCCTGAGCCAGCGGCTGCAGGTCTGGGTCCACCGCGCCGGCAAGGTCTACCAGCAGGAATACGAGCGTGGCGTGCCCAAGGCCCAGGTCAAGGCGGTGGGGAAGACCGACCGCACCGGCACGGTGGTCAGGTTCTGGCCCGATCCGCAGATCTTCCCGGACACCAATTTCGACCGCGAGGTCATCCGGCACCGCCTCCGCGAGATGGCCTACCTCAACAAGCGCCTCGAGATCGCCCTCAACGATGAGAGCCTCGGCCTGACCGAGACCTTTTACTTCGAGGGCGGGATCGTCGCCTTCGTCCGCGCCCTCAACCGCGACAAGACGGTTGTCAACGTGCCTCCGTTCTACGTCGACCGCGAGGTCGAGGGCACGCAGGTCGAGGTCGCCCTCCAGTACAACGACACGTTCGTCGAGAACGTCGTCGCTTTCGCCAACACGATCCACACGATCGAAGGGGGCAGCCACCTCACGGGTTTCCGGTCCGCCCTGACGAACGTGCTCAACCGCTACGCACGGAAGGCTGGCATCCTCAAGGATCAGGACGCCAACCTCACGGGCGAGGACGTGCGCGAGGGTCTCACCGCCGTCATCAGCGTCAAGGTCCTGGAACCGCAGTTCGAGGGGCAGACCAAGGGCAAGCTCGGCAACGCCGAGGTCCAGGGCCACGTCTCGCTCGCTCTGACCGAGGGGCTGACCCAGTACCTCGAGGAGAATCCCTCCGAAGGCCGGCGGATCATCGAGAAGTCGCTGACGGCCGCCCGCGCACGCGAAGCGGCGCGCAAGGCTCGCGACCTCGTCCAGCGCAAGAGCCTGCTCGAGTCGAGCATGCTGCCGGGTAAGCTCGCCGACTGCTCGGAGCGCGACCCAGCGCTTTCCGAGCTCTACATCGTCGAGGGCGACTCCGCAGGCGGCACCGCCAAGGGCGGGCGTGACCGCCGGACGCAGGCGATCCTTCCGTTGCGCGGCAAGATCCTCAACGTCGAGAAGGCGCGCCTGGACAAGGTCCTGACGTCAGACGAGATCCGCAACCTCATCACGGCGATGGGCGCGGGCGTCGGCGACAACTTCAACATCGAGAAGATCCGCTATCACCGCATCGTGACCATGACGGACGCCGACGTCGATGGCAGCCACATCCGGACTCTCTTGCTCACATTTTTCTTCCGCTATTTCCCGGCGGTCATCGATAAGGGATACCTCTATATGGCGCAGCCGCCGCTGTTCAAGGTCTCGAAGGGCACTGGCAAGAACATGAAGGTTGTGTGGTGCCAGTCCGAAGCGGCTCGTGACAAGGCGATGCGCGAGCTCGGCAAGGGGGCCGAGGTGGCGCGCATGAAGGGTCTGGGCGAGATGAACGCCGAAGAGCTGTGGGAGACCACGATGAATCCCGCGACGCGGGTGCTTCTGCGGGTCACCGTCGATGACGTGGCGGCGGTCAACGATACGTTCGAGAGGTTGATGGGGCCGGACGTCGAGCCCCGCAAGAAGTTCATCCAGGCGCACGCCAAGAGCGTTCGCAACCTCGACATCTAGGCGGTTCTCAAATGCGAATCGCGGTCGACGCCATGGGCGGCGACTACGCGCCGGCCGAGATCGTCAGGGGCGCCGCGCAGGCGGCGGTCGAGTATGGGATCGACATCTCGCTCGTCGGAATCCCGGCGGCCGTGCAGCCTCTTCTTGACAGCCATCCCCGGCTCCAGCTCGTGCCCTGCACGCAGGTGGTGGCGATGGACGAGCATCCCGCGCAAGCGGTGCGCAACAAGCCGGACTCCTCGATGTCGGTCTGCGCTCGGCTGTGCAGGGACGGACGCGCGGACGGCTGGACATCGGCGGGGAACTCGGGTGCCGTGATGGCCGCCGCCCTGTTGATCCAGGGTCGGATCAAGGGCGTGGAGCGACCCGCGCTGGGGTCCATCGTTCCGACGCAGGATGGCTTCGCCTACTTTCTCGACGTTGGCGCCAACGTGGACTCGAAGCCCGACTACATGGCGCAGTTCGCAGCGATGGGCGCCGTCTACGCGCGCGAGATGCTCGGGCGCGCTCAGCCCCGTGTCGCGCTCCTCAGCAACGGTGAGGAGGAGGGCAAGGGCGACGAACGGGTCCGCGAAACGACCAAGCGGCTCAAGGGGTCGCTCGCCGGATTCGTCGGCAACGTCGAGCCAAAGGACATCTACGCGGCGCGCGCGGACGTCGTCGTCGCCGACGGATTCGTCGGCAACGTCGCGATCAAGATGGCCGAGGCGACCGCTGACTTCCTTTTTCGCACGCTGCGCGAAGAGATCCCGAAAACTCTTTCCGGCAAGCTCGGGGGGCTGCTGATCCGACCCGGAGTCCGGCAGATCCGCGAACGTATCGACTGGCGCGAGTTCGGCGGTGCGCCACTCCTCGGAATCGACGGTGTCGCCGTCGTCGCCCACGGGCGCTCCGATGCTCGAGCGATGAAGAACGCGATCCGGGTGACGCGCGATGCGGTTCAAAACCAGCTCGTCGGTAAGATTCGGGCGGAGGTAGGGAGGGCATGAATTCAGCAGGTCCCATCCTCAAGCGGCGTGCCGCCAAAGACGGTCAGACCCGCGTCGTCGTGACCGGAATGGGGACGGTCAATCCGATCGGTAAGAACCTCGAGGAGTACTGGCACGGCCTGATCGAAGGCCGCAGCGGCGCGAGCCCTATCGAGCGTTTTCCGACCGATCGGCTCGCGACCAAGTTCGCCTGCCAGGTCAACACGTTTGACCCCCAGGACTACCTCGAACGCAAAGCAGCCCAGCGGATGTCCCGTTTCTCGCAGATGGCAGTCGCAGCCTCGGGGATGGCGCTTGCGGACTCAGGTCTTGATCTCGCCAAGGAGGACGACTTCCGCGTCGGCGTGGCGATGGGCACCGGGATCGGCGGCTTTGACGATATGACCCAGGGCGCGATCTCTTTTGCCACCAAGGGCCGGCTCAATCCTCTCTACGCGCCGACGATCATCCCGAACATGGCGGGCGCGTCAGTCGCCATGCAGTTCCATTTACGGGGACCGAACACGACGGTGACAACTGCGTGCGCCGCCTCGACGCAAACACTTGGAGACGCGACGCGGATGATCCAGCACGGCGATGCGGACGTGATGCTCGCCGGCGGCAGCGAAGCCTCGCTTTGCGAGGTCGGGATCGCCTCCTTTAACGCCATCCGCGCCCTTTCGACGCGCAACGACGCGCCTGAGAAAGCGAGCCGTCCGTTCGATCGCGACCGCGATGGGTTCGTGCCGGGCGAGGGCGCGGGCACGTTGATTCTGGAATCGCTCGAGCACGCGATCAATCGCGGGGCTCGGATCTATGGCGAAGTGCTGGGATACGCGACCACCAATGACGCTTTCCACCAGGTCGCGCCTGACGAGACCGGGCAGGCGCCGGCCAAAGCGATCTCGCTGGCATTGAAGGACGCAGGCGTCGAGGCTGGCGAAGTCGACTACGTCAACGCGCACGGCACCTCGACTCAGCTCAATGACGCCGGTGAGACGAAGGCGCTAAAGATCGCGCTCGGCGATCACGCGCGCAAGGTGGCGATCAGCAGCACCAAGTCGATGATCGGCCACTTGCTTGGCGCGGCCGGCGCTGTCGAGGCGATCGCCACACTGCTCACGATCAACCGCGGCATCATCCATCCGACAATCAACTACGAGAACGCAGATCCCGATTGCGACCTCGATTACGTCCCCAACCAGGCGCGCCGGCATGACGTGCGCATCGCCATCTCCAACGGCTTTGGTTTCGGCGGACATAACGCGGTCGTCGTCCTGGCCAGATACGAGGAGTAAAGGGTGGCTGAAGACACGATCCTGACCCGCAACCTCCAGGAGGAGATGCAGACCTCCTACATGGAGTACGCGATGTCCGTCATCGTCAGCCGCGCTCTGCCCGACGTGCGTGACGGGCTGAAGCCGGTGCAGCGGCGAATCCTTTACGCGATGCATCGCGCCGGGGCAACGAATGCTTCGCGCACCAAGAAGTCGGCTGCGTTTGTGGGCGACGTGATGAAGCTCTATCACCCGCACGGCGACGCCGCGATCTACGACGCGCTGGTGCGCATGGCGCAGCCGTTCTCCCTGCGTTATCCGCTAATCGAGGGCCAGGGCAACTTCGGCAGCATCGACGGCGACCCGCCGGCAGCTATGCGATACACCGAGGCCAAGCTCTCCGCGATCACCGGGGAGCTGATGGCCGATATCGAGAAGCAGACCGTCGACATGGTTCCCAACTACGACGGCTCGGAAGAGCAGCCATCGGTGCTGCCGGCGCGAGTGCCGAACCTTTTGATCAACGGCGCTTCGGGAATCGCGGTCGGCATGACAACCAACATCCCGCCGCACAACCTTCGCGAGGTCGGTGCCGGCGTCAAGCACCTTGTCGACAACCCCGAGGCCACGGCCGAAGACCTGTTGAGCTTCATAAAGGGCCCGGACTTTCCAACGGGCGGCGTGATCATGGGCACGGCCGGCATCAACGCTGCGTACTCAACCGGGCACGGCCGGATCGTCGTCCGGGCGCGACACTCGCTCGAGCAGGCCGCCAACGGCCGCGAGCGGATCATCGTGTATGAGCTTCCTTACGCGGTCAACAAGGCGGCCCTGGTGGCCAAGATCGCCGAGCTCGTCTCGGAGCGAAAGCTCGAAGGCATCGCGGACCTTCGTGACGAATCGGACCGCAACGGGATGCGGATCGTCATTGAGCTCAAGCGCGAGGCGAAGGTCTTTACCGTGCTCAACAACCTGTACAAGCACACGACGCTGCAGACGACGTTTGGAGTGATCATGCTCGCGATCGTTGACGGCCGGCCGGTGGTCCTGAGCCTCAAGCAGGCGCTGCAGCTTTTCATCGAGCACCGCCGCAACGTCATCGTGCGGCGGACGCGCTTCGACCTCGAGCGCGCCCAGGAACGGGCCCATATCCTCGAAGGTCTCAAGATCTGCCTCGACCACCTGGACGAGGTGATCAAGACGATCCGCGCGGCTTCCGACCAGGACGTCGCGGGCACCGAGCTGCAAACGAAGTTCGGCCTGAGCGAGCGCCAGGCCAAGGCGGTGCTGGCTCTTACCCTCGGCCGGTTGACCCGCCTCGAGCGCGGCAAGATCGACGAGGAGTACGAGCAGGTGATCAAGACGATCGCCTATCTCGAGAGCATCCTCGCGAGCGACCAGAAGGTGCGCCTCCTCATCAAGGACGAGATGGATGAGGTTGTCAAGAAGTACGGCGATGACCGCCGCACCGAGATCACCGGACAGGAAGCAATCGACCTGTCAGCCGAGGACCTGGTGCCGAAAGAAGATGTCGTCGTGACGCTGACCCATCGCGGCTACGTGAAGCGGCAGCCGCTACGAGTGTTTCGCGCCCAAAAGCGCGGGGGCGTCGGCCTCAAGGGCGCGAAACCGACCGCGGGCAGCGACGCGCCCAGCGGCACGCGAGAAGAGGATTACGCGCTGCATCTGCTGACGACTCACACCCATGCGTCCATGCTTTTCTTCACGCAAAGCGGACGCGTCTTCCAGCTTCGCGTGCACGAGGTACCGGAGCGTGAACGCCAGGCGAAGGGCATGCCGATCAACAACCTGATCGACATCGGCTCGAACGAACGGATCACGTCCGTGTTCGTGCGCCCGGAAACCGACAGCGAGGCGCACTACATGCTGATGGCGACGAAGAATGGATACATCAAGAAGACAGCGATGGCGGAGTACGCCAACGTGCGCCGCAACGGCCTCATCGCCATCAACCTGCAGGAAGGCGATGAGCTCGACTGGGTGACCCCCACCAGCGGGACGGATGAGGTGATCATCGCCACCGAGCTCGGCAAGGCAATCCGCTTTGGCGAAACCGAGGTCCGCGCCATGGGTCGCGACACGCAGGGGGTGATCGGGATGAGGTTGGGCAAGGGCGACGCGGTCGCCGGCATGGCCACGGTGGTCGAAGGCGGCGATCTGTTGGTGATCACCCAGCGTGGTTACGGCAAGCGCACTCCGCTCGCTGAATATCCGCTGAAGCATCGGGCGGGGCAGGGCGTGTTCACACTCAAGGTCACCGACAAGGTGGGCAAGCTTGCGGCGGTGCGCGTGGTAAGCGATCCGGAGGAAGAGATCCTGGTCATTACCGCGAGCGGCATGGTGCTGCGGACACCGGTCGGCGCCATCTCTCGCATCGGGCGGCAGACCCAGGGCGTGATCGTGATGCGCCTTGCTCCGGACGACCAGGTCGTGGCGATCGCGCCGGTCGCGGGCATCGAAGAGGGCGACGGCAAAGAATGACCAGGGGGTCACGCCCAGAGACCCTCGGCGGATCTTCGGCGCCCATGCGGCCCATCTGCGTCGTTGCGGCCTCCGCTCCTCGCTCACGCATCAACGGATGCGTTCGCTCCGGTGCTCGGTCGCGCCTAGCATCTGGGCCACCTGTGCACCGAATCTCTCGCCGCGGGCTCCGGCCGTGACCCCTACAGACGCCGACCTGGGCTGGATCGGGATCTGGTTGCTGGTCGTCGGAGCTGTCGCGATCGTCATCGAGATGGCGCTGGCGGGTATCTGGAGCGTGCGCATCACCCGGAAATCGCGAACGCTCAGCGAGCGCCTGGCGGTGGAACAGGCGCGATTGCGGGCTGATGTCGAGCGGTTGCGCGCGGCGCTGGCCGAAACGGCGGTTCTGTGGCAGCCGTACGGACGCCTTCTGCGTTGGCTCCAGCACCCGCTCGCGATCGCGCTGATTCAGTCCTTGATCAGGCGAAGGGCTGCGGCACGTTGAGCGCGGAGCGATCCCGGACGCAAACACGTAGCGATACGTTTGCCCAGCAGGCCGTGGAAGACGCTCTCGCGCGTGAGCGCGCGCGCATCTCACGTGAGCTGCACGACGGCATCGCGACCGAGCTCGCCGGTGCGATCTCGCTGTTCAAGGTCTTCCTCGAGAGTCGCAAGGGCCAGCCCGACGAGACACTGAAGAACGTCCTTGAGATCCTCGAGCGATCGCTCAAGCATGTGCGGGAGTCGCTGGCCGAGCTGCGGCCTGCGGCGATCGGTCCCGACGGCGTGGTGGGTGACCTGCGACATCAGGCCGAGGAATTTGCTCGTGTCTACGGAATTCGCGTCGAGCTCTCGAGCAACGGCACCGAGGACATGCTGTCACCACACCATCGTGAGGTGGTCGCCCAGGTCGTCCGCGAGGCGTTGACCAACGTCCGGCGGCACTCCGGATCCACGATCTGTCGAGTGAAGATGGCTTTCGCTGCCCGGCCGTTCTTGATCGAGGTCTCGGATGAGGGCCGCGGCTTCGCGTCGGGCAGCGCGTCGGGTTATGGCCTCGTCGGAATGCGTGAGAGGGCCGCTGGAATCGGCGGCCGTCTCGAAGTGGTCAGCACGGAAGGTCGAGGAACAACCGTCTTCCTCTTCGGCCCGAACTAGCTGCGACCCAACGAGGGTCACAGCCGGAAGGCTCGGCGGCTTCGTTGGATGACTGGAAAGATGAGGTCGTCTGAGGAAACCGACCGCAGCTTCTTGCTGACGCTGTCAACGAGCGCACGCGCACGACGGTCATCGGTGCGGATCGCTCGAGCGATCTCGGTGGAGGACAAGCCGTAGCTCAACAGTTGAAGGACTTCGCCTTCGCTTTCCTTCAGCCGGCTCATCGGTCCCTTCATTGCGGCCACAAGAGGAGCAAGGATGTAGCCGAGCGAGTGGGCGTAGGCCACGTCCTCTTCTGTGTACCAGTGGTCGCGCTGGCAACCAACGACCAGCAGGCCGACCGGGCGCTGTCCCAGCTCACCGACCGGCGCATACAGAATTGCCGGCCACTCGAATTCCCAGTCTTCGCCATTCGAGGTTTCGAGCTTCTCGATCACCGAGTTGATGACCAACGGCCGCTTTTCGAAAAGGGCTCGCCGCGAGAGCGGCATCAGCGGCCGGCTCTGCAGAAAACGCGAAGAGACTTCGGAGCCCGTGATCGGTTGCATGCAGCCGTTCCGGAGGTAACCGAGAACCCAGCGGTCGTGGCAGATGGCGTCGAGGGCCAGTCCCAGCCGGCGCCTGGCTTCTTGGAGGTCTGGGAGCTGGCCCATGCCGAGCAGGTTATGGACGGCCGGGCGTCCTGACCTCACGGTTGGTTCAGCGTTTCCTCAAGAAACCTTGAACCTGTTACTTTGCGGTCGGGGATTGGAGGGGTGACCGCCAAGTTGCTGGTGGTTGATGACGAGCCGCGAACAGCGGAGCTGACCGCGGAGATTTTGCGCCGGGCCGGATATTCGGTCGACGTGGCGAAGAGTGGCACGGAGGCGCTCGAGCGGGTGCGCATGGGTTCGCCGGACCTGATGCTGCTCGATTACGACATGCCGGATATGGAGGCGCCGGAGGTGCTCGACTCGCTGCGCTCCGGCGGCGAACGCATTCCCTTCCCGGTGATCATCCTCACGGGCGCGCGACACTCGCCGGGGGACCAGGTGGTCGGTATCGAGCGTGGCGCCAGCGACTTCATCGTGAAAGGTACCGATCGCCAGGTGATGCTTGCTCGCGTCCGAGGCGCGTTGCGCGAACGTGCGTCAGGGCCGGGAGCAGTGGTGCGAGGGCGGTTGCACGTCGACGCGTTTCGCGGTGAGGCGCGCCTTGGCGATCGCCAGCTCAAGCTCGAACGCCGGCCGCTGTTGATGCTCCAGCTGCTGGCCAATCATTCTGGTGAGGTCGTGACACGGTCGGAGCTGCTGGAACTCGTCTGGGGCAGCTCGTACAGCGGCTTTGAGCACAGCATGGAGCAGGCGGTGCACCAGATCCGCCGCGAGCTCCGGGAGCCTGGCTGGATCGAGACGGTCCGTGGGATCGGGTACCGGTTCGTCATCCAGAACTGAGCTGGCGGCGGCGCTCCACCGCCTACGCTCGATGCTGGCCCGGGCCCGGGCCGAGCTCGAGCTCGCCGAGGCGGACGGCGATCCGCCGCCGGTCGGCAGGCTGCGCGCTGACCTGAGCGAGGCGCTGGAGTTGCTCGGCGCCGTCGAGGCGGCCGCGTTCGCCATCGTCCCGGTACTTGTGCTCGACGATGACGAGCGGCTCGCCGAGCTCACCGCGCGCGGCCTTCGCCGAATGGGCTACGAAGCAGAGTCGGCCGGGCGGATTCGTGCCTTACGGCCCCATGAGGTCGTGGTATTCGACCTTGGCCTATCCGCGTCGCTTGACTCGGCGCAGCGCGCGATGCTGAAGGCGGCTCGCCCGATCGTCGTGACTGGAGCCGCCGACCCGGGCTCGCGAGCAATCGCCGCCGACCTCGGCGCGGTCGACTACTTGATCAAACCGGTCGAGCTGACAGATCTAGCGGCTGCGATCAACCGCCGAATGGCGGACGAGCCCGGGTAACGGGTCTTTCCTGCCCTGCGGCCGGTGCAGGGTTGACTGCGCCCGGTTCCGGCACCCGGCTCAAGGCCGCACGCAGGGGAGGGCGGTCGCCCCGGGAGCGCGCCACGACGATCCCACCTCGAATCAGGACCCGTGCCATGCCTAGGGCTTGCCTAGGTCAAACAACCGCGGAGCCATATCTCGACTCCAAGCCCGCTCCACGGAAATCTCCACCCAGTGGAGGCGTCTCCGCTCGGAGATGCCTCGCAAAAGCGCCACGAACCTGCCCCAAACTGCCATTCAGCGTCCCTCCGATTGAGGTGTACTCGCTCGGGAAAGGTGCCGCAATCGTCATTCCGCCCCCGGACCCGGGACGGATGCCTAACGAGGGGGAGTACGGGGCCGCTGAGGCGGTGCGGACAACCCTCTCCCATTGCTGGGAGAGGGGTGGCGGGTAATCACCACGTCACGCACTGCTAACGCAACACGCTGCCAGATCGATCCCTCTCTGCTGTTTGAGGATTGCGGTTTGGCCGGTCTGGGCCGCGAACCCTGACGCACCCCTGGTCTCCGGGCAGTCACAGTCCCCTCCCAGGCGCCCCCCAAGAACCTCAAATGAACGGCGGGCACTCTGTGGGTAACTGCCTCAACAAGATGAACATCTTCATGAACGATTACGAGCCAACTAGCCACCACGAGACCGTTTCCGCGGCCAAGCTGCTACGCCGGCCAGGGGTACGGCGATTGCTGTCGATCAGAAGAAGCCGATGGATCCTGGCCGCCGGACTGATGTGCACGGTGATCGGAGTTTCGGCCGCCTGCGGCGCGTCCTCGGCAACAACCACATCTCCCTCGGCAACAGCCGGCAGCGGCTCCTCCGGCGGCGGAAACGCTCGGTCTGGACCGGCCTCGGGGGGAGCATCCGGCACGGTCGACAGCGTGTCTACTTCGAGCTTCATCATGTCGACGTCGACGGGTCAGAAGGTGACGGTCAACGAGGCGTCCTCCACGACATACCAGAAGGGCACCAGCTCGACCTCGGCGAGTGCCATCACAACAGGCGAAGACGTCCTCGTGTTCGGGATGACCAGCGGAACGACCATCTCGGCCACGCAGGTCATCGTGCTACCCCCTGGCGGCGGATCCGCGACTTCCTCGGCGGCGGGGGTGATCCCCTTGCAGCCTGGTGCACCGACCACGTCAAAGCAGGTCGGTCAGATCCCCGCGAATTACAGTCAGGGGTCGGGAACGATCGTCAGCGGAACCACGGCGGACAAGGCGACGGAAGCTGCTCTGGCCGCCTACCCAGGGGGCGTCGTCGACCGTGTTGTGCAGCTGAGCAACGGCGAGTACGAGGTGCATTACATCGGCGTCAACTGGCCGCACCACATCTTCGTCAACCAGGACTTCCAGGTCGTCGGCGCCAACTAGCGCGTCGTAGCTAGAGTCGGCTGGCGCCTCAGCCGCTGAATGGGAAGACGCACGACGATGTCACGTATGAGGCAAGCTGTCGAACTCGCCGCTTCGTCGGTCGGATGCCGCCTCGGCCTCCAGCTCAACTTCAACTAGAAAGCCCTCGCCGATGAGGCGCGCTACGTAAACCATCGTGTTCGCTGGGGCAACCGGTCCAACAAGCTCGATGTGTGCTCGAGCCGCTCCTTTCCAGTCGGCGTCGGGTGCAAGATAAACGCGGGTTCGCACCACATCCTCCAGCCGGCCGCCGAGCGCGTGCATGGCCGCGAGTGCCCGCTCGAGTGCGGCGCAAGTCTGTAGGTAGGTGTCGCCCGGGTGCAGAGCAAGGCCATCGTCGCCGGTTGCAGTGGTGCCGCTCACCGCAATGTGGCGGCCACGGCGCACCGCGCGCGAGTATCCGGCCTGTTCTTCACGGCCGTCCTGATGCCGTCGTGTGATGTCGGACACTAGGCAACACTATCAACGGGCGATCCCTGTGAAGTTCAGCGTCCGGTTCAACAACGACTTATCGGCCAAGCGGTTCACGCATCTCGCCGCGCTGGCCGAAGAAGCCGGCTTTGATCAGATCTGGGTTTCAAACGATCTTTTCTGGCACTCCGCAACCGTCCTCGTGGCGGCCGCCGCAAGGGTTACCAGCCGGATCGCGCTAGGGGTGGGCGTCTTCAACGCGGTGACGATGCACGCCGCAGAGATCGCAATGGTGGCAACCTCATTGCAGGAAGTCTCGGGTGGACGCTTCAACCTCGGCCTCGGTGCGGGCGCCGATCAATTTCTGAGCTGGGCCCGCTTGGCCGCGGATCCCCCGCTGCGTAGGACGGAAAGGGCGATCAGGGAGGTGCGCGCTCTCCTGACGGGCGCGGCGCCGGACGGATGGCGACCCGAGGGACGGCTTAGAACCGGGCCTGCGGCGGTGCCGATCTACGTTGGCGCGATGGGACCTCGCATGCTGCAGTTGGCGGGCAGGCTTGCAGATGGGGCGCTGCCTCTGCTCTTCCCGCCCGCGCATTACCGACTGGCGGCGGCGCAGATCGCCGAGGGTTCGCGCCAAGCATCGCGCGATCCTCAATCACTTGACGTAGCCGCCTGCATCTGGTGCTCCGTTGACCTCGATCCTGCGAAAGCCAGGCGCGCCCTGGCCGCCAAAATCGCGTACTACGGCGCGAGCTTCTCGCCTTATCTGCTCGAGCGCGCCTCGCTCACGCCGGCCGACTTCGATCCGATTCAGCGGGCGCTATCGGGCCGTGACCCCGAGCGCGCAACAGATCTGGTGACTCCTGCGATGCTCAGTCTGGGCGTGGCGGGCGATGTCGACGAGGTGAGCGAAGCATGCGCAAGCCTGGTAGCGGCTGGGGCGCGTCACATCTCCTTCGGTCCGCCATTGGGTCCAGATCCCGAACGCGCGCTGATGGCCCTTGGCGCAAGCGTCCTCCCAGCGGTGAAGGCGGCCCAACAAGTGGATCAGGCCTCTGGTCCGATATCGCCATAGCACTCCGACAAGGTTGACTCCGACCGGCTGACAGAACTCCTGGGGAAGCTTCAGAGGGATCTGGCTTCGCGCCGTTCGGCGGTTTCGGTTCAGGACTTACGCAACTCGAGAGGCGTGCCGATGAACAATGAAGGCGAACGCTCCAATCTCCCGCGCGGCCCTAAGATTCTGCTCGTAATCGCGGGTAGCTAGCTACAGCGCAGGCTTTGGGCTGTAGCGCTCATGGGAGGGACACGTGGCTCCGAAGACGAACCGACAGGTTGTCGAGCAATATGCCAAGGCGCTGACCGCCCGCGACCTTGACCTCCAGGCCGAAGTGTGCGCGCCGGACATTGTGGTCGACTACCCGCAGTCGGGCGAGCGAATTCGCGGTTGGGCGAACTTTCGGGGTGCGCATGAGAACTACCCTGGCGGTTTGCCTCAAGAGGTCGATGGGAAAGTGATCGGCAGCGAGGACAAGTGGGTTGTAGGTCCAAGTTTCAATATCTTGCGAATCGAAGGGACAGGTGACATCTACACTCTGGTAGGTTCGGCCAGGTACCCCGATGGCCAGACCTGGCAGGTGATGTCACTCCTTGAGTTGCGCTCGGGCAAGATTGCCAAGACGACCGATGTCTACGGTGCCCCGTTCGACCCGCCGACGTGGCGGTCGGCCTGGGTCGAGCGCATGACCTAGCACCGCGTTGCTGGGCCCAGGCGGCCCGATGCGTCTCAGGATGCACAGACTGGGTTGCGCCGGGAGGGTCATCCGGCAAACGGCGGGAGAGTGCCTGTGAAGACCGCCCCACGCCTATTTCCTTCGTAATTTAGCTGGCCCTGATGCTCGGGTAGTTCACCCTCCTATATGAGGAAAGGCGGGGACCTCCTCAATGAAGCGCACTTGGCATCGGAGACTCTAACTCCGCCTGCAGCGCATTGGTCCCATTGACTTGGGTCACGGGACAACCGACGCTAAGGTCTTCGGGTCGTCCAAGGCCCTGCGGGTTGAGAACAGGAGGAACGCTTATGAAGCGACTCATTGCAAGCGTAGCCGCACTCGGCGCGGTCGTCGTGATGGCGTTGCCAGCCCAAGCCAGCGGGGCAGGGGCCGTCAGCGTGACTCAGACGTTCCACAACGCCACGCAGACCTTTGTGCCGCCGGATCCGACCGCCGTCCAGCCGTGCACTGGTGTACCTGGGACGCTGACGATCACTTACAACGGCGTCGCACATTCCACGGTCCTGACCTCGGGCGTGGGTGCTGGAACCGGTTGGTTCACCTTCACCGCAACCGGGACGTTCACCTTTATCGGTAGCGACGGGGTTAACTTCAGCGGCCGGTTCACAAATTGGGATGGCCAAAACTTCAACCTTCACAATTTTGCTGCGACTGGCATCCTGGTCGTGCACGGGACCGGTTCGGACGGCTCCTCGTTGACGTTCCACGACGTCTTCCACATGTCGGTGTCCGCTTCTGGCATCACGCTGTTCTTCGACAAGCCGAGCTGCGCCTAGAGCTTTACCGGGAGGGGCGGTTCCGCAAGGATCGTCCCTCCCGACGATGTCTGGCAGCACAAGTTAGCGACCGTATTGCCTGATCAACCGCCGAATGGGCAGGAGGGTGACGGTGAAAACCGCCCCCCGGCTGCTTCCTTCGTAAATTAGCCGGCCTTGATGCTCGCATAGGCGAAAGTCCTATATGAGATTGGTTTCCGCGGGCGCAGACTCGACAAAGACGCATGAATGTCATGCCGCGCACCGCGGCGGCTTCGTTGTTGGGGCTCACGACCTTAGTTTGCTTCGGCGTGTCGGCCACGGCCGCTGAGGCCACGTCGGGACGCGAGCACCTTCGAGTCGGGGTGGAAATCCTGGACTTCGACCCCTTGATGGACGATGGGCAGCCTCTCTCGATCGCCCGAGGCTGGAATGACATCGTTCCACTCCAGCAGCAGTATGTGGGCGACGTGTCGACGGCGAGCGCCGGCATTGTCGACCACCGGTTGGTTCATAGCTCGGTGATCCGCGACTACCCAGTGAAGTCGAACGGGTTTCGCCTGACGAACACGACCTATGAGGGATGTTTCGTGGACACCCCACCGGATTACTGCAAGGCGTTGATCGACTACGGCGCGGTCCTCAACACGGTTTTCGACCGCCGCTCAGGGAGCGCATGCGACGCCATCCGGCGGGGTCGCGTAGATGAGGTCTGGCTCTGGGGAGGACCGTGGTTCGGCTATCTCGAATGGCAGTTAGTGTCTGCGAACACTCTGTGCCCGTCCGTTCGGAAGCCTTTCGTCGTCATGGGGTTCAGTTACGAACGAGGTGAGCCCGAGATGTTGCACGACCTCGGGCATCGCGCAGAAGGCCTGATACAAGCTGGAATCGGCTTCGGGATCTGGGATCGCTTCGACGGGCAGCGCGCCCGGTATGGCGAAGACTTCGCTTGTCCGGCGCAGCCCGACGCCACACATCCCGAAGTCGACCGTGCGGTCACGCATGCCGGCAATGTGCACTTTCCGCCCAATGCCTACTGCCACTACCAGTACGACCGCGGCCTTGAGGTCATGTCAGACGCTGACGACTGGGCCAATTTCCCTGACCTGACGGGGCGTCGCACTGTGATCAACTCCAGCACCTGGGGCGGCACCCAGCAAGGATTCCTGGTCTGGTGGCTTGGCCGTTTTCCTCAGCATCGGGGATCCTCGGCCGGCGTCGAACGTGACTGGTGGCGCTACGTCTACCTTAGGCCCGGGCAAACCGATAAAGACGACTCCTAGTCGGCTTCGACCGCAGGTCGTGACCCTCTCAATTTGACGGTGAAGCTGTGGTGAGTTGGCTGAACGAATCCAACTCCGGCAGAAACTGTCAGCCGGCGTGAGGCGGAAGGGTGACTGTGAAGACGGCGCCTCGCCTAGTCCCTTCGAAAATTAGCTGCCCTTGATGCTCTCTGACAATCCCATAGGACATGAAAAGCCCAAGTCCGGTGCCGGTTTCTTTGGTCGTGAAATGCGGCTCGAAAAGATGGTGACGGTTCTCGTCGGAAACTCCAGGGCCGTTGTCTGACACGCTGAAGTATGGCCAGCCATTTCCACGTTTGCCGGTCGTGAGAACAACGCGGCCGTTCTCGGGCGCGGCATCGATTGCATTGTTCACGAGATTGGTGATGACCTCGCGAAGAAGGAGCGGGTCGGCTTTGACTCTCACGTCGTCGGGCGATTCCCGCAAGGCGAGCTCGACTTCCTTGGTTCGCGCGCGTGGACGCGCCATGCCCAGAGCGCGCGAGGCAAGCTCGTTGAGGTCAATAGGCTCCGTCGCGTAGCTGACGCGAGGCGTCGCGCCTTGGGCCAGGCTTCGCAGCACGGTTACTGCGTCATTTGCGGCCGCCGTGGCAGTTTCAATTGCGTCGCGGTCGACTGGGTCAAGCCGGCGAGCATCGATCTCCTTGAGATAGCCGACCGCAGTCGCCATGTGGTTCCGCAGGTTATGCACCACGCCTTCAACCGCGCGACTGTGAAAGAGGTGACGATCAGCATCTGATAGCTCCGACTCCAATACGCGCCGGACACGTCGAGCCGCGATCGTATCCGTTAGTGCGAGCGCGAGGACAAAGACAATGCTGGCCAGTAGATACCCGAGCAGCGAACCATCAAGAACGTAACTTGTGAGTAACGATGCGAGTCCAAAGTACGCGAACGCAGCGTAAAACTGAGGGGTGAAGTTGTGCTTGACAATGCTGGCAATGGGCTCTCCACCGCGTAATGACAGACCGACGGCCACGATCACCCAACTCGTGACGATGACAACAAGCAATACAAATAGCCGCGACTGAAGCGTTAGGGGCGCGGCATGCCGAAGTTGCGAAGCAACCAGTGCACCGACGCACGCATTGGCGCTAGTCATTATTGCGTTTGCAAAAATCGGCCAGGATCCTCTTCTAGCCATCGGAATCGCAATAGCAAGGCCGACCAACGTCGCGTTCAGGGGATTCAGCAATATCGCGGCGGTGCCTATCGCAATCCCGGAGAGATTGATTCGGCCTCGATCGATGCGAACGTCAACTGTACTGAGCAGAATTAGTGCTCCGATGAGGTAGAGGACTTGAATCGCGTTGTCTGGTCGAGCTCCCTCGGATCGCTGCCATAGTGCGATGGCAACTACTGTCAATACCCCGAGGCCGATCAGATAGGCGTAGCTGAGGGCCGTCCGCCACGAGGGCTTGTTGATAAGCTGCACGGCATCGCCAAGCTTCAGTCGGTTCATAAGAAGTACCGAGTCTTGGTGGTGGACGATAGCGTCGTGCCACGTACTGCCGCGCGGGCCATGCTTGCGTCAGCCCCTGATCTTCGATTTGCTGGAGAGGCATCGTCGGGAACGGAAGCTATTGGTGCCATGGAACGCCTCCATCCCGACCTCGTCCTCATGGATGTGCACATGCCAGTAATGGACGGGCCCACAACAGCAAAAGCAGTTCTGGCCCGGTTCCCAAACACAACGATCGTCGCCTGGACGGTATCGGAGTCAAGTGATGATCTCTTGAGAATGATGCAAGCTGGCTGCGCTGGCTATGTACTCAAAGATGTTGGCCCAACGGAGCTGCATCATGCATTGCTTGCTGCGTTGCGTAGTGAGAGTCCAGTACCGCGGAGGATGATCCCAGAAGTTTTGCGGCGCGTGACGGAATCTACTCCCCTGTCCCGAGCCGAACCGGTCTCCCTGACGTCACGCGAAATGCAAGTCCTTCGGGGGGTCGCGAAAGGCCACACGACCAAGCGCTTGGCAACTGATCTAGGACTGCGATCCCCTTCGATTGAAACCCACTTGCGCAACATGTTCAAGAAGTTGGGGGCAACTAACCGCGGCGAGGCGGTAAGCGCGGCTTTGCGCGCCGGAATCATCACGCTCGCCGACCTCTAAAGACACAAATTCCCTGAGTTCGGCTCATGGATTTCCATGAATAGCATGCATGGGATTTGATGATGGTCAACCTCCGCGCCGGTGGCCAGACTGTGGCTCAAACAAGTGACTTGGAAACGCGGCCGCAACGAATGGAATCTAAGAGGATAGGAGGGAACCGAACATGGTCCGCATGTTCAAGCGACTGCTGCGAGGCGGTGGCCGACAGCGTGTGACAGGCGTCTGGATCGTCTGATCCAGTAGTGATCTAGCGGCGACGTGCCTTAACGGTAGATGGGGGTCAAAACTCCGGTCTAGAATTCCAGCGTCTTGACGGCCTTCAACTCGTTGTCCCGGCCGGGCCAAACGTACATCGTCGGGGTCATCGGATTTGGGCTGGCTATGTTCGCACTGGGCTGGATTCTCGATCCAGTCCAGCCGGAGAACGCCCTAAAGCTGCTGTACCTGGGCGTCGGGACCCAGATTGCGGCGCTTCGGCCAATCCCATGGAGAAGTGGTCACCAATCGGTGATCGACCCGCTATTGATCGCCACTGGGCTGCTGCTCCCCGGTGCCGGAGTAGCGACAATCGCTTGGCTGGCAGTCTTTGACGGAAGGGTCCCTGGCCGCACCATTACCTGGTGGGCGTTCCTCTTCAACCGGGCGATGCTCGCGACCGCCTACGTTTTTCCTTCGCTTGTAGTCCAATCGATACACCTTGACGACAGTTGGGAGTTGCCTCTTCGAACTCTAGTTTTCGTCATTAGCGCGGTTAGCCTGAACTACATCCTCACGGCGCTAGTGATGTCATACGCCAACCGGACCTCAGTTTTGTCGACGCTATTCGACAACGTTGGGTTTACAACGCTGATAGGCACGGCGGCCCTCAGCTTCTCCGGCGGAATCATCTACCTGTTGTTGCAAAGCCCAGTCGGATACATCATGGCGCCGGGCCTGTTTGGGTTTGTTCTCGCTGTCCGAGGAAATGTCGCGGATGCTCAGAGACAGACATTACTTAAGGAGCAGACCCTTGACCTGGCAGCCCAAGCGCTTGACGCTCGGGACAGATACACGGAGTCGCACTCCATTCGGGTTGCGGACATCGCAGGTCGTCTCGGCGAGCACCTGGAGCTAGGAGATCGCGAAGTTGACTTGATACGAACGGCTGGTTCGTTGCATGACCTGGGGAAGATCGGCGTTCGCGACGACATTCTCAATAAGCCAGGACCACTAAGCGAGGAAGAGTGGGAGATCATGCGGCGGCACCCTGACATAGGCGCTGACATGATCGCGCAGCATTCCGCACTCGCCGAGGTTGCTCCCCTCGTCCGGCACCACCATGAACGATGGGACGGAACGGGATATCCCGCCGGCTTGAAGGGCGATGTCATTCCGTTTGGTGCTCGAATCCTTTCAGTAGCGGATTCGTTTGACACAATTACCGGAGCGCGTCTATATCGGAAAACTGCAATGACCCCAATTGAAGGTGTCGAGGACATCAGCAGGCGGGCAAGTCACTGGTATGACCCAAATGTGGTTGACGCCCTCCGCGAGGTGCATGGCCTAAAACCGCTCGAAGTAGCGAACCGTCCTGATGTGCCACGGCGAATCACGGCGCTTCGCGTTCTTCGGTCAAACTCCGGTTTCGCGAGCTTGATTGCTGCGACTGGCATCTCGTCACTCGGCGACCCTCTAACGCAGGTGGCAACACTCGTGACGATCTACGCTGCCACGAGAGATCCTCGATACGTTGCTCTCGCGTTCATTGTGCAGGCGGTTGCTACTTTAGCAATGACCAGCGTACTTGGCGGCCTGACCGACCGTCTTCCCCGTCGAGCTTTGGTTGTCGGGCTTGAGCTCTCGCGCGCAGGGGTGCTTCTAGGCACGGCTATTGTCGTTGCTGACCGGTCACGATGGGGTCTGATAATCCCGATACTTCTCATTTTGTCGTGCATTAATGCGATCGTGCAACCAGCGCGGCAGGCTGCCGTAGCGAGCTTGGTGCCGGCGGGACAAGTTGGGAAGGCCAACGCCGTGGTCGCCGCTGTGACGATGTTGAGCAGTGCAGTTGGTTTTGGCGTTGCGGCTGCGATCCTAGGTTTGTTTCCAAGATCCACAAGCGTATTGTTTGTCGCCGATGCCGCGACTTTCGCTCTAGCAGCTGCGATTGTAGTTGGCATCCCGTCTCTGGGTGGCGGGTCAATCGCGGCTCCGATCTCCGGGGCTTTGCGGCGTTCGTGGGATACCGTGGCAGCGCGCCCTCACCTTGTAGTTGGAACACTCGCGGCATTCCTGATACCGATCAGTTATCCAGCACTCCTGTCATTGGCCTATCAGCTGGGGCAGCAGCCGCATGCTCTATTTCAGGGTGGCCCGTTTTACTCCGTGCTGGAGTTGGTGTCTTCAATGGGAATCTTTGTCGGCTCGCTGCTCATCAGCCGTTTGACGTCGATCGGTTCAATGAGGACGGTAGGGGCAGGTTTGCTACTAACCGGAGTCTTCTCGTTCATTGTGTCGCTCAATCCTGGCCTCGGCCTCATTGCGGTTGCACTTTTTGTTGCGTCCGCAGGAAACCCGATATATGCGGTAGCCAATCAAACGGCCCTCATCGAGGCGGCGCATCCGAGCGCACGAGGCTCGATCATGGCGAGCCGGTTTGGCCTGGTGCAGACGGCTAGCGTCATCGGGGTCGCCATTGGAGGGGTGGTTACAAATCAATTCGGTCCTACTGCGGCATATGGATTTCTTGGGGTGGGCCTTGTAATCCTCGCGATGTATGCGATTGCTGCTGGCCGGAGCACTACAAACCCTCTTCACGGAGCTGCGTATGAAGAGGCGACGCTACCGAAGCGCGGAACAGCGAGTCGGCAGCGCGATGATGGCGCCATCGATGGCGGTCATGGCCAAGGAGAGGACGAGGCGACGAACAGAGAGACCGACCTCCAGCAGGCAAAGACCTAGGCCGGCTCGGGCCCTGGTTCTGCTCGTCATACTGCGCGTGATTGCATAACGTGCGTTCCACCCCGCAACCCGGAGCGCCCCACGAGAGTGAACTCGAGAGTCCGACCCCGATCATCGGGGTGACGGCGTCCTCATGGGCTCTCGATCCGAAGCGGCGCCGTCGCTACCTGCAGATCGCTTTCGGCCTGGCGGCTCTGGTCGTGGCCATCGTGGTGCTCTTCCTGCTCCGCGACTTTCTGGGCGCGTTTGTCCTTGGCTCTGCGATCGCGTTCATGATCCAGCCGGCGGTCATCCGCCTCCACGCCGCCGGGGTGCCGCGCGTCCTGGCGATCGTCATCGTCTTCGTCGGAATCATCGTCGCGATGGCCGGGTTGATCCTCCTGATCGTGCCGCTTGCGGTCGCCGAGATCGGTCAGCTCCAGCTGCAGGCTCCCAGCCTCGCCTCGGCTGCCCAGGTCAAACTCAACAATCTCCAGCCCATCCGCGTATTCGGTACCGACGTCGACCTCAAGGGAGTGACCGAGACGATCAATGCGCACTTGCGGGAGTACCTGCTCGGGCAATTCGGCAACGCGTTGACGATTGGCCTCACGGCACTCACCACCGCGCTCCAGATCATCCTGATGTTCATCGTCGCCTTCCTCCTCTCGCTCGAAGCACCGGTCGTCCGTCGGGACCTGCGCCGAATCGTTCCCAGCGACTATCGGAGCGACTTCGACCAGATCTGGCGGCGCGTGCGCAAGATGCTTTACGCATACGTGAGGGGGCAGCTGATCATCGCTGGGCTGATTGGCATCTTTTGCGGCCTCGCATGCGCGGTGTTCGGTCTGCCTGATCCCGTCGCCCTTGGATTGATTGCGGGCATCACGGCGCTTATTCCATATCTCGGACCATTTATCGGTGCGGTGCCGGCTGTGCTCGTGGGCCTGTCTCAGAGTCCGGCCCAGGCAGTCGTGATCCTGATCGCGTACATCGTGATCTCGAACTTCTTCCTGAACTTCATCTTTCCTAAGGTGATGGGTGACGCCGTGCGCTTGCCACCCATCCTTGTCATCGTCGCCTTGATCGCAGGCTTCAGCTGGGGCGGCGTCCTGGGCATGTTTGTTGCCGTTCCCGTCGCGGCCACGCTACGAATCCTTTTCGACCACATCTACCCGCGCCTCTACGAGAGGCCGGCTTGAAGATCGCGATCCTCTCTGACATCCATGCCAACTGGCAAGCACTCGAAGCCGTCCTGCGTGACTGCCCGCCCGTGGACGAGACACTGTGTCTCGGCGATGTCGTCGGCTACGGCGGCGATCCCAAGCGGTGCCTGGATGAAGTCACGAAACATCAGTGGCTGACCCTGGTCGGCAATCACGATCGAGCGTGCACCGACCCAGAAATTCTCGAGTGGTTCAACGACGACGCAGCCTCTGTTGTTCGTTGGACAATTGAGGTGATTGGTGAGGAGCGCCTGGAGTGGCTTCGAGGCTTGCCGGACAGCCATTTCGAACACGACGTGCTGCTCGTCCACGCGAGTCCCCGCGACCACATCTACGAATATGTTCTCGACACCGCCGTGGCGCACGCGAACCTCGAGCTTCTCGATGGTGGTGTGTGCTTTCACGGCCACACTCACGTGCCGGGGATCTTCGGCATGTTGAACGGTACCGTCACCCATGAATACCGCGTCGATACGTTTTCTCTCGTCGGGCCCGCGCTTGTGAACCCGGGCAGTGTCGGCCAGCCCCGTGATGGCTTGCCCACGGCGAGCTACGGGGTCTGGGACGTCGAGGGGCGGACATTCGAATTTCGCCGCGTGCGCTACGACATCAAGGGCGCCCAGCGCGCGATCAGGAAAGCAAAGCTCCCAGAGCGTTTCGCCCTTCGCCTCGAAAGCGGTCGATGAACCGCCGTCTGGCCATGCGCCTCGTTCGGCTTGGTTACGCGGGTGCCACCGGTGCCGGGATCGGTTCCCTCGTCTTCTGGACGGTCTACTGGTTCTCTTTTGTCCGCGGCAACCTGAGGGGCCCCGACTTCTTCAACTTCTATGCCGCGGCCAAGCTCTACCTGTCGGGTGGAGGCTCCGCGGTCTACGACATCGCGATGCAGAGGCAAGTCGAGCTGCAGATCACCGGTGCGGACCCCTCCCGATTTGTCGTCCTGCCCTATTTTCACCCGCCGTACTACACGCTGCTGATCGCTCCGCTCGCGCTGCTCGACTACCGCGACGCCTATTACGTGATGGCTGCCGCCAACGTCGTGCTGGCTGCCGCGCTGGTCTTCTTGCTGGTCCGCAGCAGCCTCAGCGTCCACGGACGGGGATGGCTCGTCGCCGCGGCGATGATCGGAGGTTTCTTTCCGCTTTTCGTGACGGTGCTACAGGGACAGTCGGACCTCGTCGTGCTGGTGCCGCTCGCGGCGGCCTATGCGGCGTGGGCCAAGGGTCGCTACGGCATGGCCGGCGCTCTCAGCGCGCTTGCGCTCGCGAAGCCCCAGCTGCTGCTGCTGATCCCAATCCTCTTCATCGCCCGCCGATCATGGCGAGCGCTGGCCGCCTTCGCCGGCACGCTCGCCGGGCTGGGCGTCATATCTCTTATTGGGTTTGGCGTCGGACCAGTGATCACGTACCTGAGGTCGGTCGGCACGTGGGCGATCACCGGACGCCTGCCCAACACCGATCAGCTCGTATATACCGACCCCGCCGTGTACTCGCTGCGCAACATCCTCGAGGCTATCCCCGGAGGCGGCAAGGTTGTGGCGTTCGTCATCCTCATCCTGCTGCTGGCCCTGGTGGCGCTCTCGCTGAGTTGGCGTCCCGACAAGCCACGCCTCGACTTCGCGCTTGCCATCGCGGCATCGCTTGTTCTCAGCCCGCATCAGAACATTCACGACCTGGCTCTGCTGGTGATTCCCGGTTTTGCGATGGCCGACCTCGCTCTGGCCGGAATGCTTCGCTGGCCGCATGTCGCTGTGGCCGTGCTGTTCTTTGCGTACGCAGCCATCGACCTCACGCTGGCCATCAACTTCTGGTCGGCCGCGGTCGGCGCCCTCGCGGTCGCTGCGTACCTCACCATCGAGCGCATGGCCGTGCGTCCGGACCCGATACCGCTGGGGGAGCTGCACTGGAGCGGTCCGCGGCCGCGTCGCGTGATCGTGCTTCCCGCGTACCGCGCCGCCAAGACGCTGGTCGAGGTGGTGGGCGACATCCCGCAAGGGCACGCCGACCGAATCCTCCTCGTCGATGACGCTAGCGCGGACGCCACGGTCAGCGTCGCGCACGCGCTCCGGCTGGATGTGATTCGCCATCAGCGCAACCTTGGATACGGCGGCAATCAGAAGACCTGCTACCGCCAGGCGCTGGCGATGGGAGCTGACGTGGTCGTGATGCTCCATCCAGATGGGCAGTACGACCCGGCGATCATCCCCAACCTTTGCGGGGTGATTGAGAGCGGCGATGCGGACATCGTGCTGGGATCACGCTGGCTTGGACTGGATCCGGCCAAGGCCGGCATGCCGTGGTGGAAGCGGCTCGGGAACCGATTCCTGACCGCGTCGGAGAACCGCGTGCTCGGACTCCGCCTGTCCGAGTACCACACCGGCTATCGCGCCTACTCGCGGCGATTCCTGGAAGCGATTCCGTTTCTCGAGAACAGCAATGACTTTGTCTTCGACACCCAGGTGCTCATCCAGGCCGCGACATTCGGCTTCAAGATCGGAGAAGTGCCCGCGATCGGTCGATACCATGAGGATGCGAGTTCCGTGAGCTTCAAGACGTCGACGGTCTATGGCCTGCAAACACTCGGCGCTCTGTTCCGCTACGTACTGCACCGTGCAGGCTTTCCCTGCAGCTGGCTGACCCCGACGTCAGATGCCGACAAACAAGCGCTTGCGATAAGCCAGGTAGCCCACCACAGCCAGGTTTAGGAGCAGAGCGCCGACCTTGAAGAGGGTCGGATGCATGATTACCTCGTAAGCCTCGTAGGGAATCAGGATTCCCGTAGCGATGACGGTCAGGTACTCGGCCCAGCGGCGCCGCATCGCGAGGCCGACCCCCTCGGTCGCCTCGAGCGCCGCGTACACCATCGCGCTGATGGCGAGCAGCGTGATGTGAGTGAACGCACCTACGTAGACGAGAGCGCGCAACAAGAGCTCGAGGATGATGTTGCGGCCGATGGTGAGGTTCAGCTGATCCTGGGCGTACTCCGCCCAGTTGTCGAGCCAGCCTTTTTGCCCCGCGACCAGCAGCGCGATGCCGAGGGCCACCAGCACGATTGCTTTCGCGATGCGCTCGACGATGATCACCTTGATGAACGCGTCGTGCTCGCCGCCGAGGCGGCCCAGCTCGTGCCACAGCCGGGCGAAGTAGTGACGCCGCTGCAGGTCGGTCTCCGCCAACGAGCGAGACCTTAACAAGCCGGCTTGTTAAGGGCCGTAGCGAGATGTAGGTTCGTATACCAGGCTCGGCAGGCTGGGGGAGGGCGCCGCTGGGAGAGGGAGGGCCCCAAAAGGGGCGGCGCCGCCAGGCGCGCGTGACTACGGCTCGTTGTCGCGGTGCTCGCGGTGCTCCCGAAACAACATCACCCGGCAGTTCGCGTTTTTCAGCACGTACGGCACCGTCTTGCCGAGGTTGAACTCCCCGAAACGCCTCTTGTAGGGCAGACCCATGACGATGAGATCCGCACCCCACTCGACAGCCTCGTCGACCAGCGCCGGCCCGGTGTCCCGCGCCTGCACAAGCTCCGTCTCGACCGGCAGGTTCGACGCCGCCGCGAGCTTCTCCACCTCGTCGAGGATCTTCTCCCCGCGGTCGACGACGTCGTCCAGAACAGCTCCCAGGGGAAGCGACCGGTTGACCTCGATGATGTGCACGCCATACAGCCGGCCCCCCTGCGGATCCGTCATCCGGCAGGCCAGGCGTACTGTTTCGGCGTCGATCTCCTGACCGCCGACAGCCACCAGCACCTTGTGCGAGGTGGTCGGATGGGAGTGGCCTCGATCGGCCATCAGTGCTGCGGGCCTCGCCTCACGCGGCGGATGAACACGTATGCCGCGAACCCAAAACAGATCACCGCCGTCCCGCCCGCCAGCTCCTGGGCGACCTGGTCCAGGGTTCGGTGTCCCGCCAGGTAGACCACCACCCACAGGCCGATTGCGAGCGCCATGAGCCCCATGAACGTGAATGGAAAACGCACGCGTCCAAATCCTAGCAACCTGCAGGCGCGACTCCGAAGGGCATCCATGGGCGTCTCTATAATCAAGCCCGCGTTGAGGCTTCTCATCGTCGGGTGTGGGCGAGTGGGTTCGCAGATTGCCGCCAACATGGATCGCGCGGGCCATGACGTGGTCATCGTCGACCGGGATCCGAACGCCTTTTCGCGCGCGGCCACGAGGGGGGTCCTGACCCGCGAGTTCAAGGGCGACCAGGTCGTCGGCAACGGCACCGACGTCGACGTCCTACGCAGGGCCGGCATCGAGCGCGCCGACGGTTTCGTCGCGGTGACCGAGGGTGACAACCGCAACATCATGGCGTCGCAAATCGCGAAGGACCTCTACAAGGTCCCGCATGTTGTCGCGCGCATCTACGACCCGGAGCGCGCCGACGCATACGAGAAGCTCGGCCTGCACACGATCTGTCCGACGATCGATGGCGCGCGACACATCGAGAAGGTCTTGCTCGAGCGGGAGACCCGCTAGCCAGGTGTACGTCATCGTCGTCGGTGGGGGAACGGTCGGCTACTACCTTTCGCGTGACCTGGTGGAGCGTGGGCACGAGGTGACGCTCATTGAAAAGGACGCACGTCGCGCCGACTGGCTCGAGACCCAGCTCGGCAGCATCGTGATGCGCGGCGATGGGTGCGAGGTCAGGTTCCTTGCGCAGACAGGCATCGAGCGCGCTGACGCGATCATCGCCGTGACCGCGGACGACGAGGACAACTTGATCGCGCTGCAGATGGCCAAGCGCCACTTTCGGGTCAAGAAGACGATCGCACGCGTGAACAACCCGACGAATGTTGAGATCTTCAAAACGCTCGGCGTCGATGAGGCCGTCTCCGCGACCGATGTGTTGCTCGGTGCGCTGGAGCCTCCGCTCGCTACCTGATCAAAAAGAAAGGACCGCCCTCAGCGAGCGGCCCTCGTAGGTTCCTACTTGGGTTAGGTGGCCTTGCCGATCTTGTAGATCTTCGTGCCGCAGTTCGGGCATGTACCGACGGTTGCAGGCTTGCCGTTCTTCATCGTGATCGGCTGAGGGTCTTTCATCTCAACCTTTCTTTTGTCCTTCAAGCAGTAGCCTTCCACTAAGTCACCATCCTTTTAGAGATTCTGTCGTGGGGGCGGACTCGCCCATTCTAGGGGTGGGTATTTGCCCAATACAACCCCAATTCAAGCTGAATTCGGGTCTCGAGGCCCTGAACCCTCCGAAAAAGCAGGCCAGAAGGCGGCCTCAAAAGGCGTTTTGGCGTCCTCTCCGAAGAGCACAAACCGCACCTCGGACGCCTGCCAACCTTCGCTTAAGGCAGACCTCAGGCACTCGCCCATCACGCGCGCGCAGTCGTCGAGCGGAAATCCGGCGATGCCGGTTCCGACCGCGGGGACTGCGATGGAGGCGACGTGATTTTGCTGCGCCAGTCGAAAGACGTGATCCATGGAAGACTTGAGCGCCGACTTTGTGGTGCGTCCACCGAGCGCCATGCTCGCTGCGTGAATCACGTAACGCGCGCGCAACCTTCCGGCGCCGGTGATCGCCGCTTCACCAACACGGACCGGGCCGTGGAGGTCGCATTCATCTTGCACTGTGGGTCCGGCTGCGCGCCGAATCGCGCCGGCGACCCCACCTCCGAGCTGCAACTCGTTGTTGGCCGCGTTGACGATCGCATCGACCACCTGCTCGACCAGGTCGCCGCTCATGATCACGACGCGCGGTTGATGACTCGCCATAGCTCTTCCATGCGGTCCTCCAGAAGTTGGTGCGACGCCCTTGCGATTCCGCGAACGCCGATTGACTCGATGGTCAGCGATGCACACGCCACGCCGCACACCATCGCGTCCTGCAGCCCTGCGCGCTGAGCTCCGGTGCTCAGCCATCGAGCGAGCATTCCACCGGCAAGTGCATCTCCCGCACCTGTCGTATCGAACGCCGTGTATTTCGTCAGCGCCGGCACGTGGACCCTGCCGTCCGCGGTATAGGTCGTCACGCCGTCGTGCCCGGCCTTTAGAACAAGACCCTCGAGCCACCACTGGCGTCGAAATTCTTCAGGGTCGCGCCCGCCGAACGCTTGGAATTCCTCGTGGTTGCAGAAAAACCAGGCCGACCGGCGCAGCACGTCTCTGGCCTGGGTCGTCTGGAGCTTGATGTACGAGAGCATTGCGTCCGCCGCCAGGAGGCGCGCCGAATGATGGAGCGCTTTTACGGCTTGAGCCTGCCGGTCCGGGCGCATCGATCCGATGAAGGCCCACCCGGTGAATCCGGGTGGGATCTCGGGCTCCCACAGGTCGTAGATCGCATCGGCGCTGCCCAGGTCGATATTGCGTCCGTGTTCCTGGTGGGCGGTCCAGCGATAAGTCGGCGAGTCGAGCACTTTGAGGTGAGTTTTGTCAATCGGCCGTCCGTCGAACGCTTTGGAGACCCGCTCAATCCCGTCACGGCCGACGGGGGCGGAAACCTTGACGGGCCGGAGCAGGCTGGCCGCGAGCGCGAAGTAGGTTGCCGAGCCTCCGAGCTCTTCCTCGATCTTGCCAAACGGTCCGTCGCGCTTGTCCAGCGCGATCGACCCGACGACGAGCAGCTCCGGCTCGTCAGGCACGACGGCCGGTACCGCTGCTCGCGGTCACGACGTGCCGCCCGTAGCGGAGCTTCTCCAGAAAGTCCTCGACGCCCGAGTACTCCTCCATCTCCATCCAGCTCCGCCCGAGCTCGTCGGCCGAGTGCGAGTCCGAGCCGGTGGCGGTCACCTTATTAAGGTCCTCCGCCAGGCGGGCCGCGGCTTGGTTCGCAGCTGCGTCGCACCACGGGTTGTAGGTCTCAACGATGTCGATGCGGGACGCGAGCTCCACCACACGTTCGGGTCGAAAGTTCGCGCGGTGCCGGTCCAGTGGATGGGGCAGGTACGTCAACCCGCCCATGCCGTGGATGAGGTCCATCGCCTCCTCCGGGGCGAGAAACGGCGAGATACGGCTCGTGATGAACAGTCCGATCACCTCGCCCTCGAGCGTCTTGACCTCCTCGCCCGCGATTGCGAGCTCAGGTGCAATCCGTACGAACGTCAGGGCTCCCTCCACTGTGTTGTGGTCGGTCAGCGCGATGCGGTCGAGCTTGCACTCACGCGCGCGCTCGATCAGCTGCTGAAGTGAGCTCTTTCCATCGTGCGAGAAGTGAGAATGGAGATGAAGGTCGACGCGCAGCATGGAAGCCGCTACAGCGCGGCTTCTTTGAGCATCCGCTCGCGAGAGCGCGCGAACAGTGGAATCACCTGCGCGGGACCGCGGCTGTTGCACGCCTGCTCCATCAAGGCGGCCTGCGCGTCATAGATGATCTCCATTACCTGCTCTGGGCGTCGCTCGCGACCGAGTCGGGCGGGAAGCTGAGGATGCGCGTGGCGGAGAACCGTGACGAGACGCGGAACCAACCAGCCCGGCACGATGCGGACCTGCTGGACCAGACACTCTTCGACCCAGAAGAGCAACTCATCAGATTCCTGTAGAAGGCGTCGAGGCGTCATCGCGCGCGTACTGCGGCGGTGCCAGCGCCGATAACGCTCCTGCTCCTCGATGGTCTGCTGAAGCATGGGCTGAAACCCACTATATCAGCGGGCAACCGCCGTTCTTTGTCTTGTGGGATAGCAGAGGGTGCGCCATCCGCCTGTCGCGGACACCAGGTGGACCTGACGGTCGAATGTCCACTCTTTCCATTGCTGGCGGACCCGGTATCGCATCACGAGACGAGCGACGTTGCTGTAGGTGTGCTGATGCAGTTGGTCGGTCCAGCTGTCGAGCAAAGTCACGCTGGCGACTTGCATGTCGACTATCTCGAGCCACTCGTCGAGTCGCGGCATATCGCGGATAAAGTTCTGCAACCCACCCCACGCGCGCTGCGCGTCTTCGGCAAGCATCTCCCACATCTCTTCGAAGCGTCCCTCCGTGTGGAGCTTCATGAAACGCATCTCGCACATCGCCGGGGGCTGCGGCGCGGGGCGCGGCACGCTTCGTGACAGCGGTGGTCCGGCAAAGATCCTCGACCCCGCCGACGAAATGACCAGCCCGCCGAAGTCCTCCGCCATGAACTGCCGGGCACGCGAGCGGAAGCTTTCCACCCCCGTCCAATGCCTGAGCCGTCGAAATAACCTCTTGACCATTGACTCTATATGTAGTGTGATCTCCCCAGACTGTATACATAATGTGGATAACTCGCAAGCCCCGACCTGGTTGCGCCCGCACTTCACGGCTCCCGCGCCGGCGCCGGCGTCGTCTTCGAGGGCACGTCAGGGTGAAGCGAGCGACTTGATCCGGGTGGGGCCTTCCGCCTGGCGTGTCGGGCCGCGGCCTCAGCGGATGCTGAGCCGGCGGACGACAGCCGCCACCTCGTCGAGCGGCAGCCCGACGGGGCAAACGGCGGAGGCGGCCACCAGGTCGGGCGTATCGCCGGCGAGGTCGGACGACGCGTCGCCCAGCCGCGCGTAAAGCCGCATATAAGAGGACGCGAGGTCGGGTAGGCGCGTCTTCCCCACCCGGTTAGCCGCCAACGCGCATAGGCCGCAGTTGATGCACGTCACCAGCCGCGGGTGACGTTCGCGCTCGGAAGGTTCGAGCTCGCGGATGCCGTCGGCCGCATATGTCGCGAGGAGTGCCGACAGCTGCGATCGCGGGCGGCGCAAGCGTCGCCGAGCGAGGTGCACGCCATAAGCGAATGCGAGCTTGGCGAGCGAGTCAGTGCGCGCCATCGATCCCCATCAGGCCGCGCAGCGAGCCTTGCGCCAACTCTTCTTGCGCCCATCCGATGTGTCCGAGCACTGGCGCACGGCCTAGCCATGCGCCACGTACGAACTCACGCGCTGCATCAAACCGTTGCAACGCGCTCCAACCAAGCTCAGCCCCGACGACTTCGGCCGCGCGAAGGATGCATGCCGCTCCCGCACACGGCCCAGCAGCGATGCCCACGCGGCGGAATGCATCCGCCAAGGTTCGGACCTGCTCGCGTCTGGTGGCATAGACAAGCTCAGCCTCTGTGACCGGCTCGCAGCGGCACAGGATTCGCGAGGTGCCGCCTTCATCGAGAACCTTCTCTGAGCTCGAGCCGTGCCTAGTCTGCAGCTTGATTGCAGCCAAGGTGGGGATGCCGCAACGTGCCGCGAGAACAGCTGCGGGCTCGGGATCCGCCTCGTTGCCGGGCAGCGGCTTGGTTGCGGTTGTGCACTCGGCATCGTGGCCGAGCTTTTTGCACACCGCATCGGATGTTTCCTCGGCCATCAGGCGGTACATGGAGAGCTTTCCGCCGGCGATCGTGATGAAACCGTCAGCCCCCTCGCGTGAGTGATCGATGACCTCGTAGCGCCGCGATAGCTCATCCTCGTAGCGACGCCACTTGAACAAGGTCGGGCGCACGCCTGTCGTGGTGCGCACCGGGCGGTAGTGCCTTATCGACGGAAAGACGCGCTCGAAAGCCTGGATCAGGTAATCGACCTCGTCCTCCACAACATCGACCGAATCCAGATCTCCGTAGAAATCGTCGTCAGTGGTGCCGAGCAGCGTGAACCCGGCGTGAGCCACCAGCAGGAGGTCGCGGCCGTCCACCGATTCGGCGCTGATCGCAAAGTTCGAGATGCGGTGCGGATACACGATGTGGATGCCCTTGGCCGGCCGAAGCTGCACGTCGACCCCCGCCATCGCGCCCACCTCCGGCGACCACGGTCCGGTGGCATTGACCACGACGCGGGCGCGTGCCTCCGACTGCCCTCCGTCCGATCCCCTGTAGCGAACGCCAATCACCTTCCCGCCATCGCGAATCAGCTCGGTGACGCGCGTGTGGTTCAGCGCGCGGGCCCCGTGGGCAAGAGCGTCCTCGACGTTGGCGAAGACCAGGCGATGCGGGTCCACACCCCACTCCTCCATCGTCACGGCGCCGATCACCTCGGGAGAAAGGCCGGGCTCGGCCTGTCGCGCCTCCTCAGCGGTCAGACGCCGGTGCGGGTGGGCGTGCTTGAGCGGCTGGAACCGGTCGTAGACCTCCATCGCAGTCTCCATCCGCTCGATGTTGTTCTTGTCGTGAGGTAGGACCGGGATGATGAACACCACCCGGGAGACGAAGTTCCGAGCGATTGTGACGATGTAGCCGGCGTCCTGAGTCGAGAGTCGCGTGGTATCCCAGTCGAACTCGAGATAGCGCGGACCGCCGTGGATCATCCAGCTCGAAGCGCCGCTAGTGCCCGCGCCCCAGTCCCCTTTCTCGAGCAGGAGCACGGAGAGTCCCCGAAGCGAGAGATCCCGCGCCACGCCCGCGCCAGTGACGCCTCCGCCGATGACGACTACGTCGTATGCGCCCGAAGCTGCCACTGGCCAAACATTAGAAGACCCAACCTCGGGAAAGAGAGCAGTGGGCTTACCCGATAACGAAGGCCGGGTCCGCTTTCCGCCTGGGCCCCCCTTGGGGAGCGGGAGAGGGAACCGGGCAGGTCCCTCTCATATTTCTTAGCCTGGGGCTTCGTGCTGCTTCTGAAACTCTTCGATGATGCCCTTGGCGAGGTGCGCCGGCATCTCTTCGTAATGCGAGAAGCTCTTCGAGAAGCTTCCCCGTCCCTGGGTGATGGACCGAAGGTCGAGCGCGAAGCGAAGCATCTCGGACTCCGGCACCATCGCCTTCACGTCCTGATATCCGTCGGTCGGCTCGGTGCCGAGGATCTTGCCTCGGCGGCCGTTGATGTCCGACATGATGTCGCCCAGGTACTTTTCGGGCACGTGGATGGTCGCCTCCACGAGCGGCTCGAGCAGGACCGGGCCCGCATCCAGCGCGCCCCTGCGGATGGCCACCGAGCCCGCGATCTGGAACGCCATATCGTTGGAGTCGACCTGGTGGTACTTGCCGTCCACGAGGGTCACCTTGACATCGACCATCGGATAGCCTGCGACGACGCCCTTGGCCATGTTGTCGACGATCCCTTTCTGCACGGAGGCCCGGAAGTTCTGGGGGATGGCGCCGCCGAAGATCTTGTCCTCCCACACGAAGCCTTCGCCTCGCTTGGTCGGATTGACCTCGATCACGCAGATGCCGTACTGGCCGTGACCACCGGACTGCTTGACATGGCGGCCCTCGGCCCGGCTGTGGCTCGAAACTGTCTCGCGGTAGGCGACGCGCGGGGCCTGAGTGGTCGCCTCGACGCCGTACTTGCGCTTGAGCTTCTCGAGAGTCACGTCCAGGTGGACATCGCCGAGGCCCGCGATCACGAGCTGCTTGGTCTCCTCGACACGTTCCACGTGTAACGTCGGGTCTTCCTCGCTCAACCGCGCCAGGCCGGACGAGATCTTCTCCTCGTCTCCACGGGCCTTCGGGGTGATGGCCAACGAGTAGGCCGGACCGGGCAAGTCGAGCGCGGGCAGCGGCCCGCCGTCCTTCAGGCCGAGGGTGTCGCCGGTCAGGGTGTGGGTGAGCTTGGTCGCCGCCGCGATGTCGCCCGCATGCACCTCCGCGGCCGCGACGTGCTCCTTGCCGCGGGGAAAGAAGATCTGCGCCAGCCGCTCCTCGCCGCCGCGGCTGAGGTTGGGGAGGTGAGCGTCGGCCTTGACGGTTCCCGCGATGACCTTGAAGTAGCTGACCCGGCCGAACTGATCGCCACCGGTGCTGAAGACAAACGCTTTGACGGGCTTGTCGGGCTCGGCCTCAGGCGGCGGCATGAGCTCGGCGATCGTTGACATCAGCGTGCGCACGCCGAGCAGCTTGGTCGCCGAGCAGCACACGACCGGCGCGACCTTGCCTTGCAGGATGCCCTCGCGCAATCCGCGCTGGATCTCCTCCTCGCTCAGCGTTCCCGCGTCCAGATACTTTTCGAGCAGCGAGTCGTCGCTCTCGGCCGCCGCCTCGATCAGCTGGCCGCGGTATTCCTCGACCCTCTGCTTCATATCGTCAGGAATCGGAACCTCACTGCCCTTCCCGTCCTCGGCGGTCACGAAGGCTTTCAGGTGCAGCAGGTCGACGATGCCGCGAAAGTCCTGCTCGGCGCCGATCGGGAGGTGCAGGGGAAACGGGCGCGGCGAGAGCGTCTCCCGCATCGCCGCAACGGCGCCGTAAAAGTCTGAATTTTCCTTGTCGAGCTTGTTCACGACCACGATTCGCGGCTTGCTCGATCGATTGCAGAACTCCCAAGCGACCTCGGTGCCGACGGCAAGCTGTGCGGTCGGCCCGACGACCACCACCGCTCCCTCCGCCGCCCGCAGCCCGCTGATGACCTGGCCGGCGAAATCGAAGAATCCGGGCGCGTCGAGAATGTTGATCTTGTGGCCGTTGTGCTCGGCGAAGGCGACGCCGAGCGTGATCGAGATCTTTCTCTTGTGTTCTTCCGGCTCGAAATCGGTCGTCGCGGTCGCCTGGTCAGGGGCGCCCATGCGGGCCACGGCACCAGAGGCGAACAGCATCGCCTCGGCGAGCATGGTCTTGCCATCGTGGGAATGGCCCAGCAGGACCACATTGCGGATCTTGTCGGAAGCGTAATCAGTCGCCATCCAAACCCCCAGCTCCTGCGATCGCCGTTGCTACGAACACAAGTCTAAGGGGCGGTTAAGAGTCGGCCGGGAGCCCGGTAGAATGGCGGTTCACATGGTCAAGAAGACGGCTTCGATCGAAGAGGTTCTCGCCGCCATCGAGGCGGCTCGCGACAAGGTGATGGCGGACGAGGTCAAATCGCTCACCAAGCTCGGCATCCCGAAAGCGATGGCCTACCAGATGATCTCGAGCCGCTTCCACCAGAAGGTCGGCAACCAGGAGGAGGCCGAGCCCGACCCGTTCGAGGGCGGCAACGCGACCACATCCTGGGAAGAAATCAGCTAGCCGGCGCCAGTTGAACCGCGCTGAGCGCCTCGCTCGGCTCCTGCGCGTACTCGCCGCGATCATCGCCGAGCCCGGGCTAAACCCGCTCGAGCTCGCCGCCCGCGCAGGCGTCTCTGAACGGACCCTGCGCCGCGACCTCTCTCAGCTGAGGGATCTCGGCTACGAGGTCGCTTACACGAGCGGCTACGAGGTGCAGGAAAGGCTCAACCTCGAAGGACGCGGGCGCACGCGCCCCCGCGGGCGTGGCGACGATGCCCTGCTGCAAGCGGTGGCGCAAGCGGTCGAGACCGCCGGCCTTTGGCGCGACCCAGCCAGGGCTGATGAGGCGCTGCCCAGGCGCGTCAAGGCGCGCCGCTCGGGCAAGGCGCCCATCGTCCTCATCCCCAGCGGCGACGAAGACGCAGACTTCATCTACGCCACCGGCTTTGCCATGGAGAGCGCTCTCTACATCCGATACGCCGACAAGGACGACGTGCTGGTCACCAGCCCGCTCGAGATCGACCGCGCCCGGGCGGAGTCGCGGGCGGCCTCAATCGTGGAGGACCGAGAGACGTACGTCCAGCAGGCGTGGGCTCGGCTGGCGGCCCGCATGCTGCGGGAGAAAGGCATCAGCGACGCTCGCGTCTCGCCTAACCTTCGCGCCGTCCACCTCGAAGACCTGCGCGCCGCCGGGATAGTCGCCGAGGTCGACCGGGAGCTTTTCGTCGCCGAACGACGTCACAAGTCAGCCGCCGAGGCGTCGGCGATCCAGGAGGCACAAAGCGCCGCGGAGTCCGCGGTCGTCGAGGTGGTCCGTGGTCTGTCCGAGGCGGAGATCAAAGACGGAGTGCTGTGGTCGAACGGCGCGCCGCTGACATCGGAAAAGCTTTACGCCCGGGCGCAGCTCGTGCTCGGCGAAAAGGGCTATACGTGTCCGGACATGATCATCGCGGGATCGCCTGAGTGCGCGCTGCCGCACTACCGGGGCACCGGCCCGATCAATGCGAACGCGCCCGTGATCATCGACATCTTTCCGACCAGTCGCCAGACGCACTACAACGGCGATCTGACGCGGACCGTCGTCGTGGGCGAGGTCAGCGCCGACGTAAGCCGCATGCACGCCGCGGTGCTGCAGGCACTGGATGCGGGCATCGAGTCGATCGCCACGGGCGTGGCTGGACAAGACCCTCATCACGCTGTGTGCCAGGTGCTTGTCGACCGCGGCTACGCGACAACCACCAGGGGATTTGTCGGTGAGGAAGGCGTCGCGAAGATGAATCACAGCACCGGACATGGCGTCGGTCTGGAAGTTCACGAAGCGCCGGCGCTTCGTGACACGGTGATCGACCAGTTGCGAGAAGGCGACGTGGTCACGGTCGAGCCTGGGCTGTACCTGCTGGGCTTTGGCGGTGTGCGGGTCGAAGACACGGGGATCGTGACGCAGAACGGTTTTCAGAACTTCACGACGCTGACCCGGAGCCTTAACCCCCAGGATTACCTGTAAACCAGCTCTTTACGGTAGGGTAGCGATCGATGGACGAAAAAGAGACGCTTGGGCAGCGGATCAGGAGGATCCGCCAGGACCGCGGCCTGAGCCTTGCCAAGGTGGTCAGAGACGACTTCAGCCGCGCCTTTCTGAATCAGGTTGAGCTCGGCAAGTCCCGGCCGTCGATCCGCGTCTTGCGCATCATCGCGGAGCGGCTCGGCACCGAGGCCGAGTACCTCCTCGAAGGCCAGGAGGCGGGCATCGAGAGGGAGCTCGCCCTGGAAAAGGGACGCGTCCTGCTTTTGCAGGGCGACCCGCGGCGCGCCCTGCTGGCGCTGAGGCCCGCCATCAACACGTACGACTGGCCACTCGGCTCGGACGCGCGCGTCTGCCAGGCGCAGGCGCTGATCTCGCTGGGCCGCAAAGACGAGGCGGCCGCCATCATCGCGCGAGAAAGGAGCACCGTCGAGCTCCACAATGACCACCATCGGCGCGAACGGCTGCGCACTGTCGAGCGCGGGCAGGAGTTTCGCTTCGAAGGCGACGCCGTGGAGACGCATCTGAGGCTGGCCGATCGTGCCACCCGCGCAGGCAACAACCACGACGAGCTCGAGCACTACCGGGCCGCGCGCGTCCTGTTAGAGGCTGGTCCTAGAGCCCCGACTCAAAAGTAAATTTCGGCGGAGGCGTGACCTCGGGCGGTGTGATCTCGATGGTGATCACTTCGTGGGACTTCAGCTGAATCGTCCTGGGATCGCCGGTGAAGAGTTGAGCGCCTTTGCCATCGCCGAGATCGATGTAGACAACGATCTTCTGCTCCGGCTGAACCGTGATGGTCGAGACGTGGGTCGCGTCCAGCTTCTGCCCGCCCAGGTCGTGCGCGGTGCTCCAGGAGTTCCATACGTCGAAGAACTGGCCGACCGTGAAGGTGTCGTTTTGGGGCGACTCGATGTGGATCACGTTCTTATTCGCCGGGTGCACGTGCAGCCAGTAGTAGCAGGAGACGTTGCCGGCCGAATCCAGGTTGATTCCGATGTTGTCGGGGATGTTGTGGACCACGCCGTCGTAGACGATCTGCAACGCGGCGTGGTAGTGGGTCTGCGAATGCTCGAGGTGATCGCACGGCACGCCCGCGACCGCGGGCGGGCCAGGCTGCGGCCTTCCGTAGTAGACCATCGCGGCGATCAGCGCGATCACTCCCACGACGAGGATGCCACCTACCACGATCGGCAGCACTGGGACGCCGGCTCCCGCCTTGGTCCGAATGGGCGGCCGGCGCCCGGATTTACCTTTGCCTGCGCCCGCGGCAGCCTTCGCTCGGGACCTGGTGGCCATGACCACTGGTACAATACCGACCTCACCTTTCTGGCCTCGGCCGGGGGCATCGCCTCCGTTCGACCGGGGCCTGAACCCATAGGAAGGAGGCTCCCTGTTGCGGGATTACGAAGTTCTGTACATCGTCCGGGCGGACTTTGACGACGACAAGGTCCAGGACGCGGTAAAACGAGTGAACACGCTGATCGAAAGATCAGGCGGTACTCCTGAGCGCACAAATCTGTGGGGCAAGCGCAAGCTGGCCTACGAGGTCAAGCACCAGAAGGAAGGCTCGTACGTGCTCCAGGACTTCCAGCTCGAGCCGGATCGCATCCCCGAGCTCGAGGCCGGGCTCAAGATCACAGAGGAGGTCTTGCGTCACCTGATCGTGCGCAAGCCAGACAAGCCTGTCGCGACTGCAGTGCCGCCGCCGCCGCCGGCCGAGGTCGTGCTGGAGCCCGTGACCGCAGGGTCGAGCGAGGCGGCGGGTGGTGCAAGCCGGCCAGATCGGGAGGATCGGGAGGAGTCATAAATGTCGAACCTGAACAAGGCGCTGCTCATCGGGCGGCTGACGAAGGACCCGGAGATGCGCTACACGCCAAGCGGCACAGCGGTGACGAACTTCAGCATCGCCACCAACCGCTGGTCATCGGGACCAGAGGGCGAGCGTAAGGAGTTCACCGACTACCACAACATCGTCGCCTACAACATCGGCAAGCGAAACCTGGCCGAGATCGTGGCGCAGTACACGCGCAAGGGCGCGTTGGTCTTCATCGAGGGCCGCATCCAGACGCGGTCGTGGGAAGGCCAGGACGGCCAAAAGCGGCGGACGACGGAGATCATCGCGAACGATGTGCAGTTCCTCGACAGCCGCAGCAGCGGCCCGAGTGATGGCGCTCCACGTGAAGCCGCGCCACGACAGCGACCCGCAACGTCTGATGACAACATCCCCGCCCCGGACGACGCTCCGCGCGACGTTGACCCGGACGAGATCCCCTTTTAGGAGTTAGAGATGGCAGTTGACAGTCCACCAAGGCGCGAGGCAAGCTCGGGGCCTCGGGGCCCCAAGCGCCAGCACCGCAAGGTCTGTGCCTTTTGTGTCGAGAAGATCGATTACATCGATTACAAGGAGATCTCGCGGCTGCGCCGCTTCATCAGCGACCGCGGCAAGATCCTGCCCCGGCGCGTAACGGGCACGTGCGCCAAGCACCAACGGCCGCTCACGACGGCTCTAGAGCGCGCGCGCGCGATTGCTTTGCTTCCATACACAACCGAGCAGCACTAAATAAACTGAGCAGGCCGCCAAAGCCGATTACTGGAGCGCGCCGATGACTTTCCACACGCAGCTGCGAATCCCAGGACCGACGCCGCTTCCTGAGCGGGTGGTCCGCAGCATGAACCGGCCGATGATCGACCACCGCGGCCCCGAGTTCGCGGCGATCCTCTCCGAGATCACGGCCGGCGCCAAGCGCGTGTTCAAGACGAAGAACGACCTCTTGCTCCTTACCAGCTCGGGGACCGGCGGGCTCGAGTCGGCGGTCGCCAACCTTGTTTCGCCTGGAGACGAGGTGGTGGTCGCGCTGTGCGGAAACTTCGGCGAACGATTTGCCGCGCTCGCGGGCGCCTACGGCGCGGAGGTCGTCCGCCTCGAATTCGAGTGGGGCCAGCCGGTCGACCCCGATGACCTGGCGGTGGTCTTGCAACGACATCCGAAGGCCCAGGTCGTGCTGCTCACCCATAACGAGACGTCGACCGGTTTGACCAACCCGCTGCGCCAACTTGCGCGGGTTGCTCGCGACGCCGGGCGCCTCGTCGTGGTCGACGGCGTGAGCTCGATCAGCTCGATCGAGATCGAAACTGACGCGTGGGGAATCGACGTCGCGGTCAGCGGTTCGCAAAAGGGATGGATGGCGCCACCCGGGCTGGCTCTGGTGAGCGTCAGTGACCGCGCTTGGGCGCAGCAGACCAACGCGCGTTCTCCGCGCTTTTACTTCGACTGGAAGGAAGCCAAGACATGGGCGCAAAAAGGCATGACCCCGTTCACGCCCGCCGTCCCGGTCGCGTTTGCGATGCAGGAAGGTCTGCGCATGCTCGAAGAGGAAGGCCTGGGCAACGTCTTTGACCGGCACGCGCGACTCGCCCGCGCCACTCAGGCCGGGCTGGTGGCCCTGGGCTTCCAGCTGTACGCGCAGGAGGGATTTCGCTCCAATACCGTTACGTCCGCGGCGCCACCGCCAGGACTCGACGTAGCTGCGCTTCGCGCGCTGATCGACACGAAATACGGAGTCGTGATCGCGGGCGGCCAGGGCAAGATGACCGGCAAGATGATCCGCGTCGGGCACCTCGGCGCTGTCGCCGAGGGCGACGTGGTCCAGGTCATCTGGGCGATCGAGCAGGCGTTGGAGGAGCTGGATATCGCCCCCGCGGATGGTCGCGGCGTGGCGGCCGTCACCGCTTCAGTGCAGGGCGTCCCCGCCGCCGCCCGCTAGGCGGCGCGACCCCGGTGGCAAAGATCCTCGTCGCCGACCCGCTGGCCGAAGACGGCCTCGAGCGGCTTCGCCGCGCCGGCGAGGTGACCGTGGTCAGCAAGCTCGACGAATCGGAGTTGATCCGCCGGATCCCGGACTTCGACGCGCTGGTCGTCCGCAGCGAGACGCGTGTCACGGCACCGATCATCGACGCCGGCCGCAAGCTCCGCGTCGTCGGCCGCGCCGGCGTCGGCGTCGACAACATCGACGTTCCGGCAGCCACGCGCAAAGGCATCCTCGTCGTCAACGCGCCGCGCGGCAATATCGTGGCCGCCGCCGAGCACGCGATGGCGCTCCTGTTCGCGCTCGCGCGCTGGGTGCCGCAGGCGGATGCGTCGGTGAGGCGAGGAGAGTGGGCACGCTCGAAATTCATCGGCACGGAGATTCGCGGCAAGACGCTCGGTGTCATCGGTCTCGGCAACGTGGGCTCGGAGGTGGCGAAGCGCGCGCATGGGCTGGAGATGGACGTCATCGCGTACGACCCGGTGGTCTCGGTGGAGCGGGCCGAGCTCTTCAACGTGGCGCTGGTCAGCCTCAATGACCTTCTCGAGCGGGCCGATTTCGTCACGGTTCACGTGCCGCTCGTCGACTCGAATCGCAACCTTATCGGTGCGCCCCAGCTCGCGCTGATGAAACCAACCGCGCGCTTGATCAACACCGCGCGGGGCGGCATCGTCGACGAGTCGGCGCTGTGCGAGGCGCTGCAGGCGGGCCGCCTGACAGCGGCGGCGGCCGACGTGTTCGCGACCGAGCCTCCGGGCGACAACCCGCTCCTGATGCTGCCCAATTTCATCGCCACCCCGCACATCGGCGCGTCCACCATGGAGGCGCAGGTCTCGGTGGCTTTTGACGTTGCAGAAGAAGTGGCCGCGGTGCTCGCGGGGGACCTGCCGCGCTTCGCCGTCAACGCTCCGGCGTTGCCTCCGGAAGAGCTTGCATACCTGCGTCCTTTCGCCCAGCTGACCGAGCGTCTCGCAGGCCTGCACGCGCAGCTGTTCGAGGGCCGGGTGAGCACGATCGAGCTCGACTTCGAAGGCGAGCTGGCGGAGCACGACGTCAACCTGTTGGTCGCGGCGGCGATCAAGGGCGTGGTCCAGCCGTTCACTGAGGAACGGATCAACGCGGTCAACGCGCGCTTGATCGCTGCCAACCGAGGCATTCGTCTGGTCGAGCGGCGCAGCCGCCCACACAGCAGCTACGCGAGCCTGGTGACCGTGCGCATGATGGACCACGAGATCGCCGGCACTCTGCTCATGGGCGAGCCTCGCGCTGTCCGCATCGACTCGTTTCGAGTCGACCTGATCCCCGAGGGAAGATTTCTCGTCAGCCGGCACGAAGACCGTCCCGGCGTCGTGGGTAAGGTGGGCAGCATCCTCGGCGAATACGACGTCAACATTGCGAGCATGCAGGTCGGCCGCGACGCGCCGCGGGGCAACGCGATGATGATCCTGGCCGTCGACGACCGCGTGGCGCCCGGGGTGTTAACGCGCCTGCGCGAGGTAGAGGGGATGTCTGATCTGCGTTACGTAGAGCTGCTCCAACACTCCGACGGCTGACATACGCGCCCTGCCGGGCGTCCGGTACTACCTCGCCCGCGCGGGAGACGCAGGCAAGCTGGTCGCTCCGCCCTACGACGTCCTCTCGGAGTCGGACGTCGCCCACTACCGTTCGCTCTCGCGCTACAACGCCGTCCATCTGACGCGGCCGGGCACCGATTACGAAGGTGCGGCGAGAACTTTCGAGAGATGGCTCGACGATCGGATCCTCGAGCCCGACCCGCGTTCGATGTACGTGCACGAGGTCGCGTTCGAAGGACGCGTGCGCCGCGACCTGATCGCCTCCCTGCGCCTGCAGCCCTACGAGGACAAGGTTGTGCTGCCTCACGAGCGGACGCACCCAGGGCCCAAAGAAGACCGCCTCGCTCTGCTCCGCGCGACGAAAGTAAGCCTGGAACCGCTGTGGTTCCTCTACGAAGGAACTGGCACGGGTGTGCCCGAGGTGCTGGAACGCGTCGCGGCGAGGGCGCCGGCGGTCAGCTTCACCGGTCCGGAAGACACCGCCCATCGGTTCTGGGTCATTTCCGACCCGGCGATCCACGCCTCGATTCACGCCTCGCTGGAACCGCTGCCCGTCCTGATCGCCGACGGCCACCACCGTTACGAGACCGCCCTTGCGTATGCGGACGAGGTGGGGGGAGGTACCGATGCCGCCTCCCGCTTCACCCTCGCCCTACTGACCGACATGGCTGATCCCGGCCTGGTCGTCCTGCCGACGCACCGCGTGATGAAGGCTGGAATTGCGGTTACCGGAGGCGAGTCGAAGGGGTCGCTGGACGAAACGCTCGGCGCCGTGCGTGGGCGGGTCGCGGCCGGCGCCTACCGGAACCACCAATACCAGGTGCTCCCGCTGGAGGGTGAAGTGGCAGTGGTGGAGCTGCACGAGCAGGTGATCGACAACCTGCTCGGGTCGCGAAACCCGGAGGAGTTCCTGCTTTACACCCGCGATCCTGCCGAGGCCGTGCGCTGGGTGGACGAGGGGGTCGGCACCGCCGCCTTCTTTCTCGATGCGCCGGACGTGCGCGAGGTTTTGAAGCTGGCCCGGGAAGGGAAGACTTTGCCCCAGAAAGCGACGTATTTCCACCCGAAGCCACCGTCCGGGATGGTTTTTGACCGGTTGGAACGAGATCGCCGTTTATAGTCTAGGAACGCCAAATTGCCCACTTACGGATACCGATGCACCACCTGCGGACACCAGTTCGAGATCCAGCAAAGGATGTCGGACGACTCGCTCAAGGTGTGTCCCAAGTGTCAGGGCAAGCTGACCAAGGTCATTTACCCGACCGGCGTGGTCTTCAAGGGCAGCGGCTTCTACACCACCGACTACAAGGCGGCGGGCAAGGAGTCGTCGGGCAAGGAGTCGTCGGGCAACGGCGCGTCGCCGAGCCCTGACAAGAAGTCCGACATCAAGGCGGAGACCAAGTCGGAATCCAAGCCGGAATCGAAGTCGGAATCCAAGCCCGAGTCCAAGACGGAATCAAAGTCGGATTCCGGCAATTGAGTCTTTAGAGAGGGAGTGCACTTGGCAAACATCGAAGAAGTTACCGACAGCGATTTCGAGACCGCGGTCCTGAAGGCTGACAAGCCGGTGCTCGTCGACTTCTGGGCGACGTGGTGCGGGCCGTGCCGGATGATTGCCCCGATCGTGGAGCAGATCCACGGCGAGCTCGGCGACAAGATCAAGGTCATGAAGATGGACATCGACGAAAACCCAGGGGTGCCGATGCAGCTCGGGATCATGTCGATCCCGACCGTGATCATCTTCAAGGACGGGAAGCCCGCGGAGCGGACGGTCGGCTACCGCCCGAACATGAAGGGCGACCTGAAGGCCAAGCTCGAAGCCCTGATCTAGGTCGATTGGCTTCGTCTGGCGTCAGCGTCGGACCCGACGGGGTATCGCGATGCTGGTGGTCGGATGCGGATGACCTTTACCGCCGCTACCACGACCTCGAGTGGGGCAGGCCCGTCGCCGATGATCACCGGCTGTTCGAGAAGCTGATCCTCGAGGGCTTCATGGCGGGGCTCAGCTGGCTGACGATCCTGCGCAAAAGAGAGAGCTTTCGAGCTGCTTTCCGCGGCTTTGATCCCGCCCTGGTCGCCCGCTTTGGTGCGCGCGACGCCACGCGGCTGATGAACGATGCCGGCATCGTCCGCAACCGGGCGAAGATCGACGCCACGATCAACAACGCCCGCCGCTACCCCGGGCTGGTCGAAGAGTTCGGCAGCTTCGGCGCCTACGTGTGGGGTTACGCACCCAGGCCGCGACGCCGGTTGCTCGAGCGGGAGGAGCTGATGCAAGTCGCGACCAGCGAAGAGGCCGTGGCCTTGAGCAAGGACCTGCGGCGTCGTGGGTGGGGCTTCGTCGGGCCGACCACGGTGTATGCGTTCATGCAGGCGATGGGCCTGGTGAACGACCACATCCGCGGGTGCGCCGCCGGCGCCGAGGTGCAGCGTCTGCGCAGGGCATTTACGCCGCCGCGCTAACCTTCCCCCTCGCCGGGGATGTATGGGAGCTGGTGCTCCCCGCGGTCTTCAAAACCGTTTGCGGGGCGCTGTTGAGGCGTCCTGGGTGGGTTCGATTCCCATCCATCCCCGCCACCCTAATGTGTCCGCACCTGGGCCGAAGCTTCAGCGGCCACCGCGCCCTGCGTCCCAAACGAGCCGAGGGTTCAATGCTCTTGAACCGGAAGCAATAGCGGCTGTCTCAATGGGAAACGAACACCAGACCCCGATCCGGTCCAGCGGTCAGGTGCCGTCCGATGCGACTTAGCCGGCGATGCGATTGAACACGGTTGTGCCGGTGAATGCCCAATGGCAGAGGTTGGCGCTTGTGCGAGTGATCTGCAACTGCCCACCGGTCAGCATCCAGTTGTATTCGATCACCAGGACAGGTTTGTCACCGGACGGCGCGTCGCACACGAAGCCGCCGTTGGGATCGTCGCCAATGCTCTCCTGAATGAAATCGAGTTTCGAACCTCGCACCACCACTTTGCCGTAGATGACCTGCGAGAAGTTGAAATCGTTGCAATGTAGATCGATGGCGTGGGACGGATTGCGTACGTCTTTCCAGTTTCCGCTCAACTCCGGTGGGACCGGGCCGCCCGCCGGCCAGTTTGCAGGGTGGTGGGCGGGCGGGGTTGGGCAAGGCGTGCTGTCCGGGGTCGGGACCACCGCCACAGGAGTTGCTCGTTGGGCGCTGGGCGTCGGAGCCGAGGTGATGGGTGAGCTCGACCCGCATGCCGCGAGGATCACGACCGCGATCAGGCCGGACCAGGGTTTTGCGAGCGCGATCACGGCGCGGCAAGCCTCGTATAGGTCCCCTGGAACTGGAAAGCACACGCGGGCGGTGGAACGGTGCCGATCCTGGCCAGGACGAGCGTGTTGCCGGTCAGCGTGTACGAGAATTTATCGACTCCGCACGGCTCAACCATGAAGTCGATCTCCGAACCGTTGACGACGACGTTTCCGCCAATGGTCTGGATCAGGAACGAGTATCCACCCAAATAGAGAACTCCGGTTTTGAGTTGGTGCACCTTTGGCTGCCAGGAACCCGCGAGCTCCGCCGGCACCGGCCCCCCGGGGGGCCAGCTCGGGGATCGGACGGTCGTGGGTATGAACGGCGAATCAGGCGGGTTCCATGGCACCTCGGCCTGGCTCGGCGACGGGGATGTCACGGTGGGCCCCGGCCTGACCGGCACCGTTGGCGCATGAAGGCGGGCGCTCATCAGCAGCGCCGCCACCGCCGCGATCCCGATCAACACGGCCGCCAAGCCAGCGGCCATGCGCAGGCCGGGCCTGAAATCGAAGACCCGATCCAGACCAAAGCCGGGTTGCCTGCGGCGCGGGACCCGTTGGATTGCTTCCGTGACTCGAGACTCGAGCCATGGCGCCGGCGGAACAACCTCATCGATCGCCATCACGAAGCGCTCCCTCAATTGGGTGTCGTTTGTCGTCATGCTTCTCCAGCTCCGAGCAGGCGCCGGAGTTGGCGGATTGCTCTCGAGAGCTCACTTTTGACCGCGTCCTCGCTCGAGCCCGTGATGGCGGCGATCTCCGCCACACGCAAATCGAGATACCAATGCAAAACCAACAAGAGCCGTCTGCGATGCCTGAGCCGGCGGATGGCACTACGTAGGTCTGCGAATGCGGCAATGGAGTCGCCTGCCGGCACTGCTGGCGGTTCCGGGTCTGAAAGCCTGAGCACAGACCACCAGCGTGTGCGGCGCGCCGATCGGCATTCGTTCGCAACGATGCCGAGGAACCAGGGCTGCATCTGCGCGCCCACTTTGAGTTGGTCAAGCTTCCGCCAGGCCTTCAAGGACGCATCCTGGACAATGTCTTCGGCCGCGTTCGCGTCATGAAGCATGGCGCCGGCGAGCCGGTAGGCCGGGGCGATCGCAGGCCGTAGCAGAGCCGTGAACGCTCCGTCGTCACCCGCCTGCGCTCGGGTGACTAAGTCGAGGTTCAGGATTTGCGCGGCATTGACCACGGCTGAGATAAATACGCGTCCACCGGCGACCTTGGTGGCAAGAATCTCTGATTCCAGCCCATACGGCAACCCGAACATGGCGGAAGGGTGGTTCGCCAGAAGGCTGATATGCCCCTGGCGCCTAGCTTTCGCTCGGTATGGCTGGTGTGAAGTCAAAGGCGCGCGCCTCAAAAATCTCGATTTGGACGTCGGCAGCTCCTGCCGCGTGGGCCGCTTCCTTGCTCAGCGCGCTCACCTTGCCGTCGCTCGCGTCCAGGTCGGTCAGGGCGTCCCACACGGTCGAGACAGTGCATCGGCCAGTCGGCCGGTCGACACCCATGACGGCCGCCCGGTACCCCTTGACTGACTTTAAGAGAGGCAGAATCTTGTCGCGCATAAAGACGGCCGCCACGTCGACCCTTAGGGGTTCGCCACTGATCGTATTGACGTGGACCAACTCGCCCGGCTTCGGCGCCTTGTCCCGATCCAGAATTACGATCTCGTACTTCTCGACGTTGAGGATATGCGCCCCGGGCACCGTCTTTGTGGCCACACGCTCGCTCGCTGACAAGGCCTTGGCCGTCACCCAGTACGTGATCTCGATGCCCGAGCCGGTCTTGTGATCGGCAAGCAGCACGGCCCCGAAATAGCCAGGCGCCGTGCGGATTCTTGGAACCACCTGTTTCTGGAGGTACTCGATCGCTTCATCGAGCTTGTCGATAGGAGTCTGCATACGCATTCCGCGGATGAACATGCCATCAATTTCCTTTGTACTGAAAGCGTCTCGCCGAAGCGAGGACTGGCGGGCGCGCCTTCCAGAATGTCACTAGGCTGCGAGGGCTGCGCAGACGGCCATCTGCCATTCGACCATGGTCGGCCCCGTGTCACTGATAACGGTGGGCGGGACGACGAGAGTCCTGCCCGCGTCGAGCGCAACCATCCCACTTCCGTCCCGATGCGAGTAGCGGAACAACCCGGTGATCGTGATTGTGTTGGCTGTGGGGTCGAAGGTACGCGTGAGGTTGGCGCCGTAGGGTATCGTCACGGATAGATCATCCGAGCGGTACAGGGTGCCCGTGGTATGGATGTGATTGATCTCTTTGACCAGTGTCGTTCCTTCGAAGAACTGGATGAGGTTGAAGTCGGCGGTGAATGTCGCGAGGGTGCCGAAACTGTAGCCGTAGGGTCGGCAGGAGATGCTCGGTGCGGGGATGCTGACAGTGATCGTGCGAGTGGAGATGACCGGTTCCGCGGCACTCACCGAAATGGGGGCAGCGCCGAGAATCCCAAGGACGACAAGGCCGGCCGCGGATATGAGTCTCTGACTTCTGCTCATACAAATACCTCTAATCAATCTGTTCACCTCCACGCGTGAAAGCTGGCACGACAACCCGATGTGAAGACGCGCCCACCGATCTACTTGGTGGCAAGAATCTTTCGGATGACGATCACCAGCACGCCATAGAACGCAGTGTTTCGCAGCTAAGCGGAGCCCGTCGCCAAAAAGAGCCGAGGCTGGTCTCAGGCGCGGGTTCTTGCCACCTGGAAAGTAGATAGGCGCGTATTTATCTCAATGCTCAGTAATCCCAACCAGGAGTTCGAGGAGCGTGGAACGCCTCGCTGCCCTGACCTGAAGGCATTCCCGGAGTCCGGAATGGCAAGTCAATTGGCCCGACGAATTTGTGTGCCCGACAGGCCGGGCCATTCCTTTAGTTGGGCTTGACCTTGATGAGGAGCCCATCCTCCCGATCAGTTATCCAGACTGACCCGAACGCGACGGTGGCTGACCAGGCCGGGCCGGAGAGTCTGAGTCGACCGACGACTCTGTGCGCATTGGTAAAGGCTTCCCGCTTCGTCCTCGGCTGCGCTGAGGCTTGACAGCCAAGACGACAGCCAACATCGCATCGTCATGGTCGTTGCCGCCTTTGCCGGACACTTTCCATGGCGGATGACCGGGATGGCGGCCTCCTTCTTCCCGCTGCTAGTGCTGCAGTCGCTTCTGATCATCCCGTACAGCTACCCGAACGACATCCCTGCTCTTGGTCAGCTGCCGTGGCTTTCATCCCTGCACGTCCTGAATGCCCTGTTCATCTTTTGGCTCGCGTTTCAGTGGCCGATCTGGGCACGCCGCGACTTCGCCACGCTTGCCGGCATCCCGCGAACTTGAGCACAGCTTCGCCGCTCGATTGGGCTCCCCTGGCTCGCCGCCGGGTTCGGCAAGCCCGATTGGAAGGAGTCCGAGGCGCCGGATCAGATAGCGATGGAGGCCACACTCACCCGGCTGAATCCGACAGCGCTCGCCGTCATCGGGGTAGGTGGTTTTGCAGTCCTGCTCTGGCTGATGATGTTCAAGCCGTTCTGACCAAGCATGCCCATTCATCCCCGCCAAATTTCCTCGTCATGACAACCAAGATGACAGCCACCACGTCGAGGTTTGGACTGCTGACTGGTTTTTCCCAGCACCCTCCGATCCGGCTGTTCGAGACCGGATCGAGCCTATGATCGGGGCGTAACCCCACCGCGCAAGGAGAGATAAATGGCAGGCCCGGTAGTTCACAAACTCAGCGAAAAGCCCCGCCCGCGATTCGGGACCGCGCGGCGTGACGACGTTCCGGCTTTCATCGGCATCATGCAGATACTCCACCAAGAGCCGATATCGAGCTCGTTCTCACGCCTGCTCAGCGGGACACAACGGCCGGATGATGAGATCCAGATGGCGCATGTGTTCGAGGAGATCTCCACGCTTGCTCTTCATGGACTGCTCCCCGAAGACCTGCTCTTCGATGCCTTTGCGATCGACATCTATTGGGATCAGCTGAAAGGGCCGGTTGGCGAGGTTCGCAAGACAACCGGCAACGACAAGTTGTGCGAGAACTTTGAGCTCGCCGCCGAGCTGGCGGTTGCGTATCGCGAGGAGCGACCCGCCAAGGTCATTCGCAGCTGAGCTTCGGCCGGCCCGGCTAGAAAGACTGCATCAAACCACCTCGACAACTGCGTTGCGCTAATGCGCAATCCGTAGTACTGTTCCAACCGCAGATGCAGCACTCGAACGGGAGCCCGATCGATACCAGCCAGCTCCTGAAGGGGGTTTTAGACCTCGCCGTTTTGGCGGTCCTTGCAGACCACGACAGCTATGGCTATGAGGTTCTCCGCCAGTTGCGCGACAGCGGACTGGATGGCGTTGGCGATGCCTCCGTGTACGGAACGCTGCGCCGTCTGTACCAGGCTGGCGCGCTCAAGTCGTACGTCGTTCCCTCCGACGAGGGACCGCACCGCAAGTACTACGGACTCAATGATCGGGGCCGCAGCGCCCTCGACCAATCCACGAAGACGTGGGGCTCCTTCACCAGGGCCCTCGATCACCTGCTCAATGGGAGGAGCACAGCAAATGCCAGATAGCAGTCAAGCCAACGATGTTGCCAGCTATGCCTCCGCCGTTCGGGCTGCGCTTGCGGCTCTCCCTGACACCGAGCGCGAAAGTCTTCTTGAGGATCTAGAGAACCACCTCGCCGAGGTCGCCAGCGAGTCCGATCTGTCATTACAAGATCGCTTGGGAAGGCCTGAGGATTACGCCGCAGAGTTGCGGTCGGCGTACGGCGCAGGAAACGACGCGTCGAGCAGCGGACGCCACAGGTCGCTTCGCGACCGAGCTGCGGCACTGTTGAAGACGGTGGCGGCCGGCACTCTGCCCTATCCGGACCTGCGCGCCCTGTTCCCAGAGCTGCGCCCTGGATGGTGGGTCTTGCGCGCCTACCTGGTCGTTCTGTTTCTCGCTTTCCTCTTCAGGGATGGGACCAACCTCAGGCCGATACCCAACCCCTTCACCAGCGGTGGGCTGCTCCAAATCGTGGCAACTGTGGTCGCCATCGGAATCTCAGTGCGGCTGGGCAGACGAGCAATGCCGGCTAATCGAGGCTGGCGATGGTCCGCCGTCGGGGCGAATGTCGCGATCGCGTTGCTGGCGTTGCCAGTGCTCGCGAGCATGGGCACTGGGAACAATGGATATTCGTATGACTATTCCTCTGATCCGTATGTTTCGGCGGCTTCGGCCGGCTACTTTCCCGGCGTCACCAACATCTATCCCTATTCAAGAGATGGGAAGCCCCTCAAGGATGTCTTGCTGTATGACCAGGACGGACGCCCCCTCGTCCCAGAAAAAACCGACGTCGTCATAGACGTCCCCAACGGTCCTGACGGCTTGCCGATTCCCAATGCATACCCGCTAAATGAACGCCATCCCAATGGTGACCCGGTCCTGCCCCCGCGGGTTGCACTTCCACCATCGCCAACCGCCACGCCCACCCAGAGCCCAACGGCCACCCCATCGCCGTAGCGCGGGGGAGAATCCGCAACGAGACCGGGCCTCAGCGAGTGCGGCGACTGTCCTCGAAGGTGGCTTTCGGCGGGTCGCGATAGGCGACTATCGGGACACTCGTGATTTGGCCCGCGCGCCAGTTACCCTGCCCGGTAGGTCCCGATCATCGAGACCCCCTGATCAAATGGTGACGATAGACGACGTTCGGCGCCTCGCGGAGACGCTGCCGCGCAGCTACGAGGTTATGGTCGGAGGCCGCGTCAAGTTTCGCGTCGGACGGATCGTCTACCTGTCGTTCTCCCGAGACCACACAGTGATGGGTTTCGCATTCCCGAAAGAAGAGCGGGGCTGGTTGATTGGCGGCTCGCCCGAAAAGTTCATGCATCCGAGCGCGTCCGATATGCGCTACCACTGGGTGCTTGCGCGCCTCAAAGCGCTGGGAGCAGACGAGATGCGCGAGCTCGTGATCGACGCATGGCGGATGGTTGTCCCGAAACAGGTCGCCGCCGCTTACGTCGAGAGTCAGCCCTCCGCTTGAGGTATCGCGATCTGGAACTCGGACGTTTGAGGTCCCTTCTCTACGGCTAGGATCTGCCCGCCGTGCAGCTCGATGATCGCCCGCGCGATCGCGAGCCCAAGGCCGGCGCCGATCACGGAGCTTGGTCGCTGCTCGTACCGCTCGTAGCGACCGTAGAGCCAGTCGTCAAAGCCGACCGTCGCGAGCGAGTTCGACCCGATCGTGATTTTGACGCTCTGTCCCTGCGCTCCAGTGGCCACCCACATCCGGCCACCGGTCCTGGAGGTCCTTCTGCAAAATCCGATGACGTACCTGACTGCCTGCGTCATGCGGTCCGGATCTCCATTCACCATCAGCGGGAAATCGGCAAGCGCCAGCTCGACCGACACGTCTGGATTGTGCTGGTGACCGTGGTCGACGGAGTCGCGCACGATCCCGCTCAGGTCCACGCGAACGTAGCGAAACGGCGCCTGCCTCGACTCGATGCGATGCAGGTCGAACATCTCGCCGATGAGTGCGTCCATCCGTTGCGCTTCCAGGAAAATGTCGTTGGCGCATTCGCGCACCTCGTCTGGAGTGAGCCCGCCGTCGCGAATGAGCTCGCTCAAGCCCTGGACGCCAACCAGCGCGCTCCGGGTCTCATGGCTCACCATCGACGCGAACGCCGTGATGATCCTGTTCAACCGCTCGAGTGCTGCAAGGTGTTCGACTGCGAGTATGTCCAAGGCGGTCGTTGCAGTTATCGCGTATCGCTACGCCCGGAATGATGCCCAAAGTGACAGAACTCACTACCCGAATGGGTAGTTGATCAGCGGCGACCTAAACCCACCCTTGCAGCGCGGCCTTGGTGGCGAGCTCGGTCCGATTGGAGACCCCGGCCTTCTCGAGCAGCTGACGGATGTGGAATTTGATCGTGTTGTGACTCAGATGAAGCTGGTCGCCGACCTCGCGATTCGTTGCGCCGCCGACGAGAAGCCTCAATATCTCCCTTTCGCGGTCGGTCAGCTCAGGGCGTGAGCTTCGGCCACTGGCGCGAGACCGGCGGTCCGCTCGATTGAGTGCGTTCGCCATCTCGGCGTTCTCGACTGCCACGGCCGCTTGACCCGCCATCGTCTCGAGGAAGCTGATCCATTCCTGGTCGGGGGCGATTTGGGAGCGACTGAAAACCTCGAGCACGCCCAGGAGTCTGTCCGCCATCTTGAGGGGCGCGGCAACATACGAGTTCAGACCCTCGAGCGCAAGCACTGATCGCCTGGCCTGCCCCATCCACTCCACGGCGGTTGTAGGCGCGAGCGTGATCTCCAGCAAGCTCTGCCTGGTCCCTTCAGGCGGCATGCCAAACCTGAACTCCGGGATGACCCGTGACCTGAATCCCGCCGCCGATGCGACTGACAGCGAGCCGTCGATTTCGTTGACGAGCACGATGTCCGCGGCGTCGACTCGGAGGGCCGCGATGACGCGGTCGATGACCTGCTTCAGAGTCAGGCGGATGTCCTGGGCGGAAGCCACCGCGAGCGCTATCTCGTTCACTGCCGTCAGGCGCGAGAGGCGATCGCTTGCATGGGTGCGAACCTGCGCGCTGTCGATGGTGAGCCCGACTCGATCCGCGGCGCGCTGCACCCAGTCGATATCTGCCTCGCTCAGCGCGTCGGTTGCATTCCAATCGAAAAGTCCGAGTGTGCCCACCGTTGCCGGGCCGGCGTGCATCGGGACCATGAGCAGGCATATGAAGTTGCCCGTGATCGGCGCCGGATGATCCTCAACGTACTGTCTCCCCGCCGGCGATGCTATGGCCAGGAGCTGCTCGAAGGGCATGCGTGGAATGAAAAGCGGCGCACCGCCTTCGATCACCCTTTGCGAAAACCCTGATGTGGGTCCTTCGCGCGGGCGGTTCACCGTGGTTATGTAGTCGTCGATGTAATGCGCGATTTCCGGGTGCCGGCGGTCGGCGGTGATGATTCGCGACATGTCTGGGTCGCTCTTCATCAAGATCGCGATGCACGTCACCGGAATGTGCTGCGCAATGGTCGACGTCGCCACGGTCAGGATCGCGTCGGTGTCGACGTGGGTCTGCGAGACGAGCTCGGCGAGCAGCTTGGTCAGCTCATCGGCGAGCGAGTCCAGCACCCGGGCTCCGCGGGGCGATTCCGCTGCGCCTAACCTGGTGTTCATCGCATCCTCCCGTCTTCATTTTGCTCTGAGGTCGGCTTAATCGGTCAATTCGCCAGGGAATTTTTGGCACCCTATGCGAGCCTGATGTCGCAGCCTGTTGAGCGCCCGATCCCACCCCTGCGAAGCCTTAACTGGGCTTACTTGCTCGTCGGCGTTGCCGACGCGACGCTCCTGCCGTTTATCCCCCTCCTCCTGGTCGAGCGGGGCTTGAGCGCATCGGCGATCGGGTTGGTCCTCGCGTTCGCCGCATCAGGTTCCTTCACCGTCGGCCTCGTCTGCGCTTACCTTGCCGACCGCAAGTGGAGCCCCGAACGGATGGTTGTGCTCGCGAGCGGTGGCGCCGCCGCCGCCGCGCTATTTCTCAACCTGCCCGGGGTCGTTACCGTGGCCCTCGTAGTCGTCACTGTCTCGCTGATTCGATCCCCGCTCATGCTGCTCGACCCGATCGCCTTGCGACGGCTTCGCCAGGCTAGGCGCACCGACTACGCGCGAATCCGGCTGCGGACGAGCGCCGGCTGGGCCGCCTCGTCGGTGGCAACGGGCGCGCTGCTGCAGGGAATCGGGCTGCGCCTGATCCCCTATCTCTACGCGCCGCTCACCTTTCTCTTCGGTGCCTGGGTATGGCGCGCGCTGAAGCCCACGCCGCTGGATCCACGCCCAGCCGCCAACCCTCAAGCAAAGCGCCTTCCGAAGATCCCGCTGGCATTCGCCGGCTTCCTCGTGAGCTGCTTTCTCCTCGGCGCATCGCTGGCGGCGACGCAAAACTTTCTCACGCTGCAGATCGACTTTCTGGGCGGCGGGGCTTTCCTAATCGGAGCAGCCGCCGGATTCCAGGCTTTGACCGAGATTCCGACGATGGCATATACGAACGTGCTGACCAGGCGCCTCGGCCACCGCCTGCTCTTCGTAATTGGATGCGGGATCTACCTCGTCATCTTCATCGCGTGGGCATTCGTCTCCGTCGCGTTGACCGCCGCCCTGCTCAAGCTGGTGGCGGGCGTCGCGTTTGCACTGACGTTCGTGGCGGCGGTGATGATCGCGAACGATCTGGTCCCGTCGCACCTCCGTGCCACGGGACAGGCTTTGATGAAGTCGGTGCTGTTCGGCGTGGCCCCGATCCTCGGGTCGCTCGGGGGCGGAGTTGTCTACGAGGCCTTCGGGCCTCGCGTGATGTTCCTCGCGGCGACCGTGGTGGTGGCTGCCGCCGGCCTGACCGCCCTCGTGGCCGTGCCCGCTCGAACGCGCACGAGCGCCGACGACGTCCCCGTACCGGCGCCCGAGGTCGCCCCGGCCATTCCCTGACGGGAACCGCGCATCGCTTGCCGGCGTATGGGATTCGTCGTGTCGCTCGGATTGGTCTGGAAGGTCGCCGCCGGCGCCGCTCTCCTCTTGATCCTGGGCACCGCGGCCACGATCACATACTTCAACCACACGCGGCCGCCAGCCCTGGGCCTTCCGTCCGCCACAGCGCGAACGCCGGCTCCCTCGCCGGTGCCAGGCGACCCGCTGGACGAGGTTTGCCGCCGGCCGTCCGTCCCGAGCAACGCGGCCTCGACGGGGATCGGCGGTCTATGGGTAATCCAGCCCCATTCGGCAGCCGGCTATCGAGCTCACGAGAAGTTCGCCGAGGTCACGTCCCCTCACGACGCCGTTGCCCGCACCGAGCGAATGAGCGGCTGGCTGCTGGTCGGAGGATCCGACAGCGCGCCGCTGATGGTGACGGGTTGCATAGCGGTCGACGTGAGGACTTTGCACAGTATCGATGTCCTGCCTGGGTTTGACACAGGAGACCGCGACAAGAGCGCCCAAGATTTCCTTAGTGCCCGATCTCATCCGTACGTGGTCTTTCAGCCGTATCCCGCTGCGCTAAGGCTCAACGCGTCGAGCGATGATGTGCAGCACGTATCGCTCGCGGGCGACCTCGATATCGGAAGCATCGCGAAGTCCGCGACCTTCAAGCTCGACGTGAGACTGAAGGATGGACAGGTGACCGCCGCCGGCCAGACCACCGTCAGCGTCCACGATTATGGAATCGAGGTGCCGGAGGAGGCGGGCGGCTTTGTACGCGTGAATCCGGACATCATCCTCGAGGTGTCGCTGATCCTCCTCAAAACCTGAGCGGTCAGTGTGGGCCGCGAGACTCCGCGTCACGCGACCGTTTCAACAGCTCCTCCGCCGCCGACTTGTCCCCGCGGAGCTCGGCCACCTTGGCGAGGTTGCGCCATGTCCACGGCGGCAGCTGGCGATCACCCATCTCCTCCGCGGTGCGAATCGCGAACCGCAGGTCTTCTTCGGCCTGATCGAGGCGGCCAAGATTGCGGTAGGCGATGCCGCGCGCAGCCCGGGCGTCGGCCATCTCCCAGCGAGCCCCGAGCTCGCCAAAGATCGTGATTCCGCGGTCGAAGCACGGCAGCGCCTCAGTGCCGCGGCCGAGATCGTCGAGCAGCCGTGCCTTTTGCACCAGGGTGTTGGCCACGCTGAACTGATCGCCGGTCTCTTCGGCCAGCTCGCGAGCCTCCTCGATCAGCTGCAGGGCAGCCTCCAGGTCATGCATCTCGGAGCGGTTGATCGACAGCGCGGTCAGTGCGCGAACGCGCGCCCAATGGTCCTTTGGGTCGACCAGAGCAAGGGCCCGCCGCCATACCTTCTCGGATTCGGCGAACCTCTGTCTGGTCCAGGGCACCCAACCGGCGAAGAGCAGCGAGCGCACGATCGCCCACGGATCGCCCAGCTCCTCGGCCGCGAGGACCGACCGATTCAGAAGCTTCTCCGCCTTGTCGACGTCCGCTTCGAAGTTGATCGCGATATCGCCGAGGAACCGCAGCGCAAGCGCGAGGGCGAAAGCGTCCTGGCAAGCTTCTCCCGTTTCCACGGCGCGTTGCAACGCGTTGGTCGCGGCGACGTACTCCCCCAGCCAGTAGTGGGCCTCGCCGATGCCCGCCAGGATCCGCGCCTCGCGCGCCGCCCAGCGGGCTTCTGGCCCGGCCATCGCCAGCGCCCGCTGGTACCGATCGATGGCTGTGCGGCTCTCCATGCGCCGGCGTGCGCGATCGCCCGCAACGAGGAGCGCGTCGACCGCGCGATCCGCGAGCGTTCGGTTGTTGGGATCCAGGTCGAGCGAAGCGGCCGCGGCCAGCTCGAGGTGATCCGCGGCCAGCGAGGGATGCCCGCTGTCAAGAAGGCTCTGTGCGACCAGCTGGTGCAGCCGCTCGCGCTCCCGCTTGGGCAGGCTGCCATAGACGACGTCCTTGAGGGTCGAATGGCGGATGCGCCATCGCTGCAGCTCGCCTGGTTGCGGGTCGCGGACGAGGATCTCGGCGTCCTCCAGCTGCTGCAGCTCCTCAGCGGTTGCCTCCGCGTCGACGAATCGCAGCTCGTTCAGGTCGAACGCGTAACGGAAGACCGACGCCCGACGCGCAAGGTCGCGCAGTCGCGGCTCCATGGCATCGAGCCGCGCGCTCACGACCGCCTGGACCGTCGGCGGCACGCTCCGCGGTCCATGTCCATCCGCGCCGAGCGAGGACGGCATCAGCATGCCGGTGGTCTCGATGATGAAGTACGGGTTGCCTCCTGCCCGCTCGGCGATCTCGATCGCCTCGACGTCGCCGATGTGTCCGCCGCCGGCGTGACGCGCAAGCTGCACTGAATCGTCGCGCGACAGCGTGGCCAGCCGGATGAGCACCGAGTTGCTGCTGTTCGAGCCCCACGCGGCCCGCTGCTCCAGCAGCTCGGGTCGCGCCAGCACGACGATCAGGACCCGCCGCGATCCCTCGCCGCGGACGCTGAGCCGCTCGATCAGGTCGAGCATGGGCGCCTTGAGGGTATGGGCGTCCTCGAAGATCACGAGGACCGGATGGTCGCGGGCGAGGCCGTCGATGACCGAGATGAATCCCGCCTGCACCTCGGGCACGAACGCTGTCTCGTCGCGGCTCTCCGCAAGGCCGAACAGAAGCGCGAGCCGCTGGGCTGTCCGGGCCGACGTGCGGGCGTCGGATACTCGTTCCGCCAGCTCGACCAATCGCTGCCGGACATCGTCAGGGCTGTCCCCGGCCCGCACGCCGGCGACGTCGCCGACGATCGCCGCAGCCGGCGAGAACGTCGCTGTGTCCGTCAGCGCGCGCGTCTGGCCGCGGAGGATGAGGACCGCAGCGCTAACGCCGGCCGCCAGCTCGTCGGCCAGCCGCGACTTGCCGATGCCGGACTCGCCGACCACGGTGGCCAGAACAGGCCTCCCGCTGGTGCTCGCCGCCCCGAGGCTCTGGCCCAGGATCGCCTGCTCGTTCCCGCGGCCGACAAAAGGGATCGTTCGGCGCGCCGAACGCGGGGTCAGCCCCTCCACCGCATACGCGTCGACCGACGAATCGAAGCCCTTGGCACGCACTCGCCTGCGCCGCGCATAGGAAACGTTGGCGCTCGTCAGGATGCTCGTGGTCTTGCCGACCAGGACCTGGCCGGGCTGAGCGGCAGCCTGCAGGCGCGCAGCAAGGTTGACGACTGGTCCGGTCACCAGCAGCTGGCCCGTCGGGGATCGGCCCACCGCCGCCTCCCCGGTCTCGATACCGACCCGCACCTCGAGTGGGCGGTCCAATCCCAACTCGTCGCCCAGTCGCCGCGCTCGCTCGCAGATGGCAAGCCCCGCCCGCACGGCGCGGAGCGCATCGTCCTCGTGCACGTGCGGGAGCCCAAACACGGCCATCACCGCGTCGCCGATGAACTTCTCCGGACGGCCGCGTAGAGCGGTCAGCTCTTCAGAGGCGGCGTCGAAGAATCGCCCGAGCATCTCGCGGGCGCGTTCGGCGTCCAGGTATTGCGCGAGACCCGTCGAGTCGACCAGGTCGGCGAACAGGACCGTGACCAGCTTCCGCTCCTCGGTCTCGATGAGCGGTCCTGCGGCCGCGCCGCAGTTGGGACAGAAACGGGCCGCCTCGGGAAGCGGCAGCCCGCAAACCGTGCAAGCCCTTACCACCGAAACCAGAATATGCTGCTCGCGATGGCGGACCCGAAGCTCACTGCGCTGTCCCGCGTCCCCCTCTTTGCGCGCTGCACCCGAAAGGAGCTGGAGTTCGTCGCCAGCCATGGCGACGAGGTCGAGGTGGCGGCGGGCAAGACCCTGACCCGCCAGGGCCGTCCCGGCGACACGTTCTACGTTCAGCTGGAGGGCCAGTCGGAGGTCAAGGTCGATGGCAAACGTCGGCGCATATTGAAGCCCGGCGACTTCTTCGGCGAGATCAGCATGATCGACCGGGGGCTCGCCACAGCGACGGTGACAACCCTGACCGACGGGCGTCTCTTCGTGATGAGCCACAAGCAGTTTCGCGACGCGATCAAGGCGAGCGAGCCGCTGCTGCTCAAAGTCCTGATGGCGATGGGGGAGCGTCTCCGCGAGGACGCGCAGGCGCGGCGCTGATCTAGCCGGAACGGCGCTACCGGCCGAGCGGCATCCAGAACTCGATGTGCGTTCCCGAGCCCGGCTGGCTTTCGATCTTGTACCAACCGCCGGCCATCAGTGCGCGCTCCCGAAGGGCGAGCAGCCCGAGGTGCCCCGGAAGATTGCTGCGCTCGGCGACGACGAAGCCCTGGCCGTTGTCCTCGATCACCCCGTGGACACCCTCATCAGCGACCCGCAACGAGAGCTTGACGCTGGTCGCCTTGGAATGCCGCTCCACGTTGCTGATGGCCTCGGCGACCTGGCGGAAGATCATCGACTTGACGTCCAGGCTCAAGTCTTCGGGAAGCTCGACATCGATCTCCGGGCTGATGCCGGAACCAGACAGCATGCCGAGCCGGTCCCGGATCGACTGCGCGAGGCCGCCTGGGCTCTCGAGCGCCGGCGGCCGCACCTCGAAGACGAGTCTGCGCAGGGAGCTTTCTGTCTGCTCCAGCAGCTCGTGCAGGCCCTCGAGTGTTGTGGCGTCGAGCATGGTTCCAGGGCTCAGCCGCCCTACGTGCAGCTCCGCCGCGGTGAGCTTCTGAAGAGCGTCGTCGTGCAGCTCGCTGACGAATCGTTTCCGCTCCCTCTCGACGACCGTAGTCATGTTCCTGAGCAAGAGCTGCCGGGCGCTGTCCACCTTCGTCAGGCGGTCGACTGACTTACGCAGCTCCTCCTGCGCATGCCACAGCTGGGTGACCTGGCCGGCCGCCAGCCCCGCCGTCTGCAAAACCCAGGTGTCTTCGCGTGAAAAGCCGCCTGACCTACTCGAGTCGTAAGCGGCGACCAGTCCTAGCCGTTCTTCTCCCGTGCGCCACGGGACGCTGATCGCGCTCGTCACCCCAAGCCTTTCCAGCACGTAGGCGAACTCGGCCGACTCGTCCGCGCTGCTGACCCGAAAGAGCAAGTCCCTGTAGACCACGCGACTCGCAAGGTCCAACCCTGATGGTTCGCACGGAGTCGGCTCGAGCCTGGCGAGGAAAGCCGGGTCGATGCCGAAACCGCCGGCCGGCGCAAGCATCTGGTCGTCATGCAACCGCCAGAACAAGACCTTGCCGGCCCCCACCAGCTTGCTCATCGTCCCGGCCAATCGGCGATAGAAGTCGCTGAGGCTCTGGCCCGCGACTGCGTGCGAGGACACGGCAAGAAGCACTTCGACCGCAAGCTCGTGAGCCCTCTCGACGCGCTCCGCGCTGCGCAGCCTCTCGGCGATGCGGCTGCGAGACTCCTCATCCCGCTGACGCATGAGTGCCCCATCCAGGGCGTGGGCGGCCTGCGACGCGAAGATCGCGAAGGCTTGCCGGTCGGTCTCGCTGTAGTCGGACGGCCGCGCCACTGCGAGTGCACCGAACACGGCGCCCGCCGTCTGGAGCTCTGTCCTGATGCTCGCGCTCACAACGGGGGAGAAGCGGCTGGCAGGCGAGGACGCGACGCCGGCGCCGGCCAGAAGATCCGCCGCCTCCGCGTCGGT